>Ga0116214_1000607_pt1 | contig 14441 bp, 8 predicted proteins | sample Sb_taG_FD_88964 | JGI IMG/M metagenome (GOLD analysis project Ga0116214, IMG submission 88964) | Peat soil microbial communities from Weissenstadt, Germany - Sb_50d_1_NS metaG | ecosystem: Environmental > Terrestrial > Soil > Wetlands > Peat | place: Germany: Weissenstadt | collected 2010-09-21
AGGGGGCCGGAGCGCTCGTCGGAGTCTGGAACATCGCGGGCGAGAGCTCGGGATGCGCCGCAAAGTACCGGCGCGCCGGGTCGATCAGCCGGTCGAGCGATGCGACGACCGCCCCCTTCAGGTCCTGCGGGTGGAGCCGACCGGCCGACCACGCCGCCAGGAACTCCGATTCGTCGCCGAACTCCGCCGGTCCTCCGTACTTCGCCGGGCGCTCCACGGCTAGCCGGCCCTCCCACGGCAGGACGATGTACCGTACGATCTCAACCACCGGGTTGCCGTCGACCGACTTCGCCGGACAGAACGCACCGCCGATCCGCTCGTCAATCTCGGAGCGCTCGGCCGGGATCACGACCCCCGACCCGGGGTCGGACTTCGACATCTTGCCCTCGGCGATGCCGTCGGTCGGGTTCATCCGCCCGCCGCCGCGCAGCGAGGAGAGCAGGGGGGTGTGGACCGCGACGGGGACCGGCCAGTGGTAGTGCTCGGCCACCTCGCGCGCGAGCACGTGGGCCCGCCGCTGGTCCATCCCGCCGTAGGCCAGGTCGACGGGGAGCTCGAAGATGTCGGCGGCCTGCATCGCCGGGTAGAACAGCTTGGAGGAGTCGAGGCTCGATTCCTCCTCCTCGCGACCCATGATCGACATCGCGCGTCGGGTGCGGGCGAGCGTCGTGGCCTTCGCCACCCGGACGACCCGGGCCCAGTAGTCCGAGGAACCGGTCAGCTCGTGCGCCCACCGGAACTTCACCCGCGCCGGATCGGCACCGAGCGCGGTGAAGGCTGCCTGCATGTAGCGTCCGGACCCTTCGATGCGCGCCAGGTCGCCGCCGAGCTTGTCGTTGATCCACGCGTGCCAGTCCGCCAGGAAGATCGTGACGTCAAACCCCGCTTCGGCGAGGTCGATCACCTTGCGGACCGTGATCAGGTGCGCGATCGTGAGGGCACCGGACGGCTCGAAGCCGATGTACGCCTTCGGGTGCGAATGCGTCTCGAGCAGGGAACGGACCTCGTCGCGGGTGAGCACCTCCGTGGTGTCCCGGACCACCCGGGTAAACCGCTCGTCCAGGTCCATGGGGGCCCGGGAGCGCCTCGAGCGTTTATCCCCTCCGCCGGGGTTCCCGGCGGGCGGTGTGAACGCCGCCGGCCCAAGCTAGGGATTAAGACCCCTCATCGCGCTAGTACATTCCCCACTCCATGGACGGCTCGGCGGAAAGCGTAGCGGCGGTGGGGGCTCCTCCGCCGCCTTCTTCGGTCACGGAGCTCGCGCGCACGCTCGGCGTCGCGGCCGAGACCGCGGACCGACTCTGGAAGGCCGGGCTCACCTCCGTGGACGCGGCCCGCGAGGCCCCGGACGCCGAGCTGGAACGGGCCGGGATCTCCGCAGAAGAGATCGACCACATCCGCTCCCCGGCCGTCGTCGCACCCGGCCCACCGGCGCCCGGCGCCGCGTTGGACTCCGAGCGGATCGTGGAACGGTGGGTCGGCTCGGTCCGCCGGCCGGAACGTGCGAAGCGCCGACGCGTGACGGTCACCCCGAAGGAATCGACCGACGTGCTCCGCAAGTGGGTGGACGGCGACGACCGGGCGATGGAGGACTGGATCCGCACGTCCGAGCCGAGCGGACCCGGCCTCGCGCGCCCCGCTGCGCCGAGGCCGGCCCCGACGCGCGACGAGGCCCACGTAGCCCCGCCGACGGCGGAGCCGAGCACGCTTTCGCCCGTGCTGGAGCGGGAGGAAACGGTCGTGCGCTGGCTGACCGGCCTGCTCGACCGGGTGAAGAGCGACCAGTTCGACCCGTCCGCGATGATCCAGGAGGTCCAGGACCTCCACCGTCAGCTGTACGACGAGCGCGCGAAGCGCAAGCAGCTCGAGGACGAGGTCGAGCACGTGAAGCGCGGGTCGATCGCCGTGATCAAGTACGTCCGTTCCCGCGAGGCGAAGGAGCGGGAGATCGCGCTCCGCACGAAGGAGGACGAGATCGCCGAGCTCAAGCTGCGACTCCTCGCACTGGAAGGCGTGGGCGGCGAGCGGGCGCCGACCCCGGTCGCGTCGGCTCCCACGGGCGCAGAGACGGCGAGCCCGGTGCTCACCGCCGACGTCGTCGAGAAGGCGACCCGCGAGCTCGACGGGCACCTGCGCGAGGAGTTCGCCGAGCGCGAGCACGAGTACATCGAGCGGGAGACCGAGCTGCGTCGGCGGATCGTCCAGCTCGAGGGCGAAGTCCGGAACCTGGCGGGAGAAACCGAGCGCGCCCGGGACCGGGAGACGTTGCTCGCCAAGGACCGGGGCCCGATCGCCGGCGAGGTCCAGCAACGACTCGAGGAGGTCGCCCAGCGCGAGAAGGACCTCGTCGCCCGCGAGAACGAACTGCGGACGCGATTCGAGGACATCCGGATCAACTCCGAGGAGATCGAACGACGCCGTTCGGTGGCCGACTTCAAGGAACGCGAGCTCGCCGGCTACGACCAGCAGCTGCAGACCCGTCGCCAGGCACTCGACATCGAGGCCCGCCGACTGGAGGAGATCCGTCGGGAGACCGGCGCCTCGGGCAAGTCACCGGGGGACGAGGCGCGCCGGCTCGACGACCTGCGCCACCAGCTCTCCGAGAAGGAGGTCGAGATCCGCGGCCGCGAGGGCTTGCTACAGTCCCGGATGCAGGAGCTCGAGCGGATGGCGGGGGTCGCCGCTGATGTCGAAGCCAAGCAGATGCGCGACGACGTCAGCGCCGCTGCCCAGGAGGTCAAGGTCCGCAGCGGCGTGCGCCGTCTGGACGACCTGCTCTACGGCGGGTTCCCGGCCGGAGTCCAGATCCTGCTCAACGGGCCGGCGCACACCGGCAAGGACGTGCTCGCCCGGCTGTTCAGCGTAGAGGGCCTGAAGCTCGGCATCCCGTCGATCTGGGTCGTCACCGACAAGACCCACGGGCAGGTGCGCGACGACCTGGCCTCGCTCTACCCGGGCTTTCCGGAGGCGGAGAAGAAGGAGATGGTCCGCTACGTCGACCTGTACTCCCGGGCGGTCGGCTCCGCCCAGTCCTCCCCGAGCGTGCGCCTGCTCTCCTCGACCGACAAGGGCGTGCTCGAGCAGCTGGCCTCGAGCGTGAACGCCTTCGCCGAGGAGCTCAAGGAGAAGTTCCCCGCGTACCGGCTCATCTTCGAGTCCGTCTCGACCATCACCGCGTACCTCGACACGTCGTCGACGTTCCGCTTCCTGCAACCGTTCGTCGGCCGCCGCAAGATCGACCACGCCGTGGCCTACTACCTGCTCGACAGCGGCATGCACTCCGAGTCGGACCTGGAGACCCTGGAGCACATGGTCGATGGCTCGATCAACCTCAAGAACGAGCAGCTGAAGACGTTCCTGTCGGTCCGCGGGATCGCCGACGCGCAGGCGCGGGCGTGGGTCGGCTACACGTTCAACAAGCGCTCGTTCAACCTCGGTTCGTTCAGCCTGGAGCACATCCGGTAGCGGGGCGGCCGCCGCGCCCTCGGCCCCCCGCTGGGGGGACCAACACATATGTACCCCCCACGGCGTCGTGTCTCCGCTAGGCTGGACCGGGGGGTTGGGCGTCCCCTTACACACCGAAACCGTCCTTAGCGGGGGTGACAGGCAGGAGCGACGTTCGGGCGAGAGGCGCGTCTCGTATTGCTTCGTCGACGCTCTGTTCCGCTGGGCCGCGGGCACCGCGACGGGCGCTCGGAGGAGCGCCCTAGCGGTTAACCATCACGGGCACCGGGTCAGGTCCTGACGGGAGCAGCCTTACCGTGACCCGTCGACGCTGGCGGGGCGACGGGGCTGAGGAGCATGCGGGGTCTCCGCGCCGTTCGTCCGGACGGCAATCCTGCTGGCCTAGCATCCGGCGCTACGGCGCCGGATTTAAGTAGGCGGCCGCCGCGTTCTCTGCCTACCGCGCCCGCCATGCACAGCTACGTCGACCTGTTCTTCACCCCCGAAAGCGTCTCGCCGCTCGAGATCTCCCAGCGCCTGCGGTCGACGGCCGGCCTGTCGTTCATCGTGGGCCCGCACGACCTCGCGTTCTCCTGGACGACGGAAGCGGAGTTCCGCGAGACCCTATTGAAGGTCCACGCGGCCCTGAAGGGGACCGGCGTGTTCTACCGCGTCGAGACGGTCACGGACGAGCCGGAGTTCCGCGAGCCGGTCCCGTGGCCCGCCCTGCCTCAGCCGGACAAGCTGCATCCGGCCTACTGAGCCGCGTCCACGGGGTGGACCCACCACCCCCCCACCCCCCGGTTTCCACTGGAGGGTTGCTACCAGCCTTCCCGCGCCGGGTCCACGGCATCACGTTCGAAGACCGCGCGGCGGTCGTCCGGGATCTCTCGTTTCGTTCCTCGTTCGTAATCGTAGCAGACGATCACGGTGCGGCCCCGGGCGGCGACGGTGGCGGTGCCGGCGAGGGTGAAGCGGTACAGGAGGGTGAAGCTCGTGCGTCCGATCGGGAAGGCCGGAGCGACCTCGCCGATGAGCTCGGAGCCGTACGGTACCGGAGCGAAGTAGCGGCAGGTGGCCTCGGCGATGATGATATCGAGCTTCGCCGGGTCGAGCGGTCCGACGAGCGGGAGGTAGTAGTCGCAGCGCAGCGTTTCCATGTAGACGAAGTACGCGACGTGGTTGACGTGGTTGAGCACGTCCAGGTCGTGGTAGGGAACGTAGAACCGACGTTGCACGGGCCAGGAAGGAGGGGTCGTCGCGGAGGCCATGGAGGTCTCGGACGCCCACGCTCCCTATATGGCCTCGACGGGGTGGGCCCGACCGGTCGCCCACGCGACCACGCGAGCACGCGATGTCATCCCATCGAGCGGATTCCAGTGGAAATGAGGGGGTGGGGGGGTCCGGTCCTGCACCGGTACCGGTCGCGCCGGGCGAAATGGCCCAGACGGTCGCCCGGGTCCGTCAGCTGGCGCGCGAACACTCATCCCGCTTCGAGCGGTCGATCCCGCTCATCGCCAGCGAGAACCTGCTCTCCCCGTACGCGAAGGAGCTGCTCATCAGCGACTTCCACTCCCGGTACGCCGAGGGTTTGCCGGGCGAGCGGTACTACGAGGGGAACGAGCAGGTCGACCAGGTCGAGAACCTCTGCCTCGACCTCGCCCGTCGCCTGTTCCGGTGCTCGTTCGCCGACGTGCGTCCGATCTCCGGGACCGTCGCGAACCTGGCGGTCCTGAAAGCGCTCACGGAACCGGGGGACCTCGTCGGGACGAGCCGCCTGGCCGACGGGGCGCACATCTCCAGCGCCGCGTTCGGCGCCTTCGGCCTGCGGGGGGTGAAACCGGTCTACTATGCGTGGGACCCCGAGCGGATGACGATCGACGTCGCCCGGACGAGGGAGATCCTGCGCGCGGTCCGGCCCAAGGTCTGTCTGTTCGGTCTCTCGCTGTTCCTGTTCCCGATGCCGATTGACGAGCTGCGTCCGACCCTGGAGGAGATCGGGGCGCGCGGCTGGTACGACGGCGCCCACGTCGCCGGGTTGATCGCCGGCGGGCAGTTCCAGGACCCGCTCCACGAGGGCTGCGTCGTGATGAGCGCCTCGACGCACAAGACGCTTCCCGGCCCCCAGCACGGGATCCTGCTGGGACAGACCGACGACCCGGAGCTCATCAAGAAGCTGCAGAGCGGGGCGTTCCCGGGCGTCACCAGCAACCATCACCTGAACGCCATGGCGGCCCTCGCGGTCAGCCTCGCTGAGCACCTCGAGTTCGGACGGGAGTACGCCCGACGCACCGTGGCGAACGCCCGGGCGCTGGGACAGGCGCTCCACGACCGAGGATTCGACGTCCTCGCGGCCAACCTCGGCTTCACCCGTTCCCACACGATCGCCGTGCGGGTCGACAAGGAGGGCGGCGGAGAGAGCGTGGCGAAACGGCTGGCCGACGCGGGGGTCATCGCGAACAAGAACCTGCTCCCCGGGGACAAGAGCCCGAAACATCCCGGCGGCGTTCGACTCGGCACCCCCGAGGTGACGCGGGTCGGCATGGGCGAGAAGGAGATGGGGCGGATCGCCGAGCTGTTCGACGACCTATTGCACAAGGGCCGGTCGACCGAGCAGGTGGCGCGCGCGGCCGCCGAGCTCAAGAGCGGATTCACGACGCTGCGCTACTGTTTCGGCGCCGGCGAGGCCGCCTACCGCTACTACGACCTCGTCGGTCGCGAACCGTCCTAGGTTCGACCCTCGTTCTCGCGGACGAGCGATTCGCGTCGAGCGACGGCGTGGGCCAGGGCCGTCTCGTCGACGACGACCTGGGGCGCCGGCGGCGCGGGCGGAGCGAGTCGGTACTCGAGCTCGGCGTCGCGGGTCGGTTGCGCGAGCAGCGTACCGTCCGCGACGAGCGACGCCAGCCAATCGCCGAGGTCCGGCGGGGGCGGGGAAGGGTCCCAGAACCCTTCGATCTCTCCCCATCGAGCCGCTCCGGCCGCCCGTACGATCTCCACGACGGTCGCGCGTCCCTCGGCGAGCTGGAGCGCCGCCGCTTCCTCGTCAGGCCCCGGAGCCGGTCGGCCCCTGCGCTGCACGACCATCGAGGTCAGGGCGGCGGTGAGTCCCACGGCGAGGCCGCCGACGATCACGACCGCGAGGTCGATGGGCGTCGAGGGCGAACCGCCCGCGTCCCCCCGGGTCGGACCGAGTAGGACGTCCCCCGCGGCATCGAGGACCCGCACGGTCGCTCCCGGGCCGGGTAGGGAGTAGTTGAGCCACACGCCGGTGCCACCGCTCGGGCTCGCATCCACGGGGAACGACTGGTCGACCGCCGCCCCCGCGTACAGGTACTGCACGATCACGAAGGCACCGGGGACCGGGTTGCCGAACCGGTCGGAGACATGCCAGTACGTGTGGTTGACCGGGTCGCCCGGGATGGCTACCTGGGCGTCGAAGAGGCGCAAGTGCGCCGGGTCCGCCGCGGAAGTGAAGGAAAGGCCGCGACCCACGCCCGGGATCCCGGGACCGCCGAGAGTCACGGTCAACGCACACGCCGAGAGCGCGGTGAACGTCACGTTGAGGGCGCCGGCGGCCCAGTCGGCCGGCGGGACGACGAACGAGCCCTCGGGCGAGACGGAGAGCGGACCGGTTCCCGAAACGTTGACCCACGATAGCGCCGGGGTCCCGGCGAGTCCCTCGACGGAGAGAATGCCGGCGCCGGCGAAGGTCGGTACGCGCACATTGGCCGGGTCGAGCGCTTGCCATTCGATGGCCAGGGGGGTTCCCACGACCACCGGCCCCGTTGGCAAGCCCCTCAGGGCAACGACCGAGGTCGCCGGGCCGATGGCCACGGGGAGGGTAAGGTTAGTTTCCACGTCGGTCCCAAGCGAGTCCCGTACCGTGAGACTGACCCGAACCGGGCCCGGTGCCCGCGGGGTGAATCCCACCGACAGACGACCATCGGCCCCGACCCAGAACGTTGAGCGGGGGGCCGACGGGTCGGAGAGGTTCCACCAAACCTGGGCCGGCAGGTCTCCGCCGAACAGCGAGCTGGTGAGAGTGACCGGTGTACCTGCGGAGGCGTTCGGCGAACTTGGCGCCGGGGCGGTGACGGTCGGCACGCCCACCACCCGCACGGAGACTGGAACCGACCGATTGGCCCCGGCAGCGTCCATGACCCAGGCGGTCGAAGAGTAGTTGGCGACCGAGGGGAACGAGGGCAAGAACGTCCACGTCGGTCCGGCGGTCGCCTCGCACTCCGGCGGTCCCGCACCCGAGGCGAAACAGGCGCCGGCGTACGGGAGCACGCCGGATCCCGCGGCCACGGTCAACGAGATCGGGATGGGCACCCCGACGTATCCGACCGGGGACGCGGGCGTCAACTCCGGCGCGAGCGAGGGCACCACTGTCACGTTCGGGGAACTCCAGGCCGTCGCGGAGTATCCGTTGGATACGTCGACGGAGATCTGAGTGATTCCCGGCGCGGGGTACGTCACCACCGCCCCGCAACGGATCGACAGGGTCGTGAGGGAGTCGGGAGAGGTCGCGCACGGACCCGACGTGGGGTCGAGGCCGAGCCCGGGAAAGACCGTTTCCGTGTACGAGTACCCCACGGCGCCGGTGGCCGTCACGGTGACGCCGAGGGAGGTGCCGGTGTCGATGGCCGTGTGATTGACCTGACCCGACCGGAGTTCCGTGGATACCGCTTCCAGCGAGAGGATCACGGTCGGGGTCAGAAACGTGTTGGGTCCGATGGTGGTCGACGCGCTCACCGTGAGATTGGCGCTCGAAGCACCGTGGACGGCCACGACGGTGGCCGTCGCTCCCGCACCGGGCGGGGTGACGAAGGACCATCCTCGCCCGCTCACCCTCCAGTCGTACGCGGGGGTGACGGGACTCGATGTGCCGTTCGCCATTTGCGCGGTCGCGTCGAACGCGGTCGGGGCGCCCGTGGAAACGGCCACGGGACTGGCCGCCGGGCTCAAGGTCACGGTCGCGAGGTCGGCCACCCAGGCGAGGGCGAAGAACGACCCGTTCGCGGTGGTGGATAGTCCGTAGCCCGCGGGTGGTGTCGGGAGTACGGACGCGGTGACGGTCCCGTACGGCCCGCTGAAGTTCGTGCAGGCCTCGCCGCCCGGAGGTAGGGGCGCACAGCTCTCACCGGGGACCGAGATCGAGAACGAGAACCCGCCGCTCGCGTTGGTGGGGGTCGTCGCGTTCTCGGCCGTGCAGTTCACGGAGACCTCGGGGCCGCCGACGTACGTCACGATGCTTTGCAACGAGAAGGAATACGCCACGGCGACCCCGCCCACGACCGAGGGCACGAGTGGGCCGCCCTGGACCGAGAGCTGCCCGGAGAATCCGGGGGAGTCCAGAGGCCCCGGACACGCCCCCGTACCGGTGACGGAGCCCAGGGGAGCGTGTCCGGCGGACGACGGAACGGCCAGCGAGCCCAGGCAGCTCCCCAATACCACGAGGAGAACGAGCAGGGCTCGCATCGGACGGCCGGTACTGTCGACAAAGCGGTGGGTCTTCATCCCAACCCCGGCCGTCCCCGTCAGGGCGGGGACACGTCCCGACCGGCACTCTCGTGGATAACCGTTCCGGGTGCGGTCGCGGGTACCGAACGGTGGGAGGGACGGGCCGACGCACTCTTACTCGCCGGGGTTTCCCACTGGCGTGGCGGTTCACACGGTCACGTCGCTCGAGCCTCCGCGCCTCTCCTCGGTGCCGGTCGAGTGGGAACAGCTCGAGTTCTCCTCGCGCTCCCTCGTGTTCGTCGAGGACGGACGCCGCCTGATGCGGGCCTGGGGGCCAGCGCGACGCCCGTGGGTGGTGGGCGTGGAGCCGCGAGGCCAGCGATGGCGCGTGGAAGCCTGGGGCGCAGGTCCCGTGCAGGCACGGGCTGCGGTCCGGGCGATGTTCTGCCTGGAACACCGGCTCGAGGAGTTCTACCGGCTCGTCCGGCGGGAACCGGTACTGCGGGGCACGGAACGGCGCTTCCGAGGGCTTCGGTTGCCCCGGGACGCCAACCTCTACGAGGCGCTGCTCCATGCGATCATCGGCCAGCAGCTCTCGGTCCGCGCGGCGAACGCATTGAAACGTCGCCTGTTCGAACGGACCGGGGCCTTCGTCACGGCCGACCGGGTCAACGTGCCGTGCGCTCCGCGGCCGGGACAGCTCGTCGCCCTCGGGCCGCAGGGTCTGCGTGCTCTAGGGATCAGCTGGGCCAAGGCCCGGGCGATAATCCGACTCGCGGTCGACGCGACGGGCCTCGCCCGGCTCGAGGGCCGGCTCGCCGCATGCTCGGTCGAAGAGGCGGTCGAGACGCTCGTCCAGCTGCCCGGGGTCGGCCGGTGGACCGCCGAGAACGCGCTCGTGCGCGGGCTCGGCCGACCGGACGTCTTCGTGGCCGGAGACCTCGGTCTTCGGGTCGCGTTGGACGAGTACGGGGTCCTGCCGCGCGCTGCCCCCGAGGCCGATGCGCGCGCGTGGTGCGACCGCCACTACCCGGGATGGGGCAGCTACGCCACGCTCTATCTGTGGCGCAAGCTGGTCGATGACCGCGCCCGCCGGGTCGGCGGCTATGCGGAGGGCGCGGACCGACCGGTCAGCGGCGAGACCGCGAGCGTCCGGTGCTGGGCGCCCTCGGACGTGAGCGTGCTCTCCTTGAGGTAGATCTCCCGGACCGGTACCGTCCTCGGCGGCGGCGGCGGCTCGGTTCCGCTCAACAGGTCCGCCGCCCGTCGCCGAAGTTGCGGGGAACGTACCCGGAACAGTGTGAGGTGTGGCACGAACTCCTCGCGCGAGGACGCCGCGCCCCCCGGCTTCAACTCCGCGGCGAGGCGCGCGGCGAGCTCGGTGACCTCGCGACGACCCTGGGTCGCTCCCACCCAGACGACCCGCGGATTCGACCGAGACGGGAACGCCCCCACCCCTTCCAGCACCAGGTCGAACGGTGCGAAAGTGCGCGCGACGCGTTCCATCGCAGCCTCGATCCCGCGGACCTGTTCGGGGGGAACCTCCCCCAGGAAGCGGAGCGTCAGGTGCTCCGGGGCCTCCAGAGGATCCTCGGGGCGCGAGCCCGTGACGACCGGCCTCACCTCCAGGGCAAGGAACAGTCGCATGGTCGGTCCGAGCGAGCCCGGACACTTACGCGTTGGGTCGGTCGGTGGGGGAGACGGGGGCTCGGGGCCGACCCGGGAGCATCAGGGTCCAGACCTGAGCCCGGTCGGGTCCGACCGAGAGCCGGCCGAGCGTCGCGCGAATCCGTCGCGCCCGCGCCGGGTCCCCGACCACGAACAGGGCGAACGCGCCGCGGTCCGAGGCCTTGCGATAGCCTCGGCGGATCCGCTCCGCCCGCAGGGCGCCCGAGACCTCTACCTCGATGTGCACGTCCCGTCCCCGGAAGAACCTCCAGGCCCAACCGAGGCGGACCCGGTCGAGGTCCGCGGCGAGCTCCACCGGAGCGGCGCCGTTCCGTCGGGGGAGCTGGTGGAACAGCGCGTCGGGGAGCGTCGTGTCGAACCGGCCTTGTCGGACGATCTCGATGCGGTACCCTTTACGCGCGAACAGACGGAACGTAGCGAGGAGCAGCGCGCGATGTTCCCCGCTCTCTCGCACCGCCCCGGTGGGGACCGTGAGGCCCAGCCGTCGTCGACCCGCGTCGGTCAATCGACACCCTCCGACGGTCTCCTCGACGTACTGCTGACGGACGATGTCCCGCCATCGATCGCCGAGGACCTCGGGAGCCGGCGACGTTCCGGGAAGTGCCGACGCCGCAAGCGGTGCGTGCGACGCTTCGAGCACCACGCCCTCCTCTTCGGCGGCCAGCACGGCGAGCAGGAGCCGGTCCGTGGCGCCGTCCATTCCCGGGAGGTCCCCCGGAGGGCCCGCCCGGACGGCAAATTCCTGTCGGGTCCTCTGTAGAGCGCCGGGCCACGCGAGAGGCTCGTCGACCATGACGGTCTCCCCGGTCGAGATCGGTCGGGCGGATCCGGTCTCGGCATCCAGGCGAACCCCGTGGCCGGTCGGCAGCCCCGGAAGCCAGCGTTCGGCTTCTTCCCGTGGGAGCCCGACCCACGCGCCGACCATTCCGGCGGTGGCCGGGGGGACCCGGAACGTCACAAAGTCGGCCAGCGCCCCGGCCACGGCGCTTCGGACCTCCGGTGCAAGTCGGTCCGGATACTGGGTCGCGATGAGCGCGCGCACGCCGAACTTCCGGCTCTCCGTCAGGACCTCGGCCACGAGCCGGGGCGACAGACCGTGAACCTCGTCCAGCAGGAACAGTACGGGGCGATGGAACTCTCCGGTGCGTCGTCGCGACGCGAGACCGAGGTAGATGCGCCCGAGGACCAGCGAGCCGGCAAAGGTGGCGGCTTCGGGCCCGAGGGTGGCGAACGGCACGCGCACGAGGATTGAGCGGTTCCGCTCGAGCAGGTCCTCCACGGGGAGGCCCCCTTCGGCCGGGGCGAGGAGCTCGGTCAGCCCCGGCACCAGGACCACCTTGGACAGTCGCGTCGCGGCCGACCAGAGAAAATCCGGATGCCGTCGCAGGATCGGAGCGAGCTCGTCCAGAAACCGAGCGAGGTCCGGCCGACGGGTCGTCAGGCGAGCCGTGTCACGCCGCGCCGGGTCCGTTAGGAGGTCGTAGACGTCGAGCAGCGAACCTCCCGATTCCTGGGCGAGCCGGACGAACGAGTCGAACAGACGTTCCAGGCGGAATCCCCAGTAGAGGTCGTTCCCATCCGGACTCAGCCGCTTGAGCGCCGCGACCAGGTGCGCCGAAGCCACTTCGTCCGTCGCGGCGTCTCCGGCCAGGGCGGCGATCCCGGGCACCGGTCGGTCGGACGCATCGACGGCGACCACGCTCGACCGGGAAGCGCCGGGAAGCCGCGCGAGGATGGCCGGTGCGAGGTCTCCATGCAGGTCGATGGCCACGACCACCCGGCCGCTGGCGATCTCCCGCGCCGCATGCCGCGCCAGGAAGGTCGTCTTTCCGGCGCCGGAGGATCCGAAGACCACTCCGTGGCCGTCGCGCGCGACGGCGGGCAGCGCCGCCGAGGGCCAACGGACCTCCGCCGTGACCGCGATGGCATCCACGGTTCGCACCTGCCACGCGTCGTGGGGCACCGCGCGCACCGTGCCGCGTCTCCAGTCCCGTAGCGAGCCCCGCGGCGCCGGGCAGGTGGCCGCCGCCCTTCCGTCACCGACGGCCCATTCCTCGGCCAGGGCCGCCGCCACGCTTTCCATCCGTTGTTCCAGCTCCGCGGTCGTCGCGGTGGCGAGACGGAATCGACGGGCGACCCAGAGCTCCCCCGTATGTCCCCGGAGCCAGTGGGTCTGGATACCGAGCCACGCCGTCGGACCGACCCGCGGTCCCAGTTCGGGGAGGTCCCGACCGACCTCCGAGCGATAGGCGGCCGAAGCGGTCCGAGGCGCCGTCGAGGTGACGTACCGGATCCCGTCCACCCATCCACGTGGGGGTTCGAGCGGAGGCGCGGCGTCCGTTCGCTTGAGGCCGCGCCCCGGACTCGAGGCCGCCGCCTGAAACGTGTCGACCAGCGTCCGAGGTCGCACCGTCACCCAGGGTATGGTGGGAGCGTTCATGGACTCGAACACCACCCCGCTGGGGCCGGGAGTTGCCGCTAGGGCGTAGGCGAGCGAGCGGTACCATCGGGCACGAACCGGACCCGGTCCGAGGCACCGGACCGTGAGCATGCCCCCGGCGGTCACACCCGCCTCCCGCGAGTCGCGCGTTCCAGCAGCGAGTCCACCTCGACGGCGAGCTCCCGCAGTCCGTTCACGCGGGCGAACGTCCGCAGCGTGTCGCCGCCGACACATCGCTCCTCGGCGTGATCGACCTCCCACAGCCGCACGGTCCAGCGGAGTTCTCCGTCGGGACCCGCGTAGAGACGAGCCCGGGGGCGGTACGGTCCGGCGATCGGGAGGCGAACCTCACCAACCAGTCGGGCGCGGGATGCCGTTCGGTCAGAGATCGGTCGGCGTCGAACAGGTTCAGCGGGCTTCGAAACGACCTCGTAGGTCTCCAAGTTTCTTGCACAAATCCTCCCTCCCGCCGCCGAGCCCGCGGTGGGAAGGAATCTGACGGGCGGGCGGACAGAACCGTGTCAGGGTCCTGTCACCGCCGACCGAGGGCTCGCCCCCACGGCTGGATCGCCGGGGGACTCGGACGGTCGGGATTCCAGCTTGCGGGCCGGGAAGACGTCCACCGCGGGCGAGCGCTCGCGCACCAGCGACACGACCGACCGATCCGGCCGGGCGTACGCTCGCGACGAGCGGCCTCCGAGGTCCCCAGACCCAGGGGGGCGACGCTCCGCGTTAGACGGTTGGTGCCGTTACCGACCTACCGGGCCCGGGGCGGACTGGTCGTCCGCAGCGGTGGGGAGGCCGACCGGCGGGGATTGACAGGCGGGCCGCGTTGAGATCCGCACGTGGGGGGGACCGAGGCATTCGCTTCGGGTCCGGGACGCACGGTAGGGAAAACGCGGTGCCGTTCATGCAGTCGAGTCCCCATCCGAGCGGGAGGTAGGTGGGTTCCTCGTCAGTGAAAGATGAACGATGGGAGGGGGTTGGGAAAGGTCCCTCGCACGCCCGGGACACGGTGCTGTCCCCTTGCGGCGATGTGGAAGGACCTTTCCGGGGGTGGTTGCACGAGAACGATCTACTTTCGGAGTATTTGATGCTGGGAGGAGAGGGCGTGGAACACCCCTACGTAGAAGCGTTGCAGATTTCCGACCCGAGCCCAACGGCTCGCCGACCCGCCCGGTCAGTGAGCCCGTCGCGCGTCCGAATCCGCGAGGACGATGCGGGGTAGTTCCCCTTGGATCGCCGGAGGTCGGCGGGCATTCGCGTTCGTTCGACTCGCCGCGCTCGACCGAGGAAGCAGCCACCGTTCCCCCCAGGCTCGGAGTTCGCGGGCGGCCGGGGCCAGGCCCAGTCCCATTTCAGTCAAGGAGTAGACCACGGAGAACGGCCGGGTGCTCACGAC
>Ga0116214_1000618_pt1 | contig 14251 bp, 13 predicted proteins | sample Sb_taG_FD_88964 | JGI IMG/M metagenome (GOLD analysis project Ga0116214, IMG submission 88964) | Peat soil microbial communities from Weissenstadt, Germany - Sb_50d_1_NS metaG | ecosystem: Environmental > Terrestrial > Soil > Wetlands > Peat | place: Germany: Weissenstadt | collected 2010-09-21
AAATGAGCAATGTTGCAGCAGATACAACATCTGAGCTCATGCGAGTAATCGAATAGTCGCAGGTCAACAGGGGTGGTGGGGTTCATCTCCTCGCCGCCTCTGACGGCCTGATCCAGGTAGTCCCTGCGCGACGAACTGGAGACAACAATGATGCATTTGTTACAACGGATCGGAAGGCGTAACTCAGTTGCCACAGATCACACATCGCGACCTTGTCCTGTTCGGTGACGAGAAGGTCAACTTGCAGAGGACCGAGGTCGATGATCAGCGCGCTCAGGTCAAGCGGCTTCGTGACAGGATCGAGAACAAGATCGCCACTTCGCCGGGCTATGGCCTTGTCAAGGCACTGAACGCCGGCTCTATCGCTAAGGGCACTGCGCTCCGGAACGTCAACGATCATGACCTCGCCGTCTATGTGAAGGCTGAGCAGGCGCCTGACGAGACTCCTGCGCTCGTCCATTGGGTACGCGATCGCGTGGTCGAGGCGTACCCGCTTCTGCACGAAGACCAGATCGTCGCCTCCACCAACTGCGTCAATGTCAGGTTCGCGGGCAGCGGGGTTGAGGTCGATGTTGTCCCGGTGCTCTACGAGGGCGAGCCGGATGATGTGGGCTACCTCGTCAGTAAGGACGATGGCACTCGGCTGAGGACCAGCGTGCGGCAGCACCTGGATTTTATCCGTAGCCGCAAGAAGGAGTATCCAACACACCTCGCGCAGCTCATCCGGTTCACGAAGTGGTGGGCCCGGCAGCGAAACCGCGATGGTGAGTTCAAGTGCAAGAGTTTCATGCTCGAGTTGCTGTGGGTACATCTCGCCGATGGCGGACTCGCTCTCAACGACTATGTCAGGGCCCTCGAGCAGTTCTTCGCCTTCATCGTTAATGGCGGCTTCGACAGCCAGATCGCTTTCACCGACTTCCACCCCGCGTCCGGACTGCCATCCCGCGGGAGTGACCCGATCCAGATTCTTGATCCGGTCAACTTCAAGAACAACGTGGCCCAGCACTATGAGGAACGGCACCGTGATCTGCTCGTCGCAGCGGCTCAGGAAGCGCTGGACGCTATCTCCACGGCTTACTACGAGCCCGCCAAGGGCCAGGCCGTTGAGCTGTGGCAGGACGTGCTCGGCACGAGCTTCAAGGCGGCAGCGTGAGCAGCTACTCGTACTCGGAAACATTTAGCCGCACGCATGCCCGGCGCCTTGCTGGCCGCGTAACCACCGACCTCCGGCAAAGCCACATCCTCTACGGGAGTCCTACCGAAAGCCGTCTTGAGCAGTACCGCGCAGAGCTGGAAGAGCTACTTACCGGAGGATATGTCGATCGTTACCAGTTCGGCTTTGAGCGTAACGAAAGAGCGGTCTGGTCCCTTCGCTACGTGGTCGGGCCAGACGGATCGCTGATGGGCACCGGCGCCGCCGGGGGCGTCCCGGTGGGCGGAAATATCACCGGGGCGACGTTCTTCAATTTCCTTACCTTCTCTAACAGCTGGTCTTTGCTCAGCTCTTCTGAGAGGAAGGCCGTCGAGCAGAAATTGCCGTTTATTCGTACCGATGGGACGCTGCCCAGTGAGGTGGGTGGCTACTGGACACGCGACCGGACATATGCCGCCGGCGGTGTTGCATTGGAAAGGTCTGTCTTCCGGAGCCTGGCCGCATGACAGAGGGTATTGAGGGCCTGTTCGCCCGCACCGAGGACTTCCCGAACCCAGGCGCCCAGGCTCGCCTGGCTGCCCTCGTCGGGCTTGATGAGACGAGAGACCGGCTCGTCGCCGACGCCGTGGTTCTCTTGGACCCGACCTTCATCAACGACTGGAGCACAAGAGTCCACGGCGAGGTGATCCCTGCCGTCGGCGCACTGCTGGACCGAACGCCGTTGTTCATCTTCGCAGGTGATATCGGGGTCGGGAAGACCGAACTCGCTGAAGTCCTCGGTCAGGCGATCTCCCGCGAAGCAGGTGCTGATGTGACGCTCTACCCCCTCAGCCTCACGGCTCGCGGCCGCGGGGCCGTCGGGGAGATGACCACCCTGCTGACCCGGGCATTTGAGCGTGTCAGCAAGGATTTTGCCCGCGCCCGCCGCGCAGACGGTAAGGCCGCTGCGATGGGTGTCCTGCTCGTGGATGAGGCCGATGCGCTGGCTCAGTCGCGTGAACTTGCGCAGATGCATCATGAAGATCGGGCCGGCGTGAACGCGCTGCTCCGCGGCATCGACGGGATGAGGACGGATCGGCTTCCCGTTCTGACCATCCTTTGCACTAACCGGCTCGACGCGATCGATCCCGCAGTGCGGCGCCGGGCTGCCGCTGTCGAGACGTTCGAGCGCCCCGGTCACGCTCAGCGCGCCGTGCTGCTGACACGGCTGCTAGCCGGGACGAAGCTGCAGCCGGAGGACATAGACGAGCTCGCGGCGGCGACCGGCAGCACGGCTGACCGGGACTACGGCTATACCTATTCCGACCTGCGTCAACGGCTGGTCCCGGAGATCGCGCTTACCGCATACCGGCGGGGCGTGGCCGTCGACGAGGCGATCGCGCTCGAAGTCACCGCGCGAACGCCACCAACACGCCCCTTCGAGCTGATGGGCCGATGACCAGGGGAACAGTTACCCGGGCGGCCAGCGGCGCACGGCTCCTTGGCGACGACGTGCAGCACCTGATCGCCTGGTATCACGTCCTCCGCACGCAACGAGCCGATTCCACGGTCACCGAACTCGCCGTCGAGGCCGACGACGTCGGCAACATCGATGACCTGACCTTGCAACACGCCGCAGGACCCAGCGAGTACTGGCAGATCAAGGCCTCGGTCGATGCAACCACCCCCCTTACCGAAGCCTGGCTATTCGACCGCGTGAAGGGCAGGCCGAGCCTTCTTCAGCGGCTTTACGCGAGCTGGCTGACATTGCGTTCCGAGCACACGCAACCGCCGAAGGTAGTCCTGGCCACGACGAAGGCGATCGACCACTCCGACCTCGTGCTCGGGCCACGCGCTACAACGGACGCACGCATCGTTGAGACCCTGCGGCACTGCACCGGCGCTTTCGCTGAAGCGCGCAAGCGCTGGGCTGACCACCTCGCCGTCGATGAGTGCGGGCTTCTCGAGTTCCTCGAAAGCTTCGAGATCCGGCATTCGTTGTCCGAGAGGGAATGGCGAGAGAAGGTCCAGGATGCCGCGGCGGGTGCACGAGTCCGCGGCGATGACGCCGCGGTCGCGGCGGGAATCCAGCAGGTGCGCAACTGGATCAAGGCACCGCGGCAGACGTTTACTCCCTCCCAGCTGAAAACGGCCATCGCCAAGCTGGGCCTGTTTGTTCCGGCGCAGCGACCGCTGTTCGTGGCCCAGGCGATGGAACGCAACCCCAGGGCCGATGCCGCTACCTACTCCGTTGATTGGACCGGCCTCTTCAACGGTGAAGACCCGCGCGAACGCAGGGCGTTTGCTGATCCGGTGACCGCCCGCCAGCGGGTCACGGCCGATCTCGCCGTTGCCCGACAGCGGCTCCGGGCGGCCGGTATCCACGACTTCGAAGTCGACGGACCGATGCGCTTGCCGCTGTGGTTCGCCATAGGCACGCACTTCTCCAGCACCGCGGGGTTCACCGTCAGTGCCCGCGCTCGCGATGGCATGTGGTCCTCTGGCGCCATCCCGGGCCAGCAGAAGGATCTTGAACTCGACCTCCCGGCCATGTCAGCCGGCAAGCCCGGACGACCCTGGGCGGTGAGCGTCAGCTTCGCCACCGATATCGCCGAGGACGTCGATGAGTTCCTGGCAGGGGCGCTCCCGGATGCCTGCCACATCAGAGCCAGACTCCCTCTCCCTGGACGCGAAGCGCTGGGCGGCCTCCCGCACGCTCAAGCAGTCATCTTCCAGCTCCGGGACGAACTGAGGTCGCTGCGGAGAAAGCTCCGGCCTCCTGAGCTGCACCTCTTCCTGGCGATGCCGGGAGCGTGCGCACTGCTACTCGGAAACGCCTGGGATCGCATGCCTCCCACCTGGACCTACTGGGACCTAGGAGCGCCGGGCCAGTACGCCCCCGCAGTGCGAGTCGTGAACTGACTTATCTTGATCTGCCCGTCTATCGGACAAGCGGCGAGCTGGCCGTCCTGATTTCAGCGAAAGCCTGCGCACGGCCCGGTAATGCCTCAACAATGTTGCATCGGATGCAAGGGAGGCGGGTGTGGCTCAAGCTGCTGATCTACCTGGTGCCGCGCACCTGGAGCTTGTCGACGGGGTCGTCCACCTCGACCCGAAGCGGGCGATGCTCGAAGCGATGCTGGCCGGCTGGGTGCGCCAGCAGCAGACCCGGTTCTTGAGCGAGGCGGGGACGATCAAGCCGCGGATCGCGCTGGTTCGTCGGCTCGTGGAGTTCACCAACGCCTACCCGTGGGAGTGGCGGCCGGCTGACGCTGAGGCATTCATCACGCGACTTCGGTCGCCGAACGGCAGGAAGCCGATCGCGATGTCGACCGGACGCGGCTATGAGACGACGCTCGCGTTGTTCATGAATTACCTCACCGACCGGCGCTATGGCTGGCTTGAGGTGTGCCTGGAGCGGTTCGGGGACATCCCCGAGCAGATTTTCCATGAAGACAACAAGGTCGCCCATGTCGTCGACTACGAAGGACAGCCGGGAAGACGGCCGCTGACATACGACGAGGTGCAGGCCCTGTTCGATTCGGTCGACGGCAGGATTGAGCAGGCCAGGACGCGAGGGCGCAAAGGTGCCCTGACCGCCATGCGGGACGCCGCCCTGCTCAAGACTGTCTACGCGTTCGGGCTGCGGCGCAATGAAACCCGCATGCTCGACCTGGCCGACCTGCGGCGAGCGCCGAAGGCACCGCAGTACCGGCAATACGGCAGCCTGCTGGTCCGATACGGAAAGGCCTCACGTGGCAGCCCGCCTAAGCGCCGGACCGTGCTGACCGTTCCGGAGATCGACTGGATCGTCGATGTCCTCGATCTGTGGGTCACCGAGATCCGGCCCTTGTTCTCCCCAGGTAAGCACCCCGCGCTCTTTGTGACCGAACGAGCAAGCCGCATGTCGCTGCGCGGCCTCAATGTCGCGTTTTCCCAGGCAAGCGAGGCCGCCGGCCTGGCGCCCGAGCTTGACCTGCACTCGCTGCGGCACAGCTACGTGACCCACCTCGTCGAGTTCGACTACCCGGAACGGTTCGTCCAGGACCAGGTAGGGCACGCCTACGCCTCGACGACGGCCATCTACACGGGCGTGTCAGATGACTACCGCAACCGGCTGGTGGAACGGTCGCTGAAGAACCGGTACGGCGAGTTGTGGGAGGAGCAGCCGTGACCAGGAAGATGGGCATCCGCTGGAATCTGCGGCTGCGGATGGCCGAGAAGGGCATGTTCCAGACCAGCGACCTGGTGCCGCTGCTGGCCGAGCGCGGCGTGCACCTGTCACGGGAGCAGGTATTCCGGCTGGTTACCCAGCCGCCGCAGCGGCTGTCGATGGACACCCTGGCCGCGTTGTGTGACATCTTGGGCTGCTCGCCGAACGACCTGATCGAGGTCGAGGTGGCCAGCTTGCAGGTCCGCAAGGCCGCCGGGGAGCGGAGTGCCGCGCCGTCGCCGGTGCGGCGGACCATCATCCGCCGACCCGGGCCGTGACCGCTGCTGCCGGGCAGCGGGCCGAGCTGCTCGCCCAGATCGCAGGCATGCTGGTCGGCATGCTGCCGGGCCTGGCGGAGCAGGCCGCGCTGGAGGCGGCGGGCCGGGCCGCCGGGAACGTGCCGGCCTGCCGGGCACTGCTTGAGCACCTGCGCCGTCACCCGAACGCGCTGAGCTCGGGTAGTTCTCAGGCGCCGCTGTCGCTGATCCGGCTGGCGCATGCCCTGGCCGCCGCCGGGACCGAGGGGATGGTGCTGCCGGGCTGCGCGGGATGCGGGAAGGTCACGGCGGACTTGCGGTCCTGGCCCGGCTCGGGGCTGGCCTGCCAGAGCTGTTATAAGGATGTCGGCCGTCAGCCGTGCGCGGTCTGCGGCAGCCTCGCGCGGGTCGCCGCCCGCGGCCCGGCCGGCCCGGTCTGCAACGGCTGCTACCTGCGTGACCCGGCCCGGCACGAGGAATGCGCCCAGTGCGGGCGCAAGCGCCGGGTCGCCTACCGCGACGCCGACGGCCGACCGTACTGCACGCCGTGCTACCCGCGGCCGCGGCACCGGTGCACTGGCTGCGGCCAGCTCCGCACGGTCACCGCGATCACCGCCGCCGGGCCGGTCTGCGACCGCTGCTATGTCCGGCCGCCGCGGCCGTGCGGCCGGTGCGGCCTCCTCCGCCCGATCGCGGTGCGGGCCAGGGACGGCGTCCCGGACTTGTGCGCCTCGTGCCACCGCGGGCCGTCGGGGGAGTGCTCGCAGTGCGGGCAGCACCGCATCTTGAAGGGACGCCGCGACGGCAAGCCGATCTGCGAACGCTGCTATACCCAGCCCCCGGACATGTGCGGGTTCTGCGGGCAGCTGGCACCCATAACCGCCCGATGGGAGACCGGCGCGGTCTGCGTGAGCTGCTACCCGCGGCTGCGGGCCCGCCCAGTGCCCTGCCCCGGCTGCGGGCAGCCCCGGGTACTGACCAGCCTGGACCGTGCCGGCCGGGCGGTCTGCGCGGCCTGCGCCGGGCACGGAGAAAAGTACCTGTGCCGCCGCTGCGGCCAGCCGGCCGACGTCCTGGCCCGCGGCATCTGCTCGCGGTGCGCGCTCCGGCAGCGCCTCGATGAGCTGCTCGGCGAACCCGGCCACGCCGCCGGCCTGGGCCCGAGCCGCGAGGCGCTGCTCGGCGCGGCGAACCCGAAAAGCGTGCTGACCTGGCTGGGCCGCAGTAATAGCGCCCGCATCCTGGCCGCGCTCGCCCGGCACGACGGGCCGCTCAGCCACGAGCTGCTCGACGCCTTCCCCCGCAGCCATGCCCGCAGCCAGATCCGCCAGGCCCTGGTGCACGCCGGGCTGCTGCCGCCCAGGCAGGAACTGATTGAAGACGTCGACGCCTGGCTCGATGACCTGCTCGGCGACGTGCCCCGCGAGCATGCCCAGCTGGTCCGGCCGTTCGCCCGCTGGATGGTGCTGCGCCGGGCCCGTAACCGGGCCCGGACCCGGACGTTCAGCGAAGCGTCCGGGTCATGGGCCCGGCAGCAGATCCGCGCCGCCGTGGACTTCCTCGCCTGGCTCGACCAGCGCGGCACCGGCCTGGCCGGCGTCGGCCAGCCGGAGATAGACGCCTGGCTCACCAGCGGCGCCTCGCAGCGGTACTCCATCCGCTACTTCCTGGCCTGGGCGCATCGGCACCGCCTGACTGGGCCGGTTACGGTGCCGCTGCGGCAGGCGAGGACCCCGGAACAAGAACTGCCCGAAGATCAGCGCTGGCACCAGCTCCAACGCTGCCTGCACGAGACCCCGCTGCCGCTACGGGTCCGCGTCGCCGGCGCTCTCGTCCTGCTCTACGGCCAGCCCATCAGCCGCATCGTCCAGCTGAAAGCCGCGCAGCTCAGCCGTCATCGCAGACAGGCTTACCTGGTCCTCGGCCAGCACCCGGTACTCATCCCGCCCCGGCTGGCCGACCTGATCGACGACCTGCACGCGACCGCCACGCCCACCGCCGTGCTTGGCGGGCGCGGAAGCCCGGCCAGCTGGCTGTTCCCCGGCCAGGTGCCCGGGCGGCACCTGAGCGTCAACGGGCTTGTCCGCCAGCTCAACACCCACGGCATCCAAGCCCGCACCGGCCGCAGCGCGGCGCTGATCAACCTCGCCGCCGACCTGCCCGCCGCCATCCTCGCCGACTTGCTCGGCCTGCACATCAACACCGCCGTCAGATGGGTCAAGCGCGCCAGGCGCGACTGGTCCAGCTACCTGGCCGCCCGCGCCGAAGCCACCCGCACAGGCCGGGCCGAGAATATGGCAGACGGCGAATAAGTGCACTGCCCCGGTATCATTCGCTAATGGCGACGAGTTTCCAGGTCAGGAGGGTGCGGCTGGATGGCCGCGTTGCTTTCTGGGCGCTGATGCGGTCAAGCCTGTTGCATTTGATGCAACAGGCTTGACCGTTGGATGCCCCGCGAAACCATGTCATTGGCGCATGCCGAGAGCGTGTGCGATTATCGAACTATGAGTGGAGGCGTTGAGTGGGCGGATGTCGGCGAGCGCATGCGAGAAGCTCGCCTGGCTGCTGGCCTTACTCAAGAGGAACTTGGTGCCGCGGCAGGTCTGGACCGGACGATGATCGTGAAGATCGAGTCTGGGAACCGGCGTATAGACGCCATGGAGCTGGTCAGGCTATCGTCCGCGCTTCAGGTGCCAGTGGACTTCCTGCTCCGGTCCACGCCGCTCGTGCTGTCGCGTCGTACTGGTGTCGTGACCGAAGAGGCTGACACTGAAGTAGCGAGGGAGGCCGGACGCCTGGACCTGGCCCTGGTGGCTTGGCTGCATGAGGTACAGCAGCTTATCGAGCTGGGTGTCCTGCAGCCAGGACCTCTCTTGAGGGCTGAGACGCCGGTGAATTCTCAGACGGCTGCTCGGGAGCTTGCGCTGTGGGTTCGGAAGCAGCTCGGCATGGACCTAGAGGCCATCGACTCGCTGGCCGAGATGTGTGAGCGTGCGGGCCAGTATGTCCTAGTCACCCATGTTCGCGGGGAGGGCGCGTCGGTGGTCGAAGGCGATGTCGCCGTCGCGGTCGTGAGCCTTGAAGGTGATCCGGGCCGCCGCCGTGCTACCGCCGCTCACGAGCTCGGCCACCTGGTCGTTGGTGATGAATACTCCAGTGATCTTGGGGTTCACGCGTCCCGGGCTGACCGGGAGGCGCTGCTTGACGCTTTCGCGGCGGAACTGCTGCTTCCATCCCAAGTCCTTACCGAGGAGCGCGGTGCAGCAGAGGCCATTAGCCGGGACCAGCTCATCGGGCTTGCGGCCCGGTACCGGATCTCATGGTCGCTGGCCCTCAGGCAGGCCGCTCATGCTGGGGTTCTCAGCGCACAGGCCCGTCGCGACTGGGGACGGTCTGCACCCACTCGAAGCGAGTTCATGGAGGCTGTGGGGTGGGCACCTCAACCGGATCTCGAAGCCGTTCGGGTTCCGCCTCGCTACGCGCATGCCGTCATGGAGGCATGGAGGAGGGGCCTGCTCACAGCCGCGAGGGCCGTTGAGCTTATGCACGGGCAGATCACCGCGGCCGATCTGCCAGCGGGCGCCGAGGCGTACCTCGCGCCGTGACCGAACCTGCAGCCGCCGTCACCCCTGTCTGGGTTCTCGACGCAATGTGCTTGAGCCACTTTGCCAGGGCGGAGCGGCTGGACGTTCTCCGAGATCTCCTGGTTGATAAAGAATGCTGGACAACGCAGGTGGTGCTTGAGGAGCTGCGCCAGGGAGCCGCCGTCCACCCTGTCCTGAGCGATGTGCTCGCGGGTGATTGGTTCAAGGTCGCGCACCTCGACACCCTTGACGAGGTAAGGCTTTTCGCAATCTGGGTGAGCCGCATAGGTTCCGGCGAACGCGATCTGGGGGAAGCCAGCGTTTTCGCGGCGGCTGAGCTTCGTTCTGCGACGGCCATCACCGACGATCAGGGGGCGGTACGTGTCGCCCGGACGTATGGCTTGGACGTCCACGGAACCATATGGCTCCTAGCAGGTGCCTGCCGAGACGGCAAGCTATCGGAACCGGCTGCCGGGAGCATAGTCGATGCGCTCCGGGTGACAGGACTCAGACTGCCCTGCACGGGGGCCGAGCTTCCCGGCTACGCGCGTCTGCACGGACTGTTGTAGGCGCGTGTCTGTGCGGAGGGAAGAATACCGCACCCTCCGAATAAGTGCACTGCCCCAGTATTACGGATCGCTCTAAGATAAGTTCTCCCAGCTCAGGAGGGGCATGGGAGGGTGCGGCGGATAGCTGTGCTCCTCCTGAGCGCTCGGTTGGATGCCAGCACGTCGAACGCGCGCCCTTCCACGAACGCGGGAACCTGCACGCTCGCCAGGAGCTGATGCAACCGTGCGGGCACGCGTTCAGGCTTCCGGCGCCGCTGCGGCCGCGGGCGCGGGGCGGCCAGGCCGAGCAGGTATTCCTGTTCGAGCTCGTCAAGGTGCAGGACCCGCGCGAGCGATTCGAGGACCTGCGGTGAGGGGTTCTTGTCGCGGCCGCGCTCCAGCCGCAGGTAGTAATCGGCGCTCGGCCCGCAACGAGCGTGCGCAGCCACGCCCGGTCACCCCGGACCCATCGACCGCGCCCACAGGCTTGTCGCTGGCTCGGCTTGCAGGCACTGGCCGGCGACGGGCTCGCGGTACAGGCGAATCGGCCCGGCCTAATGCCCGGGTATGAGAAGCCGGCCCGATCTCATACCGAGAATCAGCCCGCGGGCCGATGGCCCCGCGTCCGCCGGTCCGTAGCGTCACCGGTGCCGGCCCGATCGGCAGGGCCGTGAGCACGACATGAACCGCACGTACGGGGGCGTCCATGCGGCACATAACGGACGCGCCACCCGGCCACACCCCGCGCCATAGCAGGCGGCTGGACCGGGCGGGCGAACTGGCGATCGTTGGCCTGCTCGTATTGGTGTTCATCTGCGGGCTGGGGGTGCTGGCCGCGCTCGTGCCGGTTGGTCATGGGTTCGTACCGAAGGGCGGTGGCTGGTTCACTCCGGCGGTCGTCGGCGGCGCGTTCACGTTGCATCCGCTGCTCATCGCCGTCCCGTGGGCGGCCTGCTTTGTCCTCGGGCTGCTGGACTGGCGGCGCCCGTGGCGGGTCGAGCATCTGGACCTGCTGGCGCTCGCTGGCATGTTTCCCGTGGCGATGCTGCTCAGCGACGATGTCTCCCGAGCCGGCCTGTGGCTGGCAGCGGCCTGTCTCGGCTGGCTGTTCGTCCGCATGCTCGGCGCGACCTTCGGGGCCTGGCGGATGCCGGAACTGCGCCCATCCATCAGCTCCCGGCGCCTGGGCCTGGCCATACTAGTACTGCTGCTCGTCCGGGCCGGAAGTCTCGCGGGGAGCAACATTCTGGATGTCGGGCAGGCGAGCTCGCTCGGCGCCTGGCGCGTCCTGCACGGACTGCACCTTTACGGGGCGGTGTCCTGGCCGGGCCCCGGCGGGCTCCGGATCTACCGCCCGGACTCCTACGGCCCGTTCGCCTACTACGCGTACCTCCCGTTCGTGGCCATCTTCCCGCCCGCACCGGCACTGGTCGCGACGCTGCTGCCTGCGGTGTGCTTCGACGCGCTGACGCTCGCTGGCCTGCACCAGCTCGGTCGGCGGCTCGGCGGGCGGCCACTCGCGCAAGCGTTCATGTTCGGATACCTGCTCTACCCGTTTCCTGACCTCTCCTTGATGGCGCAGACCAACGATGCGCTGATCGCCGCCCTCTGCGTATGGACCATCGTCGCAGCGGAGCACCCGGTCGCTCGCGGGCTGCTCATGGCAGCCGCCGCCTTGACCAAATTCCTCCCCCTGCTGCTCGCTTGGCAATTCCTGGGCGTAAGACAGGGGCGCTCGCGTTACGCGCTGACGCTTGCTGCCTCGCTCGCCGCGATGCTCGCCTGGCCGCTCATCACTTCCGGGCCGGCTCAATTCCTCGACTCGACGCTCGGCTACCAGCTGATCCAGCGCGGCGGCGGCGTGCAGTTCAGCATCTGGACCTACCTGCCGCACGCGGCGATCGCGGCCAGGGCAGTACTCGCCGCCGCGCTCGTCCTGCTCGCGCTCTCATCCATGGTGCGTCCTCCCGTGCGGGACACGCGGCAGCACGCCGCTCTCGCCGCCGCGCTCCTCATCGGTGCGCAGCTGCTCCTGGGCTACTGGTTCTACAGCTACCTCACCTGGTTCTATCCGCTCCTCATCATCGCGATCATGCAGGCCCGGTCGGACCGCGAAGCGGCCGGCACGTCAGCGCACGGCGCCACCACCCCGATCGACCTCGCCGCCTCAGCCCGGGCGAACCCGGCTTCGCCGGAGGAAATACTGCACATCCGAATAAGTGCACTGCCCCGGTAGTGCAAGGGAATGCTCATGCCGAAGCCGAGCGCTCCCTAGTCCTGAACAGGCTCCTAGGATCGCCCTATGACGGACACGCATCCCCTGCCGGCCAAGACGATCCGGATCGGGCGGCAGCCGGACAACGACATCGCGCTGGCCGGGGACCTCGAGGTCTCCCGGCATCACGCGGAGCTGCGCCGCGACCAGGACGGCAGCTTCGAGATCATCGACCTGGGCAGCCACGGCGGGACATACGTCAACGGCGAGCGGATCACCAGCAAGATGCTGACGGAACAGGACATCATCAGCATCGGCCACACCACGTTCCGGCTCAGCGGCGGCGAACTGCGCCAGCACGCGGACGACAGTCCCGGTCGCTTGCCTGCCATCACTGACCCGCATGAGGTGGTCGCAGCCTACTGGGCCGCGGCCGAGGCCCGGGACTGGGAGGTGTTCGGCGCGCTGCTCGCCGACGACGTGATCTACCGCGGGCCCCAGACCAGGGAGCAGGTCCGCGGCCGGGACGCCTACATACGGTTCAACGTGGAGGGCTTCCCCTATGACTGGCACCTCACCGTGCAGCGGATCGTCGGCGAAGGCCAGCACACAGCCAGCTGGGTCGAATTCACCGGGCCAGAAGGCACCCAGCCCGGCCTGTGCTTCTTCGATCTCGCCGACGACGGCAAGATCGCCCTGATCACCGACTTCTGGCCCGATCCCTACGAACTTCCAGCCAGCCGCGCTCATCTGGTCGAGCGTTACTGAGTTTCCAACAGGTTCTTATGGAAGGGCCTAACGGCCGATACCGCCTCCCTGCGGCGGCCCTAACGTTGGGTAGTTACCCGGCATCAGTCGAACGAATTGGAGGCCTGGATACATGGCCACATACGACGTAGGGGGACGCTCCGCGATCGTCACCGGGGCTGGTTCGGGGATCGGGCGCGCGATCGCCCGCCTGCTGGCCGCCAACGGTGCCGCGGTTCTCGTCACCGACATCAACGAAGCCGGCGCGAAGGCTGTGGTGGACGAGATCCGCGCCGCGGGGGGCACGGCCGCGAGCCTGGTGGGCGACGTCACGGACCAGGAGTTCGCGGAACGCTCCGTCGCCGCGGCCGGCGAGCTCGGACCGCTGCGCATCGCCGTCAACAACGCGGGCATCGGGGGCGCGTTGGCGCCGGTGGGAGAGTACCCGCTTGACTCGTGGCGGCAGGTCATCGAGATCAACCAGAACGCCGTCTTCTACGGCCTGCGCGCCCAGTTGCCGGCCATCGCCGCCGGGGAAGGCGGAGGCGCGATCGTCAACGTCGCCTCGATCCTCGGCTCGGTCGGCTTCGCCTACTCCTCCGCCTACGTGACCGCCAAGCACGCGATCGTCGGCCTGACCAAGAACGCCGCTCTCGAGTACGCCGCCCAGGGCGTGCGGGTCAATGCGGTCGGCCCCGGCTTCATCGTCACGCCGCTCATCGACGCGAACCTCGACGAGGAGACCCAGGCGTTCCTCGCGAGCAAGCACGCTCTCGGAAGGCTCGGGACACCGGACGAGGCCGCCGCGCTCGTGGTCTTCCTGGCCTCCGACGCCGCCTCGTTCATCACCGGCAGCTACCACCTGGTTGACGGAGGCTACACCGCTCAGTGACGGTACCGTCCCGGGCCGCCCGAACCCCGCTGCTGAAAAAGAGCCCTGGCCGATCAGGCCAGTGATCCCGGGTTCGTGAAGGATGGATCCTGGCGCCAACCACGGTGGTGGCGACCAGAAGGGAACTGTCATGTCCAGCGCGACGACGTGGCCCGATGACCGGCGGATCACCATCCGTGACCTCCAGGCGGCCACCGACCGGGGTGAGCGATGGTCCATGCTCACCAGCTACGACACGCTCACGGCCGGGGTGTTCGAGCAGGCCGGCGTGCGCGCCTTGCTGGTCGGCGACACCAGCGCCGAGATGGTGCTGGGCTACCCCGACACGCTGCCGGTGACCATGGACCACCTGATCCCGATGGTCCAGGCGGTGGTACGCGGGACCAGGACGGCGCTGGTGGTGGCCGACCTGCCGTTCGGCAGCTACCAGGCCGGGCCGCAGGCCGCGCTGGCCAGTGCGGTGCGGCACCTGAAGGAAGGCGGTGCGCAGGCGGTCAAGCTGGAGGGTGGGCGCCGGGTGCTGTCCCAGGTCGAGGCGATGACCGGGGCCGGCATCCCGGTGATGGGCCACCTCGGGCTGACCCCGCAGAGCGTCAACGTGCTGGGCGGCATGCGCCGGGTCCAGGGCCGTGGCGACGCCGGGCGGGAACTGCTGGCCGACGC
>Ga0116214_1000639_pt1 | contig 14088 bp, 13 predicted proteins | sample Sb_taG_FD_88964 | JGI IMG/M metagenome (GOLD analysis project Ga0116214, IMG submission 88964) | Peat soil microbial communities from Weissenstadt, Germany - Sb_50d_1_NS metaG | ecosystem: Environmental > Terrestrial > Soil > Wetlands > Peat | place: Germany: Weissenstadt | collected 2010-09-21
AGGCCGCCATCGCGGTGCGGGCCGCGGGTCACCCGTTCGTCAGCTATGCAGCCGACGCGATCGTGGTCGCGACCCCGACCGGCTCGACCGCCTACAGCTTCTCGGCCGGCGGGCCGATCGTCAGCCCCGCGATCGAGGCCCTGGTCGTCACGCCAGTCGCGCCGCACTCGGCCTACAACCGCGGGCTGGTGATCGCCTGCGACGACCAGCTGGGGCTGGACGTCCTGCCGGGCAGCGGCCGGCTGGCCGTCGAGGCCGACGGGATCTCGTCCGTCGACGTCGGACCGGGCGACCATATCGAGCTGGTGCCGCGGCCAGCCGCGGCCCGCGTCGTCCGGCTCGGCCACACCACGTTCTACCAGCGGGCCCGGCGCAAGCTGCGGCTGAGCGACTCGGCGGAGATCCCCGCCACGTTCGGGGACGGGGAGGAGATCGCCGCGCATGCCACCGCGATCCGAGACTTACCTGCACGGCCACCACGACAGCGTGCTGCGCTCGCACCGGTGGCGGACCGCGGAGAACTCGGCGGGCTACCTGCTGGCCCGGCTCACGCCCGGCGCGAACGTGCTCGACGTCGGCTGCGGCCCGGGCACGATCACCGCGGACCTGGCCGCGCGGGTGCCCGGCGGCCAGGTCACCGGGATCGACGCCGCCGCGGACGTGCTGGCCGAAGCGCGGCAGGAAGCCGCCCGGCGCGGGCAGGCCAACGTCCGGTTCGAGACCGGTGACGTGTACCGGCTGGCCTTCGGGAACGGCACGTTCGACGTGGTCCACGCGCACCAGGTGCTGCAGCACCTGTCCGACCCGGTGGCCGCGCTGGCCGAGATGCGCCGGGTGTGCCGACCCGGCGGCGTGGTCGCCGCGCGCGACGGTGACTACGGCGGCATGTTCTGGTACCCCGAAGACCCGGAACTGGCCGAGTGGCGGGAGCTGTACCGGGACGTGGCCCGGGCGCTGGGCGGCGATCCCGACGCCGGGCGGCGGATGCTGGCCTGGGCCCGCGCGGCCGGGTTCGCCGAGGTGCAAGCGTCGGCCAGTTCGTGGTGCTACACCGGCCCGGCCGACCGGGCCTGGTGGGGCGAGTCCTGGGCCCGGCGGCTGACCGAGTCGCCGTTCGGGGACCGGGCCGTGGAGCACGGCCTGGCCACGCGGGCCGGCCTGGAGCGGCTGGCCCGGGCCTGGCGGCGCTGGGCGGACAGCGAGGACGGCTGGTTCTTCATCCCGCACGGGGAGATCATCGGCCGCGCCTAGCGGGCCTTAACGGGGCTGGGTGGCGGTCAGGACTCCGGTCACGATCACCCGCCACGGGGTGAACAGCAGCGTCACCGGCGTGCAGGTGATCAGCGTGATGTGAGCGCTAACAGCTTTGGTACCGGGCGAGCCCGGGACCGGGGCCAGCACCGCGACGTCGGTGTACCGGACCACCTTCTCGCCGGTGACCACGTAGGTGTACGTGGCGTACCGGGTGGTGACGTAGATCTTCCCTCCCGCGCGGAGCGACTTGAGGTGCAGGAACGGGTTCCCGGCGGTGATGTCGTGCGCCGCGACCGCGAAGTTGCCGACCTGGCCGGGCAGCTGCGTCCCGGTGACGTGGCCCGGACCGGTGGACAGCTGGGCCAGCGTGGCCCCCTCCACCACCGCGAACTTCCAGTCGCGACCCAGCGCCGGGATCCGCAGCAGGGCGAACGGCTGGCCGGCCCGGACGGTGACCGTGGGCACGAGGGCCGCCTTGGGTTCCGGCGCCGGGGCCTGCCACTGGGTGGCCAGCTGCTGCTGCAGGGCCCGCTCGCGCGCGGGCGCCTCCGGGTCGATGACCTTGTACGCGGTGATCCCGGCCACGACCAGGCCGGCCGCGATGAGGGCGCCCGCGAGCAGCGCGACGATCTTGTTCCGGTGGTCCATGCCTCCAACCTCGGCGCCACCGGTAGCAGCGGTGCTCGCCGCCCGGTTACCAGTTGGCAGCAGCCGCTCTGGAGGTGGCCGGGGGGCGAGGATCACCGGCCGTTCGATCAAATTGAATTTTTATACCGAACGGGCCGTGGCGCGAGCAGCCGGGTCTTGCGGGTTCAGATGTCGCGGCGGGTGATCAGCAGTGCGGCGGTCAGCAGGGTCAGGGCGGGCCAGGCCAGCAGGATCAGCAGGGACCAGGCCGGCGCGAACAGGTTCGTGGCCGGGTGCAGCGCCGTGACCTGCCGCGCGGCCTCGACCAGGGTGAACCGGCCGAAACGGGCGCCCCAGGGCGGGCGGAGCAGGGCGAGGATCGCGGGCAGGAGGATCAGGCCGACCAGGGCGGCGATGCCGCCCGCGGTGTGCCGGACGATCGCGCCCAGGCCCAGGCCCATGACGGCCACCACGAACAGCAGCAGGCCGTCGGCCAGCACCGCGCCCGGGACGCCGGGGTGGGACAGCGGCACGCCGAGGTGCTGGCCCGACAGCACGGCCTGGACCAGGGCGAAGGAGACGAACGCGACCACCTCGCCGGCGGCCAGGGTGACCGCGCCGAGGACGGCCGCCTTGGCCGCGAGCACCGCCCGGCGGCACGGCACCGCAGTGAACGTGGTGCGGATCAGGCCGGTGCTGAACTCGGCGCTGAACGTCAGCACGCCGAGCACGCCGACGGCCAGCACGGCGTATTCCAGGCTGAGCACGCCGGGCAGCAGCGGGTCGACGGGCGGGCCGTGGCCGGGCGCGTTGGCCAGCGTGACCGCGACCAGGGCGGACAGGCCGATGGGGGTGGCCACCGCGACCAGCAGCGTCCAGTAGGTCGAGCGGAGCGAGCGGAGCTTGATCCACTCGCTGAAGAGCACGTCGCGGGCCCGGACGGCGACGGGAACCTGGGCGGTCATCGGGCGGGTGCTCCTTCCGGGCTGGGGCGGGCTGGTTCCGGGCTGGCGCCTTCGGGGGTATTGGGGTTTACGGCGCGGAAGTCGACGCTTTCGCCGGTGAGGTCCAGGTAGGCGTCCTCGAGCGAGGCGGTGCGCGGGATCAGGGCGTGCACGGCGATGCCGCGGGAGGCGGCCAGGTCGCCGATGGCCGGCGCGTCCAGGCCGGTCACGGCCAGCGCCCCGTCGTCCTCCCGGTGCACGGTCGCGCCGCGGGCGGTCATCAGCTCGGCCAGTTCGGCGGCCTGCGGGGAGCGGAGCAGTACGTCCTGGCGGGTGCTGGAGGAGATCAGCTCGGCGGTGGTGGTGTCCGCGAGCAGGCGGCCGCGGCCGATGACGATCAGCCGGTCGGCGGTCTGGGCCATCTCGCTCATCAGGTGGCTGGAGACCAGGACGGTGCGCCCGTCGGCGGCCAGCGCCCGCAAGAACTGGCGGATCCACGCGATGCCCTCGGTGTCCAGGCCGTTGACCGGCTCGTCCAACATCAGGATCGGGGGGTCGCCGAGCAGGGCGGCGGCGATGCCGAGCCGCTGCTTCATGCCGAGCGAGAAGCCCTTGACCCTCCGGCTGGCGACCGCCTCCAGGCCGGTCAGCTCGAGCATCTCGCTGACCCGGCGGCGGCCGATGCCGTTGCTCCGCGCGATCGAGGCCAGGTGCGCCTCGGCGGTCCGCCCGGGGTGCAGGGCGGTGGCGTCCAGCAGAGCGCCGACCTGGTGCAGCGGGCGGATCAGGTCCTGGTAGTTCTGGTCGTTGACCCGGGCGGCGCCGCTGGTGGGAGCGTCCAGGCCGAGGATGAGCCGCATCGTGGTGGTCTTGCCCGCGCCGTTCGGGCCGAGGAAGCCGGTCACGTGGCCGGGACGCACGGTGAAGCTCAGCCCGTCCACCGCGGTCACCGCGCCGAAGCGCTTGACCACCTGGTCGACCTCGATCACTGGTTGTCTTCCTTCAGGATCACTGCGGTCTGGTTCCCTTGAAGAAGGCGGTGGACGCGCGCTGCCAGAGGAAGATCACCGCGACCAGCCCGGCCAGCCAGATGACCGGCCACCAGGCCTTGACCGTGGCGGCTACCGGGGCGGTGGCGCTGACGATCGTGTCCACCGTGGCCAGGCCGAACAGCACCGTCCCGGTGATCCGGGCGCAGGGCTTGCCGTCCTGGCACGCCCGGGCGAGGACAATCCAGGCGGCGACGGCGATCAGGCCGCTGACGGCGAACCCGATGACCAGGGCGTGCCCGCTCGCGTTGACCTGGCTCGCGGTGAGGTGGGGGGACCGCTTCTCGATCGCGCTCTTGGTGGCGCCGACGGTCAGGATCTCGACGACGACGCCGACGACGGTGACGACCGCGCCGGCGTACATGGCCCAGACGGCGTTCTTCACCTGGGGCGGGACGGGCGGTCGCTGAGCCTCTGGCATCTGGGTGCCAGACGGGTAGGCCGGGTACATGAGGTTCCTTTCAGCTGGGATTGGTCCAGGCCCGCAGCAGGCGGGTCTCGATGGAGTTGACCGGGATCATGCGGCTGGTCAGCACGACGTGCGTCCGCTGGTCGCGGATGCGGGTGGTCAGGGCCGCGGTGCCGTCGACGTTCGCGCCCGCGTGGGTGGCGATGTCACCGCGCGGGGTGATGAGCCAGCCCAGGCCCACCCGGGCGCCGCCCGGGCCGGGGCCGGTCTGCGGAGTGAGCGCCTCGTGCGCGAGGGCCCCGGGCAGCAGCGATGACCGCCCGAGGCCCAGGCGCACGAGATCGGCCCCCGTGGACCACAGCCCGCCCACCGCCTGGAGCGTGGGGATCCGGGCCGGCACCGGCTCGAACCTGCCGTCGAGGGTCAGGTGGTAGCCGGTGACCGCCCGCGGGCCGTTTTCCGGGCTGATGCCGGGCGCGCGGGCGGGGAACGAGGAGTCGGTGAGCTTCAGCGGGTCGAGCACGAGCCGGGCGGCCGCTCTGGCGTAGGGCAGCCCGGTGACGTCGGCGACCAGCTGGCCGAGGACCGCGACGCCGCCGTTGCTGGGATGCACGGCGCCGCGCGGGCCGGAGCAGGCGATGACCGGGCCCAGGAACTCGGCCAGGTCCGGGACGGCGTCGGCGTACATCTCGGTGGGGCTGTCCACCCCGGCGGCGTGGCTGAGCAGTTCCCGGACCGTGATGGTGTCGTCCGCCAGCCTGATCGTGCGCAGGTGATCGTTGGCCGGGCGGTCCAGGCCGATGGTGCCGTCGGCCACGAGCGCGAGGACGGCGGTGGCGGTGACGAGCGCGGTGACGCCGGGGACCGGGAAGCGGTGGCCGGGGTCCAGGGCCTCGCCGCGGTCCAGGTCGGCCCAGCCCCTGGTGAGCACCCACGTATGCCGGCTGTCCCCTCCGGCCAGGACCAGGGCGGTCAGCCCCAGCTCGGCGAAGGCCTGCTCGGCGATGTCCGCGGCCTGGGCGGGCCCCTCGCCCTGGGTGCGGACCGGGGCGGGGCCGGCGACCCGCGGATCGCCGACGCGGCTGCCGATGGGCAGCCCGCGCAGGCCCTCCAGGCAGTGCGGCGGCTCGGCCTCGGCCACCGCGATGTACCGCATGCCGTTCAGCTCGACGTAGGCCTGCAGCGGGGTCTGGCCGAGAACGACCAGTTCGCCGTCGCGCAGGTCCGCGGCGACCGTGCTGATGGTCTGGACCAGGGCGGGCGGCGGGAGCGCGCTCAGGAACCGGTCACCGAAATGCTCACGCAGTTCGTCCTCGGCCGGGGCCGTCCAGCCCGGCTGCCCGGCTCCGGCGAACCGCGAGATGACCCAGCGCAGCTGGTCCAGGGCGTGGCTGTCCTGGTTTTCGCTGATCTGCCGCTTGAGCGCGGCCCAGCTGGGCAGGCCGTGCTCCCAGGCGATGGCCGCCTGGGCCTCGTGCAGGCTGGGGAACTCGCCCGCGGCCACGCGGCGCTTGGCCTCGAGCTTGAGATGGCGAAGGTGCGGCCGGCCGGGCAGCGAGCGCGACCCACCGGGCATGGCGGTCCTTCCCTCACGCCCGGGGTCCGCTCGCTTCGGGCGGGAAAGACTCGCCGTCGATCGCCGTCATGCACCCGGTGAGCTTGCAGCTCTGCCCGCGGACCCAGAGGCGGCCGGAACCACCGCTGTCGATGATACTCCCCCGCGACCGGGCGGGCGGGCGTCGCTGTACGCTACATTGCGCAACCTACTTATCACTATCCGTGTCGTAGACTGGGGCGGATGTTACTCCAGAGCTGTGGGGGGTTATGGGCGCTTCTCGGGGAGCCAGGACCGGGCCGGCCCTGGTCCCGGATCAGGTGCACCCCGCCGGGCCGGCGGCCGCGGTCCTCGACTTCGCCGCCGCGCAGATCCTGCGGGACGATACCGCGCTGGGCGCGCTGCCCGCCGTGCTGGAACGGCTGGTGGCCGCGTTCGGCATCCGCGCCGCGCTGGCCTTCCAGGCGTCCCCGGGACAGCCCGCCACGGTGCTCGCGGCGCATCCCCCGGGTGCCGCCGGTCCCGCGCTGCTGGCCAAGCTCGGGGCGATGTCCCTGGCCCAGCGGGGCAGTCCGGTACCGCTGACCCTCGAATCCGGCGAGGGCGCGGGCCCCGACGCCGCCGGCCCCAGCGCTATGGGCCCCAGCGCTATGGGCCCCAGCGCTATGGGCCCCAGCGCTATGGGCCCGGCCAGCGCGCTGCTGGCCCACTCGGTGCCCGTCGACGGCCAGTGCCTGTGCGCGCTGGCCCTGATCGGTGACCCGGCGAGCTGGAACGAGGAGGCCCGCGTCACCGCGCGCGCGGTGGCCGCCATGGTCGCCACCCAGATCCGCCACGCCAACGACCTGGCCCAGCTGGCCGAGCGGCAGGCGCTGACCCGGGCGCTGATCGCCGGGTCACCGATCGCGATCCTCGCCATGGACTCCCGCGGCCGCGTCATCGAGTTCAACCCCGCGGCGGAGAGGCTGTCCGGCTTCCGGCGGGACGACGTGCAGGGCCGGGAGCTGGCGGACTTCCTGGTCCCGGAGTCGTTCAAGCCGCGGTTCCGTGAGCACATCCGGACCTACGTGGAAACCGGCGACCCGGAGGAGTTCACCGGGGCGATGGACATGGCCATCCGGCACGCGGACGGCACCGAACGCACCGCCGAGCTGACCCCGGTGCAGCTGACCCTGGGCGCCGCGCCCGTCTTCGCCGGCTTCCTGCGGGACGTGACCGAGGCCGAGCGCGCTCACGCCGCGCTGGCCGACCAGACCGAGCGGCTCAACTGCCTGATCGCCACGGCCATCCCCGGCGTGGTCATCACCGACGAGCAGGGCCGGGTAACGAACGTCAGCCAGAGCTTCGGCGCCATGTTCGGCATCGCGGATCCCGGGGAGCTGGTGGGCACCTCGGCCGCCTCGGTCGTGCGCCGGGTCAGCGGGGTGTTCGCCGACCCGGACGGGTTCACCCGGCGGGTCGTCGAGGCGTTCCGCGCCCGCCAGCCGGTGTCCGGGGAGCAGGCTCCGTGCGCGGACGGGCGCACCCTGGAGTGCGATTACTGGCCGGTGGTCGTCGACGGACGCTACCGCGGCGACCTGTGGCTGGCCTGGGACATGTCGGAACGCACGGAACTGGAGGAGCAGCGCGCGGCGGCGCTGGAAGCCGAGCTCGCGGCCCGGAAGCTGGCCGAGCAGGCCCAGCGGCAGCTGACCGAGCAGAACGAGGGGCTCCGGAGAACCGACGAGAACAGGAACCAGTTCCTGGCCATCGTGTCGCACGAGCTGCGCACCCCGCTGACCTCGATCGTCTCCTTCATCGAGCTGATCAGGGGGGAAGCGGAAGCGCTCACCCCGGAGGGCCTGAGCTTCCTGGACATCATCGAGCGGAACGCCGACCGGCTGCACCGCCTTGTCGGCGACCTGCTCATGCTGGACCGGCTCGAGGCGGGCGCCCTGCCCCTGGAACTCACCGAGGTCTCCATCCCCGAACTGGTGGCCGAGGCGGTCCGGAGCGCCGAGCCGGGCGCGGTCAAGCAGGGCGTCAAGCTGGAGGGCGAGACGAGCGCGGGACCTCCCGTGCCGGGCGATTCGCGGCGGCTGATGCAGATACTGGACAACCTGATCGCCAACGCGGTCAAGTTCTCCCACCGGCGCGGGCGGGTCCGGGTCAGCGCCACCTGGCGGCAGGGGATGTGGCAGATCGACGTGGCCGACTCCGGCATCGGCATCCCGCCGGAGGACATAGACGGGCTGTTCAAACGGTTCGTCCGGGCCTCCAACGCGCGGACCGCCGGGCTGCCCGGGTCCGGGCTGGGCCTGTCCGTCGTCAAGATCCTGGCCGAGATGCACGGCGGGCACGTCGACGTGCGCAGCACCCTGGGCCGGGGCAGCACGTTCAGCGTCTACCTCCCGGCGGCGTCATGAGTGCCGGCTACGGCGGCCCCCGTCCCGGCTCCGGCGACGCCCGTCCCGGCTACGGCGACGCCCGTCCCGGCTCCGGCGACGCCCGTCCCGGCTCCGCCCGTCCCGGCTCCGGCGGCGCCCGTTACGGCGGCGCCGGCGGCCCGGCCAAGGGCCGGATCCTGGTGATCGAGGATGACCGGGACATCGCGCTCGGCATCCGCACCGTGCTGACCAGGAACGGGTTCGACGTGGCCAACTCGGGCGACGGGAAGCAGGGCCTGCGGGTGTTCCACACGGCGCGGCCGGACCTGGTGGTCCTGGACATCGGGCTGCCGACGCTCGACGGATGGCAGGTCCTGGAGCGCATCCGCGACCTGAGCCACGTCCCGGTCCTCATGCTGACCGCGCACGGGAACGAGGCGGACAAGGTCCGCGGGCTGCACGCCGGGGCCGATGACTATCTGACCAAGCCGTTCGGCAACCAGGAGCTGGCGGCCCGGGTCGAGGCGCTGCTGCGGCGGCCGAGGGCCGCCGAGCCGCCGGCCGAGGTCTTCGACGACGGCAGCCTGCTGGTGCGGCTCGACACCCGCGAGGTCAGCGTGAACGGGGCGCCCGTCGCGCTGACCCCGACCGAATTCCGCCTGCTGTCCGCGCTGGTCCGGCATCCCGGCCGGACCCTGAACCCCGACCAGCTGCTGGAGCTGGCCTGGAACGATCCGCTCGGCATCGGCCCGGAACGGGTGAAGTTCGCCATCATGCGGCTGCGGCGCAAGCTCGGCCAGCACGACGGGCCGGGCTCGGCCATCGAGGCGGTCCGGGGGTTCGGGTACCGGTACGTGGTCCCGGCGCCACGGGAGGGCAGACCCGGCTGACGGGGCTGCGGAGCGCAACGGTCCTGCACCCGTGCGGGCAACGAGGCTGGACGGGCACGCGGTGCACAGTGGGCGTATGAAAACGACGTCAGCTGGCCGGAGCCCGGCCCCACCGAGAAGGCGGATCCTGGTGGTCGAGGACGACCCCGAGGCCGCGCTGTTCGCCATCCACGTCCTGTCCAAGCGGGGGCAGTTCGAGGTCATGCACACCCCCGACCCCGCGGTCGCGCTCCGGCTGGCCGCGGCCGGCGGCTTCGACCTGGTCCTCACCGACGTGGACATGCCCGGCATGAGCGGCCTGGAGCTGCTCGATGCACTCCGCCGGATAGCGCCCACGCTGCCGGTCGCGGTCCTCACCGGGCACGCGCACCTGAGGACGGCCGCACTGGACCGCCACGCGGATGAGTTCCTGACCAAGCCGGTCCGGGTCGCACAGCTCCTGGCCACCGCGACCGCCCTGACCGGGCGGGCTACCGGCCAGTAGGCCGCCGCGATACCCTGCGAGGGATGCCGGGGCTCCGGGGTCTGGCCAGAACGCTGATGGTGGGTGCGCGGATGACGATCGTCGAGGGGTCGGGAGCCGTCGTCACCGGCGGCGGCGCCGGGATCGGCCGCGCCCTGGCCCGCAGGCTGGCCGCGGGCGGCGCGCGGGTGGTAGTCAACGACCTGGACGCAGGGGCGGCCGCGAAGGTGGCCGCGGAGATCGGCGGGTACGCTGTGCCCGGGGACGTCGCCACCGAGCCGGGCGTCCGCGAGCTCATCGCCGCGGCCCGCGGCCACCTCGGCGAGATCGACATCTTCTGCTCCAACGCCGGGATAGCCGAGGGCACCGGCCCGGACACGCCGGAGGAATCCTGGCAGCGGTCGTGGGAGCTCAACGTCATGGCCCACGTCCGGGCGTCGCGGGAACTCCTGCCGGGCTGGCTGAGCCGCGGGCGCGGATGCTTCGTCGTGACCGCGTCGGCGGCCGGGCTGCTCACCATGCTCGGCGCCGCGCCGTATTCGGTGACCAAGCACGGCGCCGAGGCCTACGCGGAATGGCTGGCGGCGACCTACGGCCATCGTGGCCTGGCCGTGCACTGCATCTGCCCGCAAGGGGTCCGGACCAGCATGCTGGCCGCCTCCGGCCGGGCCGGGGACGTCGTGCTCCGGGAGGCCTCGATCGAACCCGAGCAGGTCGGCGAGGCGCTGTGGGAGGGCCTGGCCGACGGGCGGTTCCTGATCCTGCCGCACCCGGAGGTGCTCGGCTACTACGGCATGAGGGCCGGGGACACCGACAGATGGCTGCACGGGATGAACCGCATGCAGCAGCGGATCGAGGAGGCAGGGCTCATCGAGGAGGCAGGGCTATGAGCGAGCGGGAGACGCAGCTATGAGGGCTTGGCGGGTGCACGAGCTTGGCGAGCCGCGCGACGTGCTGGTGCTGGACCAGGTCACGGAGCCCGAGCCGGGGCCGGGGCAGGTGCTGGTCCGGGTGCGCGCCGCGGCGGCGAATTTCCCCGACGTGCTCATGTGCCGCGGCGAGTACCAGGTCCGCCCGCCGCTGCCGTTCACCCCGGGCATCGAGCTGTGCGGCGAGATCGTGGCGGTGGGCCCGGAGGTAGGTGGGGGGCTGGCCGTCGGGGACCGGGTGCTCGGCGGATCGGCGCTGCCGTCGGGTGCCTATGCGGACCTGGCGGTCATGCGGGCGGACAGCGTCTTCCCGGCGCCCGAGGGCCTGGACGACGCGGAGGCCGCGGCGTTCTTCATCACCTACCAGACCGGCTGGTTCGGGCTGCACCGGCGGGCCCGGCTGGCCGGCGGGGAGACGCTGCTGGTGCACGCCGCGGCCGGGGGGGTGGGCAGCGGCGCCGTCCAGCTCGGCAAGGCGGCCGGGGCCCGGGTCATCGGCGTGGTCGGCGGCGAGGACAAGGCCGAGGTGGCCCGCGCGCTGGGCGCGGACGTGGTGGTGGACCGGCTCAGCCAGGACTTCGTCGAGGTGGTCAAGGAGGTCACCGGCGGCCGCGGCGCCGACGTGGTCTACGACCCGGTGGGCGGGGAGACCTACGCGCGGTCGACCAAGTGCATCGCGTTCGAGGGCCGGATCCTGATCGTCGGCTTCGCCGGCGGGGTGATCCAGTCCGCGCCCCTGAATCACGTGCTGATCAAGAACTACTCGGTCGTGGGACTGCACTGGGGCCTGTACCAGACCAAGGACCCGCAGTCCATCCGCGACTGCCACGTCCAGCTGGGCAAGCTGGTGGCCGACGGCCTGATCCGGCCGCTGATCGGCGAGCGGCTGGCCCTGGACCAGGTCGCCGCCGGGATGCAGCGGCTGGCCGACGGCAGCACGGTCGGCCGCCTCGTGTTCGTGCCCTGACCGGCGCGCGCTAGGTCCCCCGGTAAGGGCGGATGGTGATCCAGGCCAGCGCCAGCAGCAGCCCGGTGGCCACGATCATGACATCCGGCTGGATCACGCAATGGCTGCTCGCCCGTCGCCGTAAGGGGAGCAGCCCCGCCAGATTTCGCCGCGATCAGTATCTGAATGCCGCTGCGCTCCTCCGTGATAGTGACCGCACTGGACTTGGCGTGCGAGATGATCCAGCCCCGGGAACCGGGGCATGCGCGCCATGCGACAACAGGGGAGTGCAGATATGACGAATCAGACATGGGAGTTCCGGGAGTTCCCTGGCCCCAGCCCGAACGGGGAGGACAACGCTGTTATCTTCCTGAACGAGCCGGCCCGGCAGGGACGCGGCGAGGCCACCGCGACCCTGCGCAACGACGGCAGCGCGGGGCTGTTCTACCTGGCGCCCGGCGATCTGGGCACGAGCACGGCGCCGACCTGGGAATCCCGGGAATTCCCCAGCCCCGACGGAGAGAAGAACGCTGTTATCTTCCTGAACGAGCCTGCTCGGCAGGGACCTGGCGAGGCCACCGCGACCCTGCGCAACGACGGCAGCGCGGGGCTGCTGTACCTGGCGCCCGGCAGTCTGGGCGCGAGCACGACCCAGACCTGGGAGTCCGGGGAGTTCGCTGGCCCCAAACAGGCCGTCGACTTCCTGAACGAGCCCGCCCGGCAGGGACCTGGCCAGGCCAGCGTAACCCCGCGCAATAACGGCACCGTGGGACTGCTGTACCTGGCGCCCGGCAGTCTGGGCGCGAGCACGACCCAGACCTGGCACTTCAAGGAATTTCCGGCCCCAGACGGGGTAACGTCCGGCCTGGCGTTCCTGAACGCCTCTCCCCAGCAGGGGGCGGGAGAAGTCAGCGGATACGCGCGCAACGACGGGTCCGCCGTGATCTTCTACCTCGAGCCCGGGTCAAACTGATCACACGCCCAGTCGCAGCGGGCGCCTCGAGCGCGCCGCTGGCGCTAAGCCCGCCCGACCCGCTGCTGTCACCGCCGAGGCCTGGCGCTGGAACCCGCACGATCCCGGGGAACCTCGGCGGGGTTAGGCACGACGGGTAGCGCAGACGCCCCGGTGTCGCCAGGCGCCGGGGCGTGTGCGTCCTCAAGAAAGGGGCGTTGTCCGGGTCCCACGCCGGTCCGGGCAATCTGGCGCGTCGGCTGAGGCTCGAACGGACCTGCTCACTGTGATCTGTCGCCCGCCGTGCCGCCGGGGACCGTGCCGCGCCCGTTTTCCATGGAGGGTTTACTACTCCCCGCCGTATTAAAGTCTCCGCGATCATCGTGATGCCCGCCGGGCGCGGGGCGGGTGAGGCTGCCGGGGCAGGCGGGGCGTCCGGCTGCACGTCCCGCCCAGCGCCATCGCGGCCTTCGGGCGGCGCCACGCGCCATTCCGCTCCGCAATCCGGGATCTGCGCCGGGCCAAAGGCTCATGCCCCCGGGACAGGCCCGCGCCCAGGAGCCCACGGCCAGCCCTGCTCCCATCCGCCGCTCACGCCGCTCGTGTGGTTCTGCCCGGAAGAGCCATCCTGGATAAATCCGCCAACCCGCCGTGCCCTGCTGCTACCTGAGCTGTCATCCCCTTACCCGGCGTTGACAAGTCCCTGGGCGTCGAGTCCGGCCGCCAGGCCGAAAGACGCGAAGACCTCGGAATCCTGGAACACCGAATTCCGGCTGATGCCCTCGGCGGTGACGGTGAAGATCTGGAGCGTGTGCAGCTCATATCCGCCACCGACGCGCCGATAGGCGGCGAACCCGGGCTGGCCGTTGGCCGCGACCGCCTTCAGACGCCAGTCCGTTCCGGCCTGCCCGAAGACCCACTCCATGAACAGGCCGTAGTTGCCGGGGCCGGCGAACCAGTTGAGCATCGGCGGCATCTCCATGAGCACGTCCTCGGTGAGCAGCCGCTTGAGACCCTCGACGTCGGCGTGCTCGAACGCCTTCATGTAGCGATCGACCCAGGCGCGCTGCTCGGCTGCGGACGGCTCGCTGAGACGTTCCTGCCGGACCCCGACTTCCTTCACACGGGTACGCGCCCGCTGCAGGGAACTGTTCACCGATACGACGGTAGTGCCGAGGATTTCCGCTGCCTCGGACGCGGAGAAGCTGAGCACGTCACGCAGGATCAGCGCACCACGCTGACGCGCCGACAGGTGCTGCAGGGCGGCGGCGAACGCCAAGCGCAGGCTGCTGCGGTCGATCACGGCTCTAGCCGGATCGCCCTCGTCCAGCAACGAGTCCGGCAAGGGCTGGAGCCAGGCGGCGTTCTCTCCCCGGACGAGCGGCCCGAGCGGGTCCGACGCGGCCACCACCCCCGACGGCAGCGGTCGGCGGCCGCGGACCTCCAAGGCGGTCAGGCAGGCGTTCGTCGCGATCCGGTAGAGCCAGGTGCGCAGTGAGCTGCGAGTCTCGTCGTACTGCTCCCGCGCCCGCCAGGCCCTCAGGTACGTGTCCTGGACCAAGTCCTCTGCGTCGTGAGCCGAGCCGAGCATCCGGTAGCAGTACGCCAGCAGCTCCGTCCGGAACGGTTCGACCAGGCGATCGAAGCCTTCTACCTTCGTCGTCACGCCCACGCCCCTTCTCTGCTCCTATCAAGACCACCATA
>Ga0116214_1000651_pt1 | contig 13912 bp, 9 predicted proteins | sample Sb_taG_FD_88964 | JGI IMG/M metagenome (GOLD analysis project Ga0116214, IMG submission 88964) | Peat soil microbial communities from Weissenstadt, Germany - Sb_50d_1_NS metaG | ecosystem: Environmental > Terrestrial > Soil > Wetlands > Peat | place: Germany: Weissenstadt | collected 2010-09-21
GGTCAACCAGACCGGTATCCGCGCTTTCTGCGCTGAGGAAGATGGCGTGGTTCGCGTGGATCAGGGCGGCAAGTGCGGCACGACCGAACCGACCGTGCTGACCTTCAACCCGCTCAACCAGTAGGATAGGCTGAGTTGGCGCATACGCGACCGCAGCAGGGACCCTCGTCGAGTCCTTTGACCTCGGTTTGAGTTGCCCCCCACGGACTTTCGGGGCAGGCGGGGCTTGCGTTCCTCGGTTTCCTTTGCTGCGACCTACGGCGCGCCCGCGCCCATGGCGTTGAAGCCGGGAACCACCCCGGCTCGATGGCAGCTCAGAAACTTCTCCATAGTTGCGTGATCGACAGGCTTCGAGAAGAGGTAGCCCTGGGCGAGCTCGCAGCCGATGTCACGCAGCAGGTTCAGCTGCACCTGAGTCTCGACTCCCTCGGCGACCACTTTCAGGCCGAGGGTGTGGGCGAGCGTGACGATCACCCGGACGATCTCGTGAGTCTCCGGGTCGCTGTCCATGCGGGAGACGAAGAAGCGGTCGATTTTCAGCTTGTCCACGGGAAAGCTTTTCAGGCGGCTGAGGGAGGAATAGCCGGTCCCGAAGTCGTCGATGTCAAGGTGAACCCCCAGCGCTTTCAACTCCGCGAGGATCGTGCCCGATCTTTCCGCGTCGGCCATGGCAATCGTTTCTGTAATCTCAAGATCCAGGCAAGCGGGATCCATGCTGCTTTCCTGGAGAAGCTGCTGAATCTGTGCCGCCAGGTCGATCTGAGCGAACTCCCGCGAGCTGATGTTCACACTGAGTGAGAAGGGCAGGCGGGAAGGAAAAAGATCGTTCCAGCGGCGAAGTTGGCGGCAGGCCGCGGGAAGCAATTGGCGGTTGATGGAAACGATGAGCCCCGTTTCGTCGGCCACCGGGATGAAATCGCCGGGCATCACGATCCCCTGCGCACGCTGCCAGCGGCTCAGCGCCTCGAAACCTACGACCTGTCCCTCCTGCAGCGACACAATCGGCTGAAAATAGACCAGGAACTCGCCCTGCTCGATCCCCCTGCGCATGTCCGTCTCAAGCTGGAGGCGCTTGAGGGCGCGATCGTGCATGGCATTGTCAAAGACCTCGCAGCGCGCCTTGCCGTTGTGCTTGGCGCGGTACATCGCGATTTCCGCATCTCGAAGCAGATCCTCCGGCGTCACATTGGAATTGCGGCCGACCGCGATCCCGACGCTGGCGGTAATAACGATTTCGTGGTTCTCGACATGGAACGGGATGGCAAGTTTTTCCTGAACGCGCTCCGCCACCCTCACGGCGTCGCTGGGATCGCGCAGCTCCTCGGCCAGCACGACAAATTCGTCACCTCCGGGCCTGGCCAGAGTGCTGTCTCCAATGATCGCCTTCTCATCTTGCCCTTGTTGCAGTGCTAGTTGCGGCCGGGAAATGGTGTCGGCCCGGCGGAGGCAAAGCGTCAAACGCTGCGCAATCTGGATCAGCAGCGCGTCGCCCACGTTATGGCCCAGGCTCTCGTTGAAGACTTTAAATCCGTCGATGTCGATGAACAGGACCGCGAACTTGAAGTCGGTGTGGCGCCGGGAAAGAGCAATGGCGCCTCTCAGGCGATCCAGCAGCAGCACGCGGTTGGGGAGGTTGGTCAGACCATCGTGAAAAGCATGGTGCGCGAGCATCTCCTCCGCTCGCTTGCGTTCGGTGATGTCGCGATTGACGATAACCAGTCCCTGAACGCTGCCTTGTTCGCCAATCGCGCTCGCCGTGGACTCGAGCACGCGCCAGGAGCCATCCCGGTGCCGGATGCGGTATTCCAGACGCTCGCCCCGGCCGGTGCGGCGGGCTTTCTCGGCAGCCTCCAGCACGCGCGGACGGTCGTCGGGGTGGATCTGTTCCAGCGCCCCGGTCGCGCTCATCTCGTCGGGCGAATATCCCAGGACCTTCTGGTAAGCGGGACTGTTGTACAAGCGATGCCCTTCGCTGTCGACCAGAGCGATCATGTCGGCGGCGTTTTCGCTGATGAGCTGAAAGAGCCGGTCGCGTTCCGCTAACTGCCGGCGGATGCGCTGCAGTTGCAGATGCTGGTAGACGGTGTAGATGTCAAACATCAGCACCAGAGCAGTCAGCCCGCGGATCCACTCCCGCAGACTAACCGCGTAGATCCGGTCGGTGGGGAGATGGATGTCGGGAAACGTTAACGACAGGATTCCGAAGGTCAGAACCAACGTGACGGCAACCGCAAATCCCCACAACCACCACTCCCGCCCCTCGACCTGGCGCATGCGGAGAAGGTGCTTGTTCGCAGTCTTGGGTTCGGATTGGTTCAGCATTCGGATCCAGGCCGTTCTAAAGCTCGGCCCTCCTGGGATTAGTGCCATAAGGAAGAAGGCATGCCAGTGGCCAACTCCGGTCCGCGGTAAGTCAATCTTTTTGAATCAGTTAAGGCAACACCTCCGCACCTGCGTGTCCGCAATTCAGACATCGGTCCGACTTCCGGCCAGCCGGGCATTGCATAATCCCATGTCCAAGGAATAGACAAAGTCCGAGAACTGGAAGCAGCCGGGACCGCCCGCAAGGCCGCCGGCCTCCGCAAGTGCAAGGCGGAGAATCAGTTGCTACGCAATTCCGGTTTGGGCCGAAAGCTGCATACCCTTTCCGAGGGAGTTTTTATGACCGAACAGATTCACCTTGACGGCCTGCTCTTCACCCGCGATGCCAGCGTGCGGCAAGTGATGACCGGGATTCTGGATACCTTCGCCATCGCAACTGAGATTTCTGGCGAGATGGAAGCCGCTCTGGATGCCGTCACTCATCGCAGGCTTGACGCCGTGATCGTCGACTGGGAGGGAGCGTACGATCCTACGCGAGTGGTTCGGGCGGCGCGCAAGTCTTCCCCCAATGCCAACTCCACCATCGTTGCCATGGTCAGCAAGGGGTCGGAAACCCACGCGCTGCTGGTGGGCGCGAATTTCATGATCCATAAGCCGACGGACGTTGAGCACGCCCGCCGCTGCATGCGAGCCGCCTACGGAACCATGTTGCAGAACCGCCGGCGCGCCGCGCGCGTCGCCGTGGATCTGCCGGTAGTGGCCAGAGTGGCCGACCTCGGACCGATTGAAGCCCGCATCAGCGATCTCAGCATTGGAGGCCTTGCCCTGCAGTGCACACGGCCCTTGCAAGGCAACCAGCAGGTGATGGCAAACTTCTCGCTTCCCCGCACGAACCAACTCATTCACGTGACCGGCTGTGTAGTGAATGCAAACAGCACCGGGCGCGCCGGGGTGCGCTTCTCCTTCGTGCCGGATGAAGAGCGCGTGGTGCTGGAGAATTGGCTAGCCGCGGAGTTGGCCAAGCTGGAGACAGCCGAGATGCCGATCGACGCTGCCGCCCAGGACCTTAGCTGAGAGACAGCCGGAGGGATTCTGCCGCCGCTGCGGCAGATTCGCGGATTTTCGCCTATTCACTGCTCAGATTCTGTTCGATTCCTCGGCGCTGCGAGTTCGGGCCCTTCCTTTTTTCTTTCTGTTTCATCGGCCTGCAGCTTGGGCTTCGGGAAGAGCAGTTCCAGCAGCTCTTTGGCCGCTTGAGATCCAATCCAGGCTTGCCCGGTCAGCAGGAGGGCGGCCTGTTCAAAAGTGTGTTTTCTCAGCTTGGGGGGCGAGTATTCGTCACCGGGAGCCATACTTATTCGCTCTGCACAGAGTGTGCCGGAACCATGCGCCCAATGCCGTACCGCTGGTTTTTTGTTACGAAATCCGAACAAACATCCCGGCGGCGACCGGCGAAGGCTTTTTCAGCCGAGGGCTCGCTCGGAAACCTTGGGCTGTGCGATAGCCGGACAATTTTCTTGATGATGGACAGCAAGTCCAGCCAGTTCCCGAGCGGTCCAGGACCATTCGCCGCTGTAACCCACACGAACTTTTAGTCGTAAGCCGCGGCCGGCGCTACACGATAATTTCGGTCCCTGTCGTGCATTGCCCTGCAATGTCAGGGTGCCGCTGTGTCCGTTTTCCGGCGGCGCCCAGGCAAATTCCTGGCAGGGTGAACGCAGCAGGAGGGGGAAAGGGATGCCATCGGGGAATGCGAGGTGGGTAGTCGTTGCCGCGATCTTGAGCACGGTCTCGATCTCGATTTCCTTGCACGCGCAGGTCAGACCGCCCGATGCCGTCTATGGCAAGCTGCCGCTTACCTTCGAGGCGAACCGTGGCCAGAGCCAGCCAGAGGTCAAATTCCTTTCGCGCGGCAGCGGTTATAGCGCCTACCTCACGACTGGCGGGCTGACGCTGTCTTTGCGCCCTAGTCCCGGGGCAGCAATGGAAGGCGCGTCCATCACATCTGCCCCTCCCAAGCTCGGCACAAACGCAATTCTCCGCTTCAGCCTGGTGGGCGCGGCCAGCCATCCTGCGGTGGTGGGCGAAGATATTCGGCCCGGCGCGGTCAACTACTTTTTTGGCAACGATCCTTCGCAATGGAAGACCAATATTCCTACCTACGGTCGAGTGCGTTACAAAAACGTGTATCCCAGAATTGATCTGGTTTACTACGGGAATCATCGCCAGCTCGAATACGATTTTGAGATTCTCCCCGGCGCCGACCCCAGCCGGATTCAGCTCGAGATCCAGGGCGCAAGCCACATCTCACTGGACGGATCAGACAATCTGGTCTTGCGCACGGCGAATGGCGAGGTGCACTTTCAGAGTCCGATCGTGTATCAGCAAATCAACGGTCAGCGTGTGCCCGTCGGCGGCGCATTCACCGTGCAGGATGCAACTCACGTCGGCTTTCAGATCAGCCACTACGACTCATCCCAGGCTCTTGTGATCGACCCGGTTCTGGTCTACTCGACGTATTTGGGGGGAAGCGGCAACGACCAGATCACCGGAGTCACTGTAGATAGCACCGGCAGCGCTTACGCCGTGGGCTACACCGACTCGCCCGATTTCCCACTGGCCACACTCGGATCCCTTCCGCAAAACGACAATCACGTTTTCGTGGCGAAACTCAACCCTGCCGGCTCGAATCTCGTCTACGTCGACTACCTCGGCGGCAACAACCAGGATTTTGGCCTCGCCTTGGCTCTGGACAGCTCCAATAACGTGTTCGTGACCGGCAGCACCGAGTCGAGCAATTTCCCCACCGTGACGCCGTATCAGGCGCAACTGCCGGGGCCTTACAGCGCGTTTCTCACCAAGATCTCCGCCGGCGGATCCACCTTGTTGTACTCGACTTACCTGGGCGGAAACACTTTTGACCAGCCTGCGGGCATCGCCGTCGATAGCCTTGGGCAAGCGCACATCGGCGGATTTACCGAGTCGACAAATTTCCCCGTGGCCAATGCGTACCAGGCCGCGGCACAAGCCAACCAGGGCGGCCTTTTTGGAACCTATGGCTTTGTGACCACGTTTAGCGCGGACGGCTCTTTGCTCCTATACTCCACGTTCTTTGCCGGCAACACGAACGTTGTTCTGAGCTGTGGAAACACTCCCTGCTGGCCGACTCCGTTCAGCGCGATCAATGCGCTTACCCTGGACGCGAACGGAAACACCTACCTGGTGGGCACGACCAATACCTACAATTTCCCCGCGACATCCGGCGCCTACCTCACCACGAACACCACTCCGCAGGATGCTCAGATCGGATTCTTGAGCAAGCTGAGCAGCACCGGAACGCTCGACTACTCGACCTATTTTTATGGATCGAGCGGCAACCCGGTGGGGATTGCGGCTGTCGCCGTGGACAGCACCGGTTCGGCGTACATCACGGGCACGGCGCAGAGTGATGGAACGTTCCCTGTCACTTCCAACGGCATCTGCGATCCGAGTGTGTCGGGATTTGCCTGCAGCTATGCCTTTGTGACTAAGTTTGACCCTCGGGCGGCGACGCTGATGTATTCGACCTTTCTCGGCGCCAACAACTTTGCCAGTCCGCAATCCATCGTTCTCGATTCGAATAACGACGCTTATATCGCGACCGCAACCTCGAGCGGCCTGGTTCAGACTCAGAACGCAATCGAAGCCTATGCCGCCCAGACCGACGTGCTCCTGGTGGAAATCGATCCTGCAGCCAGCACGCAATTGTTCGCCACTTATCTGGGAGGAAGTGAAAACGATGCGCCGGGCGGCATGGCTCTCGATGCGCAGGGCAACATCTACATTGCGGGCACGACGAATTCATCCGACTTTCCTACCACCCAGTCAGCCTTCCAGATTCAACCCGGAGGAAGCGCCGACGGCTTTATCTCGAAGATTGGAACCGGGTCGGGAGCGTCGGTCTCGCTGATCCCGGCATCTTTGCAGTTTCCGGCGATCTCGGTGGGCTCGACCAGCCAGCCGCAACCGGTGCTGCTGCGTGACCTGAGCAGCGCAGCTCTGAATATCACGTCGATTGCAGTGACGGGAGACTTCGCAGAGAACGACAATTGCGGGACCGGCGTAGCAGCAGGCGGCAGCTGCACATTCTCTGTAACCTTCACGCCGACGGCCTCGGGGGCACGTGCGGGGTCGATTTCGATTACCGACAATGCTGCAGGATCGCCACAGATCGTAACTTTGAGCGGTGGCAGCGGCCTGGCTCCGGCGGCTTCGCTCACGCCCTCCAGCCTGACCTTTGCCAGTCAGGTGGTGGGAACATCCAGCGCCGCGCAAGCCGTTCAACTGTCGAACTCGGGAACAGCGGCGCTCAGTCTAGCCAACGTGCAGGTGACTGGAGACTTCGCGCAGACCAACAATTGCCCGGCGAGCCTGGCCGCGGGCGCCACATGCACGTTCAGCGTGACCTTTACGCCCACGGCCAGCGGAAGTCGAAGCGGTATACTCACTGTCAACGACAACGCATCCGGCAGCCCGCAAACGGTCAGCCTTTTCGGCAACGGGATCGTGGACTTCAGCCTTACCGCCGCCCCCACCAGCGCCACCGTCAACGCCGGCGCTGCCGCTAGTTATACGCTGACGGCTGCTCCGCTGGGCGGAGCATTCAGCGGCGCAATCGCCCTCAGCTGCGGCACGTTGCCCACTGCGACCACGTGCAGCTTCTCGCCTGCATCCGTCACTCCCGGATCAAAGGCCGCAACTTCAACTCTCAAGATCACGACTACAGCTACGTCTGCGGCAATGACGCCGACGCCTTCAGTGCAAAATCAGATCTACCTGGCGGCCTGGCTCCCGCTTCCGGCGTTCGGATTCTTCGGGATTGTCCTGCTGGATTCGAGGCGCTGGAAGAAGAACCTTGGGTCAGCGCTGGCGCTGGCTTTTGTCGCCGGGACCGTTCTGATGATGTCCGCCTGTGCCGGCGGTACTGGCATCGCTCCGCAGAAGCAGCCAGGCACCCCTTCAGGCACTTATACGATTACGGTAACTGGAACTTCCGGCAACCTGCAGCACTCTGTTCCAGTGACTCTCACAGTTCAGTGAAAAAGCTCGACCGGCCTAGTTGCACTGAACCATGTTCTGAGTCACACCCTCCAGGCTGAGCAGCGAGTTCACCACCAGAGGCGCGCTCCAGAACCGATTGTGATGCTTGCGCAGGTAGTAAGCGGCAAAGATTGAGGTCGCAGTTTTTGCCGAGGCTACGGCATACGCCCGGCCCACCGTCGGATGCGTGCCGTAGAGATAAGCCGATTGCGCTTCCATGTTGCAGACACCCTGCTTGCCAGCCAGCCAGTTTTGCCGGGCAAAGAGCGTGGTATAGGAGTCGGCAAAAGTGCTGCCAGCCGAGATCACCGCAAGGCTCACGAATTTCGCATCGACCGTCTTCGTTTCAGCGATGGCTTTCGTCGCAGGAGCGGGAGTAGCCGGTTGAATCTCGAACGGGGCAGCCGCCGCCACGGTGCTGGGCGCGTCCGGCAGGTCCTTCGCCACGCACATTGTGCTCATCGCCAGGACCACGAGCGAAACCCATAGGATCGATTTCATAAGGACCTCTGGGACCGCCATCGACGGCACGACTCCAGTGCTTAGCTTCCCTCTTGCCCCGGATTCGATGTGATCAACCATGTGTCGAGATTACTTTCGGGAGTGTCCTTGCGCAATCGCAAGAACGTAATAGAAGTTAGTAATGCAGGGTAACCAGCGCCTTGTGCCATGGCAGGTACCAACGGGCGGGCTCCCGGAGGATGAAACACCAAGCGTAGAAAAAGCGAAAGCGGTGGGCGGGGCCGAATCCTCACTTTCCGGGAGCCGATGGCTTGATTTCGTCCGCGGATTTCTGCAGCGCAGCGATTGCACTGGAATCCAGTTCGTAGAGAGTCGGTTCGTTCTCACGTTTGCCGATGTAGTGGCTGCCCGACTTCGCGATGGAAGCCTTTTCCCCGCGCTTGCCGTCATCCGACGTGACCGTAATCTCAATCGCGGGATTCGCGAATCCCGATTCAACAAACTTGCTGGCCGTCAGGTCGCGCAGCTTTGAGATGAAATCTTCCACGCTTGCAGCATCCATCTTTTTCCCGTTGGACCACCAATCGGGGCCACCTTTGCTCAGAAAGTAAGCTTTCGCACCGCTGCGCATCTCAATCCTGGCGGGGTCGCCGAAGCCAATGTCAAAGAGCTTCTTATTGCGAAAGTCGTCCAGCCCTTTGTCCAGGCTGGTCTTGAGATAACTGGCCATGGTGAAGATTCGGGGATCGCCCGCCAGCATCGCGTAGACCGCGCTTCCTGTCGGTGTTTCGTCTCCGATCAAGAGTCTCTGCGTCTTGTTGTCTTTCTCTGTTACGTCGATTTCGACAGCAGGTTGGTCGAGGCCATAAGGTTTCAGGTCCGATGCCTTGTTATCGAGCTTATTAACCAGGAGGCGCTCAGAGTCCAGGGAGGACAGAGTGGAAATCACGCCAGAAACCGCGCTCTGATCGGCACTGAGCGGCTTGGGCTGCGCGATCTGCCACGCGCCGGAACTGTTCCTGGTCAGGACGATCGGCTCGGCGTTCTTGTTCCTTAGTTCAAGCCCGGCAACTGCTGCTTCATCCAGCTTGAGGATCGTGGGCGGAGTATCGGCCGATGCCTTTGTGCTTTCCTCGGCGGGCTTGTGGTGTCCCGACCAGTAGAGAGCACCGACGAGTACGAGGAGTACGAATGTGGCAAAGATCAGGCTGCGGATTTTCATGATGCTTCTTCAAGTAAGCTCGAATCGGTAGAGGGTTGTCTTACCTCCTCTTCCACCACACTCCAATCCCGGCGATGACGACCATGGCCGGCAGCAGGAATTGGCTGGTGGCGCGTACCCAGCTCAACTGGGCGCGGGTCATCGTAATGCGGCGGTCCTCGCGCTCTTTGGGACGGATCGAGATCAAGTCTTCATCCGACGAAAGCCAATTGATGGTATTCAGCGCCAGATCGTTGTTGCCGTTGAAATTGATAAACCCGTTGTCGACCCAGGATGAGCTGCCGACCACCACGAAACGCCCTTCGGAATTCTCCTTGCCGGTGTTGTAGGTGCCCGCGGCCGCGAGCGTCAGCGGGCCTTTCGTGTTCTTGGGATCGTTGGCATCGACGGCCGGAGAACTCAAATTGCTCGTCGCCAGACTCGTGCTCGACGAATCGAACAGTTTCTGCACGCTGCTTTTGTCGGTGCTCTTGATCTCCAGCGAGCGGGACAGGGGAAACCCTGTGGCCGTCCCCTTCATCTCGCTGACGATGGGCTGGGACTCGTAACTCGTGACCAGCGCCACCTGGGGGCCGAGTCCCACCAGTTGGCCAATGGGATTGAGGTCGAGAATCAGGTTCTTTTTGAGCGTTACACCCCAACTCTGAAGCAGGTTGGCGAGAGCGTCGTTGTCGGCGATTTCCGAACGTCCAATCTTCAGCGGTGAGTCGAGCATGAGTAGCGCGCGCCCGCCGTTTTCCACGTAGCTCTTAATCGCGTCGACTTCCGGTTGCTCGTAGTTTCGGGTAGGTCCGGCGACCACCAGGGTGGTGCAGTCGTTCGGCACCTCGGCTTTCTGCAACAGGCTGATCGTCCTGGTCTCGTAGCTTTCCTTGGTCAGGAGATCTTTGAAGTGGGAAAGTCCTCCGCGCTCGCTGTCGTCAATCTGATGTTCGCCGCCTCCGCTGACAAAACAGATCGTCCTGGTGCTGCTCTTGAGGTCGCGGATGAAGGCGCCCGTGATGCCTTCCTCCGTCATGCTCTTGGCTTCCTCTTTCTTCTCACCGACCTGGACCACCGCGGTTCCGAAGTTCCGGATACCCGCGTCCCGCGCCGCTTGAGGATCTTTGTCGGGATCGACGTACTGCACTTTCAGCTTCGGCGACAGGTTCGCATACTCGTCGAGCAGGTCTTTGCCGTCACTGAACCGCGTGCTCTGATTGAAATAGGTGATGGTGGCGCCTTGCTTCAGACCTTTGACGATCTTGGCGGTCTGATCGGAGAGGCTGTAACGCTTGTTCGAAGTGGAATCGTAAGACTTGTTGTAGCGGTCAGCGAGGACATTGGCTACGACCACCGCCGTAATCACCACCAGGATGTACGTTGTTGCATACGCGGCGTACCTGGTTTGTCTCGCTTTCAGCCATTGACTTGCCATCGCGATCTCCTGTTTATGACCTCCAGCGCAGCGATTCCATGGAACGGGAAGTAAAGAAAAGCCCCAGAATGATCACCGTCAGATAGAAGACGGCGTCCTTCAAATCAATCACGCCTCTCACAAAAGAGTCGAAGTGGGTGGCCACCGAGGTGTACGCCAGAACATGCGCCCAGGTGGAGCTCTCAAAGCCCTCGACCCAGCCGAAGACGTACAGCAGGAGGCAGACCACGAAGGTCGCGGCGCCCGCGATGATCTGATTCCTGGTCAGGGTCGATATGAATGTTCCGATGGCCAGCAGCGCCCCCGCTTGCAGAAGCAGCCCCAGGTAGGCCACCGCCAGAGGCTTCCAATCCGGGTGGCCAAACTTGAAGAGAAAGGCCAGATTCAGGCCGGTAAGCAGAAGCAACGAGGAGTAGAGAATCAGCGCGGCCAGCCACTTGCCGAGGATGATCTCCAGATCGAGGACGGGAGAGGTTGCCAACAACTCAATGGTCCCGTTGCGCTTTTCTTCGGCGAAAAGGCGCATGGTGATCAGCGGAATCATGAACAGACCGATCACGCTGACGTTCATCAGCAGGGGCCGGATGATCTGTTCGTTCAGATTCATGGGGAATGCCTGGCCACGCATCTGCATCTCCATGCCCTCAACCACAAACACCGTCAGCAAGGTCCAAAAGAAGAAGCCAAAGGCAGCCGCAAAGAGCGTCAGCAGGATGTATGCGATCCATGAAACAAAGTAGCTGCCCAGCTCTTTCCGGCAAATGGTCCAGGTGTTTCTCATCGCGGCAACTCCTTGGTCGCCGGCTTCCCGGCCTCGCCGGATTCGCTTCCCGTGAGCTGGAGGAAGATCTCTTCCAGGCTCATGGCCGCCGGGCGCAGTTCGTTGAGGTCCCAGCCGGCCTGCACTACGGCGCGCGCCAGGTCTCCGCGGACGAGGCGTCCTTTTTCACTTTCCACTTCAATTAGGACGCGGCTGTCGACCTGCTGCTTGCACAGCACGCGACTCACGCCTGCGACCTGCTCCAGTTTGTGCTGCACGATGGGCGCTTCGAGCACTCCGTCGCGCCCGGCGATTTCCAGCAGTACCGATTCAGCGCCGCGCGCCCGCGCCTGCAGATTGCGCACCGAGTCGGTCGCCACCAGCTTTCCCTTGTTGATGATGATGACTTGTTCGCAGGTCTGCTCCACCTCCGGGAGGATGTGGGTGCTGAGAATGATGGTGTGATCGGGGGCAAGATCCTTGATCAGGTCGCGGGTTTCATTAATCTGTTTCGGGTCGAGGCCGGCGGTGGGCTCGTCGAGAATCAGCACGTCGGGGTTGTGGATGATGGCTTGTGCGAGGCCGACGCGTTGCCGGTAGCCTTTGGACAACCTGCCGAGGAGTTTCTTCTTGACGTCGGCGATGGCGCAGCGATCGCAGGCGTATTCCACTCGTTTCTGCAGATCGCTCCCGGACAGCCCTTTCAGCTTGCCCACGAATTTGAGATATTCAGCCGTTTCCATCTCGGGATAGATGGGCGGGCTCTCGGGCAAATATCCAATTCGCTTCTTGACCTCCAGCGGCTGCTCCAGGACATCGAACCCGGCCACTCGGGCCGTGCCCGCCGACGGGGGCAAGAAGCAGGTGAGCATGCGCATCGTGGTGGTCTTGCCGGCGCCGTTGGGGCCGAGAAATCCCACGATCTGGCCCTTCGCAATCTCAAACGAGATTTGATCTACGGCCACGGTACGCGCATACCGCTTGGTGAGCTCTTTCACGCTGATCATAGGCAGTTGTTGTTGACAGTAAGAACAGCCAACTATCAGGCCAAACCAAACTGGGCCAAAACAAACTTGAATCGAGCGGGGAAAAACATATTAAAAAGCGACTCGCCAGCGTGTCAATTGTCCCGCAGAGTCCTAATTTCACCACGAAGGACACAAAGGACACGAAGGAGGTCAGCGACGCTCTTTTGCCTTCGTGCAACTTCGTGTCCTTCGTGGTTGTCGATTTAGGACACTACTTCAATGTCTGCGACTGCAACAGCGCATCGGCCGTGAACGCCGCCAGCTCCGAAAAAATGGTGTCAGCTCCGGCTTCCTTCTCTTCGCGAGGCAAACCGAGGTGGCGCTCAATCCTGGCTTCCATCTGTTGCCGCGCTGATGCGCTCACATGAGCCGACAGACATTCGAAAAGCAGAAGGTGAGCTTTCTTGCGCTCCATGACTTCCAGGCCGTCAAGCATCTGGCGATGCGATGGCCCTTCCCAGATGGCAAGAATCATCGCTTCTCGCAGCCAGCGCTCCGCGCGGTACTCGTGCAAGGTTCCCAGGCCTCCATGCACTTCCATGGCCCACTTGGCGGTTTGTACGGCGAGTTCGGCGGTCCAGTACTTGGATAAGTGGGCCACGAGCCGGAACAGATGATAGCGGCCCGAATACGGAGGCTTCTCCTGCCACACCTCGTTCAAGAGTTCGAGCGCCTTCCAAGCCAGCTTCGCAGCGGCCCGAAGCTGGTGAACGCGGTCTTCAAACTGGCGTCGCATCAAAGGCTGCTCAATGAGGGGCCTCCCGAAGACCATTCGGCTCTGGGCAAAAGACAGTGCATCGGCCAGTGCGCGATGCGCCAAGGCGACGCTTCCCATACTGTTCGCCACCCGCGACACGTTCAACACTTCGAGGATGAGATAAATCCCATCTTCGGCGCGGCCCAGCAGCCAGGCCTCACTCTCGCGCAATTCGATCTCTCCGGTCGGCACCGAGCGCGTGGCAATCTTGTCCTTCAAGCGGCGAATGAAATAGTTGAGCCGGCCATCATCGCGACAGCGTGGAACGAGGTACAGCGCCAATCCGCGCACATTCTGCGGAGCGCCTTCGGGCCGTGCCGCCACAACCGCCAGCTCCGCGATGGCGTTGCTGGCAAAGTATTTGTCGCCGGTGAGCGACCAGTGGTTCGCCGCCGGCCGCGCGATCGTTTCCACGGTCGCGCCCAGGTCGGAGCCTCCCCGAATCTCGGTCATCCAGGTCGCGCCTTGCCAGACCGATTCGTCTTTCTGGAGCAAGCGCGGCAGGAAGCGTTGCCGCAGTTCAGCGTCGCCGTACTTGGAGAGCGGAACGGCTGTGCTCAGCGAAACCGTATACGGGCATGCCAGCCCAGGGTCGTAGAAAGAGGTTACATAGATGCCGAGGCCCGCAGGGACGACCGAGTTTTCCTCGAACACTCGCCAGAGCAGGCCCGTCTGATAGCCGTGCTTCAGCATCCTCCAGTACTCGGGGGGATACAGAATCTCATCCACCCGCTTGCCGGTTGGATCAAACATTCGCAGCCAGGGTGTGCCCAGACGATCGGTGGCATCAGAAATACCTTGTCCTTCTTTTTCCCACCAGTGCTGCAATGTTTCCAGCCAGACCGGCAAGCGAACAGCACCGATA
>Ga0116214_1000672_pt1 | contig 13671 bp, 13 predicted proteins | sample Sb_taG_FD_88964 | JGI IMG/M metagenome (GOLD analysis project Ga0116214, IMG submission 88964) | Peat soil microbial communities from Weissenstadt, Germany - Sb_50d_1_NS metaG | ecosystem: Environmental > Terrestrial > Soil > Wetlands > Peat | place: Germany: Weissenstadt | collected 2010-09-21
AGCCCTCTTGGGTAGGATACCGCATTCATCCTCACCATATTTGCAGATATAGGACATGCCAATCGTGTTCGGCCCACGAGTTGCTGCGAGCTCTCGACTCCGCTTTGGGCTTGGTTTGCCCGTGGCCAAGCGGTCTACTCGAGTCGGTCGAACCGGGGGTGTGAGTAGCAATTGACCAGGAAACTGGAATAAGGGTTAGCAGCGGCAGCGGGCCGGAAAACTAGCGCCACACCTGTGGGCTGTAGAGATAGATCACCCAGACCTCGCCCCGCCGCCTCTTCACCACCTCTCCCGCGAGGAAGTAGCTGGGCTTCCGCGACTCGCACACGGCGTAGCAGCCGGGCGGGATGGTACGGGTCAGGCGGAGGTAGTCCATTCCCGAATGAGCCATGGCTTGCCCATCCTCCGGCTGGGCTGCGGCGGCCATCGCCTCAAGGATCGCCAGGCGGCGGCTGCCAGGATATCGGGAGCGATAGCGGTCCAACTCCGGAGCGATCATACTCCGGATGGCGTCCCAGATCCCGGCGAGGGTACGATCACCCTTCTTGGACCCCACCCCGATGACCTCCGACGCTCGACGACCAAACTCAGCGGACAAGCCGCCAAGGCGAGTCACGATTCGATGGCCGCTCCATTGCGTATAAGCCCGCTTATGCGTCCAGTTCGACGGGGATTCGGTGCGAAACGGGTCGATTTCGGCCCCATATCACCGGGAAAACTCGTCGTATAACGATCTTATTCCAGTTTCCTGGTCCATTGCTACTCACGCCCCAAATGGCCGAGGCCGGGAAAACGGGCTTGATAGAAATCTGGCCGACTTAATTGGGATGGCAGAAGCCCGATGAAGTGGTCACGGCGCTCGGCCTCAAAGGGACGGAGACCGTCGTCGACCTGGGAGCCGGTTCCGGCTACTTCACCTTCCGCTTCGCCGAGACGCTGCCGGCCGGAAGGGTCGTGGCCGCCGACACCGAGGCCGAGATGATCCGCCATATTCATCACAGGGCGATGATGGAGGGGGTACAGAATGTCGAAGCGAAGCTCATCGAGTCGAGCGACCCCACGATACCGGTCCAGGCCGACCTGGTATTCGTTTGTGATGTGCTTCACCACGTCGCGGACCGGTCGGCTTGGCTGGCCAAACTCGCGGCAGAAATGAGGCCCGGCGCGCGGTTGGTTCTCATCGAGTTCAAAGAGGGTAACCTGCCCGAGGGGCCGCCCGAGGCGGCAAAGATCACTCGCGCGCAGATACTGGAGCTGGTGACGCAGGCCGGACTTACCCTTGCCTCCGAGCGGGCCGATCTGCTCCCGTACCAGAACTTTCTGGTCTTCCGGAAGCCCGATTAGCGGATGCAACGAACGTTGACCGAGAAGACGGTTTTGCAGCCGAGTACGCACCGCGTCCCCGACCAAGCCCCACGGGGATCGTCTCGACCCAACTCGTGGGAGCTACTCCTTGCCTTTTTGCGTCTGGGCGCCGTGTCGTTTGGCGGTCCCGCGATGGTCGCCTATATCAAGCGCCTGGCGGTGACGCGCAAGGGTTGGCTCTCCGAGGATGACTTCCAGCAATGTGTCGCGCTCTGCCAGGCCGTACCCGGCGCGACAGCCATGCAGTGCGCCGCCTATGTCGGACTCCGCGTTCGAGGGCTGCGGGGAGCGGTCCTGGCGTATGCGGAATGGGCGCTACAAGGTTTGCCGGCTGCCCACGGCGAGTGGGTCCACGATCTCCATCGTCTCGGTTTCGGCTTGAGGCCGCGACATCACCATGCCGTAGTGGTACGGGGGGAGGTCAATCAACTCTGGTCCAGCCAAGCGGAATCCCACCTGTTCGGCCCAGGCTCGGCATTGCTCGGGCCGAGGACGAATGGCCATGCTGGGGCCGCGCGCGTCTTCCCGATCCCCGCGGGGCCAGTCTCACAAATTCCCGGAGCGCGGGCCAGTCGTGAGACCTTGAATTCGAGACCAGTTTGCGAGACACGGATCGGCTCGCCGGGGTGTCCGACGCGTTGGCACTCGGCGGGTCTCATCAAACGGCCATTTTCGAGACTCAGGTCACATAACGACATGAAGTTGATTTATCAGGGCGAGCAACGCGTCGAAGTCTACTGGCTTGACAAGGTGGTGGTTAATACCCGCCTCCTCGGAGCGTCGAAGTGCCTGCTCGTCTCCGTAACCGGTGAGAGCAATCAGGACCGTGTCCTTGCCGCACTCCTCCTGCCGGAGCCTCGACGCCAGTTCATAGCCATCCATCCCGGGGAGCCCGATATCGAGGAGCATCACCTCCGGTCGGTGCTCGCGGGCGGCGATGAGCGCCTCCTCGCCGCTGTGGGCAATCCACGCATCGTCGCCCTCGAGCTTCAGGAGTTGGGCCATCCCGTTCGCCGTGTCCACTCTGTCCTCGACGACGAGCACCCGTAGGCGTCGAACGGGCGACCCCGCGGGTCCTTCCGCCGGGACGGCCGCGGCCGGGGCCAGTCCTTGAGCGGCGGGGAGCCGGACGACGAACTCGCTCCCCGTGCCGGTCCCACCGCTCGTCGCGGTGACGGTGCCGCCGTGCAGCTCGGCGAGCGACCGGACGAGCGTGAGCCCGATTCCGAGCCCTCCTTCCGAGCGGGCGAGGGAGCGGTCCCCCTGGGCAAAGAGTTCAAACATCCGTGGGAGCAACTCGGGAGGGATGCCGACCCCGTTGTCCCGCACTCGAAAGACGACCTCGTTCCCCTCGACTCCCGCGATGAGCTGGATGCGTCCCCCCGACGGCGTGTATTTGGCGGCATTGCTCAGGAGATTGACGAGAATCTGCTCGACCCGCGTCGCGTCGGCATCGAGCCTCAGGTCAATGGACGTGAACGTGAGCAGGAGTTCGTGCTTCCGCTCCTCGACGACCGGCCTCACGGCCTCGACGGCGCAGTGGAGGACGGGGGTCGCGTCGATGAGTGCCTTCTGAAGGTGAATCTTTCCCTGAGTGATGCGGGAGACGTCCAACAGGTCGTTGATGAGGTGGGCGAAGTTGCCGACCTGCCGGGCGGTGACGTCCTTGCACCATTCGAGGGCCTCCTTGGTGCCCGAGCGGGTGGCGACGGCGACGGCGTTTTGGACGGCGGCGAGCGGGTTCCTGAGCTCGTGGGCGAGCATGGCGAGGAACTCGTTCTTGCGAAGGTCGGCGGCGGCGAGCTGGGCTTCATTCGCCTCGGCCCTATCTCGTGACGCTTCGGTGGCCTGTTGGTGTCGCTTGCGTTCTTCCTCCATCCGCATGCGGTCGGTGATATCGCGGATGTTGCACTGGATGACGTTTCGGTCGTCTTCCTTGTAAACGTTGCTGACGAACTCCACCTCGCATTGCTTCCCGTCTTTCGACCTGAGCGGCAGGTCTTCGTAGCGGATGGAGCCGGTCTCCTTCAAGGAGCGGAACGCCTCCCTGTTCACCTCATGGTCGCGGAGCAGGCCGATTTCCCAGAGTTCCTTGCCCACGAGTTCGTCCCGGGGATAGCCCAGCAACCCGACCATGAACGGATTCGCGTCCGTGATTCTTTGCGTGTCGGGGTTGACAAGGAGTATCCCATCGTGGGTGGCCTCGAAGAGCCGCCGGTAGCGAACCTCTGAAGACTTCAACTCGCGGGCCATCCGCTTGCGGTCGGTAATGTCCTCGATGGCGAGGAGCACCAGCTCGTGGTTCCCTTTGGGGGGAAGGCGGCGGGCGTTCAGGAGCATCGTCTTGCGGCCGATATGCTCGAAATCGTGCTCCACCTCGAAATCATCGAACGCGCTGTCCCGGGGCACGATTTCCTCGAGCAGCTTCCTCAAGGCCGGGATGTCCCACTGCCCGTCCCCGAGGTCGTAGATGAATCGGCCCTCCGTCTTGGCGGCGTCGACCTGGAAGGTCCGATAGAAAGAACGGTTCGCCGACTGGACGCGTAATCTTGCGTCGAGGACGAGCATCGGCTCCCGCACCGTCGCGACGATGCTCTCGGCGTATTCCTTCGACCACTCGATACGATGCTCGGCCTCCCTCCGTTCCGTGATATCCCGAAAGATGAGGACGACCCCCACGACGTTGCCCCGGGCATCCTTGATGGCGGCGGCACTATCGTCGATGGGCCGCTCACTGCCGTCCCTCGCGATGAGCAGGGTGTGATTCCCGAGCCCGACGGTCAGCCCTCGCTCGATGACCTTCCTGACCGGCTGTTCGACCGGCTTTCGCGTCACCTCGCGGATGATGCGAAAGACCTGCTCGACCTCTTTCCCGGCCGCGTCGGCGAGCGACCATCCGGTCAGCGTCTCGGCGACGGGATTGAGGTAGTTCACGCGGCCCTCCGCATCGGCGCCGATGACACCATCGCCGATGGAGGAGAGGGTGATTTGGAGCCAGTCACGCTTGTCGGAGGCCGTATCGTCTCCCCGTCCCGCGTTGGTCATGTTGTCCGCCGCTCCGACGCCCCGTTGTGACGCCCCGGTACCACCCCCATAGGCTCGACAGCATCGGCGGGCCCGGCCTCTCGATAACTTCGCTTACAAGTCTAGCGGGGGGTTAGTCGGACATGAAGGCCAACTATCGGACCCTCCGCTCCGCTCTCCGCTCCTTCCTGAACAACGAAAGAATTAATACTCGCGAGTCTCGTTTAACGGACGTTAACTGAGACACACCGGGGCCTGTCTCGCGACCAGCCGCGACGCTCCGCTGTTCAGAAAATTGGACGCCAGAGCGTTGAATTTTGCTCCGCTGCTAGCGGAACCCCGATATCGCCAGCGGCAAGAAGACGCAACGCTCCGGGCTCGACCAGGTGCGGGAGCTTTTGAGGAAGGGGGATGTGCTGGTCGTCTGGCGACTGGATCGCTTGGGCCGCTCCTTGAAACATCTCATCGAGCTCATGACCGAACTCGAACAAGCGCGCATCGGCTTTCAAAGCCTTCAAGAGAACATCGACACCACGTCCCCAGGCGGGAAGCTTGTCTTCCACATCTTCGGGGCTCTCGCCGAGTTCGAGCGCAATCTCATCCAAGAGCGGACCAAGGCTGGGCTCGAAGCGGCGTGGGCAAGGGGCAGGAAGGGCGGGAGACCCAAGAGCCTCAATGCCCAGCAGCGTGCGTTGGCTCGCGACCTTTACGCACAGCGAAAGCACACAGTGGAAGAGATCTGCCGCACGCTTGGCATCTCCAAGCCAACCCTCTACGCCTACGTGCGTCAGGGGTCGAAGCCTTAACGGACTGGAATGGTCCATCATCGGCGCTCTGACCCATGAAATACCACGGCTATACCAGGAAATATCACAGCGTGTCCGTGTTATATCACAGGCTGAGTCTGCCGGCGAGGCTGGCATTTCAAGAAAACTCGCGCTCGAGCTGATCCACTTACAGGCGTTTTTACAGGTGATCATCGTCGAAGGATGAGTTCCCGCCCCGATGCTAAGGTCACGGCATTCCTCTTGCTCTAACTCATTTCTCGTGTGCCGACTCGACACTCGGCACCGCGGTGGGAGACGGATTCCACCCCTATCCGATGTGCCGAGCTTGCCACCCCTATCCGATGTGCCGAGCTTGCCTCTGCACTCTTTCATGCGACGTCGCTGTGATTACACGCAACAGGTGTGACTCTGCCAGCAGTAATCACCTCGTCTCCACGATGAGGAAGAACTGCAAACAGAGGGTTCCTCCTTCGCGTCCCGGGAGACTTGGAGCGAGAGGATGAATCGTTCGGAAGCCAGCGTTGCGGGCAATGAGAGAGGCGAGTGTTCGGTTTGAACCTCCTGGCGAGTCGGTCTGATTCGGTGGCAAGAGGCGAACTCAGAATCTCGCTAGCCGTCGGAACATTGTGACTTCCACGTCGATGTGTGGAAAAAGCAAGCAGCCGAGAGAGCACGGCGTATCCCAGGCAAGGCACACACATTTCAAGATACAATCATAAAGTCCAAGAGGAGAAATTCGTGATTGAATCGATCACAATCCTGGGTGGGCGTGGCAAGGACGGAACTCCTGAGCCCGTGGATCGCATCGATCTCAGAATGGGCGACGTGGTCAGTGTCGTGGGGCCGACCGGCTCGGGCAAGACCACGTTGATCAACGACCTGGAGCTCTTTGCTCACGCGAACACACCGACGGGGCGGAAGGTGCTCATCAACGGCAGGCGTCCGCCGGCCGAGTACCGCGACGACCCGGCGCACAATCCGATCGCGCTGATCACGCAGCACACCAGTTTTCTTTCGGATCTGCCGGTAGGCGAGTTCCTGACAACGCACGCGCGGATCCGGAGCAGTGATCACCGGGCCGTGGAAGACGCGATCGGGCGCACGCTGGCCTTCGCCAATCAGTTGACCGGGGAGCCGGTGGCCACCGAGACAAGGATGACCGAGCTTTCCGGCGGCCAGACACGGGCTCTCCTGATCGCCGACGCCGCAATCATCTGCAATACACCGATCGTGCTCCTTGACGAGGTGGAGAACGCGGGCATCCATCGTACCCGTGCCCTCGAACTGCTGCGGCAGCATCGCAAGATCTTCATCTTCGTCACCCATGACCCGCGAATCGCCTTGCTCTCGGACTTTCGGATCGTGATGCAAGGGGGTCGGGTGACGCGGCTCTTGCACACGGGCGAGGTCGAGAGACGGCTGTCGATCAAGGTGAGCAAGCTGGACGATACGCTCTCGCGGCTGCGTGAAAAACTCCGTCAGGGGTTGCAGTTGAGCGAGCACGAACTGGAGGAAGTCGTATGAAGCTGGCGATCTGTGCTGGACCGGCCACCACGGGCAAGACCTCCGTGCTGCGTCACATCACCCGAAAGCTCCTGGACGACGGCCTTGGGGTGGGCTTCTTGAAGATCGACGTGCAGTTCGCCGAGGAAGACGTCCTGATGGCGCGCGAGTTCGGCATTCCGGCGCGCAAGGTGTATTCCGGCGAACTCTGTCCCGACCATTGCAACGTGATGGTGCTGGGCGATGCGCTCCAGTGGGCACACAAGGCGAGTTGCGACGTGCTGCTCGTCGAGACCGCAGGTCTTTGCTTGCGATGTTCGCCCTATGTCGACGGCGGCCTGGGCCTCGTCGTGCTGGAGGCGACAAGCGGCATGAACCTGCCCCTCAAGGTGGGGCCGATGCTTTCGCTGGCCGACATCGCCGTGGTGACCAAGATCGACCGCGTCTCGCAGGCTGAACGGGAGGTGTTTCGAGCCCGGATCCAGGATGTGGCTCCTGAAGTGAAGATTCGCGAAGTCAACGCCCTGCACGGGATCGGCATCGACCCACTGGTAACCCAGATCGCGGAGGCACCCGAAATCGACTTCGACGCCTCGGGCCATCACGACAGCCTCTTCCTGCGCGGGAATCCTCCGGTCGGAACCTGCACCATCTGTGTGGGGAAGAAGGAGATCGGCTGGCAGTCTCACTTCGGCGTTGTGCGTCCGCTCGAGAATCAGGTCTTCTACCGGGGTGAATGAGATGGCCGCGCAGGTTTATCTGGACAACGCCGCGACGACTCCGCTTGACCCCCGGGTGGCAGAGGCGATGCGGCCCTGGCTGGGCGAGACCTTCGGAAATGCGTCCAGCCTGCACGCAATGGGGCGTCAGGCGCGTCAGGCCGTTGATGAGTCGCGCCGGCAAGTGGCCGCCCTGCTGAATGTGGATCCGGGCGAGATCGTGTTCACGGCCAGCGGCACCGAGGCCGACAACCTGGCACTCGTGGGCACGGTTCAGGCCTCTCCCGGTAGACCATGCCACGTGGTGACAAGCCAGATCGAACATCCCGCGGTGCTCGAGACCTGCCGCTACCTCGAGAGGCACGGCACTGAGGTCACCTATCTTCCCTGCGGGGAAGACGGGATCGTCTCGCCACTGGCGCTGCGGAACGCCATGCGGCCAGTGACGCGGCTGGTGTCGATCATGGCCGCGAACAACGTCACCGGTGTCGTTCAACCGATCGCGGAGCTGGCGCGGATCGCGCGAGAGAACGGCGCCCTGTTTCATACCGATGCGGTGCAGGCCGCTGGAAAGCTGCCTTTCGACCTCCGCGCTCAGCCGTTTGACCTGCTGTCGATCTCCGCACACAAGCTGCACGGCCCCCAGGGTGTCGGGGCACTGTACGTGCGCTCGGGTCTGAAGCTGGAACCGCTCGTGCACGGCGGAGGACAGGAGCAAGGGTTGCGGTCGGCGACCGAGTTCGTGGCTGGTCTGGTCGGCCTGGGTCGCGCCGCCGAGATCGCCGGGTCCGAGATGTCCGCGGAGGCCGTCCATCTCATCGCACTCCGGGATCGCCTGATCGAGACCATCGCCACGCACATCCCGGGTGCCTATCTGATCGGTCATCGCCATCGCCGCCTGCCCGGACATCTCTGCCTGGGCTTCGCGGGTCAGGAAGGCGAGGCAATCAAGCTGCTCCTGGCGCTCGACGAGCTGGGTTTCGCCGTCTCGTCGGGCAGCGCATGCAGCGCGCCTCACGCAAGCGAGCCTTCTTATGTCATGCTCGCGATGGGATTCGACGCGCTGAAGGCGCGCGGTTCTCTGCGAGTCACACTGAGCCGTTTCAACACAGCGGCCGAGGTTGATCGGTTTCTGGAAGTCTTGCCGCCACTGGTCAGGTCTCTACGTCCTGTTTCCACGCGAGCGCAGGCTCCTCATCTCTCGTTGAATTTGACGCGTACTTTCAAGTCCTAGCAAAGGGTCATCGAGTCATGATAAACCAAGACGAGGCGAGGGGCACGAGGATCCGGGTCGATCTGCCAGGTCTGAATTGCGGCTTCTGCGGTTACCGGCGTTGCGAGGAGATGGCGGCCCACCTCGACACCAACCCCGATCTTCTGGAGCGTTGCATCCACCTTGCGCCTGAACGGGTCTCGACGCAGACCGCGGTCGTCGATCATCCTCGTTTGAACTCGGCATGCGCTTCATGCACAACAGCTGATCGCGGCAATCCCGCCCAGACGCGAACGGCCTGGAAGGACTCTCTGGGCCGAGAATTCGACTTTTACCTCGAGCACTTTCCCGAAGACCCAGGCCCGCGCGAGATCATCATCCCGCACAATCCCATGCTGACTCGCGAGATGGACATCCGGGTAGGCGAAACCCTCATCGGCCGCCCCCTGGGTATGTCGTGTGGTTGCCCCGTTACCCACTGCGGCGTGGCGGTGAATGTCGACCGACGGACCGGAGTCATTGTCTGGTGCGTCACCGGTCCGCTCAGGCCCCGCCAGGAGGGGTTCAAGGACCTCGGCTACTACATCGCCGAAGGTTACGAGGGCATGGTGACCGAGACCCGCTCCGAGCTCAAGATTGGCATGCGCTACTTCTTCCAGCCCCGCATGTGCATGCTCCAGTGGAGGCACAGCGGTCTCCTGAACTACCTCAACCGCACGCCTACGGGATATCAGGTTCGCGTCGAGGGGCTATGGATCGGCTGAGGCTCACTCAACCGCAGATCATCAAAGGACCAGAACTCCCAAATGGTCCCGGAGTCGGTGCCATTCACTTCGACCATTGCGGCCACCTCGGGCAGGGGCGATTCAAGCTTGCGCGTGTTTCGACAGCCCGGTTGTTGTGGCGAGCAAGGCCAGCTGGGCGAGCTAAGAAGCCCATGCATCACGCTTCAAGCGGTCCCGATGACCAAGCTCGCGCGCGGCTTCGACCACGGACGAGGTGGCGCTTGTCAGATTATTGGGTTGTGTCATGTAGTATATAAATTGGAGTAAACCCAACATTGACACTGGTGGCGAATTCGGTTGAGACGGTGAGGGCAGCCGATTTCCCCTTCGCACTCTTGCCCACTTTGCCCAGACTCGGGCCGATCGACGTCCCACGGGAATTCGCCACCAGTGTCCGATGGTAATCGAGAAGTTCCAAGACCTTCGGGAGAGACCACGCGATTTTGCGGGCTCTCGGTTCTCGATAACCACTCTCGAATGCAAGTTCTCGAATCAGCCCATCGAAGACGGGTTTCGAGAAGGCGAAACGCCGTGAAACCGGGCCCTCGGGCCAAGTTCGTTGTTTTTTTCTCCGTTGCTATCGAAACCCCACTAATTCCTTAGCTGATCGACGCAAGCTCTTGGCCATTGTCTGCTTGTCGCCGATCTTGCCCAAACAGCGACCCAGTTTAACATCAACCGAACCGCAGGCATCGCAATCGGTTCCGACACCTCCGACAAGTGTCGTGAATAATCCGGGTTGGTACGACACTGCGGAACGAGCGGCAGAGCGCGGCGCCGAAAAGGTTATGATGATGGAGCAGTCCCACCGGTCACCGTAAACCCGTCCAGACGAGCCCCGGGCAACGTGATGGAGGATTCCATCGGGCCCGGCCACTTCCGCCCCACCACAAGCAAGGAACCGCACACGATGGAAAGGAAATCGTTCGTTCTCCGCCTCTCCCCGGATCAGCTCGGAGAGTTGGACATTCGGGAGCTTGCCGATGACCAGGACCCCGGCCCCGGTTGGCATGCCTTCACGCTCGGCGGCCGGCGACTGGCGTTCAAGATGACCGCCTGAGCCCCTGAGCCCCGTCAAACGACACCGGCCGGCGCCATCCCCTCGAGGGCCCGGCCCTGACCTCTTCACCACGGACGAAGGAGGCGACCCATGAACGCAACAAAGGCAAAGAAGACCCTGTGGGGACTTTTTCGGCACTGCGACTACCCAACCTGGCTCCAGTATGTGCCGATGGGGACCCGTGTCCAGTGCCCGCACGACCACACGACCAACCACAAGCATTACCGCGACCCGGCCGTCACGTTCTCGCCGGACTGCGGCAAGGTTGGGTCTGTCGTCGATTTCAGGGGATTCGACGACGATGACGCGGGCTGCTACGTCGAGCAGCTACAGATTCGTTGGGATGATGGGGCAACCGCATGGTACAGGCCCGAGATTGCCCGGCACTTCCTGGTTGAGGAGTGACCGCCGTAAACGCCCCACGAACGGCCGGGCGATGGGGACCGACGGGGTTTCCCCGGGCCCGGCCCCAACCTCTTCACCCTGTGCGAAGGAGCCCACGCGGTGCCGCGAATCCAAGCCCCCCGTCCGACTGCAACGCCTGAAACGAAACGATGCGCTGTCGGTCCGCACCTAGCTTTAGCGTATGGACGCTCGCAAGCCCTACCTGACCGACCTGACCGAGGCCCAGTGGTCCCAGGTCTCGCGATTCATCCCCGCCCCCGAGCCGGGCGGCCGGCCGGCCCAGTACGACCGCCGGGAGATCATCAACGCCTTGCTCTACGTCGTCCGCACCGGCTGCCAGTGGCGGATGCTCCCCCACGACCTGCCCCCCTGGAAGACGGTCTACTGGTACTTCATGACCTGGAGGAAGGACGGCACGCTCGACCGCCTGCACGACAAGTTGCGGGGCATCTGCGGCGGGCCGAGGGCAAGCAGCGGCCGCCCACCGTCGCCGTCCTCGACAGCCAGTCGGTCAAGACGACCGAAAGGGGGGGGGCCGCACGGCTACGACAGCGGTAAGAAGGTCAACGGCCGCAAGCGACACCTCTTGGTCAACGCGCTCGGCCTGATCCTCGCCGTCGTCGTCCACCCGGCCGACATCCAGGACCGCGACGGGGCGAAGCTGGTGTTGGAGGCCGTCCGGCACCGGTTCAGCCGGCCGACCGCGGGCGGACGGGGCTCGGGGGTTCCAGGTACTGCCGCACCGGTGAGTGGTGGAGCGGACGTTCGGGTGGCTGGGCCGCAGTCGACGGTTGAGCAAGGATTACGAGGGGGCCACGGCGAGCGGCGAGGCGATGGTCAAGTGGTCGATGGTCCATCTCATGACCCGCCGACTGGTCCGAAAATTGAGTTTCTAGACACGCTCCTTAGACAAAGTAACGGATGGGGAGCATTCGGGGGAAAAGACTATGCCCATGATTGAAGAGGCTTGGGAAGTGGCGCTGTTCGACAGCGAAGGGAACAGGCTCGCACGGGCCCTCCGGACGGGCTCGGAAGGACGCGCTCGGGAGTATGCCCGGTACCTCAATGCAGACAAGACGAGCCACGCAACGACCCGGTGGTTGGCGGTCCCGGCAGACCAAAGCTGAGATCGATGCCGGACTTTGCGTGAGGACGCACCCGACCCGCGCCGAGGCCTCGGCCCTGGCACGTCGTCTCGGTCGGGGCTGTGTCGTTTCCGGGCAATACCCGCGCCGAGGCCCCTGGCGGGCCCCAGGAGCGACCGCGACCATCGGACGAAGGGGAAATCGACGCTTGAGCCGGCGAGCGTGCCCCGGGGGGCCGGAGAGCCATGCCGGGACGGCTCGTGAGCGGATCAAGCTGGGGTGGCGCGCGGCCTGGACCGGACCGGGGCCCGACCGAGCCGGATCACGCCGCGCGCCATCGATCGCGGTCCCTCGCTTCGGCCCATTGCTCTTGGGCGCGGCGTAATCGCGCGAGGCGCCGGGCCTCGGGGTCCTCGACTTCGGCTTGTTTCTCGTCGGCGATGATGCGGGACAGCACCCGAAGCATGCGGGGGCAGTCGAACGAGACGTATTCGGGGTAACAGGAGGGAAGCTGCGATAAGACGCAATAGAGCTCCCCAGTGTTCCCCTTCACTGAACTAGGAAGGACCGCATCGCCTCTTCGTGCTCGGCCGAGACGCCGGCCACGACCAGATCCCGATCAATTGCCAGGTCCTCCTCCTCGGCATGGTCGCTGAGCGGTGGCAGCTTGGGGCTGATGAGGCCCTTCTTGGTGAGAAATGTGTTGCGGTGCCGATTGCCGCAAAGAGGTAGAACCGGCAGTCTTCGGTCACAACGAACCCCGAAGATGCGGCCGGGGAGCCGATTCTACCAGGATACTGCCAGGGCCAAAACTCAAGCGGAGATTCGTGTTGGCAGGTCTCAAAGTTCTCTTGCGTCTTATCGCAGCTTCCCTCCCGTTACCCCTTGTAGAGCTTCACGTGGTCGGCCGTCACCTGTAGGGGGTCGACTCCCTGGGGCTTGCATGTGCCGCAGGAAGTCCATGAGGTCGCGGCCGTACGCCTTGACCGAGTGGTTGGACAGGAGCGCGTCGCAGATCCACGGGACCAGGGCTCCGGCGGTGGTCGGGGCATCGCTGCCGGTGGCCTCTAGGGCCCGGGCCAGGAAGGCTTCGACCTTGGCGGCCGCCGGGGCGTCCCCCTCGAGGAAGTCACTCCGCTCGGGCACCAGCGGGACGCGCGGCGGTGCCGGCTCGGCCTCCGTGGGCAGGACGGCCGGCAGACTGATGCGTGGGGGCATGGAGTCCATCCTTACTCCTTTACCGCACGAAACCTGGGAACATAAAGCAGATTATGTTCCATACCAAGGCCGGAGGGTTCGGTCAAGAACTCCGTTCTATAACTGGCCTTAAAGCCTTGACGGCCCGGCGGTTGCGGCGAGCGTGCGGCTGGAGAAACCGGTCTAAAGTACATGACAGTCTGAAAAAAACTGGACGCTGTAAATCCGCTTGTGCTTGTGGTTTCGATAGGATAGGTCTAAAAAGTCTAAAGAGTTTCGGGTTGCCTGGAGGGCGGGGATTCGACCCTCTGGGCAGACTTGGCAAAAGGCGGGGAAGGGGCGATGACGGACCAGCGGAAGATTCGGCAGGGCGTGCCGCACAAGGTGCTGCACCTGGCCACCTACCAGCGGCTGGAGGAATACCTGCGGGCCTTCGCTGAGGGGCATTTCCACCTGCTGGTGTTGGTGGGACCCGGGGGGCTCGGCAAGAGCCGCTCGGTGCGCTCGGTGCTGGATGGCAAGGGCTG
>Ga0116214_1000673_pt1 | contig 13657 bp, 9 predicted proteins | sample Sb_taG_FD_88964 | JGI IMG/M metagenome (GOLD analysis project Ga0116214, IMG submission 88964) | Peat soil microbial communities from Weissenstadt, Germany - Sb_50d_1_NS metaG | ecosystem: Environmental > Terrestrial > Soil > Wetlands > Peat | place: Germany: Weissenstadt | collected 2010-09-21
CGTGGACGGCGACCGGTGGACGCAGATCGTCACCATCGCCCGGGAGGCGGGGGAGCGGGGCTGGTGGGAGTCCAACAAGGCGATGGGTGACCGCCAGGCGCTGTACGCCAACCTGGAGGCGGGTGCGGCGACCATCCGCGAGTATCAGCAGACGTTCGTGCCCGGGCTGCTCCAGACGCCCGAGTTCGTCCGGTCCCGGGTCGACACGGAGGTCACGCTCAAGCCCGGCAGCCCGAACGCGGACGGCGTCCTGGCCGGGCGGGCCGGCCGGCAGCGCATGCTGCGGCGCCCGGGCGGGCCGACCTATGAGGTCATCATCGACGAGGTAGCCGTCAGCCGCCTGGCGGCGCCGCCCGAGGTGGTCAAGAAGCAGCTCTATTCCCTGGCCACCTCGGTGAACGGCGAGCCGAAGGTCACCGTGCGGGTGCTGCCGGTCCATGCCCGGATCAAGAGCTACGCCGTCCCGCGGTGCACGTTCTCGATGTACACCTACCCCGATCCCGGCGATCGGTCCGTCGTGGCCGTCGACACCGTGACCTCCGACCTGATCCTCACCGAGGCCGCCGACGTCCACCCCTACGAGGAGCTCTACCAGCGCCTGCTGGACGCGGCCCTGCCACCCGACGACAGCCTGGACATGCTGACCAAGCTGGCCGCCGACCTCCCCGAGGACTAACCCACCCCGTGCTGGAGCCCGGGGGCGCGCTTGACATTCCGCGAGCGAGTCCTTAACTGTTTCTCTGATCACGATCAACCCGGAAAGCCTCACAGGATGGCGGTGTGCCCATGACAACCCGCGCCCAGCGGGCCGAGAGCCTGGTCGAGTCCTGGATCGACGACCTGCTGGCCACGCCCGGGTACGCAAAGGCGTGACCGCCTTCCCGCCGGACCGGCCAGGCTCCCGCGAGGCCGCCTCGCCCATCCCTGTGCCCGGATTGCCATCCCATCCCGGACCCGGGCCCGGACCGACGTCCCGGCATCTGGTCCTGCGGGCCGCGCAGGCCCGCTTCCTCGGGCCCCCCGCGTGGGCCCCTGCGGCCATCGGCTCTCGCCGATGGCCGGCTATAGACGACCAGATCGGCGCGGCGGTGGGTGCGGTGCACACCGGGTTCGGGATCTGCGAGCTCGAGCCGGGCGGGAGCCTGCCGGGGCACGTGCACTCGTTCGAGCAGTCCTTCTTCATCCTCGAGGGCGAGGTCGTGCTCACCACGCCGGAGGGATCGTTCCTGCTTGGCCCGGACGACTACGGGCTCGTCCCGGTGGGCGTGCCGCACGCCTGGCGCAACGACGGCGGCGTCACCGCGCGGTGGGCCGACATGCTGGCGCCGCAGCCGCGCCGGCTGTACCACGGCGACACGACGCGGGTCGACCTGGCGCACGGACCACGGCCCGTTCGGCCCGATCTGAAAGATCCGCGGACACGGTCGTTCGGCCATATCGCGGCGGCCAGCCTGAGCGGTCCGTCGCCCGACGAGGTCAGCATGCGGACCGCGCGGCTGGTGTACAGCGGGATCACGGTGAAGATGATGGTCGACACCGACCTCGGGGCGCAGCTGCAGACGATGTTCATGGTGCAATATGAAGCGGACGGGGTTGCCGGTGCGCATGATCATCCGTTCGAGGAGACGTACCTGATCCTGGCGGGCGCGACCGACGCGACGTTCGACGGCCAGCCGTACCGGCTGGAGCGGGGCGACATCGCCTGGGCGGGCGCGGGATGCGTGCATTCGTTCCGTAACGCGGGCCGCGAGCCGGTGCGCTGGCTCGAGACGCAGGCGCCTCAGCCGCCGGCCCGGCATTCCTACCGGTTCGCGGGGGACTGGGACTATCTGCAGGAGATCGCAGCAAAGGAGACACAGGAGCCATGAGCAGCGTTCTGGTCGTCGGCGGCACCGCCGCCATCGGCCTCGAGATCGCGAGGTACTACGCCGAGACCGGTCACCGAGTCACGCTGACCGGCCGCGATGGCGACCGGGCCGCCGCCGCGGCCAAGGAGGTCGGCGGGAATTCCACCGGCCTCGCGCTCGACCTCTGCGAGCCGCACAGCATCGGTCCCGCCCTGGCCGGGATCGACACCGTGGACGGTCTCGTCCTGGCCGCGATCGACCGTGACGCCAACTCCGTGGCCGACTACGACATCGACCGCGCGGTGCGGCTGGTCACGCTCAAGCTCGTCGGGTACACCGAGGTGGTGCACGCGCTGCGAACCCGCATCGCTCCGGACGGCGCGATCGTGCTCTTCGGCGGCCTGGCCAAGGACCGGCCGTACCCCGGCTCGACCACGGTCACGACGGTGAACGGCGGCATCACCGGGCTCCTGCACGCGCTGGTCGTCGAGCTGGCGCCGATCAGGGTCAACGCGATCCACCCCGGCATCGTCGGGGACAGCCCGTTCTGGCGTGACCGCGACCTCGGCCCGGTGGTCGCGCGCACGCCCTGCGGCCAGCTGGCCCGGATGGCCGACATCGTGGACGCGGTGGCGTTCCTGCTCCGCAACCCGGCGGTCAACGGGGTCGACCTTGACGTCAATGGCGGCACCCTGCTCGGCTGAGGCGCTGCTCGCCTGAGACCCGGGCCTGGCCCGGCCGGGTCAGTGCTCCGCGGCGGACGGCATGGACTGCAGCCAGACCCCGCCCGGGCCGGACAGCACGGCGCAGGGATAGCCGCTGTCCCGGCTGGAGGCGCCCTGGAGCTGCGTGACCTGGATGGCGACCGTGCTGTCGAACATGCCGATGTGCTCGGGGTGGGCGCGCAGCGACTGGCCCGCGGTCAGTTCACGCCGGACCACGTCGCCGGCCAGCTCGACCCAGGCCCGGCCGGATCCGTCGATCCGCCACAGCCCCAGGCCGTGCTCGGCCGGGCTGGGAGGCTCGGCGCGCACCTGCACACCGGGCGTCCGGGCCATGAAGCCGGACCTGCGGAACAGGTAACCCTCATCCTGGGAAGCGACTTCCACGCTGAGGATGCAGCCGGGTCGCTGCGACGCGAACGCGACGACACCCGATTCGCCGGCGGCCGTGTAGACACACACCCCGGTCTCGTCCGTGACGGCCATGTCGATCGAGTCGGTCATCCAGGCGAACCGGCCAGCCTCGCCGATAACGCTTTCGCCCGGGTCAAGCAGGATCGACAGCATTGGCTGAGTCACGCCAAGCAGCTGATCCCGCATGCCCGCCCCCCCCGGCGGATGCTTCCGCCGCACCCTACCGCCCCCTAGACCCAATCAGGCACGGCGGAAGCATCTATGGGTCTATTCAACGCGACCGGACACAAGGGGCGAATCCCGCAATCCATACATATTGCCGATCTCTCTAGCAACATGGATCCCAGGTGTCACTGGGGTTCGGGGGGAGCGGGGCGATCGGAGCGGTGGGCCGCCGCGGCGCTATAACATCGTGCGGTTCGCTCGCTGGGCCAGCCCGTGTTCCACGGCGTAGCGGGCGGCGTCGACCCGGCCGCCGACTCCGAGCTTGCGGTAGATGGTGGCCAGGTGCCGCTCCACGGTCCCCGGGCTCAGGTAAAGCCGCGCGGCGATCTCCTTGTTGCTCAGGCCGTCGGCGAGGAGCCGCAGCACTTCGGCCTGGCGGGCGGTCAGGTTACCCGGGAGCGGGGTGGCCGCGCCGCCCGTGGTCTCCGCGAGCGCCGCCGTCACCTGGGCTACCAGCTGCGGGTTGGCGATCTCGTGCGCCATCGCCTCCGCCGCGCGAAGGTGCCGGGCCGCCTGGTCTGCCTGGCCCAGCTCGTGGCAGGCGCGGCCGAGGCCGATCATGGCCTCGACCACGTCGTGGGTATGGCCGCCGACTCCAGCGGTGGCGACGGCGTCGGCGTAGAGCTCGGCCGCCTGCTTCCAGTTCCGCTGGTTGGCCTCGAGGTGGCCCTGGCTGCACAGGATGAGGCCCATGATCTGGGGGTGGCCGACGGCCAGTTCCGCGGCCTCGGCGAGCGATGTCTGCGCGGCCTGCCACCGGCGGTCTCGGACCAGCACGTCGGCCAGGTTGAGCAGGCCGATCGCGATCGAGCGCGGCTCGCCGAGCTGGCGCTTGATGATGAGGTTCTGTTCGAGCAGTTCCCTGGCCCGGTCGAGGTTCCCGTCGTCGATTTCGATCAGCGCCATGTTGTTCCTGGCCCTGGCCAGTTTCGCGCGGTCGCCGAGCGTGGCGCGCAGATCGAGCGCGGTCTGGAAGCTGCGCCGGGCCTCGGCCGGTTCGCCGCGGTAGCGCTGGGCCGATCCGAGCACGGTGGCCGCGAAGGCCAGATCTTCGCCCGGCTCGAGTGGTTCGAAGATGCGCATCGCCTGCGTGGCCAGGCGAACCGCCTCGGCGTAGTCGCCGTTCTCCACGGCCAGCACGGCGGCCGCGCACAGGGCCCGCCCAATCCGCTGGCTTTCCTCCGCTGCCCGCCCGGCGTGTTCGCCGGCCGCGGTGAGGAACTTATCGAGCCAAGCCCGGCCAGCGGAGAGCCGGCCACTGGTCAGCCACCAGCGCCACAGGGCGGCGCCGGCCTCCAGGCCAAGATCGATCTCGCCGTTCTCGAGGGCCCACTGCAGCATCGCGCGCAGATCGTCGACGGCTGACGCCAGCCGGGCGGCCCAGTGACCCGCATCCGGCCCGGCGAGGGAGTTCGAGCTCTGGGCGGCTATGTCGGCGAAATGCATGGCGTGCCGGCGGCGAGCCTGCGGTGCTTCGTCTGCCTCCCGCAGTCGCGCGGTCGCGAACTCCCGTATGGCCTCGACCATGCTGAACCGGTTCTGCTCGAGGCCGCGGGTAACCACCAGCCAGGACGCGTCCACCAGCCCGCGGACGGCACCTGCCACCTCCTGCTCGCTGACGCCGGTCACCGCCTGGGTGTCCGCCAGGCTGAAGGGCGTGTTGAACACGCTGAGCAGCCGCAGGGTCCGCTGCTGGCCGGGCTGGAGCAGATCGTAACTGGCTCGGAGCACATCGGCGAGCTTGCGGCTGCCCGGGGCGCCGGGCGGGTCGTACTCCAGCAGCGTGACCCGCTGCTGCAAGATCTCGCGGACCGACAGTGTCCCGACCCAGCCTGCGATCAGCTCGATGGCCAGCGGCAGCCCGCCTAGCCTGCGGCACAGCTCGCCGACCGCGTGCGGCGCTACGTCGGCCGCGGAGAAGCCCGGCAGCCGGTCGCTGGCCCTGGCGATGAACAGCCGCACCGCGTCCGAAGCCGCGATTTCGCGTGCGCCCGCGGCGACCGAGGGACAGTCGAGCGGGGGGATGGCCCAGCACACCTCGCCCGGCACCCCGAGCACGACCCGGCTGGTGACCACGACGCACAGGTCCGGGGCCGAGGCGAGGAACTCCCCGGCCAGCCCGGCCACCTCCTCGCGGTAGTGTTCGGCACCGTCGAACAGCAGCAGCCGGGGCCGTCCCCTGAGTGCGGCCAGCGCCGACTCGTGCCAGGACATGCCTGGCCGTTCGTGCAGGCCGAGGCGCGAGGCGAGCATCGAGACCACCGGCCGGGGCGGCTGGATTCCTTCGAGCGGTACGAACACGACGTCGCCGCCGTGGCCGTCCTTCGCGGCCCAGCGCCGCGCGGCCTCGATGGCCAGCCGGGTCTTGCCGACCCCGCCGGGCCCGGTCAGGTTGATCAGCCGCGACCGCGTCAGCAGGTCGGCCAGCTCGGCCAGCTCGCGCTCGCGGCCAACGAAACTGGATTGCGCGATCGGCAGCCGGCCCGCCTGTTCCCCGGCTGGCTCCCGCTCTCCGGCTGGCTCCTGTCCTCCGCCTGGCTCCCGCTCTCCGGCTGGCCGCTGCCCTCGGCTGGCCGAGGCCTCCAGTTCCGCGATGGCCGCTCTGGCGCGCGCTGACGGCTGCGATCGCCCGGTTTCCCACCGGTTCACGGTCGCGAACGACACGCTCAGCCGTCGTGCCAGCTGCTCCTGGCTGAGTCCGAGCCGGGCGCGCAGCAGCCGGAGCCGTGCCGCGAACGAAACCGCCTCCGGCGGCTTACTGTTCACCCACGTAGCCTACGGCTTGCCGGCCCTGCCGCGGCCGGATCGAACACCGGACACTTGCGCACCATGGCGCGCGAGCATCACCGTATGACCGCACCGCAGGCAGCACGGCCCGTTCGGCTAGCCGCCCGGATCGGTCCTGACGTCGTGGCCGAGCTCCCGGCGGAGCTGCTCCTCGACATGCGCCCAGCCGGTGCCCAGCGCGGTGGTCATCGCGGCTCGCAGCTCGTCGGCGGCGTCCGCGACCTGGTCGGCGAGCTGACGCACCTCGGTCAGCGTCCGGGCCGTGATGGTCACGTCATGCGACCGCCGCTCGTCGCGCAGCGTGACCATCACGCTGCCCGGGCGCGTGGCCCAGGTGTCGTGGATCACCCGGTTGCGCTCCTTGTTGGCCTGCCGGCAGGCCCGCAGCGCGGCCAGCAGCGTGTCCTTGGCCGGTTCCGCGATGCCGGTGTGATATCTGGTGATCTGCTCGCAGTCCTCGATCAGCGCCGCCGCCATCAGCCGCCCGTCGACCACGGCCGCGTACTTGCTGCCGACCAGCGCGCTGAACGCAGCGCGCAGCACGCGTTCCAGGTAGGCCGCCTCGAGCACGACGCCGCCCAGCGCGTGCCGCAGGTCATTGACATCCACGCTAGTGAGCATGGCGCAGCCGCGACCATGATTGAAGACCGGATCGGCGAAATTAGGAGGCTGCCGATGGCGGATCAGCCTGGCCAGTCTGGGGCCACCGAAGAGCAGCTGGCGCACCGGGCCGCGGTGGCCCTGCGGTCCATGGGGCACCCGAACTCGATCGCCCGGGCGTACGACTTCTGGGACGACAGGTACTGGTGGCGGCGTTTGTTCTCCGAGGTCCTGGGGACCTTCTTCCTCGTCCTGGTGGCCGTGGGCGCGGGAATGGTCAACGTCCGGTTCGGCGGCCACGCCGTCCCGTACGGCGCGCAGGTCGTCGCGCCGGCCCTGATGGTGATGGCGGTCATCTTGTTCATGGGCGCCGTGTCCGGCGCCCATCTCAACCCCGCAGTCAGCATCGCCTTCGCCCTGCGGGGCGACTTCCCGGCCAAACGCGTGCTCCCGTACATCGTCGCCCAGTTCGCGGGCGCCGTCCTGGCCACCTTGCTGCTGTGGGCCCTGCTCGGCAAGCAGGGCAGCGCGGGCCTGACCCTGCCGGGTCACGGCATTTCCACCGCGACCGCGATGGTCTGGGAGATCGTCCTGACCACGGGCCTGGTGAGCGTGATCCAGGGGACGGCCTCCGGCGCGCAGCAACTCGGGGCGCTGGCCGCGATCGGCGTCGGCAGTTACATCGCCCTGGCCGGGCTGTGGGGCGCTCCGGTCAGCGGGGCCTCGATGAACCCGGCCCGGTCGCTCGGACCCGCGCTGGTGCTGAACGACTGGAGCTCATGGTGGGCCTACCTGATCGGGCCCGTCGCGGGCGGGGTCATCGCCGTCGGTATCTCGTACGTGCTCCGCGGCCAGGGCGGAGGCCTCAGCGGCACGCGGGCCGCGACCGGCACCCTGGGTTCGCGCTGGCACCCCGGGCGCCTGGGCGGAAAGGGCGGAAAGGGCGGAAAGGGCCACGGCTGACGGGTTGTCTCATCGATCCCAGAATTCCCTGGTGCGCGCGATGAGCAGGCGGCGGGCGCTGTCGGTGCCCGGCGGCCCGCTAGCACCACCGGTCTCAGCCGCCACGTTTCCCCGCCACGTTTCCCCGCCACCGCGCCGCCCGCGCGGGCCGTAGTCCCGCAGACCCCACCACTACGCCAGCGTCCCAACAACGCGGAAGATCCGGCTTCCGCGGAGGATCCGGGCAGCTATAGTGACCCAATTCCTCCGTATAAGCCATATCTTCCGCGATAATCACGCAGCTATGGTACTCGTGTGCGAAAAATGCGACTGGAGTTGGAGCTGTGATTGGTAATGGGCGGACGGGCCGGGGACCTCGCCGGCACAGCGCGGCGAGCCACCTCGACCAGGACCGGACAGCCATCACCGGCGCCCGAGTGAGCCATCACCGGCGCCCGAGTGAGCCCGCCCGGGCAGCACGGCGCGGCCGGGCCGGGGGCATCAAGTCAGGACCAAACGGATGGCGGCCGCGTCGGCGGGCGTCGCGGCGCGAATGCCGGCCGCCCGCTCGATCCGCCCGGCTCCACCTCGCCGAGTCTAAGCCGGCGCCGTCAACCGGGCCTGGTTCGTCGGCGAGCCGCTACACTCGGCTCAGGACGGGCTGTAGCGCAGTTTGGCTAGCGCGCCGCGTTTGGGTAGAACAGGTCCGTATGTCAAATCAGGACCGCAGATGGCTCGTGACCTGCATGTTCGAGACTCCCGGCGCTAACGTTCTAACGGCAGGTTAGAGATCTCGTTAGAAAACGCCGCAGTGCCTCGCATGTGTGCAGTCTGATGCAGGTCTGCCGGCCCTGGCGGTATGCCCTCGAGGTAGAGAGCTGACCTTGCGTAATGCCATATGCGCGCACAGAACCATGATCACCGCGCCAAGGTCGCGGCACCCGGGTAGGGACTGGGTGCTCTGTCGCGTCCACGTTGGCCGTTCCAGGTACTGCTCTAGCTGGTGCCCGGAGCGCGGCATAGGATGCTGGCCGGGCCTCCGGTACGGTAGGGGCCGGGGTCAGCCTCTACCGGAGCCGGATTCGCATGCCCACGACGGCGCTCGGGGCCGGGGCCGGTGGTCTCCAGGGTTGGGCTGGGGCTGCCGCTTTGGGCCGCCCGACGTACATCACCAGCGGCCGCGAAGAGGATCTGCCCGGGCGCAGCGTGGCTGGCATGCGGACCCGGACCTTCTCGATGCTGGATGCTACCTACGCGGCCGGGGTGGATCCTGCTGATGCGCAAGAAATTCGAACGCTCCGAACAAGCGTTGGGGGCCATTCCGGGGCCAAGTTCAAGCCACGCGGGGCTATGCGGGGCATGAGTCTGCCATGTTTAGTCCGCCCCCTCAGTCCGCGGAGCTATGCGATATGGGCGGCTTTGTTATGGACCTGCTTGACCGCGCCAAGGATCATCGGCGCGGCGCGCTGGATCGACCGGCTCACCAGGTGCCTTGGGCCGTAGCGGTCCTGTATCTCGGCGAGCCGCTGTTCGACCGGCACGAGTTCGCCGTCCGGGCTGATGGTCATGTCACAGCAAGTCAGAACGCTGGCCAGCGCGTACGGCGCGGGATCGAACTCCAGGCTCAGGACGTCGGCAAGTCCGCGTTCGCGGGCTTCGATGATGGCGCAGGAGTGATGGGCGACCAGCCGGCACAGCATGGTGTCGGCGTGCTGGGCGTCGCGCAGGTAACGGGCGCCGTCCAGGGCGTGCAGGCCCGTCACGGCCAGGCCGGGGGCGTAGCCGATGTCGTGCAGCCACGCGGCGGCTTCCAAGAGGCCGGCGTCGGCGCCAGAACTGGTGCCAGGCTGCATGCCCGCGCCGCCACGCCCTGGACGTGCGCCCAGCGGCGGGGGAGGGGTTCCTGGAGGAGTGCCTGGGCGAGATGTCCGGCCCGTGAAGCCAGCGCGGTCATGCGGCCAAGGCTAGGCAGTCGGGGCGGGACGTTCGCGGACCTGGCGTGCCGTTTGAAGACGTCCTCTGACGCATCGGCTCGGTCATCCGCGATGCACGTCGGCTTGAGCGAGGCGGCCTCGGCTGCATCGGGGATCCTGCGGGTTCCGGCGGCAGCACCGAGATCAAGAAGGAGATCATCGCCCGCAGCCTTGGCCTGGTGGTCATCGGGTTCCGCATGTGCTCATGCTGTCGTGGTGAGCGTCCTGACCCCGGCCGAGACATTGATTGCCGCGCGGCGGCTAGCGGGAGCACGACCACATCTGGCTGCGGTGGCTGGCATCGTCCATCGCGAGGACCTTTGGCGGCTGTGCCGTGATGAGCTCACCGGTGTGGACGTCCGCGCGGATGGCTGGGACATCCGCGGCCGCTAGTTCGGCGTGGTCGTTGTGGGCACACCGCGGCTGGGAGCGTTGGGGCGCGGCGAGACGATTCCATGGCGCGTGGTCGCGACCTTGATCGCCCCGCGCGAAACGCCGTGACCGGCGTTGATCAGCGGCGCATTGTGGCAGATTATGCTATTGAGCTTCCGCTTTTCAGGGGGGTCTATTACCCTGAGAGCACTTACCAGAGAAAATCCCCAACAGCTCAGCTCACACGTGTCAACGCTGGTCACCGGCTGTTCTCCGTACCTTTAACACGCATAACAAGTGTACCGGAATGTGCCGTTTAGTCCGTGGGATTCCTGTGGGGGTCGGCCACCGTGTCGCGGAGTTGTGGGGTTTCTGTGGGGCTCGCAGAAGCCCCTGACTGGTCCGGCCGACCCGACATGGAGCACCAGGTACCGTAACTCCCGGGGGGCTGATGACCACTTTCCGAGTAACCCAGCGTCACCGGTGCGCCCTGTCCGTCCGAGGTAATCTCGCGCCGAACGCCGAATCAGCGCGGCTGCCCAACCGACTGGTGAGGCTCGCTCTCTCAACCAGAGCTGCCAGTTCTGTGCGCACATTAATGGCCAAAATCAGGCACCTTATCGATATACGCTTCAAATACAAGATCTAATTCGAATTTAAAAACAAGACATGCTCGAAGAGCCTCAATGCGGGAGCGGCATGCGAAAATGACTGCTATGCGTGAACCAGCATGCGGGGTCCAACTTCCTACCAACTGTATGGTCGTCTCAACGGATTGCGCCAAGTGTCAGACTCGGTGCGTGAATAGAGGTGGATTGCAGTGATCGAACTGTCAGAGATGATCTCTGAGCTGCGCCGGGAATTGGATCAGGCGATCGACGCTGGAGTGGATGAGCGCTTGCGTTTCGAGTTGGGGCCGGTCGAGGTAGAGGTGACGGTTGGACTGGACAGCAAGGGGACGGCGGGCGCGAAGGTGCGGTTCTGGGTGGTGGAGCTGGGCGGAGACGCAGAAGTAGCGCGGTCGTCATTGCAGCGGATCAAGCTAGCGTTGCAGCCGCGACTCTCCGGGTCGAAGGGGCGTCCGGAGATATCAGATACGGAGCGGGTCGGGGAGCGGTGACGTACATTGCCTGGACTGCAGATCGGCCAGGTCGCGGAAATCCTGGTCACGCTCCAGGCGGGTGAGCCTGGTCGGCGCGGGTCTGGGTATCGCGTGACGGCGGAAACTGTGCTGACCGCGGCCCATGTGGTGCATGGCGCGTCGAAGGTGCGGGTCCGGTTCGATGCGGATCAGGATAGCGAGTGGTCCGCTGACGTCATAGGTGTGCTTCAGATCCCGGACATCGATGCCGCGCTGCTGACGATCATGCCTCCAGAGTCAGTTGCAGTGACTCCGGCCCGGTTCGGCCGGATTGGGGAACATGACGCGGTACTCGAGTGCAGCAGCGTCGGGTTCCCGTTGTGGAAGCTGCGTGATGATCCGACTGGGTCTTACCGCGATTCAGCTCACGTCGTCGGCCCCGCGGCAATCCTAGCCAACCGCCGGGAAGGAACCCTGGAGATCAATGTTGTGCCGCCCGAGCGCGATCCTGACCCTGATGTGTCCCCGTGGTTGGGGATGTCGGGGGCAGCGGTGTTCTGCAACGGGCGGATCATCGGGATCATTAGCAAGCACCATCGATCGGATGGCTTGGGACGGCTGGCCGTGAGCCGGATTGATCGCTGGGAGGAACGGGTCAGTTCCGCTCAGCAGCGGGAAATGAATGCACGGCTAGGGATGGACCTGTGGCTGCGCAAACTTGAAGACGTGATCGTGCCGTCTCCGGGTGATCTGGTTACTGCAGCCTACTTGGCGCAGGTCCGTGACATAGCGCCTGACCGGCTCATCAGCCGCGATGCAGAGCTAGCCGAGCTGACCTCTTTCTGCGCCGGGCCGGAGGCTTACTGCTGGTGGCAGGGAGACCCGTGGGCGGGCAAGACTGCGTTGGCTGCTTGGTTTGTGCTACACCCACCGGCTGTAGTACGGGTCGCGTCCTTCTTCATCACTGCTCGGCTGGACGACCAATCCGATAGCACGGCATTCACTGAGGCAATGATTGACCAACTGGCAGTAATCGCCGACGAGCCTGTAACGATAGGGGCGTCTGCGGCAGCGCGTGACGGGTTGCGTCGGCACCTGATAGAAAGGGCTGCCGCACGGCTTCGTGAGCGCGGCGAACAATTGGTGCTGGTGGTGGACGGCCTAGACGAAGACACGGGTCCCGGTTCAGGACACGGCCAGGCCAGCATTGCGTCGCTGTTGCCTAGGCGTCCTCCGGACGGCGTCCGTGTGTTGGTGACGAGCCGCAAGCAACCTTTGCTGCCTGCCGATGTACCGGAAGATCATTCGCTCCGAACATGCCGTAAGCGAGAGCTAGCGGCATTGCCGTTTGCGCACAACCTCGCTAGGGATGCCGAGAATGAGCTACAACTGCGATTGCATGCCGACGGTCCTGACCGTGAAATCATCGCCCTAATTGCCGGTGCCGGAGGAGGACTAACCGTCGCGGAGTTGGCTGAGCTGACCGAACGGATGCAGTTCGAAATTCGGGCACGCCTAGACACTGTGCTCGGCCGCAGTCTATACAGCCGGACTCGTTACGGGGCCGAGGACGATCGCGTTTATTTGTTCGCACATGAGGCGCTTCGGAGAACCGCCGACGAAATCCTACACGGAGACTTGAACCACTACCGCGATAAGATTCATGCTTGGGCTAATAAGTACCGTTCCCTAGGCTGGCCGGAAAAAACTCCCCGCTACTTGCTCCGCCCTTACGGGCGGCTGCTAACCGCCTCGGGTGACATCCAGCGGTTCGTTGTGATCGCAGTCGACAGTAACCGCCATGACCGTATGCTGCAGCGGACCGGCGCCGATGCGACGGGGCTGACCGAGATCGTCGTTGCGCGGGACCACTTGCTTTCCGAAACCACCCCAGATCTGAAGTCACTCGCGCTGCTTGCAGCCGAACATTTTCGGATTACCAGTCGTAATAGGGCCATTCCAGCGGAGCTACCTCAGGCGTGGGCACGCCTCGGCGAGTTCCGCCATGCGCTGGAGTTGGCCCGCGGCATCGTAGACTCAGAAGCTCGTTTCGCAGCCCTGACAGCTCTCGCTGCCGAACATACTAGCGACCCTGGCCGTGGCGCAGAACTGGCCGCCGAAGCTGAGCATGTCGTGCGCACGAGTCTTCGGCCACCAGATAGTCCAGTTCATACCCCAATGCCTCTCGCACTGATCCCGGAAACACTGCTAACCCTTGCGGGCCTCTACGTCGGCCACGATCCAGAGCATGCCGTACGGCTAGTGGACGAGGCTGGGCGCAGTCCACTTGCGGAGTTGGGGGGCCCTCGCGTCGCTAACGTTACGGCTCTCGCCGCAGTCGGCCGCTGGGATAGCGCCGAAGAAGCAGCGCGGAGGGTAACCGATAAGCTTGAGCACTCGCGCGCGCTTGCCGAAGTCGCCGGGCATCTGGCAAGTAGCGATTCCGTACGCGCCAATCTTCTTGCAGACGCCAGCGAGGAAGTTGCCCGCAATCTCCAGCACGGCAAGCCGCGCGCGTTCGCGGACATCGCCCGTGCGATCTCCGACAGCGACCCAGCCCGTTCCGCACTACTAGCCGTTATTGCCGAGGATGCGGCTCGGGCTACCAAAGAGCCCATTCTGCGGATAGAGGAGCTCGCATACGTCACATCAGCACTGGCAGGAGTGGACCCAGTACGCGCTGTGTCACTAGCA
>Ga0116214_1000680_pt1 | contig 13566 bp, 10 predicted proteins | sample Sb_taG_FD_88964 | JGI IMG/M metagenome (GOLD analysis project Ga0116214, IMG submission 88964) | Peat soil microbial communities from Weissenstadt, Germany - Sb_50d_1_NS metaG | ecosystem: Environmental > Terrestrial > Soil > Wetlands > Peat | place: Germany: Weissenstadt | collected 2010-09-21
CCGCCCCCCGGCTTCGTTCAAGAGCCTGTACCCGAAAGGCCGCAACGGCTTGCGCTGAAGCCATCGTCTGCGCAAGGCCCTTCGTGTACAGGCTTCTTCCTTTGTGGAGGCCCAGCCAGGAACTGGCGGCGGTTCCTGGTTCTGGACCAATCGCGCTGGCTGTCAGGGTCCCAGCGGCGCCGCGAGAACCGGTTCAGGGCTTGACGGGCTCCTCGCGGGCCGTGCGAACCCACTGCGTTGGCCGTCCCTTGAACATCGCCGGCAGCTTCCAGACTGCGTAAACGGGCAGGTAAAGCAAGGTCAACAAATAGTTCCACGCGAGTTGGAAGACGAGGAACGGGCAGATCGCGTGAACCATCAAGGCCAGACTCATGAGGAAACTGGAGCCGATCAAGAGCGCAGTGAGCCCCGCCGAGTGTTGAGTTCCGAGCAATACCAGGAGGTTGGCCGCGACAACGCAGAGGTAATAGACGAGGATCAGAACCATGGGAGGCATGGTCAGTTCGAGAACGGAGGCGAACTTCTCGGTCAGGTTCAGATGCGTGGATCGAAGCAGGGGCACCAGAACCCGTCGGCCGACGTCGCGGCGACCGAACTCCCAGCGCCGCCGTTGCGAGGCAGCCGCCTTGCCACCCTGCCCCAGCATGACCCCCAGAACCCGAACGTCGGGCAGGAAAGCGATTTTCCCTCCGGCGATCCGCACGTTCCAGGAGTATTCCATGTCCTCAACTAGCCCAAAGCTCCTCCACGGGACTCGCTGCAAACTGCGGGTGGAGAAGCACATACCGTTTCCCTTGAAGCCCGCGCTCAGCCCCAGGACGGATTGACCCAGGGGAGTGACGCCGTTGAACAGGCTGAACGCATAGGCCATCAGCCGGGTCCGCCACGAGGTAGCCGGGTTGGCGACGGTATAGAAGCATTGAATCCAGTCCTGACCGGCTTCGATCGAGCCGGCAAAAGCCAGGAGTAGATCGGTGCTGACCGTCGTGTCAGCGTCGATCACGATGATTGCATCGAGCTGGGCGAACTGCCCCGATTCCTGGAGGCGGTCGATCAGAAACCTGATCGCGTGTCCCTTGCTCTTGTTGTCCGGATCCTGCCGTTCGACGACCGTCGCCCCCTGCTGGCGGGCGACCGATGCGGTACCGTCCGAGCAGTTGTCGGCGATCACCAGCACCTCGAAAAGGCTCTCGGGATAGTCGAGCGAGAGGCAGCTTCGGACCGTCGCGGCGATCCCCGATTCCTCGTCATGCGCGGGAATCACGAGCAGAAACCGCGTCCTGGGAGCGTCCGGCCTGCGCGAGACCCTGCGGGAGCAAAGCGCGGCCAGGGCGGTCACCAGGATCAGGCCGAGATACGGCAAGAGCAGTAAGTTGATACCGACCACGATCGCCGCGAGCCAGAACGGTAAGACCATGAAAGTCCAATCTCGCAGAGCAAGGAATTACCCCCTGCTAGTGTATCAATCCGCCAGGAGCCGGAACACACGAGGGATTAAAACCAGCAGGCTGTTTCATTCTCCGTCCCAGAGCGAGGTTGCCGGCGAGCCAATAGTCGAGTGTTCCCCTGGCGCTCTCTGGTTTTCACGAGTGATCGGATTGTCCCGGAGCGATCTTGGTGACTGCGGCCTCCGGGATTCGGTTCACCGGGCTGGTATCGGGCTGGTCCGCGGCTGCTGGCAGCTCAGAGGCCAGCGCGCGCTTCAGAGCGGCGGCGAGACCGTAGCGGCGATCATAGAAAGGGGCACGCAGGTCCGGACAGGCCCGACAGAGCCGAGCGTACAGTTCGGCGTCGGTGGCGAGCTTCAAAGCGGCTTGGTGGTGGCTGTCGACGTCATTGGTCCTGGCCGCGACACAAGCAGGGCGAAGCAGCTCGAGCGCGGGGACCACGGGGTTGGTGATCAGGGGCCGACCGGCCAGGATTGCCTCGGCGGCCGTCATCGCCAGCCCCTCGGAGAAGTCGCTCCGCGTGGGAACGATCGACGCGTGGCATCTCGCGTACACCCCGATCAGGTCCTCGAGCGAGGTCCAGCCCCGAAGCTGAAACGTCTGCTCCAGGCCCAGTTCCTGGCAGCACGACTTCAACTCGTCGAAGTGCGGGCCCCGGCCGCAGATCTCCCAGCGGATCAACCCCGGGTGACTTTCCTCGATCCGTCGTGCGATCTCCAGGATGTCGAAGACTCCCTTGATGCGGTTTACCCTGCCGATGAACATGATCTGAAATGGACGCTGGTCGTGCGGAGGTGGCGGCGGGATCTGCGCGAAGTACTCCGGTTCGAACTGGGCCCGCGCCTGAAAGATGGGAGGGTGATGCCCCTTCGTGAGCTGGTCAACTTGCCGCTCGCACTCCGGCGAGACGCCGATCGTCGCCAGCGGCACTCGCTTCCAGAAGGGCGTGTCCAGTTTCATCACCAGCCGTTTCCCCAGTCCGGTGGGAGGGAAACCGCTGGGCCAGAGTGTATTGTGCAGGATCGGCACGACGCGGATCCCGCAGATCCGAAACAGGGTCATCACGAAGAAGTGGGTGGCGCCCGAATCGAGCAGCGCCACGTCAGCCCCGAACCGCAGGGCCGTGGCCAGTAACCCCACGCCGTACGCGATCTCAGTGAGATGAAAGCGGACGCCACCCCAGGGCGGCTTGGGGCGATGCTCGAATGTGAATTGTCCGTCCCTGACCGTCTCCACCCGCGGATGTGGCGATACAAAATACGCTTCCGCGTTGATGTCCTTACAGAAGTCCTCGATCTGGGATGTAAAGGTGATCGACACCTCGGTCCGGTCGTGCTTGCCGCGCTTCCAGTTATCGTGGGCCTGGATGATGTCGCCAGGCCCGCCAAGGGCATGAAAGACTCTCTTGATCAACAGAACCTCCCAGGAAAACTTCACGTGGGCCGAACCCGCCGCTGTCGATTCCGTACATCAAAATTCACAATAGTACAGTGCGCCAGTTACAGGACCCCGGCGGTGATCTCGGTCAGGGCCTCGACAAAGCGGTCGATCTGCTGGGGCGTGGTGAATGGTCCGGGACTGAGCCGGAGCGTTCCATCGGGGAACGTGCGCAGTGCGCGATGAATATACGGGGCACAATGCAGTCCCGGACGGACGGCGATCTCGAAGCTGACATCGAGGATCGAGCCCAGATCCTGGGGCGTGAGTCCCTCGGGCACGACCAGGGAGAGCGCGCCGACGTGGGTTGCCGGATCCCAGCGCCCGGCGATGCGCCAGGCTTCGGTCCTCTCCGCCCAGTCCACGACCTGCTGCAATAAGCTGACCTCGTGGTTCCGCAAGTTGTCCTGGCCTCGTTCCATGACCCAGTCGATTCCGGCGGCGGGACCCGAAGCGCCCAGTACGTTGGGCGTTCCGCCTTCCAGCAAGTAGGGCAACAGGGACGGCTGGGTCTCGCTCGACGAATCGCCGCCGGTTCCCCCCTCCCGCCAGGGACGGATCTTGCCGTCAGTTCTTGGTCCGACATAAAGGGCACCCGTGCCGGTAGGTCCATAGAGGGACTTATGACCGGGGAAGGCGAGCAGATCGATCGGCGTCGCATCCAGGTTGATGGGAACCACGCCCGCCGACTGGGCCGCGTCTACCAGGAAGAACGCGCCTGCCTCTCGGACGAGGGGAGCGATCGTCTCGATCGGCTGCACCGTTCCCAGGACGTTGGAGGCGTGGGTCATCACGACGAGCGTCGTTTTCGGCCCGAGCGCTGAGCGGATCGACCCGGCATCGACGTATCCCTGAGTGGAAGCAACCCGGGTCAGCGAGATGACCCCGGTCTTCTCGAGCGCCCGCAGAGGTCGACTCACCGAGTTGTGCTCAAGGTCGGTGGTGACGACGTGGTCGCCGGGCTGGATCAGCCCCTTGAGCGCCAGGTTCAGCCCATCGGTGCAGTTGTGAGTGAGGATCCACCGCTCGGGTGCTCTCCCACCAAAGAGTTGATTGAGCCGATGTCTCGTGTCATCGAGCATCTTTTCGGCCGCCAGAGCCATCCGATGCCCCGCACGCCCGGGGTTGGCCAGACTCGTTCGCGCGAATCGATCCATTGCCTGATAAACCGGTTCTGGTTTGGGAAAGCTGGTGGCGGCGTTGTCGAGATAAATCATGGTCCATTCCAGTGATCAGCGGGAGCGGGAAGGTTTGTGTCGGTCAAGGGGCAGCGAGAGGGAAGATGGCGGATGGCGGATGGCAAATGACGGATGGCAAATGGCGGATGGCGGATGGCAAATGGCGGATGGCAGATGGCGGATGGCAGATGGCGGATGGCAGATGGCAAATGGCAGACGGCGGATGGCAAATGGCGGATGGCAAATGGCGGATGACAGATGGGACATGGCGGTGGTGGTTGGTCGAGGATGTCACTGCGCATTTTCCTCGGTGTAAGAATCGAGTTCTCCCTTGGCGATGCGCTGGAGTTGTTGGACGAATGCGCTCCGACGCCTGGCTTCGCTTGCAGACTGCCTTGCGGCATCGTTGCGGTCGCGCGGATCGGCTGTCTCGGTGTTCTTCAGAGACTCGATCCAACCGCCTAGCTGGCGTGAGATGTCAAGCACGACCTCGTGGATTTCGCGGAGCTCACTGACGGCTGGCTCTTCCTTCAGAAGACGTTGGCCGAGGTGGATCATTGACCTGACCTCTCCCGCGGAGCCTCGCGCGATGTAAAGGAACGAGATCAACTCATCGCGCGTGCCACGCTCAAACCCCTCTGCGATATTGTTGGAGACCGAGAGCGCAGCCCTTTCGATTTGATCGCGAAGGCCGCCGTATGCTCTCAACTCGCCGGAGACACCGAGAGCGTGAACGCGAAAAGCCAGATCGATTGCCTTGCGCCAGACCGGTAAGTCCTCGAAATGCTTGTATCTCATGACCCTGCCCCGTTCGTCCCACAGGGATATTTTTTCTTCGTCACCCCCACCAGCAACCGCCATCAATCATTCGTCGTTCCCCGTTTGCCATTTGCCATTTTGCCATTTGTCATCTTGCCATCCGCCATTTTGCCATTTGCCATTTTGCCATCCGCCATCTTGCCATTTGCCATTTTGCCATCCGCCATTCACAACTACCCAATTCCCGACTCAGCTCCCCACAAACTGCGCATACAGCGTTCTCGCCTTGGCGATGTCATTGGTTCCCTTGATGATCGCCCGGCCGTCGGGGAAGACGGTGAATTCATAGCCCTCGGTGGCAAACCGGAGCATGAATGCGTTGTGCCGGACCTCGCCCAGAGGCTCCAGCCGCTGGGACAGTTCCGCGAAGCTCAAGGGCTCGGGACGGCGAGCGGCCACCTGAACGGCATTGCGGCCGCACAGGGTGGTCGTGTGCGAGCCCATCCCGCCTTCGAGCCACTCGAACCGGCGATGCTTGCAGCACGGGCAATCGACCTTGCCGAGCAGGCCGGCGACCTTGAGCTGGCGGAAGGTCCAGTCCCAGATGTCGATCATGATCAGGTCGCGGTTCAGGGCATCGTTCGCGCCGGTGAGCAGCTTGATGGCCTCCACGGCCTCGAGCGAGGCGATCACCGCGACCGCGGGTCCGAGCACGCCGGCCGTCTCGCAGGTCGGCGTCATGCCGGGCGGAGGGGCCGTCTCGATCAGGCAGCGCAGGCATGGGGTCTTGCCCGGGACGATCGTCATCGTCTGCCCCTCGCTGCCGATGACGCCGCCGTAAACCCAGGGCTTGCCGAGCTTGATCGCGGCATCGTTGATCAGGTAGCGGGTCTCGAAGTTGTCGGTGCCGTCCAGGATCAGGTCGGCATCGCCCACCAGATCCAGCACGTTGGTGTGATCGATGTCCGTGACCACGGGCTCGATCTGGATCGTGCTGTTGATCAACCGGAGCTTCCGCGCCGCGGCCTCTGCCTTGGGGAGATTGTCCCGGACGTCTTGCTCGTCGAAGAGGATCTGCCGTTGCAGGTTGTGGGTCTCGATGAAATCACGGTCGATGATTCGCAGGCTGCCCACTCCGGCCCGCGCCAGGTGGTTGGCCAGCACGGTCCCGAGCGCACCGCAGCCGCAGAGCGTGACCTTGCTCGCGAGCAGGGCACGCTGGCCGGCCTGGCCCAGGGAGGGGAAACGGACCTGTCGCGAGTAACGCTCCAGCGGGTCGTGGGGCGGTGCGGGCATCTTTCGTCTCCCGTGCGATCGCGCGGCCGATCAGATCAAAATCGGCATCGATCAAGGTTCAATCCGATCAATGGTCCTCGAGATCAGATCGGATCAGCCTCCCGCGACGGCGGGAATGATGCTGACCTCGTCGTTCTCGGCCACCGGAGTGGCCAGGTCGTCGAGGTAGCGAATGTCCTCGTTGTTGAGGTAGACATTGACGAACCGGCGCAGTTCCGCGCCGTCGAAGAGTCGCTCGCGGAGGGCGGGAAATGCGGTTCCCAGGTTCGCGAGGATCTCGCCCACGGTCGCGCCCGCCGTCTCGACCTTATCCTGGCCTCCGGCGTGGGGGCGCAGGGGAGTGGGTATTCGTACCGTTGCCATGGTGTCATTCTCCATCGAGAGCGGTTTGGGCCCTTGAACATGAAAGCCGGGCGGCCTGGCCGGCCGCTCACGCGCTGCTGCCGGCCAGGACCCCGCCAGCGCTGACCAGGGGCGAAGGGGCATACGATTCGACCTCGTTCTCGAAGGCTTCGAGGGTGGGCTCGATGACCACCGGACGGGCGAGCTTGCCGATGAGAGCCTCCTGGGTTTTCAGGCCGTTGCCGGTGATGCAGAGGACCGTGGAGCCGTCGCGGTCGATCTTGCCTTGTTCTATCAGCTTCATCGCCACGGCGAGGGTCACGCCGCCGGCGGTCTCGGCCCAGATCCCCTCGGTTTCGGCGAGCAGGGTCATGGCATCGACGATGGCCTCGTCGTCGACGTCCTCGCTCCAGCCGCCGGTCTCGCCGATCAGCTTCGAGGCGAAGTAGCCGTCGGCGGGGTCGCCGATCGCCAGGCTCTTGGCGATCGTGTCGGGATGGCGGATCGGTTTGACCCTACTGGAGCCCGATTTCACGGTGGCCGAGATGGGGTTGCAGCCGGTTGCCTGGGCGCCGAACATCCGCGTGCGAACGGGCGCCTCAAGCAGGTCGAGCCGCTCGAATTCTCGGAATGCCTTGTAGATCTTGCCGATCAGGCTGCCGCCGGCCATGGGCGCGACGACGTGATCGGGGGCTCGCCAGCCCAGATCCTCGGCGATCTCGAATCCCATCGATTTCGAGCCCTCGGCGTAATACGGCCGGAGGTTGACGTTGACGAAGCCCCACCCATAGCGAAAGGCGATCTGCGAGCAAAGGCGATTGACGTGGTCATAGTTGCCCTGCACGGCGATGACCCTGGCACCATAGATGGTCGCCCCCAGAACCTTGCCCTGTTCCAGACCGTCGGGGATGAGTACGTAGGCCTCCAGGCCCGCGGCCGCGGCGTTGGCCGCGACGCTTCCCGCAAGGTTCCCGGTCGATGCACAGCCAACGGTCTGGAACCCGAGCTCGACCGCCTTGGACAGGGCCACAGCCACCACGCGATCCTTGAACGAGAGCGACGGATGGTTGACGGCGTCATTCTTGAGATAGAGCTCTCTCAATCCCAGCACGCGGGCCAGACGGTCGGCCCGGATCAGCGGAGTGCCTCCCACGTGCTGGCCCACCGTGGGCTCACCGTCAATGGGCAGCAACTCCTTGTAGCGCCACATGGTTCGCGGCCGCGCGACAAGCGCCGCACGAGTCAGCGTCCGGGCGGCGGCCTCGTAATCATAGGTGACTTCCAGAGGGCCGAAATCCTCGGTGCAGAAGTTCAAGGCTTCCTTGGGATAGCGCTTGCCGCACAAGCGACATTGTAGACCCGTCACCAGTTCTCCAGACACCGGCATGACTCCCGTTTGTGCTCATCCCGCCGACCGCCGCGAATCCTGGGCGTCCATTCCAGGCGGCCTGCGAGATCGATGAGGTCCTGCGTTGCGGTAACCCCCCTGATCATCCCCGAAGGCAGGGAGCGACCAGAGAAATCGGCCGGGTGCGCCGGTAGCCAGGGTGGTGGTAAGCGGAAGGGTACTCGGGGCGGGATAAGAAGGGATGGAGGTGAAGGCCGGAGGGCGGTTCACCATCGACCATCTTATCTGTCCCACGGCGTGATCGACCGGACGTCGGGTCGGAAACGACCGATGACCGGCAAACCCACACTGGGCAGGAATTAGCACCAGCATCTGCCTTGATGACAGACCGGTTGCTGTGGCGTCACAGGGCCCTTCCCTCAGCCACTCTGGATAAGATGCGCACCAAATTGTGAAGAATTCAGTATAAGCGGGACATATCCGGCGAGTCAAGGCCGCAGTGTCCCGCCCTGCGGGATTCCCGCGGCCGGGGGGGCGCCCGCGGATTCTACACATTTCACTTCTGCAACGTGTCGGTCGCGGCCTGGAAGGGAGCCATTTTCGCGGGCCAAAGTGAGCCAGCTATCGGGCTGCGGAAAGAGAATGGGCCAGAGGAATGCCGGCGCCCGCGTGATGGCAGGAGTCGAGCGCGGCGTCGTGCAGGAGTAGCCCGCGTCGTTGCGTCCGGCGGTTGCGCTCCTTTGCGCGAGCTCTCAACGGTAACAGCGAGAGAGCGCGGAAAAGCTGGATCGCCGTGGGGAGGTGGAATGGTGGACGGCGCGTGCTCCCCCGCACCCGACCCTGAGCGGCCACCTCAAGCGCCACGCCCTAGATCGCTGATCGCTCCGTGCCGCTGGCGGCGACTCACGAACAATCCCCCGAACAAGACAAGGGCCAGCGCGAGGGCGGCCCAGGAGACCGAGGGACCCAGCCGCAAGCTCCACGGCCGGAACGCGAATTCGACTCGGTGCCGGCCCTCGGGGACGACCAGGCCGAGGAAGTCGCCGTTGACGCGGATCGGGCGCTGCCAACGGCCGTCGACAGCCGCCCACCAGCCCGGATGGTAACTCTCGGAGACCACGAGCAATTGCTTGGCCGGCGCCTCGCTGACGATCTTCAGGTGTCCAGGATGCTCCGCCTCTAGCTCGGCGGTCCCGACGTCACCCTGCGGGAGATCGAGCGCCTCGGAGACGACGGCCGTCGTCTCCGGGTCGATCTCCTCGAGCGTCCGACGGGGAGCCTCGCTGGCGACCGCCCGCGCGACGAGGCGCACGTAAGGCAACGCCCCGGGGATCTCGTGCCAGGCGCCCTCGGGGCCCCAGCCGCGCATTTCCCAGCGCACTGCCGCGACCCGCCGCGCGGCGGGTCGCGCGTAGTCGAGGAGCCGTCGGGGCGATAACGACGTATACCCCTGGATCGAATACGCATCCCGGACCAGGTTCAGGTCGCCTTCGACTCCGATGACCCGCTCGTGAGCGCGGGCCGGGCAAGGCGGCACCAAGCCCGAATACTCTTGGAGCGTCATGATGGGCGAGCGTTCGATCGCCAGGTCCAGAGGGGAGCGTTCAGCCAAGGCGTCGGCGCTGTGCTTGAGAAAGACGTGCCGGCCATAGAGGCTCACCGCGTAGAAGGCCTCGTCTGCGAGGGCGAAGAAGACGAGCAGCGGCAAGGCATAGCGGACGCGACGGCTCGACGCGCAGACCAGCAGGAAAGCGACCAGGAAGATCAGCATGCTTAGGGCCCGCCATGCGAACCGCTCGGGCGAGTGGAAGCCGTTCATGACGAACGCGGCGCCCAGCCAGACCACCTGGCCCAGCGGCACGAGAAGGAGGAGCCAGAGGGCCCGCGGCTCTCGGCGTTCGGCGGACCGCGCACGTTCAAGGTCGGCCAGGCCGATCGCCGCGAGGGCCGCGAGCCCCACGTGGGCGATCAGAATGTAACGGCCCGGCGTCCGGAACTTGCCCACCACGGGTAGGTAATACTGCAAGACCGAGAGGCCGCCGTACCGGCCCAGCGCGAAGAGCAGGCCGATGACGACGAAGACCATCGCCGCCCCAACCCATACGCCCAAAGGGCCGAGCCGCCTACAGCGAATCAGCGCCCAGGCCGCGAGGATGGTCGCCACCGACCCGCAGTAGAGGCTCATCTCGTGAGACACCGGCATCGTGTCGTACAAGTACGAGCGCCCCTTGAACCAGTAGGGGGAGAATAGCTGCAGGAAGTCCGCCGGATGGAGCGAGCCGAGCAGGACCGCGTCGACCCCGGTGTCGATTCGCTCTGACAAGAGCGCGGTCTCGAGCGTCGGCAGGAGCTGGGCGCAACCGACGAGGCTGCCAAGCACCTTCGCCAGCACCCAGGCCATGACCGGCCCGCGGCCGGTCCTGCCCCAGGCCCAGAGGACCAGCACGTAGATCAACTCAGCCTGCGCCGACATGTAGACCAGCGGCGTGGACCCGGTCAACCACTGCGACCCACTCAGCAAGACCACGGCCAACCAGGCCCAGCGGGCCCGCCGCGGCGACTCGTCGCGCAGCAGGACGTCGGCCGCCAGTAACAGCCACGGGAGATGGGCCACCACGTTGACCATCGGCACATGACCGAAGTGCATCAGGTAGAACCCGCCGAACGCTAGCGTGGCCGCACCGAATAGGGCCGTGTCAGCAGGCAGCCCCCAGCGCTTCAGCAGCAGGAAGGCCCCAGCCAGGGCGAGCGGATAACGGGCCAGTGTCTCGATCGTGAACGCCCAGTGCAGCGGGGCGAAGCGGTACAGCAGGGGGATCGCGGGGTGCTGGCTCCCGATGTGCGCATCGCCGAGCAGGTAATAGCCCCCGTAGATATGAGGCGCCCACGTCACGCTCTCGCCCCGAAGCAGATGATTGACGTAGTAGATCCGGAACGCTAGCTCCCTGTGACCGATGTCGCTCATTACGTAATACCTGCCCCCGAGCACGGGCAAGAGCAGCAGGAGCAGCAGGAGCAGGATCGCCGCGGCGACGATCAGGGTCCGCCCGGGCACGTCGGCCCGCGGGCCCGCTGGCTGGGCGGAGAGTGAGTCATCAGACACCGCTGTTGTCATGGTTGCGGCCCCTCGGAGCTTTCGCGCGGCCCGAGTGCTTCCTCGAAAAGAGGCCGTCGGCCGGAGCCAGGCGGTCCCAAATCATATTTCCTGGAGCCCCCTCGTGTCAAAGCTCGGATCGGCCGGGGCGACGAACGCCCCGGCCACCGCCTCGCCGCGATACCACAGGTTTCTCCCACCCGCTCCGATCGTCGATCCGGCGAACGGTTGTTAGCCGCGTTCAGTGATTTCCTGCGGCACGGTTGAATACGGCCGCGTACGGAGGTCGGTTGACATCACCTCGAAACGGGAGCATTCAGAAGACGTCGGTTGAGATAGTTGGGGTTTGGACACTGCCTCGTGCTCGACATCGGCCACGGCTTAGGCTTTCACAGTGGTGTTGACGGTGTTTGCACTTTTTCTACAGCGGAAGGAGTTTGCGCGGGCGCCTCGCCTCCCCCGGGAAAGTCGGGGTTGGCCAGGGGGCAGGCTGCGGCCAGTCCTACCTTGGTTCGTTCAACGATGACCAATGTATCCGAAGGGCCGAGGTAGGGCGTGGCCCTGTCACAGGCCTTGGCGGGCTTTCGGATACAGTGCGTTGAACGAAACCGGTTCGCGGTGGGCATTCATCCTTGGTTATGGAGTTTCAATGGCCCAGGCGCTTTGCAGGCGCTTTGGGGTATGACCCCGCGGAGCCTCGGAACTCTTCCTCGGTCGGGATGACGTGCAGTCGCGGCTCGATGCCTTCAACCTCGATTCTCCCGGGGTCGCCGGGGTCGCCGATCGCTTTGATCGTCAGCTTCGGCGGCTTCCGGAGATAGTCGATGACCGGTCCAATGAACTCGCGTGGATCACGTCTCCGGAGGGCTTCGGCAAGCTCGGCGTCATGCTCCTTGACCAGGTGGCGTGCTTCGCACCAGAGCGCCAGCCGCACGTGTGCGTCGGCGTCGCGTCCTGCCCTCAGCGCGGCGGCTCGATAGAGATCCAGGTCACCGGGACCGGGCCGCGAATGACCATCGCCGGATCCCAGGATGGCCAGGAGAAGCGCCGATTGTATGAGCGGCATGGGTGCGCTCCTGAGCGGCCGAGATGTCACGCTGAGAGATGAGACCGTCGCCTTTGTAATCTCCGCACTGCCTCGTGTCAATCGCGCGCACGGACTGAAGCAAGATTGCAGGAATGAAGTATTCAAAGTGAATAACGTCGCCGGAAACTTTTGCTCAGCGAAACGTCACTGTGGGTGTCCTGTTCCCGCGGTCGCCTGCCTTGCGGGCGGGCACGATCTTCCTCGTGAGACACCGCTCGATTAAGATTGCGTTCATTCGGAGCCATGCGACTCCGCCGCGGGCGGATCGTGATCTCCAGGGATCTCAGGACCGTAATGATGCTCCCTTCCCGGGAACAGATCGAGCGAGCGGCTTACGAGCGCTGGGAGCGCCGGGGCCGTTTCCACGGAGCCGACCGAGAGGACTGGGTCGCGGCCGAGATGGACACGGTCTTCGAGCTCAACTACCAGACAGTCGCCGAGTTCTGGCTCGCGGAACCGGATCAGCGGGTGATCGGTGATGTTCGGCGTCCGCGTTGCCGGTTCTGCGAGCAGGCGCCCCCCCGGGCCGCTTTCTCCTGCGTCCGACCTGCCGTTCCGGAACTGGTCGGCAACTCTTCGCTTTTCACCCGCGAACTCTGCGACGAATGCGCCCAGCAGTTCGCCGACACGATCGACGCCGAATTCGCCCGGTTCTGGGAGTCTCTGGAAGCCTTGAGAGCCGGCACCGCGTCATTCCGCGAAATCCGGGCCCCGATGGCCATCCCCATCGCCGCTTACAAGTGCCTGAGTCGCATGGCCCTCTCCCTCATGCCCGAGCAAGAGCTTTCCAGCTTCACCGACGCGATCGAATGGGTGAGCAATCCGGACCACGCGTTCGACCGCAGCCTTTTCGACAGCTCGGGCTGCCTGGTCTATCAGGCACATGTTCCCTACAGGGCGGCATGGGCCGGCCTGAGTTGCCGGATCGAGGAGGATGCCCCGTTCCCGTATATGATCTTCTTCCTGGGGGCGGAGCGGCTGATCCTCCAGATGCATCTGCCGCTCTGTGCCCTCGACGAGGACCTCGACGGCACGGAAGTGCGCATCCCCCAGCGATCGTTCTCCACCGGCACGGGTCCCGACCTGAAGACCAGCACCTGTCTGGTCCTGCCCCTCAAATCGGCCGCCGATCCTTCGCGGACTCGCCGCTTCCGGCTTCTCTGGTGAAGGGACGAGCGGAGAGAAGGATGAGCAGACCGTGCCCACTCTGTCTTCCAGCGGCAAGGCCCGTAGGGAGGCGACGAATCTGATCGGCGAATCCGATGGCACCTGACCTACCAACTCGCTCCACGGAGCAGCAGAGCCGTCAATCCCGGCCGCGGTCGGCCCAGGTGATCGTGTCGGCCGCGCTGCTGGGACTCTTCCTGGCCTTGGACTGGGTCCTCTGGACGGCTGGTCGAGGGTGGTTAAAGGTGACAGCCACCAAAATTGACAAGGCTGGGATATTCCGGTAGAAAGCCGTGAATGTCACGTCCAAGGCGATATTCTCCGGGGGGGATGGTTTTCCACGTGCTCAACCGAGGCGCGGGCCGGAGAGTGCTTTTCACCAAGGACGAGGACTTTTTGGCGTTCGAGCG
>Ga0116214_1000690_pt1 | contig 13505 bp, 19 predicted proteins | sample Sb_taG_FD_88964 | JGI IMG/M metagenome (GOLD analysis project Ga0116214, IMG submission 88964) | Peat soil microbial communities from Weissenstadt, Germany - Sb_50d_1_NS metaG | ecosystem: Environmental > Terrestrial > Soil > Wetlands > Peat | place: Germany: Weissenstadt | collected 2010-09-21
CAGCCTCGTCGAGGACCTTCGCAATATTCGAGAGGGTCATACGGACTTGCTCGCCCATGTCGGACGTGGTGGGTGGTGAGCCGTCCGGCCCCATCGCCGTCTGACCCGAGCAGACCAGGATCTGTTCGGCACCGGTCAGCCCAACAGCTTGTGAGAACCCGAAAGCCTTTGACCACTCCCAAGGGTTGACGTCTTTGCGCTCCATGCTCAGCTCCCATCTTGCTCTTGACCTGGCGCTGCACGTTATCCGGAGGTCAATCCCGCAACGCCTGGCGCAATCGCTCTCGCTTCACTGGTTGACGGTGTAGCCACCATTGACCGGATAGGTCTGGCCAGTGATCCAGGCGGCCAACGGGCTGGCAAGGAATGTGATCATCGCCGCCGCATCCTCCGGTTCACCGATACGACGAATGATGTAGGGACGCAGGCGCTGTTTCTGCCGTTCCTGGATCTCAGGACTCGGCTCCGGCTCAACCGGTCGCTCGCCGAATGTGTTGATCGTCCCGAGAGCGACATTGTTTGCAGTGATCATGTATCGCCCGAGTTCTCGGGCGATGGCTCGGGTGAACCCAGCCGCCCCGGCCTTCGACGCTGAGTAGACGGCGAGTCTCGGTTCTCCCCAACGGCCCGCGTCGGACACCACCGTGATGATACGGCCCCAACCGCTTTGAATCATCTGGGGCGCGCAGGCGTGCACACAGTTCATGGGCCCGAAAAAGTTGACGCCGATGAAGCGATCCCACTCATCCCGGGGCGAGTCGTGGAACATGTTCATCGTGTAGTTCGCCGTGCCGGCGTTGCCGGCGTTGTTCACCAGGATGTCGATGCTCTTGCCTTGGAGCGCCCGATGGACGGCATCGAAGTCGGTGACGTCGAAGGGCAGTGGATCGGCCGTCGCGCCAGTCGCCGTTATCCTCTCGGCCACGGACTGCGCACGGTCTCCGTAATAGTCGTTCACAAGGACCCTGGCTCCGACCGAGGCGAGCATCTCGCAGGTCGTCTCGCCAACGCCGTGCCCACCACCAGTCACGAGCGCCGTCTTGCCAGACAGATCGATCTCGAAGTTCACGTTGCCTCTCCGAACACTCCCGACGAACGCAGTTCGTCGATCTCCTTTGGGCTGAACCCGGCTTCAGAGAGCACTTCGTCGGTTTGGCTGCCCGCGCCGGATGGCGGTGTCGTAACCGTCGTGGTCCTGGGACCATCCGGGCCAAAGATCCGGATTGGGTTCGCCGGAATGGGCTTGCCGTCCACTTCGACGACGCTTCCCCGGGCTCTGACTTGCGGGTCGTCGAGGAGCGTGGAGCCCTCGTGGACAGCACTGACGGTCGATCCGACCGGCCCAAGCTCTGCAACCCATTCTGCTGCCGGACGAGTCCGAAACACCTCGCCGATCCTTCGAGCCGCTTCCGCTTGATCGGAAGGGCGGGTGTCGGCGATGTCGTCCAGGCCCAGACCCTTACAAAGTGCCGACCACGTCCGCGGCTCGTCGGCAGCAACCGACACCCAGCGCCTGTCGGCGCATTGATAGAGGCGTCGCGCCGCCGAGATGGGGATACCGAAGGCGGAGTCACTGAGCTGGCCTTCAGAGCCGCTCAGCAGCCAACTGGCTGCCTCGCTCACGCTGATGTCGATGTAAGCCCCCTTACCCGTTCGCTGCCGGTCATGGAGGGCTGTCACGATCCCGGTTGTCGCCATGAGAGCGGCGATCGGCAGCGACAGCACCAGCTGCGGATACCAGGGCAACTCGGGATTGATGGCGGCCAGCAATCCAGAGAAGGCGGTATAGGTGATGTCGTGCCCGGCGAAGCGCGCGTAGGGTCCGTCCTGGCCGTAGCCGGTGATCGAACACCAGATCAGCGATGGATACTGAAGCGCCGCGGCCCTTGGCCCGAAGCCACGATCGTCGAGGTCGCCCGGCCGGTTGTTGTCCACGACGACGTCGACCGCGCCCGCGAGCCTCTGCAGCACCTGAGTCGCCTGGCTCTTGCGGAGGTCGAGGGCCACCGACCGCTTAGCTCGCCCGATCCCCGTGCCCACGCCACCGAACATTGGGTTCCATCCCGGCGCATCGACCCGCACCACGTCGGCGCCGAGATCGGCCAGCATGACGGTGCAGAACTGCCCTGGCGGGAACCTTGTCAGATCCAGCACCTTCACGCCCGAGAGCGCCTGATCGCCTGCTATGGACACCGTTCCTCGCGAACAGCTCGTCGAATATTGACGATTGACTCTATTCCTGAGGACTCGCTCGGATCAGGTTTCGCGATCCTGCGGCCGACTTGGATTGCGCCTCAGCCGCGAGCGCATGAGGGACGGGACCGCTGGACAGCCGACGGCCGGCCGAGCACTCGAAGTGACGACGTAGTGGACGTCTCAGAAGCCTTTCGGTCGGTTCAAAGCGCGAACCTCTTACCTGTATCGGGAAAGAAGATTAGTGATCAGGCGGCGTCCAGACCATGGTCGGACAACCTCCGAACTCCCGGGTGGGGCTGGTGTTCCTGGTCCGAGATCCAGGAGAGCGAAGGAGCAAATGATGGCCGATGGCCGTAGCAGTGACCTGTGTCGGGCTGCATATGAGCCCAATGACGTTCAGACTCACATCACCACGTTCTGGAGCACCGTGGCTGCCGACTACGAGGCGCACGGCGGCAATGTGGCCGCGTATGGCTCAGCGGAGTATCAAACGTGGGTTGATGCCCTTGCCTCGGTCCTTCCTGATCCCCCGAGCGATGTCCTCGATGTCGCGAGTGGCACCGGTTACCTAGCTCTGGCGGCAGCCCTACTCGGCCACCCTGTCACCGCTGTCGATCTGGCCCCCGCCATGCTCGATGAGCTGGTCGACAACGCCGCCATCCGTGGTCTCGATGTCGACGCGCGGCTCGGAGACGCGGTGGCGCCCGACTTCTCGCCGGCCAGCTTCGACGTCGTGACAAGTCGGCACCTGCTTTGGACACTCCGCGAGCCAGCTGACGCGATGGCCAACTGGCGAGAGCTTCTGCGGCCGGGCGGCCGGGTGGTGGCGGTGGACGGCTTGTGGTTCACAAAGTGGGACGAGAACGACGTGCCAACTCTCTTTGCCGAGCACTACACCGAAAGTACACGAGGGGAGCTCCCGTTTATCCACCTGGACAGTCCCGAGCCCGTCGTCAGAATGCTCACCGCAGCCGGTTTCACCGACGGGGAGGCCACGTTTCGACCCGATCTCGCTCTCGGCGATGGCGTCCCATACATCATCACTGCCACCAGGCCCTACGAGCCCGTCGGGAAGGCATTCGGTGGCTGAGAGAGGAGGTGAAACAAGCTCGCCCCGGACGCTACCGTGGCCGCGTGAGCAACCACCGGGTGCCGGGCGGGGTAGTACACAAGCTTCCCAGCGATTTGCGCCAGGCGTTGATCGCCAACCCCCCGGCACTCGATGCCTGGAAGGACATCACGCCTCTGGCCCGCAATGAGTTCATCTGTTGGGTCGAAAACGCCAAGCAGGAGATGACCCGAGAGCGCCGTATTCGCCGTACCCAGGAGGAGCTGGAGGAAGGGCAGCGGCGGCCCTGCTGCTGGCCGGGATGCAGTCATCGTGAGCGCACCGGCAGGGTAGGAGTCAGTTGAGGCCCACTACGGACCGAGCGGGCTGAATCAGGGTCCCCTCAGTCGGCCAAGTTCAGCTGCCAGGTCACACCGAACCGGTCGGCCAACCAGCAGAACTGCCTGCTGAAGCCGTAGTTCCCAAGCGGCATGAGCGCCCTCCCGCCGTCGCCGAGGGCGGCCGACAGCCGCTCGATCTCCCCAGAAGACGAACAGTCGACCCACATCGAGATGGCCGGGGTGAAGGTGAACTGGTGGGGAGCGGCGCTGTCGATGGCCATCATCGGCTTGCCCCCGAGCTCGAACGAGGCCAAGCGGACCGTCCCCTCGGGCTGGTCGTCGTGTGGCCCTTAGCGGTCGAGCTGAACGATGCGCGAGTGGGGGAAGATCGAGCAGTACCAGGTGACCGCCTCCTCGGCCTTCCCGTGCTGGTCTTCGCAGAACATAAGGAACGGGACGAGATCGCGCATCTCTAGACCGCCGCAGATTCGCGATCGGTTTCGAGCAGGGTCTTCAGCTCCGCCAGGATGCGGGGCCAACCCTGGCTGATGCCTTCGAGCACGGCGCTCTCGTGCTCGAACCCGTCGTGGACGACGGTCAGCTTCACCATATCGTCGACCGGCTCGATCTCGAAAGTGACCTTCGAGCGCGGCTCGGCAGCCAGCTTGGCGACGTACTCTTCGCTGAATCCGACCGGGCGGCCCACTGCCTCGGCCCATTCGGAGCTGAAGGTGTGCCAGGTATAGGAAAGACGCCGAGGGGGATCCGCCACCAGGACTCGTTGATCCTTGTGCGCTATCAGTACCCCGTTCTGCTCCAGGGTGTACGAAGAACCTTCCTGCCAATCGGTGTGGAAGGCACATCTCCAGTAGCGCTTGGTGAAGGCCGGATCGGTGAGCGCCTGCCACAGCTTCTCGGCGGTGGTCTTGATGTAGGTGGTGTAGACGAACTCGGGTCTTCTCATCGGCTGCGCCTCCAGGGCGTGCTTGAGGTCCGCTAGGGCGCGGACCCGCTGTTGGTGGTACCGGCTGATCCAGCGATCGGCTACCTCGGCGATGGGTGCCGGGTTGAGGTAATGGAGCTTCTCCCGGCCCCTCCTGACCGGGGTGACCAGGTTCGCCGCCTCCAGCACGGCGAGGTGCTTGCTGACCGACTGGCGGGCCATTTCCAGCCCCGCGCACAACTCGCGCAGCGTCTGCCCGTTGTCGGCGATCAACCGGTCGAGAAGTTGTCTGCGGATGGGATCGGCCAGCGCCCTGAACACGGGGTCAATCGCTTCGGAGGTCGAACCCGCATCCATTTGGCTGCCTAACGATAGGCAGCCAAATGGATGCACGTCAACTGGCAGGCCGGGGCCCGCTCATTGGTGTCGCATGATCATCGGCCCCATCGACCGTCTGGAACCGGCAGTAGGGGGTGTGGAGGGGCAGGCTCCCGGCAAGACTGTTTCCTATGGGTGCCGATCGGTGGGCCACGGCGATGGCCCGCCCGGGGGAACGCCTGGGCGGATCGGTCATCCGTTACCAGGGCTGGTGGGAGGAGTCGGTTGGCCCGATAAGCCGGTGGGAGTCCCCGACGGGTGGCGTGTCGATCATCGTCAGCTTCGGGCCTACCCTGCTGGTCGACGGTTCACCCTTCCGGTCGTTCGTGACTGGCATGTATGACCGACCGGCCCTGACCGAACACGACGGTGTTGGCTTCGGCGCGCAGGTCGACCTCACGAGCGCCGGGGCTCGGTCTCTCCTCGGCACCCCCAACCAGAACGGCATCGTCGCCCTCGAGGATGTCCCCGGCGTCGAGGTCGACCGGATCGTCAACCGAATGCTCTCGGTGTCTAGCAACGCAGCTCGCTTCGCAGTGTTGGACCAGGAGCTCGGTCCCTTACTGCGGGACGGGCCGGGGATGTCGGAGGAGGTGGCCTGGGTCGAGCGACGGCTGCGCCACCAGCCGAACACCCGAGTGGGGTTGCTCGCAGCCGAACTGGGATGGAGCCGTGCTCGGCTGGTCGAGCGCTTCCGGCGCGAGGTCGGCTTACCGCCTAAGACTTTGGCAAGGATCCTCAGGTTCCAACAGGCGGCCCGTCGTGTGGCGGAGGGAGTCTCGCTTGCCGACGTCGCCGCCGAGTCCGGCTACTCCGACCAGGCCCATTTCACCCGGGACTTTCACGCTTTGTCGGCTCGGGCCCCGAGGGAGTTCCAGGCCAGCTGACATTTGTTCAAGACACGACGGGCAGGGTGGGCGTACCGTCGCAATATGACTTTCCTCGACATCGTCCCCGTTGTGGTCTACCAAGACATAGCCGCCGCCCACGACTTCCTGGTTGACGTTCTCGGGTTCACCTCGGGTGGGATCGCTCGCGGTCCCGCCGGAACCGTCGTTCACGGCGAGGTCCGCGCCGGCGATCGGCGGATATGGCTGCACGCGGTATCGACCGAACACCACCTTGCGACACCAGCGGAAGTGGGTTCGGCATCGGGTGGGATCGTGGTGCACGTCGACGACGTCGACGCCCATTTCGAACGGGTGAGCGCGACTGGGGCAAACGTCCTACGCCCGCCCACCGATGAGGACTACGGGCAACGCGAATATGGCGTCGCCGACCCGGAGGGTCATAGCTGGTGGATTGCCACGCCGATCCCCGCGCCACCAACGCGGTGATGACCGACCGCTTGGGTCGGTCATCACAATTGGCCTTTACATCGGGTTTCGCCCGCTCCTCGCTCGTGCTCTTCTCTCGTTCGAGAGGTCTGGCTTGCCGTTCTTTCGTTTGGCGATCGGTGGGGTAGCAAGCGTCTCGATTTCCCAGCTATCGCTCGCCCCGATTGTGCCCGAGGGCGGGTCGACTCAGCCGGCTCGGATGTCTGGGTATTCGAACGTGTCGGGTGAGCTCGGAAGGTCAAATGAACCGGCTGCCGAGTGTTCGCTCGGCGAAGACCCTCCGTCGGCCCGAATGGTTATCCTGGTGGTCTCTCGGATGGGCCGGAGCTGCTACAGTCATCATTGTTCCCCCCCCGAATCACGCCGGGACGGGTTCCTGCTGGCCTCCTCGGATTCTGGCTGTGTCTTATCGCGTGAATCCGAATGTGAGGAATTTAGTGGGTACAGGCGTAGTGAAGTGGTTCAACAGCGACAAGGGATTCGGGTTTATCGTTCCCGATGACGGCGCCAAGGATCTCTTCGTACATCAGTCAGAGATTCAAGTATCTGGGTATCGCACCCTTGACGAAGGTCAGCGGGTGCAGTTCGAGGTTCAGCAGGGGCAGAAGGGCCCGCAAGCAGTTCAGGTCCGAACTGCCGAGTAGAAAAGCTTCCTCTCGACAACGCGGTCCGCGTCCCGAAAGGGAGCGGCCGCCCCGTCGGGCGCCCCGGCTTTCCGGGACCCAGCTCGACGAAGAAGCGCTTTCGCGGCGCGAAAAGGGGCACTCGTTCTCGGCCATTGCCAGGAGCCTGGAGCTCTCCCGAACGAAGGATGCCGTTGCGGCGTTCCATCGAGCCCTGCGCAGCAGGTCAGATGATGAGCGTGGTCCCGCCGTTCAACGGGAGCGAGACCGTCTCGACGGACTAGAAACTCGCATCCGAACACGAGACGAGGCCGATCCCGAGAAGAGGGACCGCCGCTTGGCCGCTCTTGAGCTCCTCCGAAACCAGCTGTCGGGTACCGCTGGGGGATCTTCATCCTCAAAGGAGCCTTAGAGCAAGGAGCGTGCGATGGCGGTGAAGTCCAAGCCCACCGGCGAAGCGAAGAAGCCGGGTCGAAGCGTCAAGGAGAAGCGGGCCGCGAAGCAGCAGAAGCAGGCCACTCAAAAGCAACTCCGGAAGGGCTGGGAGGGGAAGTAGCAGCTCCGACGTCGCCGGGCCCATTCCCCGAACACGACGAGAATCCAGACGTCGTGCGCTACGTAGACCGGACCTGAAGGTCAGACAGTCGTTCGGCGAAGTGCCAACGGTGGCCTTCGGGATCGAGCGCCTCGTAGCGGCGGTCGCCCCAGAACATGTCTTCGAGGTCGAGCACGATCTCCGCACCCTCGGCCTTCGCCCGCTGGTAGTGAGCGTCGACATCCTGCACGTAGACGTTCACCATGGCGGTGGTGCCCCCGAGTTCGGTCGGGCTCAGGAGCCCGTGTCGCTCTACCCCGGACCGCCCGATCATCACGACGCCGTCGCCGACCTCAAGCCAGGCAAGAGTCCCGTCCGGATGCTCCATCCGGGCTTCCCGACGTTCGCTGAACGCGAAGGCGCGCACGAGGAACTCGAGGGCCGCGGCCTCGTCCCGATAGGCCAGGCGGGGATAGATCGACGGGGTCGCGCGATGCTCGGGGGTCGGAGCAGCGATGCCGGCCATGAGCCGCTCCTTTCCCCGGGTCAACACCTCGGGGTCGATGGGGTCGTCCGGCAGGACCCGATCGGGCCGCAGCCGGCGCAGCGCATCCAGCTCGTCGCTCATGGCTTTGCCTCCGGCTCCTGGGTACGACCCACCACTCCGAAATCCTCAGCTCGTTCGGTCAAGGAGCGCAACCGCGTCCGGGCTCGATGCAGGCGGGAGCGCACAGTGCCCACCGGAACCTCGAGAGTCTCGGCGATCTCGTCGTAGCTCAACTCCTCCCAGGAGTAGAGGAGGAGCACCGCGCGCTCGGCCTCCGGAAGCGCCGTGACTGCCTCGGCCACCCGCCGCCAGGTCGCTTGAGCGTCGAGGGCCGAGACAGCCGGGTCGGCGGGGTCGCTGACCGGTTCGGGCCGAGCGGCCAGGCGGGCAGTGGCCCTGAGGCGCCGTGCTTCGGAGCGGTGGTGTTTGGCCACCACGTTCGTGGCAATCCCATAGAGCCAAGGTCTCGCCGACGCCCGCTCCAACTCGAAATCGCCTCTGCGTTCGAAGGCGATACGGAAGACCTCGCCGAGCAGACCCTCGGCGTCCGCGGGGGCGACGCGGCGCATCAGAAATCGCAACAGGACTCCGCCGTGGCGGTCGAACAAAGCGCCGAAGGCGTCCGGCCACTCGAGGGAGGTGGCGATGACGGCCGAATCGGGCTCTTCCATCCTCCAGATGTTCGCCGATCGGCACTTGCCGGTTCGCGGCCCAGGGCGAGTCCAACCGATGGTGCGAACTTCAGCCCGCCGAGCGGGCAACAACTGGACAGAGGCCAGACAGGCGGCGGGACGGGAGGAGCCGATGCCAACGACGAGCGAAATCCCTGCGGGGGAGCGCATCAAGCTGTCATCCGAGGTGGTCGGAATGGAGCGGGGATCTCGACGGGCGGTGCTCATGGCCAAGAGCCGGCATGGCCCGCTCCGGATCGATGGCTACACCGTGGGAGCGCCGTATCTGACTGGCGACCCACCGCACTCCGGTGAGATGCACCCGGACGGTGATGAGCTGCTCTACCTCGTCTCGGGCCGCGTGCGGGTGCTCCTCGAGCTGGAGGAGGGACACTGCGACGTCGAGCTCGGTCCCGACCAGGCATTGGTCGTGCCCCGAGGAGTGTGGCATCTGGTTCACCTTCTCGAGCCCGGTCAGCTGGTCCACATCACCCCCGGGCCGGGCGGTGAACACCGTCCCCTCCCCAAGACCTGACGCCGGTCCACCCTCCGGGTCGCGTGACCCCGCCTTCAGCTCGGTCCGATCGACTGGGATGCCTCCCTGGATCGTTGCGTTCGGTCGAGACGAATCGGGCTCCACCCGAGTGAGCCAAGCAGACAACTCGGGGCCGACAGAGGAAGATCGTCACTGCCGCACCGCTACTTCGCCGAGTCGATGGACCTCGGAGATGCCGGCATCTCACTGCAAGCGGCACAGCGACCCTGGATCGCGAAGTGGTGCGGGTCGATTGAGAAACCCAGCCGGGATCGGGCGGAACGGGCCAACCCTCGAAACATTTCATCTGGCGCCTCGATCGTGGTCCCACACCTTTCACAGAGGAAATGGGCGTGTGAGAGAGCCGCCAGCTGGTAGGTGATCGCCCCGTGGCCGATGTGGGAATGGGCAATCACGCCGAGGCGCTGCAGATCCTCCACGTTGCGATAGATCGTCGAAAGGTGCACCTCGGGTGCCCGTGTGTGGACGGCGTTGGCGAGCTCTTCGGCACTGAGGTGTTGATCTGTCTCAAAGAGCACCTCGAGCAGGAGCCGCCGGGGGGTCGTGACCCGTCCCCCGTTGGCTCGGATCAGGGTGAGCGCGTCATCGACCGAAGCAACTTTTGTGGCCGTTCCTGCCACCTCGACCAGGATAGACAGCCGGGCCCCGAGCCCGGGCCTACTTGCAAATGAGTCGCAGTTACGGCAAAGTGGCGACATGCCGGGCGGGCTCGAGGCCGACTGCTGATGCCCTCCGGCGCCCCGGTGTCAGTCGTTCGCCGCTCGCTCAGTCCGGGGGAGTGGGCTCGCCTCTCGGGCATGGCGGCGGTCGTGGTCGGCTTGTTCGTGGTCGGTTTCGTACTCCTGCTTGCCGCGGTGCCGCACCATTACCACCTCTCCAAGACCGAGCTCTTCGGGGTTGGCACCGGCATCCTGGCTCTCACACTCGGGATGCGCCACGCTTTCGATGCCGATCACATCTCGGCGATCGACAACACGACCCGCAAGCTCATGGCCGACGGAAAGCGCCCGATGAGCGTCGGTTTCTTCTTCTCTCTCGGACACTCCACGATCGTGTTCGTGATGGCCTTGCTGCTGAACTTCGGTATCCGAGCTCTGGGTGGCCAGGTCAAGAACGAAAGCTCCCAGCTCCACAACGTCACCAAGATCGTGGGGACGTCGGTCTCGGGCTGCTTCCTCTATCTGATCGCTGGCCTCAACATCATCATTCTGTTCTCCATCGTCAGGTCCTTCCGCGACCTGCGCTCGGGCCGGTTTGACGAGGACGAACTTGAGCGGCAACTCCAGCAGCGCGGGCTCATGAACCGGTTCTTCGGTCCACTCGCTCGGCGAGTCGACGCGCCATGGAAGATGTACCCGATCGGGCTGCTGTTCGGCCTCGGGTTCGATACGGCAACGGAGGTCGCGCTCCTCGTCTTGTCCGGGACTGCGGTATCCAGCGGCTTGCCGTTCTGGGTGATCTTGTGCATCCCCTTCCTGTTCGCTGCGGGGATGTGTCTTTTCGACACGCTCGACGGATGCTTCATGAACTTCGCCTACGGATGGGCGTTCTCGCAACCGATCCGCAAGGTGTACTACAACATCGTGATCACCGGTCTCTCGGTGGCGGTGGCCTTCCTCATCGGGACAATCGAGCTTCTCGGATTGCTCGGACAGGAAGCGAATCTCAGTGGCGGTTTCTGGAGCACAATGGCCAACTTCAACATCAACACTGCCGGGTTCATCGTCGTCGGGCTATTCGTGGCAACGTGGGTCGTCGCGCTCGCGATCTGGCATTTCGGCAAAATCGAGTCGAAGTGGCAGCGCCCTTTGGCCCACAATGCTGCCGGGGTGAGCAAGTGAACGGAATGAGTCGGTTCGCAGTCCGCATCCTGTCGGGGCCCCGTCAGTTCCAGTAGTGCCAGCAGCGTCACGTCACATGGGTATCCCGTCACCGACGGTCGTCCCGCCTCCCTGGTTGGCACGGGCAGCAGACCTCGGTAACCGAAGATCTCGCTTCTCCACACATCGTTTGCCCAGTACCGTCGTCCGGATGCTCACCACTTCGCACGCCAAGGCTTCGGTCATCGGCCCTTGCCCTCGGGCAACCGGTGGTCGGACACACCCTCGTGGACCGGTGGGTTCCGGTCTGCCTGGGCTCACGCCGTGAGCGAGTCCGAAACCCAAGCGTCCGAGGAGGAGACCCGCCTCTTCGCCTTCCAGGTTTGGAGCTACAAGCAGGGTGAGCTGGTGTCACTGCTCATCCACCTCGGCACCCGTTTGGGGCTCTTCGCCGAACTCCGGCGTAGCGGTGCGATCACGGCTGGGGAGCTCGCCGACCGAACGGGTTTGCACGAACGGTGGGTGCTCGAGTGGCTCCGGGCCATGGGAGCTGCGCGGTTGATCGACTGGCCGGAGACCGATCTGTTCCAGCTCTCGCCGGCTGGTGTCGCTGTGCTCGCCGACAGGGACGGCAGCCTGATGTACGCGGCGGGTGCGTTCAGCCCACCGCCCGACCCGGCCTTCGTCGACGACCTTGCCGAGTCGTTTCGGACCGGGCGGGGCTTTGGTTACGACCGACAGGGTCCCCAAGGCGCGCACCGGACCGAGCAAATGCTCGGACCTTGGACGCGCCTCGCGCTTGTCCCCAGGATCCTTCCCGCGCTCGAGGGAGTGGTCGAGCGACTGGAGAGAGGTGGGGAGGTTGCCGACCTCGGATGCGGTGCCGGGGTCTCCTTGCTTGCCATCGCCCGTGCGTTCCCAGCCGTGGCAGTGCATGGATACGACATCTCACGCCACGCAATCGAGCGTGCAAAGGAGCTCGTCGGCGAGAGTGGGCTCACGAACGTCAGCCTCCACCTTGCCGGAGCGGAAGCGCTTCCCAGCCGACCCACGTTCGACTTGGTTCTCACCCTCGATTGTTTGCACGATATGACGAAGCCGGAAGAGGCTCTGGCCGCCATACGACGAGCCATCAAGCCGGACGGAACCTGGCTCATCAAGGACATCCGCTGTGCACCCGATCCCAGGGACAACCTGGCCAACCCGATGGCAGCGTTGATGTACGGGTTTTCGATCACCTCGTGCATGTCCTCGGGGCTTTCCGAACCGGGCGGCGCCGGCCTCGGAACCCTCGGGTTGCACCCCGAGCTCTTAAAGGAGATGACCGAGGCGGCCGGCTTCACGCGCTTCACCGTTCACGACTTCGACGAGCCGGCCAACCTGTACTACGAGGTGCGGCTTTAGCCTCGATCATTCGTGCGACCTCCGGGAAGCTGGCTCCAGCACGGAAATCTGGCTCACTGACCCGTTGATGGCGTAGTGAATGCTCTCGGGGCGTGACAGGTCCCGGTCCTTCGTTTGGTCTCGTGATGTCACGCCCTGCGGAATCGCTTCGGGGTCGGGCGCCCGGACCCGCCTCGCTATGGGAAGGCGGCGCGTAGACGCGTAAAGGCGGTGGCGAGCTCGCTGGCCCATGGCCAGGTCTCATCGAGCCGCATGATGAGGTCACGCCCTCGGTGGACGAGGAGGGCGGCGACGTGCAGGACGCGGTAGCGCATCGTTTTCGGTTCAGCCTTGGCCAGCGCGCCGTCGAAACAGGTCATTTGGCTCCAGGCCAAGAGTGCGCCCGCGATCACCGACACCGCCACCCAGGCCTCGTTGGCGCAAAAACCGTCGAAGGGCAGGTTGGCCAGTCCGCACGCCTTCCAGCATCGCACCCGGTCCTCGACCCGGGCATGGCCGCGGTGGCGCAGTTCGAGGGCGGCGATGTCGTCACCTTCGGTGTTGGTGATGAAGCAGGTGTAACGCCACCCGGCATGGGTGTCGAAGAGCGAGAGCTGGGCGCCTGGGTGCGGGCGCTCCCGGCGACTGATCACCCGCATATCAGTCGGCCAGCCCTTGAGCTCGCAGATCTCGGTCAGCTCGATGACCTCGGCGCCGTCTCTTATCCCCCCGCCGAGCTCGGTGGCCCTCAACCAGTCCTCCTCTTGGGCGAGCAAGAGGGCGTCCCGCACAGAACCGCTGATGGGAAAGCCAATCGAGTAGTCGAAGTTGGCGATGCTGAGAGATTGGACGAAGCGGTGCGAGGCCCCGGCCGAGTCGGCCCGGACCAAGATGGGATGGACCACCAGGGCGGGGTCGTCATCTTCTTCGTGGCCGAGGGCGTACTCGGGCGGCACCGAGCGGACCACCTGCTCGAGGAGTTCGAAGTGGTCGTCGGTGTTCCCCGGTGCGGCGTTGCCCGGGCGAAGCATGGCGCCCAGGGGCTCCTGGTGCTGTCACACCAGGCGCCGAGGGGGTTGAACCCCGAAGCCGCGTTTATACGTGGCGGCGGCGTCCTCTTTTTCTGA
>Ga0116214_1000698_pt1 | contig 13456 bp, 7 predicted proteins | sample Sb_taG_FD_88964 | JGI IMG/M metagenome (GOLD analysis project Ga0116214, IMG submission 88964) | Peat soil microbial communities from Weissenstadt, Germany - Sb_50d_1_NS metaG | ecosystem: Environmental > Terrestrial > Soil > Wetlands > Peat | place: Germany: Weissenstadt | collected 2010-09-21
CAGCGACAGCGGCAACGCCACGGCTGGGATCAGCGTGTCGGTAACCCTGCCCAAAAAAATAAAGATGACGATGACGACGAGCACGAATGCGATATACAGCGTCGTCTGCATGTCGTGAATTCCCGAGATAATGGTTCGCGACCGGTCATATGCCGGCACGATGAGAACGGAACTCGGAAGCTGTGACTGGATGTTGGGAAGAACGTCCCTCACCGAGTTCGCGACCGCGACTGCGTTTACCCCGGCCCGGCGAAATACAGCCACCACGACCGTTGCACCCGGCTGCGGATATCCGCGCACCCAGAAGCGCATGTCGATGCGTTCGTCCTGCACGCTTTGGCGCGCCGTGGCAACGTCCTTCAAATAAACAGGCGCGCCATTCGCTTGTCCCACGATCAACTGGTTGTACTGATCGGCAGTCAGCAACTGACCTTGAGGCTGCAACAGGAACGTGCGATGCGGCCCGTCCACTTGGCCGGCCCCTGTGTAGGCAGTGCCGTTCTTGATCGCGTTGGTGAGATCTTCCAGAGTGATATTGCGAACCGCCATGTTCGATGGATCGGCCTTGATGCGCACCGCCGATTGGGTACCGTATACGGCAACCTGGCTCACTCCCGGAAGAATGCTGATGCGCTCGCCCACCTGCGTATTGGCATAGTCGTAGAGCTGTCCTTCCGTCTCCGTGTCACTGACCATGGCGATGTACATAATCGGCTGATCGTTTGGGTTGGTCTTCGTAAACGTGGGAGGACTGGGTAGATCCACAGGCAGCTGCCCCGAGGCGCGTGTGATGGCGGCCTGTACGTCGGTCGCGGCGCCGTCGAGACTCTTATCGAGATCGAATTGCAGCACGAAGCTGGAATGCCCCTGACCGTTGTTCGACGTCACCAATTCCAGTCCAGGAATTTGCATGAACTGGCGCTCGAGCGGCGTCGCGACGTTATTAGCCATCGTTTCCGGCGTCGCGCCTGGATAGTTCACCTGGACCTGGATAACCGGATAGTCGATCGCCGGCAAATCACTGACCGGCAGGCGAAAATATGCGAACACTCCAAACAGGAGCACGGAGACGGTCAAAGCGACCGTCATCACCGGGCGGCGAATGAAAAGCTCTGACAAATTCACGACTGACCTCCAGACGCCGTGGTGGCCTTCCCACTGGCATTTGAATTCTGTCCGGCGGGCGAATTGGGGTCGACGCGCACCTTTCCTCCCGGACGCACCAGCATCTGTCCGGCAAGGACCACGCGTTCGTCGGGCGCCAGACCCTCAGTCACCACAACTTCATCTCCCTGGCGTTGCCCGAGTTGTATAGGGCGAAGCTCCGCCGTGTCGTCGGTTTTGACCACATATACGAAGGGACCTTTCTGGCTGATCTGTGTGGCTTGGTTCGGGATCAGCACGGCGCCTTTCTCCGTGCTGAGGACTAACTTCACGTCCACAAATTGCCCAGGCCAGAAGTGGTGGTCGGGATTACTCATCGTAGCCCGCAGGTTGACCGTGCCCGAGCCGGTTTGCACGGCGTTGTCGAGAAACTCAACTCGGCCGATTCTTACCGCGCTCTCAGTATCGGACGGCAGGCGCACTGCCGCTTTCAGCAGGCCGCTCGACATCTGCTTTTGAACTGTGGGCAAATCGCCTTCTGTAATTGTGAACTCGGCGTAGATCGGATCGAGCCGCTGAATAGACAGCAAGGAAGTGGTATTGGCCTGGACGACATTTCCGACGTCCACCAGACGAGCTCCGGTCCTGCCGTCAATGGGCGAATGAATGTAGCAATACTCCAGGTTGAGCGTTGCCGTCTCAAGCGCAGCCTCGGCGGCCTCGACCTGAGCCTGGTCGACGTCGACAGCATTTTTCTTGGTGTCGTAATCCTGCTGTGAAATCGCCCGCTCTCCGATCACCTCCTGGTCACGTGCGAATTGAATTTTGGCCAGATCGAGCGCAGCCTTGGCCTGGGCCAGGGTGGCCTGCGCGGAATCGACCTGGGCCTTATAAGGTCGCGGATCGATTACAAACAAAAGCTGACCCCTCTTCAGGCTCTCCCCGTCCTGAAAATGACGCTCGACGATGCGGCCGCCGACCTGGGGCGTGACGGTAACTGATTCGAAGGCCGCGTTTCTGCCAATCTCATCGAGGTATCGAGGCACGTCCTGAGCGGTCGCCTTCACCACCGTAACGAGTGGTGCAGGCATGGCTGGCGCCGCCTGGACTTTAGTTCTGCTGCAGGCGGAAGTCGTCAACAGGACGAGAATCGAGCTGACCAGCGTCACCGACCCTTTACGAATACGTGCGTTCATCTCCACTGTATTTTTGACCACCATGGCATTCCCCTAAATCGTTCGTATTTATGCTGAAAGTTATGCTGAAACAGCCCAATGCGGCCGCATTGCGGTCGCCAGCGTGGTTTCACGATCGTCTGCCTTCAACTGGAATTGAATCGTGTTGTTGCTCCGGCGGCACTGTTCGGCCAGCGCGCCGAGTTGCTTGAAGGCACCTGTTGCGCTTGAACTATGTCGGAATTGGTGCACCCCAGAAGGAGCCGGCAATCGCGGTCGGAATAACTCTCGAGTACAGACATAACAAAGACGAAGCGGTCAAACGGCTTCAAGCCGATGACTGCAGCCAACTCTTCCGGCAATCCGTTGATCTGTCGGGCAATGCGTGCTGAGACCATGCCTGGGCCTGGGCCAATGATCCGGATCGCATTGATGACAATGGCGCGGCGTGCCCAGGATTCGGCCCACTCCTTGAAAACCGGGTTACTGTCCCGCGAAGTTTCCAAACCCCGAACGAAGCATTTCTCCGCCAGTTCAGGATCTGCGGTTAGGAGCAACGACAACTGATAAAGACGATTCATGTCATCCTCAAAAATTCGGCAAAAGTCGGCGGCGGTTGCATAGACTGCCGCCGGTGGAGCGTCGGTTCGTTTCGTACCAAGGATTTTCACGATCTCCCTCCACTGGTTTGTCGTCTGAGGTTTTGGAAATAGACATCGCGAGCCAAACTTTCTTGTCAATTTCCGATTGCCCCACGGTGTTACTGCGGACAACGGCACCTTTGCGCCAACTGCTTCAACACGTGCTTGGTAAGAACCCCGCAGCCTGTGAAGCTCGCCCCTTCCCGCATTAAATGCAGCAGCGTATTCTCTCCATCGCCGCCGATGAGGGTGACGTTGGCCAAGTCAACGACTAGCTTGCGTCCTGCGAGATGTTCCTGGGCATTTCGCCACGCACTCTCCACTTCCTCGGTCCAGGGCGAAATTAATTTGCCTTCCAGCACCAGCGTTCGCTGGCCATTGCTTTCGATGGTGGAGAGCTTGAACATGTGCGACCTTCGCAATCTACTGAAGCAAGCCGCCAACCAAACGCAGATCGCGGCTTCGCCTGTTCCAAGGCCTTGAGAACAAAGTCAAAGACATCGCATCAACACAAAGGCATGTCGAAAAGTGTCGAAGCACGATTCGACAATTGTCGAAGTCGAAGGGGATGAGGACTCTTTGGGATTGAATGAATGGGGCGAAGTCGAGGGAAGGCTACGAACAGTTACAGCACTCGGCGTGGATCAATGCCGAGCTTCTTCATGCGCGAGATCAAAGTCGTACGCTTAATACCTAAACGCGTGGCTGCTCCTTGCGGACCCGCAACCCGGCCGCCAGTCTGTTTCAGCGTCTCCAGGATATGGCCGCGTTCGGGAGACTCAGTGGCGATTGCTACGGGAGCTGCCTTGGTGTGACTGGTGAGTTCTCCGATCGGCACCTGTAGCGCAGAACCATGGGTAAGGATCACGGAGCGCTCGATGAAATTCTCGAGCTCGCGGATGTTGCCTGGCCAGTGCCATTGGGAAAGTTTCTTCATCGCGGAGGTAGGAACGGATTCAATCTTTTTCTCCATGCGGCGACCGTATTTCTGAGCGAAATAACGCACCAGCAACGGAATGTCCTCAGGCCGTTCTCTGAGCGGAGGGATCCTTATGGGAAAGACGTTCAGGCGGTAGTACAAGTCCTCGCGAAATTCCCGGTCTGCGATCATCGTTTCGAGATTGCGGTTGGTCGCAGCCACCAGCCGCACGTCGACTTTCTTGGTCCGCGTGCTGCCCAGACGTTCGAATTCCCGCTCCTGCAGCGCCCGCAGGAGTTTCGGCTGGATCTCGATCGGAATATCTCCGACTTCGTCCAGAAATAAAGTCCCTTGATCAGCAAGCTCGAGTCGGCCGATTTTCTGAGAGATCGCGCCGGTGAATGCGCCGCGCTCGTGCCCGAACAGTTCGCTCTCCAGCAAGCCAGTGGGAATGGCGGCGCAATTCACCTTCACAAAAGTGCGATCTTTGCGCCGGCCCCGTTCATGAACCGCACGCGCGATCAACTCCTTGCCGGTGCCGGTTTCGCCCAATAACAGCACGGTGGAATCGCTTGGGGCTACCGTATCTACCAGCTGCAATACATGCCGCAGGGCCGAGCTCTGCCCCACAATCCCCTCAAAATCCATCTCGCCACGAATCTCGTCTTCGAGATACAACTTCTCTTGCGCGAGCTTGTCCTTGAGTTCGGCAATTTCGCCGTAGGCACGCGCATTCTCCACTCCGATTGCGACCTGATTGGCGACCAGGGCAAGGAAAGCCACTTCTTCCTGGTCGAACGTGTTTTCGTCGTGACGGCCAACCGCCAAGACTCCCACGACTCGCTGACGCCCGATCAATGGGACGTCGCAGAATGAATTCAGCCCCTCGGCTTTCGCCTTGTTGTACATTTCCGGAGGCAGTTCCGCCGGATCGAGCCGGTTGACGACCATGGGCTTGCCCGTTCGAAACGCGTCGCCGGGCATCGTACCGGCGACGGGCACCCTGCCCTCTTCCACAAAGATCCCGCGGCTGTCGGGAAAATCCAGAGCGTGTACGCGAAGAGTATTGCCGTCCGACTCCGCGAGCATGATCGCGGCCGCGTCGGACTCCATCACGTTCCGGATATTGGCGGAAATTGTGCGCAGAAGTTCTTCAAAGTCCAGGCTCGAGACCACATGATTGCTGAGATCGAGAATGAGCTTCAGCCGATCCTCAGCACGACGCGACACATAGAAATTCACGGCAGCGTCGATGGCGAGGGCAATCTGATCGGCGACCAGAGAGAGAAACTGACATTCGTCGGCGTAAGCGTTTGCCTCGATCTTGCCAAACGTCAACAACCCAATTCGGCGTTCACCCCTTCGTAGAGGAAGGATGCAGCCGGAAACGATTCCGATCTCCTCCATCCTATGCGCGTGGTCTGCAAACCGGGGTTGACGCGCCCATTCGTCTACCAAGAGCAATTCGCCTGCATCGTGTACCAGGCGGAGCGGTCCCTCCGCCAATACGGACGATTCCAGCGGGCCACGGCTTTCTCGAACGCCCGCGATATCCGTAAACTGCCACGCCACCTCATTCGTTCCGTTCTTCAGGGACACCACTTGCAGGTAGTCAAAAGGAACGATGTCGCGCAGTTCGCGAATCAGGCGGTCGGTTGCGGCATCGCAGTCACCGCAGGACGCGATGAAGTTCGCGGCCCGCAGCAGGCGTTCGTATCTCGCCATTTCGCTGCCGGTTGTTGGTGCAATCGCGCTGGTGGTCACCGGTGTGGTCGTCTCCGCATATTCCTGCACATTTCGACATGGGGGCGCGCATATGCCGAGCTTTTCCTATCTGATGAGTGAGGCCGCCATTGGATGCGATTAAAGTGTCGCGACGGTTCGCCATTTGTCGAAAACCTGTCGAACCGGCGTCACGGCTTTTGCCGGGTCTGCATCCTGCGAGGTTCTATAACTACAAGCCCGACAACCTATTTGGGGCAGAGGGGGAAGCATCCCCGTATCAGATCGAGCGCCTGGAGCCGGAAGCGCGAGGAATGTGCTGCCGACTAGGAAACGCGCTTCCCTCCGGCCTTAGAAGGCCCAGCGCAGCGAAAACTGAATCAGGCGCGGCGTGCCCACCGTCTGTGTGATCTTGCCGAAAGGCGTCTGGCTCTGCAGCAGGGTGCCTCCACCAGTAGTCTCCACGTCGGTGATCGCCGGATTGCCGAAGTTGGCGTGATTCCAGATGTTAAAGAAATCGGTGGTGAAGCGAATCGTCTGCCGCTCGGTGATCTGGAAACTCTTGCCCAGCGAAAAGTCCCAGTTTTGCTGGAACGGCCCGCGATAGATGTTGCGGCCCAGATCGCCGAAAGCCGTGCCGCAGAAGATATTGTTCGGATTACCCGGGGTTGGGTTGCATTGGGTCGGGTACACCAGCGGCGCGGTCGTAAAGTTCGGGATGTTCAGATAACCGTCGATGCGCTGGTGAACTCCTCCGCTGGTGGTCCCGGCGGCAATCGAGCCGCCCGGCGCCAGTTGCGCTCCCAGCGTCGTGGTCAGGCCAGACCCCAGGAAGGCTGTGCCGGCCGCGGAATCGATCACCGAAAACGGCGTCCCGGACTGGAAAATGGTAATCCCGCTGATCCCCCAGTCGCTGAGAAGAGCGCCCTTGGCTCCTTTCGCGCCGCGGAAAAATGGCAGATCGTAGCGATAGCTCACCGCCAGGCGATGCCTGCGGTCGAAATCCGAGAGCCCGCGCGACGGCGCGAGCGTGGACTCGTCATTAAACGCGGTGTTGAACGCGGTGTTGCCGCTGGAAGTCGCGTCGGTCGAGCGCGCGAACGTGTACGCTCCCTGGAAATATCCCCCACCCCAGCGCCGCGAAACTGTGGCCTGCAGCGAATTGTAGTGCGAGTAGGCGTCGTCAGCGAAAAGCTGCATCCCGCTATAGCCGTTGATTTCGAGCGAGCGTCCCCGCGCCTCCGCATTGCTCAGCGTGTTTTGCGTAATCGTGAATTGCTGACCATTCGCATCCGTGATCGTCAGTGGGTTTGTAGGGCTTGCGTTCTGGGCCAACAGGCTGGTTCGGGTTTCCCGCAGGTGAATCGTATGCGTCCCTACATAGCCGGCCTCGAAAACCCATCCCTTGCCGAGTTCCCGTTGCAGCGTCAGGTTCCACTGCTGTGTGTTCGGTGAAACGAAGTGGCGCGGAACCACCAGCCCGAAAACGCCGGTCGAGGGCAGCCCCGGCCCGGCGCAACCGAACGTCGGCGTTTGCGTGGTGTCGGTCGTCGGGGTCGACGTTCCGTTCACCACAAACCCCTGGAATAGCGACAGGCAGGGCACAAACGCGGGATCGATCACCCCACCCGCAGGTAGAGCATTGGGATTTGACGTCAAGCCTAGGGGGATGCAATTGGCCGGAGCGTCGGCCGAGAAAAACGTCGACGCGCATCCCGGCAAACCGCCGCCAAATGCCACCGGCAGGAATGGAGCCTGGAAGCTGAGCTGGTCCACGTTGCCGACATCCTCGCGCACAAAATAGCTGCCGATGCCGCCGCGCAGCGAGGTCGTGTGCCGGCCGAACAGATCCCAGGCAAAGCCCACGCGTGGGCCCCAGTCCGTTGCGTAGTTGTTGTTCAGGGTCGTATTGTTGCCACTGCCGGTCAATCCCGCCACGTTCAGTCCTTTGGCGCAGCCCCCGTAGACGAACGGAAACTGCTGTGCATTCGCCAGAGCGGGGTCGAGATTGCCGATGTGGCATAGGTTGTCGTGGAAGGCTCCCATGATTTCCGTTCGCAGCCCCAGATTGAGCGTCAGGTCGTGCCGCACCTTCCAGTCGTCCTGGGCGAAAACGCCAAAGTTGTTGGTCCGATATTGGTGCGTGAATACGCCTCCGCCGCCAAAGCTGAACGGCGGTGCACCTTCGAGGAACTCCTGAAAATCGCTCAACCCTCCGGTCTGGCTGGCGAAAATCAGCTGACCGTTGAAAACCTGGGGGAAGGCCTTGTCCAGATTGACCCGCGTGATCTCGCCGCCGAACGTCAGCACGTGCGAACCGTGCACCCAGCCCAGGTTTTCCACCACGCTGTAGTTGTCCTGCGTCTGGTGCTGATCGGCGAAAGGCGACGGGCCGATCTGAAATCCCGAACTGTTCAGCGTGAACTTATAGATGGATTGCGTCACGTTGTTCGTGGGGCGGTCAATTCCCAGATCGGCCGCCGTCACCGGATTGATGTTGTCCAGACTGTCGCTGATGCGCACGAACCCGAAGCGCAAGTCATTGATCAGGTTTGGGGTAAATACGTGAGTCTCATTGACGCTGAAAAAGCGGGCGTTGAGCGGCAGATCGAAGGGAAAGTCCAGGTCCGTGTTGCTGATACTGCTGGAAAGCGTCGCGCCCAGCGAGGCTTGCAGTCCGCCTGCGCCGAAAGGCAACAGTGACTCGGAATTTGAAAAGAAGAAACGCGCACCTACCTTGTCTTTCCCCTCGCGAAACTCACGATCCCAATTCGTGGTGAACTGGTCTTCGGTATATTTCCCCGGTTTGCTGATCACCAGCGGCGCCGTAGTGCCCGGTGTTCCGGGAATCGCAGGAATAAGAAAACCTCCCGGGAAATTACCGAATTGCGTGCTCTGGAAATTCAAGAGCTTGTGAATCACCGGATCGATCGAGGGAACATTAAACAGCGCCTCCAGGGTCGTGTCGGAGCGGTCGGTTCCAAGCACCGGAAATCCGGGGTTATCGATCTCCGTTCCCGCCGACAAGCCGCTTCTCTGCCTCGTGCCCTGATAGTTCACAAAAAAGAAACCCAGCTTCCCGCCCGGGCTCACCGGGCCGCCCAGGCTTCCGCCAAAGATGTTCTGCTTGACCGGCGGTCGCGGCTGGCCGGCGCGGTTCAGGAAGAACTCGTTCGCATTGAGCACGTCATTGCGCAAAAACTCGTAAAGGTCGCCGTGAAACGTCTGCGTTCCAGTCTTGAGAATCGCATTTACGTTGCCGCCGCCGTTGCGCCCCTGGCTGGCGTCATAGAGCGACGTCTGCACCTTGAATTCTCCGATGACGTCGGGATTGGGCAGCGGCACGTTCGTGGCCTGCGCGACGTTGTAGTCGGTGGCACTGATGCCTTCGATCAGGTAGTTATTGTTGTCTTCACGCTGGCCGTTGACGAACAGTTTGGCGTTGCCTCGTCCCAGCTGCGCGGCTGCGTTCAGGTCGCTTTCCGCGCCCGAAGAGAGCGTGAGCAACTGCTGGAAGTTTTGCGTGGCCAGCGGCAGTTCGCGGATCGTCCGGGTTTCAATCGCTTGCCCGGTCGCGGGGTCGGTGGTGTCCACAGCCTCGACCTCAGACTGCACCTCAATTGCCTGTTGCACTGCTTTCGGGTTCAGCTTGGTGTTCAGGCGCGTAGTCTCGGTCACCCGCACCACCACATCGCGGAACCTCGCTTCGGCGAATCCTGGGCTCTGAATCGCCAAGGTGTAGGTCCCCACCGGCAGCAGAGGCGCGGCGAAACTACCGTCCGCCCCCGTTTTCACCGTGCGCACCAGTTCGTTCGTATCCTGGTTCGTGATGCGCACCTCGGCATTGGCGACAAACGCTCCGCTGGCGTCTTGCACCGTCCCCGTGATGGCCCCGGTGGCGCCGCCTTGCGCCAACAACCACCGACTTGAGGTGAATAGAACGATACCGAGAGTGATGAGTCTGATCGAAGAACGTGACATGATTTTTCCCCCTAGTGGGAACCGGCGTGGGCTGTGCTCATCGAAGACTTGGGACCGAGGTCAACGTCAACAATCGGTCGGTGTACGGCCCAGCATCAGCGTCCCTGCTGCTTCCCAGTCGAAGTGTCCGAGAAAAAATGCCGTATCCCCTAGCCATATCGCCTAGGCGTCCCGCTTTGCGCGGACTCGTTTGTATGAAGTGTCCCAAAGCTTACCGAATGAGAATACGCGTTTGCAAGAAGAACCCGGCGGGAGCGACATCCTGCCGAACCACCGAAGGAACACGCACGGACACCTGCCCTGCCGTGGCTATGACTCTCAGCGTGCGGTCGATGGGCCTGGGCCGGAATCCATCGTATCAGGAATGTAGTAAAGAAGAATGGTCTTCCCGACCTGTTGCACCGGCCGATAGCCGCTTAGCCAGTCAAAGGCGTTTTGCGGATACTCGTTGTGAAAGACATCTCCCTCACGAAGCGCCCGGAGACTGATGGCAAACCAGCCGGTCACAGGTCGAGAAGGCTGCGCAACCTCGAACGAGGGCAAGTCGGTTTGGGTCATGTCGGTGCTGGTCCATAGGGCGAGCGTTACGTGCGCGATTCTTCGTGCGTGCAGTTCTCGCGACAGCAGGATCAGATCCTGCCCGCAGTCAAGGTCGCATCCTTGTACCAGGATCCTGCTCGGATCTCGTCCAGCAATAAAATTGAAGTAGGCCAGAAAGTCGCGGCCTGCCGAAGCAGAAGACACAATCTGCCAGATCAGCAATCCGCAAAGGACACAACGTGCCGCCAGCTGCCGCCGACTTCCGATATGCCATAGATAAGACGCGCCATAGCTGGCAACGATCGCCAGGAGTGGAAACAGCGCGATGATATGACGCACGCCGTAGTACACATTCGTTGTGACAGTGGCCAGCAGGATGGCAACAATCGGAGCGGCGGGCGACAGCGCGGTCCACCTCTGTTTACGGTCCAACAGCAACGCAATCATGCCGACAAGCGCCAGCACCAGGAACGCGGGGGGCGACTTCAGCGCCAGGGCAACGAAGAAAAAGTACCACCACCCTCCCTTCTTTATCTTTCCCATGAAATAAGAATTGGGCTTGTTCTTGTTGAAGACGTACGCCGAGGCAAGACCGCGCAGCAAGCCGGGCGCAGGCACTGTAGGATTCTTGAGGATCAACTCCCGAATGGTCGACTGCAACGGCGCCGGGAAGCTCTGAAGCGAGGGCATGGCAGCCGGCGAAAAGTCCATGCCCTCCTGCACATGGGCGGTCGAGAATCGATATCCACCCCACACTACGACAGCTGCGATCAGGACGGCAGCTGCGATCTGAAACACAAGAACCCGGCGCCGCAGCGTTGGACGCGGGTTGATCGACTGCGTGGGCCTCCACCATCGCGCGACGAGTATGGAAGCGGCGCCTACGGGAAAGAAGAGCAAGGTTGTGAACTTGGCGAGCAGTGCTAGGCCAGCTGTGATCCCCAACCAGAGAACGTTCTTTCGGCTCGGGTTTTCCAACCAGAGGGTAAAAGCGAACAGCGCCGCGGGCTGCGCAAACGCCACCGCGATGTCCGAATAGGCGACGCTGGAGAAAGCGAGAATCGTCGGCAGCGTCGTAAACAAGATGACCGCGATGACCGCCGCCAGGTCCCCGAATTCCCGCCTGCACCAGAAGAACACAACCAAGGCGGCCAGCAGAAGGAACGGGAGTACACCAAGTCTCGCCAGCACGAGATTGTGCTGGTAGCTTCCGGAGTGCAGGATTTTATTCCCGACGTCGTTGTAGTTGTGCCCGGCAGGATCGTCAGGAGCATAGTCTGGAAGCCGGGCTCCGGACAGATATAGAGGGATGCCGATAGAGATGCGAGCTAAAGGAGTGTTGTAGGGATCAAGTTTATACGTGCCGCGATCCAGAAGTTCGATTGCAGCCGAGACATGACAGGGTTCATCGAAGGTCTGCGCGGTTACGCTGTAGGTCGCGAGTACTCGGCCGATTGCGATCAGCAAGAGCAAGGCAACCATGCCTGCGATGAGCGCGGAGCGCTTCAATCTGCGCTCCTGTCATCTGCCAAACGTTTCCACACGACATAGCTCTCACCCAGATAGGCAGGTATTGAGACCGAGCCCAAAGCGCGATTCCGCATCATGGCATGGCCAACTGTGGCTCCTGGAAGATGATGCTGCCGCAGCCGGTGCAGAATATATTCAAGAGAAAAGGAACTGGGTCGACGGCCAAAGCGAACCGCGTGTAGCTGACAGATTTCTCCCGCGAGGGCCAGACTCTTGCGCGAAAAATAGTTGAGATGCTCGGCCAGCAGGAGAGGCCAGCGCCCTCCAAGCACACGCGCTTGCCAACTTTCCAGATCGGGCACGTTCGCCACGACGTAGCCGCCCGGCCTCACGAGCGCAGCGCATCGCCCGAGGAACGCTAAGGGATCCGGCACATGCTCAAGCACATCCCAAAGAGTCAGGGCATCCATGCTGGCCTCAGCAAGATCCGCGTTCTGCAAGTCGCAGCATAGAATCGTTCCTCGACCGCGCAATCTTTCTTGAGCCTTCGAGCACAAGATGCGGGAAGGTTCAACGCCAATGACCTCAAACCCTTGCTCGACAGCGCAACTGAGAAAAGCTCCAGAGGCGCAGCCGACATCGAGCAGGCGTCCGCGCGGGACGTAGTTTGTGACAATTTTCAGGTGTCGCCTGGCAGTTCGGTTGCGCCCGGTAGATTCTTTTTCGTAAACCAACGGGTCAAGTTCTCGATACAAGCTAGCCAGTTCATCCGCAGACGGGCGCCAGGCTCGAAATCCGAAGCCGCAGGCAGAGCAACGTAAGATTTTTCCGTGGCTGACTGTACGTCGCGAAGAACCTAAGTCGCTGGAGGTTAAGGCGCGATCGGCATTGTCATCGCGATAGAGTTCAACCGCGATATTGGCGCACACCAGGCAAGCCGATGCTTCGCGCTGCAGAGGCGGTTCCGCGGAAACTGATTTCGCACCCGACACTCGCATCTCTGTTCAACGGGCTAACCGACGTTTGACCGGCGGCTCGGAAGATGTGGGCTGCAGTACTGTGACTTTGTTCGGATCGCGCACAAAGGGCCGGTGTCGGCGCCAGGCGTTCCACGCGATGCTTACGAACTCTGCAAAATAGTTTGGAGCGATCTTCACAATCTTGAACGACGAGTTTCCCATATCGATCGTACGACTGATCCAGGAAATGGGAACTTCTCGCACATCGTAGCCTGCCAGGATCGGCTTGAGACCCGTTTCGACATTTGCCGCGAAGTGATCCTGCTCGATGTCAACGTTCTTAAGAATCTCGGCTCGGTACAATTTCAGGTTGTTGGAGATGTCCCGAATGCGAGAGTCCAGAAATACGTTGACGAGCAGGTGAAATCCGCGATTGCAGAGAATTTTGAGGAATGGATAGTTCAACAATACGGATTGATGCGAGAACCGGCTGCCGATCGCGCCGTCGCAACCATCTGCCACGACCTCGAAGAGGTCTCGCAGTTCGGGCACAATCTGCACGAAATCGCAATCCATCGTAAGAATGTAGCGTCCCGTGGCGGCCGCGTAGCCGTCGCGCAGAGCTCGACCCACCCCACCGGGAGGAGTACGATCCACGACCTTGATTCGAGAATCCTCGCGCACCAGCTCGCGCGCAACTTCTCCAGTCCGGTCTTTGCTGTTGTCGTTGACCAGGATGATCTCGTGGATATAGTCGGAATACATCTGCAGCAGGGCGTGCGCCGAGGGCGCGATATTCATCTCTTCGGTGTAGCAGGGAACTACCCCCGAGACGGAATCTCGCAGGCTGGAACGCGTGGCCAGGTTGACAACGGGCCGTCGCGCTTTCTCATCCCCAGGCTTCTTGGCCCAGATGTAGAGCGTTCCGCACATCTCCTTAACCAG
>Ga0116214_1000699_pt1 | contig 13447 bp, 10 predicted proteins | sample Sb_taG_FD_88964 | JGI IMG/M metagenome (GOLD analysis project Ga0116214, IMG submission 88964) | Peat soil microbial communities from Weissenstadt, Germany - Sb_50d_1_NS metaG | ecosystem: Environmental > Terrestrial > Soil > Wetlands > Peat | place: Germany: Weissenstadt | collected 2010-09-21
CTTCGCGACGGTGACGACCACGGCCAACCGGCTGCCTCCTCCCACGGGGACACGCGGCCGCGGGACTGACCATGATCATTTACATGAATGCAACGGTCTGCGGAGCTATGAACCATGGTGAGCAATTGGCGGTTCATGATCATTTGAAGCGAGTACGGGAGGAGGGTGTAAGCGGGTTGGGAGTGTCCTGTGCCAGCGAATCTGAGCTATTGCCATCGCTTCTGAGCCATATGCAGGTTTCTGCCATCGAACCTGAGCCGCCACGGTCATTCCTGTCGTGTTCAGGTCAAGGCTTCAATGTCCGCGTGAACCTTGCGATCTCGTGTCGGCCGTGTTCCCGTACCGGGGTTGACGATCCGGCCTGGGATGCGTTCCTCGCGCGCCCGGCTGAGCTGTGGGCCATAGGGCTGATGTAGGCGCAAGGCAGGGCGGACACCTCTAGCGTTTTCCTATGCCGAAGCGCCGAGCGGCCTTGCCGCGGAGCATCCGATGGACGAGCCGGGGACCGGAACGATCGACGCGGCCCGACGTCCAGGCCGCCCTTACTGTGGTCAGGCGCCGGGATCCCGATCGCGACATTCAGCCGATTGACCTCGCCCGCGAACCTCAACGGCGCGACCCTCACCGGCGCCAGGTGGCCCGAAGGCGAGCTAGTTCGGGGGGCTGGAGACCAGACACCGGCTCCGGCCGACTGGAGCAGGCAGGCACTGGTTCTAGGCCGGCAGAGGCGGACCAGGGGAGCGGGAGGCCTCGACCGCCCCGCACGGGAGGCGGCGGCACCGACGTATGAGGCCCGTCAGGGGTCTGACCGGAGCGCTTCCGCGGGCCCGGGCTATGCGACCCCGGCGGCCGTGCTCGCGGCCTCCGCTCCCGCCGGGATTTCGGCGCGCGGAATGAAGATGGCCGCGACAAGGCCGATCAGGCCCATGCACGCGAGGGCGAGAATGGCGTACCCGTAGGACTGGTTGCCCTCGCCGAGGCCGGCGACCAGGATGGTGCCCGCGATTGCGGTGCCAAGCGACGACCCCAGGTTGGAGATGCTGCGCGACAGCCCGGAGATCTCGCCCTGCAGGTTCTCCGGGAAGGCGGACTGCACGACGTTGACCGAGGGGGTGAGCATGACGCCGACGCCCGCGCCCATCAGGAACAGTCCCGGGGCGAAGTACCAGGGGCTGGGGTTGCCTCTCGCCATGACGATCAGCACGATCATGCCGGGGATGGCTACCACGAAGCCGGCCACGATGAGAGTCCGCTGCTTGAAGCGTTTGGCCAGGGCGCCCTGGGCCAGCGAGGACGCCAGGATGCCCACGGTCGCGGCGGTGAAGATCACGCCCGTCTGGATGGAGTTGTAGTTCCGGACCACCTGCAGGTAGGCGGACACGGCGAAGGCGCTGCCCAAGAGCATCGCCCACTGCACGTTCTGGGTGACCATGCCCAGGTTCGAGGTGCGGTTGCGGAACAGGCTGGTCGACAGCAGGACCTCCTTGCCGGCCCGTTCCCGGTTGCGAATCCAGGCGAAGAACCCGGCCAGGATGATCGCCCCGGCGGCCATCAAGATCGCCATCAGCGCGAGGTTGCTGTCGGCCGCCATGATCCCGCCCACCAAGAGCACGAGGCCCAGCGCGGACAAGATCGCCCCCACGACGTCGAAGGGGCGGCCCGGGTCCGCCGGCAGCGGGTCGACCAGGCCGCGGGCGAGCAGCACGATGACCGCGACGATGATGGCCTGGAAGACGAACGCGGCGCGCCAGCTGAGTGCCGTGGCGATCGCACCGCCGATCAGCGGCCCGGTGGCGGCGCCGATTCCGCCCATGCCGCTGACCACCCCGAAGGCCCACGCGCGGGACTTCAGGTCCCGGAACAAGATCGTGACGAGGATGTAGACAGGCGGGATCAGCAGGGCGGTACCGATTCCCAGGAACAGGGAGTAGCCAACGGCGAGCACGCCGATGCCGGGCGCGACGGCGCTGATCAGCGCGCCGAGCCCGTAGATGGCCAGCCCGGTGATGAAGCACCGTTTGCGGCCGAACTTGTCGGTCAGCTTCCCGCCAGGGATCATGAGGGCGGCCATGACCAGGAGAAACAAGGTAATGCAGACCTGCACCGCCTGGATGGTGGTGTTCAGGTCGGTCTTGATGTCGTTGATCATGACGTTCATGTTCGAGCCGGCGAAACTGCAGATGAACTGCGCCAGCGCCAGCGGCATCAGCATCTTCCGCAGCGACGCCCGGTCCAGCTGGACAACGGTGCTGGTCATCGCCGCACACCACCACGTAGCCGACGACCGGTTACGCTCGGCGACGGCTCGCGCATGTGCGCCATGCAGGCAAGTGTCCCGTGGACCCTGACGCGGCACGTCACCCGTCACGGGTGACGGCCGCGGCGCCGGCCCGGTCCGGCCGATCGCTTCCTGAGCCTGCCGCTCGGTCTCTGCGATCCGGGTCTCGGCGGCGCTTACCGCGCGGCGTCGGCCTCGGCCCGCTGGATCGCTTCGTCCGCGGCGCCCTGGAGCACGGCGACGCTGGGATCGAGTACGTCGTACCCGGCCGGGGGTAGGCGCCGCAGTTGCCGAGAGGCGGGCCACGGCAAGATGGCTCAGATTCGCTGGCAGCCTAGCGCCCGCGACTGCGCAAGGCCACGCGGCTGAAACTGAGCCACCACAGGTCAGCGGCCTACCCGTGGCTCAGATCCAATGGCAAAGGACAGCAAAAAGGCCGATCAATGTAGGTTCTCGTCGAGGACGTCCTATTCGCGGAAAAGATGTCCTTGACTTGTCCTTTCGGACATTCCGGTGAGAAGCCGGCCGGCGTGGTGCCCGGTTGATGGTGTTCTGTGGTGACATGATCACCGGGTGGCGCTTAACGCCGGGCAGCGTGCTGGTGGTATCCGGGTGACTTACCGGGCCAGCGGTGGCGCCGTGGTGGACACGACGTTGGATCGCCTGTGCGCGGATGAGGTGGTCGCGGGGCTGCCGGTGCGCGAGTTCCGCTAGTATAAGGGCCGGCGCCATTATTCGGGCTGGTACTGGTGCGCGACCGGGCAGCGGCTGGTTGTTTATGAGAGCCGTCTGGAGCTGGCCCGGATCATGCTGGCTGACTTCGACCCGGCGGTCACCGCGGTCGCTGCGCAGCCGTTCCGGCCCATCGGCCGGGATGGCTCGCGGGTGCGCCGTCATGTGCCCGACGTCTTGCTGGCCGGTGCGGATGGCGGCGTGACGGTCGTTGACGTCAAGGCGCCGGGCAAGCGCGCCGACCCCGAGGTGCGGGCGGTCATGGAATGGACCAGGCAGATAGCGGCGCTGCGAGGCTGGGCGTTCGAGGAGTGGTACGGGGCGCCGCCGCGGATGCTGGAGAACGTCTGTTTCCTGGCTGGCTACCGCCGGCGCGCCCTGATTGACGAACAGCTCATTCCCGCTGTCCTGGAAGCGGCCGGGGACCCGTCGCCGGTCACCGACGTGGAGCGGCGTGTCAGCGGTGCCCATCGGGCGCTGGTCCGGCCGGTAGTCATGCACCTGCTGTGGTCCGGCGACCTGGTCACCGACATGGGACGGCCGCTGGGCGGGGACAGCGTGATCTGGCCGCGGGCGGGAGCGGCAGCGTGAGCGGGGCGGTTGTCATCTGCCCGGGCTCGCGGTTCGCCTTCGACGGCGAGGTCGTCGAGGTGACCGGGTTCGAGGGCACCCGTGTCACGCTGCGGGACGGCCGTGACCGCTGGCGGACACTGGGCCTGGCCGGTTTCCTGGCCCGCGCCGTTCCGCTGGAGGCGCCGGCTGCCCGGCCGGCGCCGGTGGGGCCGCTGCTGGCGGGCCTGTCGGGCAGCGAGCAGTCGGTGGTGACCGAACGCGCTGGTCATGTCCGGGAGGTGCTGACCGGGTACCGGTCCGGGACCGCGGAGGCGGCCCGGCCGGGCGAGCCGCGCCCGGACTACGACCCGGCCCGGCCGCTGGGCGGCCGGCAGGAGGCCAAGGCCCGCGAGCTTGGCGTGACGGGCCGCACGATCCGCCGCTGGGCGCGCGCTTACCGCGACAGCGGGGAGGCCGGGCTGGCCGATTCCCGGCGGGTCAGCGGCCGCCGCCTGGCGCTGGACCCGCGGTGGGAGGAAGCGTGCCGGACGGTGGTGGCCGGGCAGGTGGGCGCGTCGACGCCGACGGCCGGTGCCCTGCTGCGGCTGATCGACGCTCAGCTGGATGACCAGCATGGTGCCGGTGCCGTGCCCCGGCCGTCACCGGCGGCCGCTTACCGGCACCTGGCCCGGCTGACGAAGGGCACCAACGCGGTGACGGGCAGCGCGAAGGGCCGCCGCTCGATCGCGGACCGGCCGAAAGGCGTCTACGGGCGGCTGCGTGCCGTCCGGGCGGGTGAATACGCGGTCCTGGATACCCAGGACCTGGACGTGTTCGCGATGGAGCCGGTGACCTGCCGGTGGGTGCGAGCCCAGCTGACCGTGGCGCAGGACCTGTTCACCCGGTGCATCACCGGACTGCGGGTCACCCCGGTATCGACCAAGGCCGTGGACGTGGCCGGTGTCCTGTATCAGGCGGTGGCTGCCCGGCCTGCGCCGCAGGACTGGCCGGCCGAGGCGTGCTGGGCCTATCACGGGGTGCCGCAGCACCTGGTGTTCACCGAGGCCGGGCGGCTGCCGGGGATACCGGTCTGCCCGCCGGAGACGCTGGTGATCGATCACGGCAAGGCGTTCCTCTCGGCGCACGTGATCAGCGTGTGCACCCGGCTGGGCATCTCGATCCAGCCGGCTCAGCCGAAAAAGCCGACGGATAAGCCGACGTGCGAAAGATTTTTCAAGACCCTGCGCGAAGGGCTGATCCAGTACCTGCCGGCCTATAAGGGCCCGGACATCTATAGCCGCGGCGAGGGCCTGGAAGACGCCGCGTTCTTGTTCATCCACGAGCTGGAAGACGTGATCCGCGAGTGGGTCGCCGCGGTCTGGCAGAACCGCCCGCATGACGGGCTGCGCGACCCGCTGGCGCCGGGCCGCGCGCTAACTCCCAACGAGCGTTACGCCGCGCTGATCGACGTGGCCGGGTATGTCCCGGTCCCGCTCAGCCCGGAGGATTACATCGAGCTGCTCCCGGCCGCCTGGCGGGTGATCAACTCCTACGGCGTCAAGATCGGCCTGCGGACCTACGACAGCGGCGAGCTGAACCCCTACCGGCGCCAGCACTCCGGCATCGAGGCGAAAACCGGCCGGTGGGAGGTCCGTTACGACCCCTACGACATCTCCCGGGTCTGGATCCGCAACCACCACCACGGCGACTGGCTGTCCGCGACCTGGAAACACCTGCGCACGGCGCCGGCGCCGTTCGGCGAGCAGGCATGGAACCACGCCCGGCAGCTGCTGGCCGCCCGCGGAAACGACCCCGCCACCGAAGCCGAGATCGCCGCGGCAGCCGCGGACCTGCTCGACCGCGCCGGCCAGGGCCCCGGACCGGACGGGCCGGCATCGCCGCAGCAGGACCAGGCAGCCGACCGCACGCGCTCACCGCGCTCGCGGCGGGTCGCCGGACGCACCGCAGCCACCGCGGCCCCGCAGTGGCCCCGGCCGGCCGATGGCGATGAGGACTCCGCCTGGCCGGCCGATGGCCAGGAGGAGCAGGCGGCCGAGACCGAAAGCGAGACCGCGCCGGCGCAGGTGATCCCGCTGCCGTTGTTCGACGCGCGCAAGGAGGCGGAGAAATGGTGGTAGCCGGCGCCGGCCTGCTGGAGAACCGCCGCGCTCCGGCGACCACGCTGGAGGGCTGGCGCAGCTTCATCAGCGCCGACCCTTCCGAGCTTGCCCTGCTGCCGGCCGGGCAGTGGGAGGCTCTCGGTGAGCGGGACCGCCGGGACTACGACGAGGCCCGCATCGCGCATCACGCCGAGCTGGTCGTGGTCACCACCTCGGCGATCTCCGAGATCACCGGCGAGGGGCAGATGCTGGTGCTGATGAACCAGCGGGAGATCGGCGCCCGCCGCGGGCTGATCGTGTCCGGGGACGCGGCCACCGGCAAGACCACCAGCCTCAAGCAGCTCGGCCGGCTGCACGAGCTGCGGGTCCGGGCCCGGTTCCCGGCCGGCGCCGACCGGATCCCGGTGGTCTACGTCACCTGCCCGCCCAAGGGCTCGCCGCGCAAGCTGGCCATGGAGTTCGCCCGCTTCCTCGGCCTGCCGCTGCGGACCCGGGCCAACGTCACCGACATCGCTGATGCGGTCTGCCAGGTCCTCGTCGACGCCCGCACCGACCTGGTGCTGGTCGATTTTACCGACCGTAGTCACAGCTGTTCTTGATGTCCGTCTGGTTTGCGTTCCGGGACGTTCCGTGATCATTTACCGACTTAGGCCGGGACGTCCGCCCTGTTCGCAGGTATCAGTTCGGAGGGCATGTGGCTCGGCAAGTGGTGATCGGTCAGCTCAGGGTGCAGAAGCTGACGAGGGGGAACGGGCGGCGATCGTGGACGATCGTCTGGCCGGAGGGGACGGAGCATCCGGAGGCGGACCGGTTCCTGCGTCGGCACGAGGGGTCGGGTACTCAGCGGACCTATGCCTATCTGCTCGTCGATCATCTGCGGTGGCTGGAGCGGGAGTGCCTGGAGTTCGGGGCGGTGACGCTACGCGATCTTGAGCGGTACATGGGGATCGTCGGAGCTGAGGTCGCGATGCCGCTCGGGGAGCCGTGGCGGGTCGGCAGGCGTCCGTACGGCCGGGCCGCGCTCTCCACGGCAGCGGCCTGCCTGAAGGGCTTCTACCTGCACCAGTCTGCGCTCGGGGTGAACAGTGACCTGGGCGGGAAGCTCGGCCGGGGCAGGCTGCCGACCCGGGCCGACCGGTCTCGCTCGTTCCTGGGCCATGTGAAGGCCGAGATGCCGGCGAACCCGCTGGCGCCCCGGGGCCCGCACCGCCGGCATCCCAAGATGCTCCCGGACGGGGCACGAGAGCGGCTGCTGGCCGCGGTGAACAGCGCCCGCGACGCCGTCACGGTGACCTGGCTGGCCGACGGGGGCCTGCGGATCGGTGAATTGTGCGGGCTGCACCTGGTGGACCTGCACCTGCGGGACGGGGCGGCCTGCGGGCAGTGCCGGAGCCCGCACGTGCATGTCTGTCACCGGCCCGGCAACCCCAACGGCGCCGAGGCCAAGACCAAGCATCCGTGGCGGGTCGAAGACGGGACGGTGACCGGCGGGCTGGTCAAGCGGGTCAGCCCGGCGATGGTGCACGCCTACTTCGACTACATGACCAGCGAATATCCCCGTGACCGTGCAGGGCACGGGATGCTGCTGGTCCAGCTGCACGGGGCGAACGCAGGGCAGCCGTGGGCACCGGTGGGAGCGCGGCGGATGCTCGGCCGGGCCGGGGAGCGAGCCGGCCTGGGAAGGGTAAAACCGCACGAGTTCCGGCACTCGTTCACGAGTGCTGTTCTTGAGGCTTCGGGCGGTGACCTGCTGATCGCCCGCGATGCGGGCGGGTGGGCCTCCACCGCGGTGGTCGATGAGATCTACGCGCACGTCGACGTGCACGACAGCGCGTTCGACGCGGCGCTGCGCACGGTCTGGGGTGAGGTGCGTTGAGGCGGCAGGAGTACCTGCGGCCGCTGCTGGCCGATCGTCCGGGCCAGGTCGGCCGGGACCGGCTGGAGATCCTGGCCGCGTTGATCGCCGGGCCGTCATTCGATCCGGTCTACCGGCCCGACATCATCACGATTCCGGGTGGTCACCCGGTCTACCGGTGGGCCTGCGTGGTCGCCGATTGCGAGCGGCCGCGCGCGGGCGGGTCGGACTTGTGCTCGGTTCATCAGGGGCAGTGGGCCGGCGAGAGCGCGCGCGGCGTGGGCATGGCCGCGTTCGTGACCGCAGCGGACGGTCTGGATGAGCGGGTCGGATCGCGGGAGGCTATCTGCCGGATCTGTCCTGGACGGCCCGCGGCGCACAGCGACCTGCGGCTATGCCAGCGGCATCTGAGCAGGTGGACCTTCCGCAGGAACGAGGCGGGTGGGGCAGGTCAGGGTGCGGACTTCGCGCTCTGGGTGAGCGAGGAGCAGCCCTGCGCCGCCTACGGGTCATGCGGCGTGGCCATCTGCCCGAGCCTGGCCGATTCTCCGCTGGGGTTGTGCGCCTGGCACAGCAGCCGCTACCGCCGTGACGGCGCGCCCGGCAGGGCGGCTATGCCGGGGAGCTGGTGGCAGCGGTATGAGCGGTGCGGGAAGCCCGTCCCGCTTGAGTACGCCGACCAGGCGGCGTTCCGGCGCTGGTGCGAGACGGTCTCCGCGCAGCCGTGGCCAGGGCAGGTCAACCTGCGCGGGCTGCGTCCGCTGGTGAGAGCGGAGATCCAGTGGGGCTTGTTCGTGCACGCCCAGCGGGCCCGGCCGACTCGATGGGACCTTGGCTGGATCCGCGCCCTGGTGACTACCTGCCGGGCCCTTGAGGTGAACTCGCTGGTCGATTTCGAGTTCGGGGCCGGCAGCTCCCCGGAGTTCACTGGCGCGATCGCCAAGGAGATCTTGCACGAGCTGAGACTCGTCTACTTCACCCCGGCCGAGGCCAGGGACGCCGGGTTCCTGGAGACCGAGCACTTCGGGGTGCTGTTCCCGCATCGCATGAGCCATTTCGACCTGACGAGCATCCCGCAGCGCTGGCTACGGGACCTGACCTGGGACTACCTGGCTGATCTGCTGCGATCACCGCGCTGCCCGAGATCGGGCGGCCCGTTCGACGGCTATCGCCGGGCCGCCCTGGAGCTGGGGGTCTTCATGGAACTCGAGGCGCCGGGCGGAGGTCATGACCCCGCCGTCCTGCGAGGGGAACACGCCCGGCGGTTCGTCGCCGATCAGCGGCACCGTGAACGCGAGGGCCAGGAATCGCTGGCGGTCAGACGGCCGGGCGGGGCCGCGGGCATAGTGACCGTGACCACCCGGTCGGTGGTGTTCAACGCGATCCGCAAGCTGCTGCGCGACGCGCTGGACACCGGCGTCGCCGACAAACTGGGCCTGGACAGGGAGTTCATCACCGCGCTCCCCGCCGCCGGCGCCACCACGGGCAGGACCGCACGCCGGCCCTTCCCCGACGAGGTCGCCCGGGCGCTGGCAGCCGAAGCCAGCCTCGCAGAGCTGGCCGCCGCCTATGACCCCAGCGACAACGGGGCCCGTGACATCTGGGAGACCACTGTCACCACCGGCCGCCGGATCGGCGAGGTCATCAAGGTGCGGTGGGACTGCATCGGCCGTTACGGCGGGCTGGCGATGTTCTGGCACGACCAGACCAAGGTCGGCAACTACGATGCCGCGATCCGGATCCCCGAGCGTCTCTACGATGTTCTCGCCGGACGCCAGCGCAAGACCCTGGACCGGTTCACCGCCCGCTACGGCTACCGGCCGGCCGGCGCGCAACGCTCCCAGCTCGCGTTGTTCCCCACGACCTACCGCAGCAACGACGGAACGGTGCCGCTCACTCACCAGTGGTTCTACAGCCGGTTCCGGCCCTGGGTGGACGCCATGGACCTCGGCCATTTCGTCCCGCACCAGGCCAGGCACACCCTGGCCACCAGCCTGCTCCGTCATGGCGCGACCCTGACCCACATCCGCAGGTATCTCGGCCATGTCAGCGACCGGATGGCGGAACACTACGTCCACCTTTCCCATTCAGACCTGGAGAACGTACTGCAGCACGTCTGGGTCGCAGGGCCGGGAACCGCCAGCCCCGGTGAGCTCCTCGCCGGGACCGCGGCCCCGCTCAGCCAGGCCGAGGCCCAGGCCCTGGCGGTGGACCTGTCGCGGCGCAGCACACCCTCCGAGGGCGGGTTCTGCACCTTCCAGCCCGTCGTCGACGGCGGCGCCTGCCCCTGGAACCTGGACTGCCACAACTGCGACAAGTTCGTCCTGTCCGGCGCCGACCTGCTCTACTGGCGGCGCAAGCGCGAGCAGTGGCGGCTGCTGGCCGAGGGAGCCCCCGACGACGCCACCGCCTCCTACCTGCACGACTACTTCGAGCCCACCGCCCGCGCCATCGACGGCCTGGAGAAGGCCCTGGCCGGGCTCGGCCTCCTCGACGATGCCCTCGCCCTGGACCTGCGCAAGCCCCAGGACTACTTCCACCGCGTCTGGAACACCGCGTTCCTGGCCACCGACCTCGCCAAGGCCGGCAGCGAAGCCGACCAGTACGACGGCGAGGACGAAACTGAGCACGCCGATCCCGCCCCGGCGGCGCAATGAGCGCCGGAACCGCGAGCCGGGACGAGCCGAAGACCGCAGCCGCTCTCGCGGCGCGCCGCAGCAGCGCCCAGGCTGCACTCGGACGTGTTCACGACGCACTCGCCCGGATGCGCCGTGAGAAGACACCGGTCACCGTCGCCGCAGTCAGCCGGCGGGCGGGCGTCTCCCGCACCTTTCTCTACAGCAACCCCGAAGCCAGAACCGCGGTGGCCGACGCCACCGAGGCCAGCAGCCTCCGGCAAGCCGGCGACCGGGCCGCTCAGGACACCGGGCAGGAGGCGACCTGGAGGGAACGCGCCCTCAACGCCGAAGACGCGCTGAAAGCCGCCCGCGCCGAGATCGTCCAGCAGCGCACCCGGATCGGCGAGCTCCTCGGCCAAGTCCGGGACCTGGAAGCCGAGTGGACGAAGGAATCCATCCAGCGCATCACCACTGAGAACACCACCCTCAAACAGCGAGTACGGCAACTCACCACCGACAACCGGACCCTGGACGAACGGCTCACAGCTGCCCGCTCCAACCTGCGGTTCCAGGACCGGCGCCTCGCCGGCCTCGAAGCCCAGATCCTGGATCAGCCCGCACAAATAGCCAAGCCCGACCTCGATCGCTAGGCGGCAGGGGCCGGGGGCTGAGGTTGCCGATCCCGCCCCCGGCCGCTGAAGCCAAGGCCGTCAGGCTGTTGCCGTGAGCACGGTCACTCGCTGCCCGGGGGGAACGAGGAGGGTCGCCGAGCCATGGCCGTCCACCGTGAGGACGTAGCGGTCGATGACCGCGCGGCGCCCGTCCTCGGCGGGCGTGACTGGCACCGAACCGCCGGTGAGGACGGCGGTGTCGAGGTACTGGACGGGCCGGGCCTGGCCCCGCACCCAGGGCCGGCCCGGGTTCGGGGTGCCGATCAGGTACCTGAACCGGTCGGACGGGTGTCCCGAGAACACCACACGTCCGTCCTCGTTACGGTCCCAGTCGTCGATCTCGAACGCGGTGACCACTTCGTTCTGGTAGATACCGAGGATCGCGTCTCCGTAGGTGGCCAGGGCGTCATCGGTGATCTGGGCCCAGGCCTCGAGCGTCGCGCGCTCGGGGGTGTCCCTGTCTGCCAGCACGTCTGGCCACGTCGCGGGGAGGTGAACGAGAATCATGAGGTCTCCTATCCGGCCGTTGATGATGAAGTCATCATAGCAATATGTTGTTACAACATCAAGCGGAATCGCCCGCCGTGCGCCGGAACCCAAGGCAACGCCATCCTGCGCCGACTGGTCCGCGGGCCGCGACAGCCGCCGGGCGGATCCCGACGGCGCCGACAAGCAGCACAGCCGAAACGGGCAACCTTCCCAAAGCCCCCCGGCACCCGTCGAGAACATGTAAGCTACGTATTAGCGCAGGTCAGAGGCCATTCGAGACTCCCTGCGGTCGGTAAAGTCGATGAGATCCACAACCTCAACCATGGCACCCCGGCCGGGGAGGACCTGTCGGATCACCTGAAGTACTTCACCGAGCACCTGCCCGCGACCTTTATCTATGCCGGGATCGACGTCGAACGCTGCGGGGTGTTCACCGGCACCCGCGGCCGCCAGCTCGCCGGGCGGTGCGAGCTGATCTGCACCGGCGCGTTCCCCTACCGGGACGAATGGACCCAGCTGATCGCGGCCCTGGAAGCGACCCTGCGGCTGCACCATCATGAGCCCGGCACGCTGCCCGCCCAGGCCCGGTACCTGCACCAGCGCACCGGCGGCATGATCGGCAGCCTGACCCACCTGATTCGCGGCGCGGCCATCCGCGCCATCTTGGGCGGCCAGGAAGCGATCACCCGCCCGCTGCTGGACAGCGTGCGCATCGACCACGCCGCCGAGTCGGCCACCCGCCGCGCCAGCAGCACCCGGTGACCCTCAACCCGGCCCGGCTGGCCCGCTTCGCCGACTGGGCCCAGACACTGCCGCCCCGGCCGCTGCCCCGCACCGTTATCCCGGTCCCCGGTGAGTACTACCTGGACTACATCAGCCGACTCGTGGACGCCAACCACCTGGAATTGCCCGAGCTCACCGGCGCCCTGGACGATCCCGCCGCGGTCACCCTGGACCCCGGCCAGCGGAAACAGCACCGGCAGGAACGTCTCGCGGCCGCAGCCGGCCAGCCGCTGGCCCGGATCGCCCGGCTCTACTGGGACGACGCCGGCCTCTACCTGCGCGACCCCGGCAGGTTCGGCCAGCTGCTGCGCCCGGCCTGCCGCCGCTGCACGGCCCGCCGCGGCATCACCGGGCCCATCGCCTGCCGCCTGCCGCCGCACCTGACCGTCTGCCGCCGCCACCGGCTCTGGACCGGCCCGGCCGCCCGCACCCACGCCGGCCAGCTCGACGTCAGCCAGCTCCCCGAGATCCTCCAGGCGCAGCGCCGCCACCTTGCCCAGCTGGACCACCAACCGTGGCAGGACGTCGAGGCCACTATCAGCGCCGCTACCCGCGCCATCTACCAGGCCCTGCGCGATGGCACCTGGATCCCCGGCCAGCGGCAGCGCCTGCAACAGCTCGCCCCCGCCACCTGGGAACAGGCCCTGGCCGACGTGCTCAACGGCAGGGCCGGCCGGCCAGACGACGGCCCCGGCAAAGCCATCGTCGAGATCGCCATATATCCCGATGTCGTCTGGCTCGCCGCACGCAGCCTGCAGGCGCACAGCGCCAGCCACCGCGCCCCGCCGTGACGCACCGGCCAGCCGCCCTTCGGCGAAATGGCTCAGATTCAGTGGCAGACCACCGCCCGCGACGCTCCAAGGTCCTGCCACCCAAACTGAGCCACCCCAGATCAGCAGCCTGCCTGTGGCTCAGATCCAATGGCAAAGGACACCAGAAACGTATTAAACGGACATAACGGAACGCATCTGAGTTGTCCGACATCTACCGCTTCGACGGCACAGTCCACGTAATCGTCCGACACACGAACGTTCCCGGTACGGTGACTTGGAGTGGAATGGTCGATCGTAGGGATCAGATCTCCGGAAGGTGCCGCAGGTCTGGTTTTAAATAGCCTGGGCCGGTTTGGCCAGCTGGTAGGTGATGGGCCTGGTGTCGCCGGGCATGGCGGGCGGGGTGGCGTTGATCTCGTCGATGAGCAGGGCCAGGGCGCGGGCGACGCGGGGGGCGCCGGGCCTCTGGATCTCGACGGTGATGGCCTGCGGGGTGCAGGTGATGGTGCCGGCCAGGCCGCGGATGATGGTCTGGCGGGTGATGGCGCGGTATTCGTCGTCGTCGCGCAGGTAGGC
>Ga0116214_1000700_pt1 | contig 13415 bp, 11 predicted proteins | sample Sb_taG_FD_88964 | JGI IMG/M metagenome (GOLD analysis project Ga0116214, IMG submission 88964) | Peat soil microbial communities from Weissenstadt, Germany - Sb_50d_1_NS metaG | ecosystem: Environmental > Terrestrial > Soil > Wetlands > Peat | place: Germany: Weissenstadt | collected 2010-09-21
CAGATCAGTGCACCTTCTGGTTTATCTTCTTCTGCTTACCCTTATTCAGTGAAAGCTGGTACTGGAAGCTCTTACCAATTCTATGCTTATTATTTCTACGGAGGATGGTTAGAGACTCGAGACCTGGGCGCGCACTGGTATCCGATCACCAGTGGCACACTTTCGAACATGCAGGCGCCCTCTTTACTCACCGATTCCAACAATCCCAACCATCTCTTACTGGGTGGAGATCAAGGTCTTTTTGAGAGCTATGACGAGGGAGATCACTGGTTACACATTTCTGCCATTCAGGGAAATATACAGAGTATAATAACAACGAATTCTATACCACGTACACTTTACTGTGCCACAGATCAGGGATTTTACCACTGGCAAGAAGGAAACGCTCGGATAACACAGGTGACACGTCTTCCTATGACAACGCCACCAACACGGCTGCTGATTGATAAAACAGGTAGGGCCCTGTATGGACTTTCAGGGCAAGATCTCTGGTTCTCATCTGATAACGGTAGTTCCTGGGTGCATCGCTGGCACTTTGACAGAGGTGATCTTATTTCGTTGGTTGTTGATCCACTGAACCCTCACACGCTTTACGCTGGTTTCTTCCTACCACCCAAAGTCATATATAGCACGGATGGTGGAAGTTCCTGGCAAACACTCACTGATTGATTGAAAGGAACTCCTTGCTTCATTGAAGGATTTTCATTTATGATGAGATCGAAAATATACTGGTCAATTGCGTTATTATTGTTTGCTTCTATAGTACTCATATTTCTTTTTCCTGGTTCACAGCATGTCAATGCAGATGGAGGTGCTCCAAACCTGGCCTATGTGTCTAACACTCAAAAGGGTATTAGTGTCATCGATATAGGTCAACAAAAAGTTACAGGTAGCTTTACAATGGGCAATAATCTCAATGCGATCTATCTCAGTCTGGATGGGCGTTTTCTATATGTAACACAGCCAACATCAGGACATGTAATCATGCTTGCTGCCAAAACCGGTCAGACCATTTGTAGTGCGAATGTGCCAGGGCAACCTTCGCTGTTAGCATTTGATCCTGGGTTGAACGTACTCTATACCGCAGGCAATGGCGGGAATAGTGTTACTGCACTGGACCCAAGCAACTGCGCAATTAAACAGACAATCAATTTGAGCAGTCCCATTTATGGCCTTGCAGTTGGCATCATAGGTTCTGGCGCACCTGGAGAAACTACCAATCAACTTTGGGTAGCTGATGCTACTTCATTGAATGTCTTCGTAAATGAAAAGCTAATCGGTAGTTTACAAGTACCAGGTGGTCCACAATATATCAGTATTCCGCCTGGATTTACTGCATATGTTACAACCCGGCAAGGAAGTGTTTACGCAGTTGATCTTACTTCGCGCAAGCTTTCACCAGCGCTCATAAGTGGAGGATCCTTTGGACCAATGGATTACAACGCTTACACAAGCGAGGTTTACATACCTGATATGCTGAACAAACAAGTTGATGTGCTTAGCCCAATATTTCCAGGGACTAATACACTTCCACGTGAACCAAATTACTCGATTCATCTTGGAGTAGTGCCACAATCGATCGCTATCACCAGCGATGGACAATTAGGCTTTATTGCTCTCGCGGGCGGCAATGTTGCCATGTTAGATATCCCAGGCAAGCAAATTATCAACACCATACTGGTTGGGGGCAATCCACGCTTTATCATTACAGGTCTTTATCCACCGCTCATTGGAACAACCCCGCAGCAAGCTTCTGTATGGGGAACATTTATCAACATCGCAGCATATGTATTGGTGATTGGACTGCTCATTGTTCCGATTATACTATTTCAGAGATATGCCCACAGTAAGGTTGATCACAATATGAAAACACCCTAGGGTAGATAATAGGGATTCATCCTGATGGTATCCCGGCAAAGTCCACCTATACTTAGATCGTTCAATGCGAAAGTTTATCAAGTCATACCAGGAGAGCGATACAAATATTCCACTCTCACGTTCAAGAATGGGAAGGTATAACAGTTTATGCGTGTCAGACCTTTTTTCTGGTTCTTACTGGCCTTCTCTTGCATAGGTGTGTTAATCTTTGCTGCATTACAACGCACACAGTCACCTGCTGTGATGCAGGTGAAACTTGATCAACAGCGACCTGTTGCAAATGGTTTCACAACGTTTGAACTGCATCTGACTGACTCTGAGGGCTTGCCTATTGAACATGCACAAGTCTTGCCAAATGCCAGAATGACTAATATGAGCATGGTGACAAATCAAATCCATGTCGAATCGTTAGGGCACGGAACCTACCTGGCTCAACTTCAATTAGATATGGCTGGGCCATGGGAGATTAGTATCGAAGCTCATGCTGACGGCTTCGAACCCATAGCTAAGAACCTGTTTGTGCAAGTTGAATGAAGCAGGATTGAATACTTGACGCATTAGGGCTCTGGACCTATAGTGGGAATGAAAGGCTGAGAGTGTAGCCAGAACAGGAAGTGAGTCACAGTTATGTCCAGAGTTTTTCATATCTATGCTAAGCCATTTGAGCGCCTGAAGCTCTCTCTTTTTGAGAAAGTCATCCTCGCGAATAGTGTGATGCTTATTTTTGTAGCATTAGTGGGTTTGTGGATCACCAGCCACAATCTTGAAACACACCATTATCTGATTGATACTAGCTTTATAGTGTTAGCGACGCTCCTTGGCTTACTGGTGAATGTGGCATTAATCAGGGCAAGCTTTCGTCCATTATTCGGACTTATGCACACTATCCGAAAAGTCAGCGCTGGGGATACGCATACTCGCGCACAAGTTACTTCTACGGATACTGAAATTGGCGAGCTTGCTCAGGCTTTCAATAGCATGCTGGATCGACTCGAGCAAGCACATAGGGATCAAGCAATGCTAATCCTTCAAGCTCAAGAGGAAGAACGCCGCCGCCTTGCACTCGAACTGCACGATGAGAGCAGTCAGAACCTATCTGCATTACTGATACATACAGAGATATTAAATCAATCCCTGCAAGCTATACCTGACCAAATAACCATTCAACCAGTATATCAACAACTAAGTGAGGGTCTTCAGGTACTGAATCGCCTCACGCAGAAGACATTATACAATATACGCATTCTGGCTCAGCAGTTGCGACCAAGCGTGCTGGATGATCTTGGATTGTACTCAGCATTGCGCTGGTTAGCTGAAGATAGTCATGAACGCCTGCAACTACACGTAGAAGTTCAACTTGAACAATTAGAAGATACTATTCGCACGCAGAAACAAGCGGCTCTATACGAAAACACTCTTTTTCGCATTGCGCAGGAAAGTCTTACCAATGCAGCACGCTACGCACATCCTCAATGTGTCTGGCTCTCGCTTACACAAAATCAGCAAGCAATTTGCCTACGGATACGCGATGACGGCATAGGCTTCGATGCTTCACAAAAGTTTGCAGGTTTAGGAATAGCAGGTATGCGTGAACGAGCATCATTATTGGAAGGCTCATTGACAATCGTCTCGCAGCCAGGGCAAGGAACGACAGTGGAAGTTTTTTTACCTTTATCAACATCAAGCATGAAGGACTCGGTATATGCCTGACGAATCTGCCTCTTCCTCAATAATACATGTGCTGCTTGTCGATGATCACGACATCTTACGCCAGGGACTAAAGATGCTACTCAGCATGCAGCAAGGAATAAAAGTGGTGGGCGAAGCACGTACTGGACAGGAGGCGATAGTTATGGCAAAGGAACTTATGCCAGATGTGGTCGTAATGGATATTACGATGCCGAATATGGATGGGCTGGAAGCTTGCCAACTCATTCGGAACCAGCAGCCTGCAACTCAAGTTCTGATGCTTACTATGCACGAAAGCGAGGAATATTTTCTACAAGCGCTGCGAATGGGAGCTGCAGGATACCTAGTGAAGAAAGCGGCCCCTTCTGACCTACAAATGGCAATTAGCTCGATCGCACAAGGTGGCGCTTTTCTCTATCCAGGACTGGCAAAGGCACTCATTCGATCATATACAGCCTCTACCACGTTTGAAACTCGAACGACTCGTGATCACAAACCTGCGAACGCTTCAAACCTTGCACAAGCATTACAGGTGTTGACTCCTCGTGAAGTAGAGATACTCAGACTGGTAGCAGAGGGTCACACAAACCAGGAAATTGCTGATCAACTGACACTAAGCATTAAAACAGTGCAGGCTCACCGTGCGAATGTGATGGAAAAGCTCGATTTGCGTGATATCACGCACTTAGTACGCTTCGCTGTCCGATACGGCTTGATTCCACCTGAACCTTAGCTCTTGCACATTTTCCACAAAATAGTACTCTTGCTCCGATCCTGTGTCGAGAGGGCTTGTTTGATATTAACATATTCAGGAAGCAGGAAGAACATGACAGCACATCTTACTCATCTTCAATTTATCAACCTCAGGTTGTACTTGTTCATCAAACTGCTATAATATGTGCTGAGAAATAGATATACATATCACAACGAAAAGTAATGATGAGGTAAATATGTGTCGCTCTCTAACGTGTATCCGACAACCGAAATATATTGGGTTTTTGCTATCAGGTATCATTGCACTACTTTTGGTTGCATGTGGAGGCGACACTTCTGGAACCCAAGCAACTGCAAGTCCTACTGTAGAACCAGTGAATGGGTTCGGTACAGCCGCAAACCATGTGCATTCGCTACTTGTTCTCTCTCCACATGTCCTGGTGATGGCAACCCATTATGGGTTGTTTCGCTCGCAAGATGATGGTACGAGCTGGCAAGAGGTTGCAGGTGGTAGCAATCAACCGATGGAAGGACTCATGACCTATTCACTCACATATAGCCCTCTCAATCCTCAGAGGCTCTATGTCTTGACACAACCCGCCGTTATTCCACATTCAGGTATAGTCGGGTTGTATACAAGCGCCGACCAGGGACGGACGTGGAATCTTTCTATTGCTGCCGCAAGCATTTCTACAAGAACGATCTTCGTCGCGGCGCCTGGAAACGATACACCCGACGAAGTATACGTCTATCTCTCCGAGCTGGGGCCACTAGGTTTGAAAAGAAGCCTGGATGATGGACAACACTTCACCAGCACGGGAACCCTGCCATTTGGATTGATCTTCGGTGTGCTTGCTGTTCCGGGCTCTCCCGGCCATTTGCTGGCTTATAGCAGTGATGGTATGGCAAACAGCACTGATGGTGGAATCCACTGGCAGATAATCAAGAGTATTACTAGTAGCATCAATGATGTGACTACAGCCGGACCTCATAGTCCCATCTATGCATCTGGTGACGCTGGAATTTACTCTTCGAATGACGGTGGCAAGACATTCCAGTTGGTGTACACCCAGGCTTCATTTGCCTCATTGACATCTTCACCAACACAGCCTCAAGTGATTTATGGTAAGACTGGTACGAACGTGTATCGCAGTGATAATGGAGGCCATAGCTGGAACACACTACCACATATCAGTGGTAATTTAGCAGTGCTTACGGCTGATCCGATGAATGCCTTGAGTGTTTACCTATCACTTTCATATCCTACCGCTCTCTACCGCTTCAGCCAGGACAGCAAAGACTGGTTATCACTTACCCCACAGACCTAGCACCTGAATGAAGGGTATTTACATAATGAAGATTGTTTGTCGCGTTGGCTCCTTATTGCCTGGTCTTGCATTGCTCCTGTTTTTATTTCCTCTGTCCCAACGTGTCTATGCGGATGGTGGTGCTCCTAACCTGGCATATGTGGCTGGTGCTGCGCATGGAATAGGTGTTATTGACATTGGTCAACAAAAAGTAACCAGTAGTATCACAGTAGAAGGTAATCCGCAGATGATTTTGCTCAGCCTGGATGGACGTTACCTCTACGTCACGCAACCAACTTTTGGGCGCGTCGCCATTCTCTCCGCAAGAACCGGGAAGATTATCTGTACGGCCAGCTTGCCAGGTCAACCATCATTGCTGGCTCTTGGCCCACAGAGTGGCTCTCTCTATGCTGCAGGTAACGGAGCCAGTGTTGTCAACATACTTAACCCTACTACCTGCGCTTTAGAGCATACTTTCCAGACACAGAGTCCGGTATATGGAATTGGGGTTGGTCTTGTCGGTACCGGCAACAACCTGCACGATCAACTTTGGGTCTCCGGCACTACCTCACTCACCTACTTCGATCCAAATGGACAACCTACAGGGAACATCGCTGTTGCAGGCGGACCACAGTATCTCAGCCTACCAGGAGGTTATGCTCTTTATGTGACAACTCGTCAGGGTGGTATTGACGCTGTGGAATTTGCTACAAGAAAAGTAATCCCACTCATATCAGGGGGTAAGTATGGAACAATGGATTACGATGCAGTCACCGGAGAGATTTATGTTCCAGATGAACAAAACCAACTACTTGATGTTTTAACGCCCTGGACTCCAGGCACCGATTCAATCCCACATGAACCGAATCGCATCGTTCACCTGAGTAGTTCACCCCTGGCAGTTGCCGTCACCAGCGATGGGCAACTCGCCTTTGTAGCGCTTTCAAGTGGCCAAGTTGCAATGCTCGATGTGCCTGGTCGGACAATTACCAACACGATAGTAGTTGGTGGAACGCCTCACTTCATTATTACAGGTCTCTACCCACCCCTGCTTGGAACAACGCCTCAGGAGGCTGCTACATGGAGCACTATTATTAATATTGCAGCCGGTGTAGTTGTAGTCGTGCTCATTGTCGGTTCTATCCTGCTTATCAGGAGAAATAGGAATCTCATTAGCTCAAAAAGGTGAGGGAAATCTAAGTCCCCTGCGGATTGATTCAATGACTGCCTCTATAAATTCCGTTGTACTTCCTCTGCCTCCTTGATCCTGAGTCAAGCCAACTCCTAAACGGTAAGTTTTCTCAATCGCACGCTCCAACTGCTTTCCCTGTTCAGTATAACCAAGATAAGTGAGCATCATTGCACCCGAAAGAAGCATCGCCGTGGGATTAATGATCCCTTTGCCAGCCAGATCCGGTGCTGAACCATGTACAGGCTCAAAATACGCATAGTGCTCGCCGTAACAGGCGCTGGGAGAAAGACCCAACCCTCCTATGCTGCCACTGGCTACATCAGCAAGGATATCTCCATGTTCGTTAGAGAGAACTACCACATCAAGCGTCTCTGGAGCAGCAATCAAACGTCGTGCCAAATCATCGATAAGAAACTCCCGGTAACTCAAACTGGGATATGTATGCACAGTTTCCTTTACTATTGAACGTAAACGCCCATCGGTACGAGGCAATATCGAGTATTTGGCACCAAGGGTTACAATTCCGGGATAGCCAGTCGACTGCCGACGCAGCGCCAGCTCGCATGCTGAAACCGCTAATCGATACATCTGTTCATCTGTGCAAACACGTACAGCGTATGTTCCCTGCTTTTCCATAGGAGGAACCTGCCACCATGACTTGCTGCTGGTTAATGCACCTAGCTCACTCACATTACCCTCACGAGGTGGATACATACCTTCCAGATTGTCGCGTATAATTACGTAATCGATATACTCAGGATGAAGCATAGGGCTACGATATCCCGCATACCATCGCACAGGCCTTACATTGACATACGTCTCTTTGCCCCAACGGAGATACCATAAGACAGGTCTGCTTGGGCCACCACTAGCTCCAAAGAGCGTACAATCCGCAGCATCAATCTTTTCTCGTGTATCATCGGGGAATGCGTCACCATTGTGTTCTTGCGCCTCGCGTCCGCTTAGTGCTTCGACAAAACGGATATCTGGCACTAGCATGCGCAAAATCTCCACAGTTGGACGCATCACTTCAGGTGCAGCATCGTCTCCAGCTATGATACAAACGATCGGAGGTTTAGAAGGCAAATGCAAACGACAAAAAAAACTTGGAATCATCGCAGGGTTCCTTCCTGGCGAATGTATTCGATGATCCCACCTGCTGCAACTATACGAGCTACAAAAGGATTTAATGGTTCAGCCTGAAACGTCTGATCTGTGGTCATATTATGAATTGCGCCGGTTGCCAGGTCCACTTCTACCTGCTGCTCATACGCACTGGCTAATACAGCCTCTTCACAAACGAGTACAGGCAGGCCAATATTGACGGCATTTCGATAGAAGATGCGAGCAAAACTGCGTGCAATGACTACTTGAACTCCGCATGACTGTAATGCAGCGGGAGCGTGCTCACGCGATGAGCCACAGCCAAAATTATGACCAGCCATGACGACATCGCCTGCTTTCACCTGCTGCGCAAACTCGGGCAGCACTTCACAAAGGCAATAACGAGCAAGTTGGGAACGATCGGTGGTAACATTGTAGCGTCCTGGAATGATCACATCGGTATTCACATTATCGCCAAGCATCCAGATAAGACCCATTTTTAATAATCCTTTCATTTTATGGGCACATTCAATAATCCCTTACAAAACATTTCGTGGATCAGTAATATGTCCCGTAAGCGCTGTAGCTGCGACCGTAGCAGGACTACCTAGATAAATTTCAGCGGTTGGATCACCCATACGCCCGGTAAAATTGCGATTCATTGTTGTTAGAGCGCGTTCACCAGGGGCAAGAACACCGAAATGACGCCCGATACAAGGGCCGCAACCAGGAGTACCAACCGACGCACCAGCCTGTACAAATGTTTCAAGGTAACCTAACTGCATGGCTTCAAGATAAACCTCGCGAGAGGCGGGTATTACTACCATACGAGTCTGGGGATGAATTGTTTTTCCACGCAAAATGTTTGCAGCAATTGCAAGATCATCAAGACGGCCATTGGTACAGGTACCGAGAAACACCTGATCGATACTCACGTGTCCTACTTCTTCCACCGAAGAGACATTGTTGACATCTGGTGGACAGGCGATCATCGGCTGCAACTGCGAAGCATCTATATCTACAACTCGTTCATATCTTGGATTGTTTGGGGTAAGCATAGGATAGTCGCGTTCGGTACGACCTCGCAGCCATGCCCTGGTTGTCGCATCTGGTGCAACCAGTCCTGCCTTACCTCCCATTTCAATAGCCATATTGCAGAGTGTGAAACGCTCGCTTACTGACATCTGCTCAACCAGATCTCCTGTATATTCGATGGCGCGATAATTAGCGCCATCAACGCCAATCCTACGAACTATTTCAAAGGTTACGTCCTTAGCGTATACCCCAAACGGGAGTGTTCCAAAGATGTGGATATTGATCGTAGATGGGATGCGAAACCAGGTACGTCCTGTAGCATAGGCAACACCAATATCGGTAGATCCCATACCAGTCGCGAAAGCACCAAGCGCGCCATACGTGCATGTATGGCTATCGGCTCCAACGATGACATCTCCAGGGAGAACATACCCACGTTCTGGCATCACCTGGTGACAGATGCCTTCCTGCAAAATGGTAATATCTTGCTCCCGTGCGAATGTACGTATGTCACGTTGCAGTGTTGCTGCTGCAATAGTTGCAGCGGGAATAATGTGATCAAAGACGATGTGCGACCGTCCTGGATCGAATACTCGCCCGTTGTTTTGTTGCGCTAACTCCCGAAACGCCTTGATTGCTAGAGGGGTTGTGGTATCGTGGCTCATCACACGATCAACCTCCACCACAACTGTTTCGCCCTGTTCTACAGTGCGGCCCAACTTGTTGCTAAAAATTTCTTCGGTTAGTGTTCCCATACGACACTTCCTTTCTGCTGATACCATGTCTGAATAAATTCGTCTACTTCTTCCTGATTAAGCGAACCAAATTCAGCTCGCTCTTTAAGTGACCGGGTTAGATGACAGACTTCATCTGTACTCAAATCTAGACCCAAAGTTGCTGCGCGGTGTCCAATAGCATATCTTCCCGTAAAACGAGATCCGACATCGATGTGGCGCATTAGTCCAAAATCGGTTGGAGTGAGCACTTCATACGACCGTGGGTTGCGAAGTACAGCTTTCGTATGTATACCTGCTCTATGTGTAAAAGCGCCTGGAGCAGTGATAGGCATATTAAAGGGAATAGGAAGATCAAGACACTCTGCCACAAAGCGATCGAGGTGGGCAAGTTGTGTAAGCTCATACGCCTCCAACAGTTGCGGATGATGAATATAGAGTTGCGCTATAAGTCCACTGAGCGAGGCAATACCATTGCGTTCGCCAATACCCATGACTGTGACGTCAAGACAATCTGCGCCAGCTTCCAGCGCGGCAAACGTATTAGCCAGCGCACATCCTGTATCATTGTGACCATGGAACTCAATGCCAACCTGTGGATAACGATCAGCGCAGAGACGGACAAGTTGTTCAACCTGACGAGGTGTTGCGATACCTACGGTGTCTGGCAAACCAATGCGTTGCACTCCTGCATTGACAACCGCATCAAAGACAGTCAACAAGTCAACCAGGTCGCTACGAAATGCATCCTCAGCGGAAAAGCGCACATAGCGTCCAGCAGATCGTATGAGTTGAATCAGTGGCAAGGTCTCCGCAAGCATCCGGTCGATACGGCGACCATGGCTATAGGCACGTAGTTCTGCTGATGTACCATAAAAGAGATTCAACCCGTAGACCGCGGTATCGAGGGCAGCCTGTACATCAGCTTCAACACAACGTACATGCGCAACGATATGAGCATGTAGACCAGCCTCACACAATAGATGGGTAGTACGCTGTGCACCTGGCGAGCTGATTGGAGAGGGAACCTCAATGAATGTTACACCGAGAGCATCCAGCAAATGTGCTATCGTTAATCGTTGCTCAAGGGTAAAGAAAGCTCCAATATACTGCTCACCCTCGCGTAATGTGGAATCGAGAATAGCTAGTGACCGCATGATGTCATCTCCCTCTCTATTGCAAGTTCCTTCAGTACCAATTCAAGAATATCAATAGCCTGAATGTATTCAGCTATATGTATATGCTCCTGGGGCGTATGATCAAAACGCGAGTCACCTGGTCCATATGCGACAATATTCTGTCCCCAGGCTAGCCCTACAACATTCATATCTGACGTTCCCGTTTTGTGTTTGAAGACGGGTTGCCCTCCGATTGTTCGAATAGCTGAAATGAAGGCACGTGATACAGTTGTCGTGCGCGTTGTCTGAAATGCTGCCTCTTCGCCTGAGAAACTGATATGTGCTTCATCTTCGTTAGCCCACTGCTCCAATTGGGTACGTAAAGCAGCTATATCGTAATCGGGAGGTAAACGGAAACCAATATGCAACTGCGCCTGATCCTCTAAACCGTTCTGGTTAGTGCTAAGACTCCTCAGCGAGGGCATGAGCGAGGCAAATGTGGAGTTTGTAGCATATTGCCTGTTCCATTCAGCAGCATACTGACTCACTCGATTCCAGAAAGTCACAGCTACTTCGTTCGGGTTTTGTTGCGACCCAGCACTATGATGTGCTGGACGCGTTATGCAATATTCCAGCAGCAACCTGCCCTTGTAACCAATCGTTACCGCCTGACTTCCACTCGGCTCTCCAATAACACAGGCAAAGGGCTGGTAGCGTTCTACAAGAGCTCGAGCACCCCGTGAAGTAGCAGATTCTTCCTCAACAGCGCCAATCACCATTATTGGGTGCTGGAATGAGTCTGCACGCACAGAGCGCGACAGGCGAACTGCGGCACACAGAAAGGCAGCTAACGGCCCCTTTGCATCTACCGCACCTCTTCCATGTAATATTCCATCCTGTATACGAACCGGAATGTAACCGCGAACGGTATCCATATGACCAAGCAAGATAACAGGCTGTGATCCTGTATGTGCCTCACGAGGATGGGTACTGGCGATCCAATTTCCAACATCGTCAACATAGCTATGCAGGCCTAATAGTTGCGCCTGCTCAACCAGGTAATGAGCCAGTGCGTTCTCCTGGCGAGAGTAGCTTGGTATGATAAGCATATTCTTGAGGAGAGAAACTTCGACGCTCTGGTCGTACTCTGGAGATGAAGACTCAACTCCTGTGACTGCCCGGTCGGTAGTTCCTACTTCAAGCAATACTTCTTCCACTACGTCCAATACACGTTCCATTTGTTCCTCCGTAATCACCAGAGGTGGCAACAAGCGAATAACGTTCGATCCAGCCTGAAGAGCTAATACGCCACGTTCACTTAATGCTTCAAGGTATGGTTGCACACGTCGTTTGAGTTCGATACCAAGTAACAAACCCTTTCCCCGTACTTCGCGAATAAGTGGGGAGTGCAGCGTCCTGAGGCGTTGCAGGGCATATTGACCAAGAGCATCAGCACGCTCCGCAAGTGCCTCTCGTTCAATGATATCAAGGGTAGCCAGCGCTGCGGCACAGGCTAATGGATTGCCGCCAAAGCTACTGCCATGTAGGCCTCTGGTTATATGCCCGCTCTTCATTACACGTTGGCCGAAACAGATCGCTCCCATCGGGATACCACCAGCCAGGGATTTTGCCAAACACAGAATGTCAGGCTGTAGATCGTAATGCTGGCATGCAAAAAGTCGTCCTGTTCGTCCAAAGCCTGTCTGTACCTCGTCAATGATCAGCAAGGCTCCGCGTTCATGACAGAGAGATACCAGACCATGTATGTATTCCTCACAGGCTACATGCACACCCCCTTCACCCTGAACCAATTCAATAATGACCGCAGCAGTATCCTCATTGATTGCTGCATCTGCTGATGCGAGGTCGTTGTAACGAATGTGGCTAATACCAGGTACAAGTGGTGTGAAAGGTTCACGATAGTGTGGTTCCCACGTCGCAGAAAGTGCACCCATTGTGCGGCCATGGAATGCGCGAAACGTTGCAACTATTCCTATACGACCTGTAGCAATACGAGCAAATTTGAGAGCACCCTCAACGGCCTCAGTACCACTGTTACAGAGAAAGATCTGATCGAGTCCATCAGGCAAAATGCGTGCAAGACGTTCAAGCACCTGGGCACGTTTATCGTTGTAGAAAATTTCAGGACAGGTGATGAGACGCTGTGCCTGTGTTGCAATTGCGGCAGCAATCTCTGGTCGTGAATGACCAATGTTTGCTACTCCATAACCCGCGGTGCAGTCGATGTATTCGCGTCCATCGCCATCCCACACTAGAGCACCACTGCCTCGTACAATTGCTACAGGACGCTTACTGTACACACCACTCGTGTAAGTATTTTCAAGTTCGATAGTTGCATTCATACGAAATTCCTTTCAACATGGATAAGCGGTGATTCAATGACCGTTCCAGATCCATTGAGCACATCCTGTAACGAGTTACTGCCTATACAGACTCGTGGTACACCATTTTGAAGAGCCTCTTGTGCACCAAGCAGTTTCTTGCGCATGCGTCCTCGGGCATATTGAACGTAGTCCGCAAGTTGATGGGAAGGGATTGAGCGAATGAGAGTTGTTTGATCTTCCGGATTCGCCAGCAAACCTGGTACATTTGTCATTATGACAAGTGCATCAGCACGGAGCGC
>Ga0116214_1000730_pt1 | contig 13060 bp, 14 predicted proteins | sample Sb_taG_FD_88964 | JGI IMG/M metagenome (GOLD analysis project Ga0116214, IMG submission 88964) | Peat soil microbial communities from Weissenstadt, Germany - Sb_50d_1_NS metaG | ecosystem: Environmental > Terrestrial > Soil > Wetlands > Peat | place: Germany: Weissenstadt | collected 2010-09-21
CGTTTCCTGGTGGTGGATGCGCCGTATTGCACAGGCACAACCATCCAGATTAATGGCGGAATGTACATGCTCTAGCGGTTACTCACTTCGGTGGTGCTTTGTCCAGCGACATCAGGGATCAATTCCTCTGATACCACGCTGATCTTTGTGCCGTTTTATCACATTTACGGTGTGTTACTGACAGGCAGTTTCCTGGCTGCTGGTGCCAGGCAGGTCATCGTAGATCGTTTTGAACTGGAACCAGTTTTGGACCTGTGTGAAAAGCATGATACCCAGCTAAAAATTACTCGGAGGTACAGAAGGGCAGCCAGGGACATTACACGTTCCTGGCCCTCGTGGCACTGCCCTGAACACGGTGGTGCTGATGAGTAGCAGGCCACTCCTCATGAAACGGCCGAGTGACGGATCGACATTGCCTTGTATCGCTCACAATGAGAGGAGACACCTTCAGAGGATCAGGGTCTCTGTGGTCCAACTCCTCAGAGAGACAGATGAGTGTTTTGTCTCTCTGAGCTGTACGACTGACACGAGTATGGAAACGGCTCTCCGTGCGACATATTTATTCGCCACCCTCATACTTGAATGAGACCTCGAGCTTCACACGGTAGGAAAGCGGCTTCCCAGGCTCAATGTGGATGTCTTGCTCGACAATGCGAGCGACCCGAATGTTTCGCAAGGTCTGTGAAGCCTTCTCGATGGCGACTGCGGCGGCTCTTTCCCACGACTCATCGCTTGTCCCCACGAGATCGATCACTTTGTAGACTCTTTCCGTCATTGTACGCTCCTTTTGTTCAGGTGTGTGTAGCCAACTGACTGACGAGTGACTCTGCAGCCATTCTAAGTGTACTCTAGAAAGAGCAGCAGATCAAGCTTCTTTGCAGCCTTACAACGCACGCGCCTGAGTTAGCCTCTGCTTCCCACATAGTGACAACCAAACTGAAGAGCTAGTAATATGCATAGCAATATGTTATAATGCCTATAGCACATAGCTAGAACGATTGTCTCACACCTCTTCTCCTCGCGTCGTTGAGAAAAGAACCTCTGGAGATAGCCTTCTCTGTGAAACATGCATTACTCGTCAAGAAGTTCCTCACAAAGAGGGAAAGAAAGGATCAAAGGAGGGCATAGAATGGCACTTCTCATAGTAGCACTCACACTTATTTTCCTGGATATGACATCCCAACACTGGGGCGTTGCCAGCACTGATGGCATGACCAGCCTTGAATGGGTGCGCAGACAACAGTGGTTTGGCTTTCACTAGCATGCATCAAATCTCTTGAATCAAAATCTGCTGGAAGCGGGACTTGCTCGCATCCTTTGGGTGCGACACTACACGTCGCTTTCGGCCACTTCGCTCGTGACCACTTCCACCTCGATGCCGGGAATATCTTTGCGTAAAATCTCAATATGCCATATCAGTTTTTCCGGTGACTCTTTGAAGAGGGGAATCACCGTGACCTTCGATCCCCTCAGCATCACCACCGCATGATCGCCCTCCTCTGTAGTTGTGATAAAAACACGGAAATTGGGTGTGCTCTCTTCAGCTTTGTACACTTCAACGGTGTGGCCAGCACTTTGTGAGAGCGCTGCTGCGATCTTGCCGATGACAGCAATCATCTCTAGTTCCTGGTCTGGCATAGTAAACCTCCTTTGGTGAGTGCCCCTTTATCCTTTTCTTTGCCTTCATACGTATTCAAGGGCTTTCTATAGTATACCCAATACCGAGTCATTGACGCCTGCCTGGCTCTTCGTTACCCGAACAATCTCCATGTGCAAGAACTCCTCCATTGAAATAGCAGAGATCACGCGACCAGGCGGCGTGCGATCCTGCAGGGATGAAGGATGTCTCACAGTTTCCTCACAATGTTGACTACACATCTGTTCTATATCCCACGCAGGCGCTCTATTCCTCAGTATACAACCATAGGGCCTGTTTGCGTTTGTGCTGTTTTTCAGGTAGTATGAACGGTAGCGCGATTTGCTTCCCCTGTACATTGTCCTGCGTAGCGTAATCCTTCTCGTATGTCTAACTCATGTCACGTACTCTGTCACTCATTGAAAGGAGTTCGTAATCTATGACCTACCACATATTTCCGGTAGGCAGTCGCGTGCGTGTCACCAGTTACGGCCCGTTCCACGAGCACCGGGGAACGGTACGCGACGTGCACACGATTGCCGCTGATCTTGAAGAGCCGCTTTGTTTCTATTTGGTTGCGCTTGATCATGAGCAGAGGAAAGAACCTCTGTGGTTTGACTATGCTGAGGTCGAACTCAATACCTCTTCGCTCGTGGCGCTTCAGGAACGCTAGGTGCACCACGTTGCAACACGAGTCAGGTTTCCCATAGGATGCTCCTGTTGCTTGTCTCCTTGGTGTAAAAGAAAGATCCACATTCCTGTCGCCAGACAGGAATGTACTTTTCATATCCCTCCCAGGGTCTCCAGCACGCAATTCTCAAGCTGCTCTCTCCTTGCAGAGTTGAAAACACAGCAACGTAAGGACTCTGGCCATACACGAGCGGAGGAATGGATCTTCGTTTAGAAGTTGCGCTCTTTGCTCCCATCACACACTGTGGGGAGTAGCAAGGGAGTAGCCCACCCCACCTTTTGTCAGGATATAGCGCGGGTGAGCAGGATCAGCTTCCAATTTGTTGCGCAAGCGGTTGATGTTCACTTGCAGCACGTGGCTCTCCCCCAGGTACGCTACACCCCAGACCTCCTCCAACAACTGATCTTGTGGTACCACACGATCCACGTGCTGCGCGAGATACGCCAGCAGGCTAAACTCGATGGGAGTCAGAAAGACTGGCTGACCCGATTTGGTCACTTCTTGGGTAGCATAATCCACCGTGAGCTCGCTGATGGTGATGGAAGATTGCAAGCCATCGAGGTGTGCACGTGGAGTGATCTGACCACGGCGCAGCAATGCCCGCACGCGAGCCATGAGTTCGTCGAACTGAAATGGCTTGCTCAAATAATCATCTGCACCCAGATCCAGACCTCGCACTTTGTCCTGATCCAGTCCACGAGCCGTGAGCAGGATAATCGGGATGGAGGAGAAGGTGCGGACACGTTGGCACACGCTGAATCCGTCCAGTTTGGGCATCATCACGTCGAGCAACACGAGGTCAAGCCTCTGCGTTTGAATCAGCGCGAGGGCTTCTTCTCCATCACTGGCCGCCAGGACCTCAAAGTCCTCCAACTGGAAGTGACGCGTCAGCAAGCGCAACAACTGTGGATCATCATCAGCTATCAGAATCGTCGTATTTATAGCTGTCATGGGTTCTCCTCCAGTGTAATACCTGCATTGACCATTCCTGTGAGATGTACGTTGTAGAAGTTGAGATGTGCGTGATGGGCTTCACTGAAATCGGCAAGCACATCTTGATGGTCGTGTCTCCAGCTGTTCCAGGTCTCAATTCCCTCGCTCAGTAGTTCAAAGTGGAGTGGGTTGACCATCGGAATACCTTCCTTTGGGTCCGATGGGCATGTGTTGCGTAAGTACTTCCCAGTTCGCTCACAAGAAACCATTTCGCTGAACAGGACATGCAGCATGCTCTAACAGGAGTATATCACAAAACAATCACAAGCTGACGTGATGAAGAGCATTCTCATCACAAACACATCACAGTCTTGCACATTGCTCTCCTGTTGTCTGTGGCTCAAGAGATCGGCCACTTGCACCACGAGAGAGTAGGTGGGAAGGAACAGAGAAAAGTGTCCTTGTGTGAATGCGAAAGGCTAGCAGGATTCAAAGAGCAGTGTACGACCAGGAAAAGAGGATCGCGACTGTGCAACAGCCTCCTTGTCATGTATACTAGGATTACGATGCACGCGAGGTGCGCATGCAGGCTGTATCGAAGGAGATTGGACCATGAAACGGCGCTTTTGGAATGAAGACGTTGAAACGCTGCCGCCAGCCGCATTACGCGATCTAGAAAATGCACGCCTGCAAGCTCAGCTAGAGTATGTCTGGGCCTCTTCTCTCTTCTACCAGGCCAAATTCTCTGCTGTCGGTGTTAAACGCACTGCTCTTCGTGACCTGGCTGATCTTCCACTCCTCCCTTTCACTGAGAAAGATGAGATCCGGCAGAATCAACAGCAGCATCCTCCCTTTGGCAGTTATCTTGCCAGTGCACCCGAACGTTTGATCCGCGTCCACAAAACCTCCGGTACAACAGGCCGCGCGCTCTATGTCGCGCTGACAGACAAAGATCGCCACGTGATGAATGAAAGTGCCGCCCGGTCCTTCTGGGCCGCCGGACTGCGCCCCACCGATACGGTCGTCCATTGTCTAAACTATCGTCTCTGGGTAGGAGGCTATTCCGACCACGAGAATCTGGAGACGACGGGAGCGACCGTCGTCCCATATGGGGTAGGACAAACTGCCTCACTCATCCAGACCATCCGCGAACTTCACATCAACGCCATCAGCGCAACTCCTTCGTATATGCTTCCGCTGGCCGAAGAGGCCCTCGCCCAAGGGCTGAATCCTCGCAACTTGGGACTGAGCAAAGGGTTCTTTGGGGCAGAGCCGGGCATGAGCGAGCCCGGCATACGAGCACGCATGGAAGAGACCTGGGGAATGCGCGCGATGGATGCGAACTTTGGGATGGCCGACGTTCTGAGCATCATGGGTTCGGAATGCGAGCATCGCCAGGGGCTGCACTTCCAGGCAAGCGGCATTGTCGCGGTCGAATTGATTGAACCGGAGAAGGGGACACCTCTCGCGCTCATCGATGGGGCAGAAGGTGAACTGGTCTACACACATCTCATGAAAGAGGCTCAACCCCTGATACGCTATCGCGCCCGTGACGTAGTGCGTATCCTGGGAACTGGCCCCTGTGAGTGTGGGCGGACCACCTTTCGCTTTCGGGTGTTAGGCCGCAGCGATGATATGCTGCATGTACGAGGCGTCAACGTCTTTCCTGGCGGCGTTGGCAATGTGTTGGCGCATCTCACAAACCAGTTCTCCGGTGAGTTTCAGATTATCGTCGATCATCCTCCACCGCATCAGTACTTACGCATACGCATAGAATTGATCCAGGGCTTGCTGCCCGAGCAGGTGGGAGACCTGGCACAGCAGATCATCCATAGGCTGCGTGAGCAACTCAGTTTTCGAGCTGAAGTAGAGCTTGTGCCGTATGGAACACTCCCGCGCACCGAGCAAAAAGCCCGCCGCGTCATCAGAACCTATGGATACGTTTGAAGAAGGAAGCAACCACGATGAACGAACCATCCGTCCTCTACAATGTCTCAAAAAAGGTCGCTCGCGTGACCATGAACCGGCCAGCAGCGATGAATGCTATGAGTCGGAGCATGATCACGGAGCTGCGTAAGACTCTGGAAGATGCCCAGAACGATCCCGAGGCTGAGCTGATCGTACTGACCGGCGCCGGCGCGAATTTCTGCGCAGGCGACGACCTGAAAGAGGCCGAGCAGCAGACCGCCGAGGAATTCCTGGCTCTCATAATGGATCTACAGCGCCTCACCCGCCTGCTCATGAGTGAAAAGCCAACCATCGCAGCCATGGATGGCTACGCGGTAGGAGGTGGTTTCGAACTCGCCCTCGCGTGCGATTTTCGCGTCGCCACGACGCGAGGACGCATGGGATGTGTTGAGACTGGTGTGGGCATGGTGATCACCGGTGGCACGAGCGTCCTGCTGCCACATATCGTTGGACAAGCACTGGCACGGGAGATGATCTTCACGGCAGACATCTTCGATGCCGCCACAGCGAAACAGATGGGGTTGCTCCATCGCCTGGTCGACCAGACGGCGTTGGACGCCGAAGTGCAAACGCTCACTGACACACTGCTGAGTCGTGCGCCGCTGGCCGTACGCGAGAGCAAGCGCTTGCTCAACCGCCCGTTGGAGACCGAGTTGGAGCGCGCATTCCAGAATGAGCTTGAGGCAATCATGCGTTGTTTTGTCTCTACTGACGCACACGAGGCCGCAGTGGCATTCCGCGAAAAACGTCCACCGATCTTCCGGGGAGAGTAGAGGCGGCTTCGCAACAGTCCTGGAGAAGCTTATGCCCAAGATCGGCGGCTACTACCTGAATAGAACGACCATTGCACCATCCTAACAATAATTTTGCCGGCAACGCCTCTGGATCAGCATGCAGGTAATCGTGATCACGTACCAATACATCTTGATCGTATCGTGGCAATGCAGGCCGCTCCTCGGCCATGAGACGCTCCACCTGACTGGTCCAAATCTGCATTTTATCGATCATGTGGCCGGCCACTTCTACAGCTGACCATTCGCCTGCTGCGGGGCGATGTCGGATGGCGTGGTCATCACTGAGGAGTGCCATGTAAAAGACAGCTGGAATCTCGCGGATCTGGACAGCCCAATGTTCTTGCTCGGTGGGCATCGTTTCCTCCTTCGGTCCACTCTTCATTAGAGTGGACGCCGAGTCTTTCAACATTAGCGCGAAATCTCATTCATTGATGAGCACAGATGTTTTCTGGATCACTTTCTCATCTCGAGACGAGTCTTGAATTTCTGACGCACCATTTCGGTAATCCGAGCAAGAACCGCTCGCTCTTCAATTTCAAAAAGAAATTTCAGCCATGTTGGGAGAGCCGCTATCTCGTCTACTCGAGCACGCTGACGCTGCCCAAAGTCTGCTGGGCGCTTTACCGTGCCCACCAAGGTGATGCGTCACTGCTCAAGGCACTCTTCAGAGCACTCAAAAGGAACGAGTGATGCCACCGAACGCGCGCTGAGGATGGTACACGTCGGGGCTCACATACGTTAACCTTGAGTCAATCAGACTACGCCAGGTTAGGCGTGGCCACATGCCACACACCACCAACACCCTCGCCTGTCGTCTGACCCGCAGCACTATCTGACGAGAAGGTATAAAGAGGGTGTCCGTTATACTCAACCTGATTGCCATTGGCATCCACGACCACCGTCAATTTCCCTGGAAGGGGAGTTGCGCTGGTAGGTGTTCCTGAACTTGGGGCGAGCAGGGGAGGCCAGGCACTGGCACAACCACCACTACAGACCGTGGACGGTGGGCTATCGGAGGTACGATAGTAGAGGGTCAAGCCCTGAGCGTTAGTGAGAATCGTCTCCGAAGTGCCACTCACCGTAGCTGTTGCCGTTTTGATGAGGGCGGCACTTGGAACTGTGGTTGGAGCGGTGGTCGGAGTTGCAGTTGGAGCTGTAGTTGGGGCCGGATTGCTGGAAGCTGTGGATCCACCACAGGCGACAACAAGCAATGCAACTGCAAGGATAAGCGTAACAGGAAAAGAGCGTCGTAGGGATATCATATGTTGGGTTCTCCTCTGGTACTAGAATAACATGGTCCTATAGGACCTTCACGATGCGAAGATCAGGCAGTAGTTGTTGCCATTTTCCTACATACCTGCTCAGGTACCTTGAAATGAAGGAAAGACGGGATGACCATAGTAACTTTATCATACCACCTTCTCAATATGAAGTAAGCTGCATGAGGTAAGCCGCTGGCGAAGTACCATCTCTAGCCCTGAACCGATTCTCCGTTTAGCGAGGAGATCATCATCTTGCACCTGCTCTCTCGTGGAGTTGTGCATACCCTACTTCTGAATACTTACAAAAACTTTGCAAAATCCTTACAATTGATTCATTATCCTCTCATCAAAACTGGCTATAATGGATTGTGAGGATCATCGGAACCAAAACAAGCGTGAGGGGCTATTCCAGGGAGGAACTGCTTACTCATACCATTTTATTTGATCAAAAGCTCATGTTGTCTCGTTGATGGTTTGGCTTCAGAGGGGGTTACATCGCGTGATGTCTGTTTTGGTCTCGTTGTACTCGCACTCCGATAAGCATGTAATGTATATGATCCAGGTTGAGTTGTGACTTGCAGACCGCGCATTCGCTATTGTTAGAAGCAGAGCGGGAGGGATAAACGCGTGTACATGTGCCACACGTATATGGGACCAGCATCGGCGGTGTCGTCTGAGGAGGTATCCGATAGTATCCTCGTTGCTCAGATAATGGAAGGCGATCAATGTGCCTTTGAAATGCTTGTCTCCCGGTATGTGGCCTCGCTCTTCGCGTTTGTTGGCCGCTACATCGACGACTATGACCAGGCTGATGATATCCTGCAGCATGTTTTTCTGCAACTCTACCTCTCCACGCCCATGCTCCGCGTGGGGAAATCGGTCAAGCCATGGTTGTTTCGGGTCGCGCGCAACCGTTGCCTGGACGAACTGCGCAGGAAGCGCCCGCTGCTCTTTTCCGAATTGAAAGCTCCAGGGACGGGGATGAAGATGAGCCATCGCCGGTAGAAATGCTGCCAGATACCAGCCCGCTTCCCCAGGACGTGGTCGAGCAACATGACACGCAGCGGGCGCTGAGGCAGGCGGCATCGGGGTGAGAGGATCAACCTTCTAGCCAGTTTTGATGTGAAAGGCAGGGCATCATTGATGAAGACATGGTGGGCAACATTGTCTCAGCGTGCCGCCTGGATTCCCCGGCTGGTATTCGTTGTATGCGTACTGAGCGCGATCATACTGACTAGTGCCTGTGGGGGCAACTCTCAGTCTCAACAGCAAGCCAGCCAGAGCAAGATGCAGCTAGATCAATTGATCCAGCGCGCCCAGCAATTCGGCGTCTCGGCGAAGAGCCTGGCTCCCATCCAGCGACAGGTACAACAATTGAGCAGTACCGGTGCTCCTTTTTCCCCTTTCAATGATCGAGCAGATACCAACTATTATAGTCATCTTGCAACACAGTACCAGGCGCTCCAACAACAATTGCATTCACTGATTACGACGACCACCGATCAGCTCCAGGTGCAGGCATCCCAAAATTTGCATGTGTTCCAGCAGATGCTAAGTCGCCGACAAATGCAAAAGATCGGGAATCTTCCACCTTTTATCGTTCAATTTAACCGGGATCAAGCTCTGTTCTCGCAGGCGCAGTACCCGAAGGACTTTGCCACTGTTAGCCAGAATGCCCAGCAGGAAACGCAGGCGCTGGGTCAGATGGGATTGGCCCTCGACCAGCTCACCTTTTTTAAGAATACGATCAGTCAGATGCAAGCGTCTCAACTGGACGTCACAGCGCTGCAGGCGCAGTACCAGAGCGATATGGCCTTCTTCAACAGTGCTGCTACCTCAACGGCATTCCAGCAGCTGAATACCCTGATCGAGGCCCAATACCAGGAGGCGCTGGTACACTCGATCAGCGCGCTTCCGTCTGTCGAGGCGGTCAAGTTGACCGAGTTCCAGCAGCAAATTGGCTTGCTCAAGACCTATGGCTTCGATCCCACCCAGTATCAACAACGGTATAACACCGATAAAGCCGCCATGAGTTCTGTGAAGACCATCCATGACGCCTGGTGGCGCGTAAACTTCGGCCCCGGCTCCCAGTTCCCCCACTACGACGTGGGCGGAGACGAGTCATTCGCCGGCAATGGCAGTCACGGCTGCATCAATATGCAGGAGAACGATGCTGCCTGGCTCTATGCCAACACGAACTACACAACGCAAATTATCGTGTATTAGGGGCTACGCTGTCATTTCGTGTTTTTGCCGACTTCGGTGATGAAAGGGGAAGCGGAGGAGGTGGGATTCGAACCCACGGCTCGATCCAACCCATCCGTAGTCGTCCGCGAACGTCCATTCTGTGCTCAAAAAGCGCACCGAGTGTCCACAGAAATCCATGCGTATACGTGATCATCCGCCAGTTCTGCTGTCAACTCTGCTGTCAAAAAAAGTCCTCGCATGTGAGGCTATAACGGCTCTGATAGCTTATTGCGAATTGCGGTTTAGGCTCTTCCGCACTTGTCGTGCTCAGCAAGAAAGAGAAAGCGATTAGGGTGGACCTGGGTTGATAACACACGCTGAATACATACGTGAGAAATGAATTTGGTGGGAAATGCTCTTCATCGTTGTCTCCAATCGGAGGATGAGAACGGCTGCGCTGTCTCATATAAGAGTTCATATAAGAGTTTTCCGACACTGTAAAATGGGGTCGAGGTCACATGAAGATTGGCGAGGCCCTCCTCTAAAGCCACTCACGGAATAGAGCGGAGGAACCAACACGTTTGAGCAAGGTAAAAATTCTAGTCACATCGATAACAACTCCAACTTGTTGGCTAAAGGGGTTCTCACATGCCAACATGGTTGAACTATCGGGTGTTTGAAATGCCTGTGTCAAACGACAACAACGAATGAGTCAGTGTGCAAACGTCGACGGCTGGACAGATGTAGCTGCTCAGTCCTGGCGTATCGCCTGGCGGCGGTGCCAGTTCTCAGCGAACAGGTTAAAGAAGATCTTTTGCTGAGGATGTTCGCGAATCACCTCTTCGTCGAGCTTCACTCCCAGTCCTGGCCCCTGTGGGAGCGCAAAGTACCCGTCCTGGACTTCCGGGTTACCGGAAGCGGCTTGCTTCACCCAATCCTCGGCGAAATCGTTGAAATGCTCGAGGATCTTGAAGTTCGGCGTAGAGGCGGCGAAGTGCAAGGCCGCCGCCGTCGAGACCGGACCTCCCACATTGTGCGGCGCGACCAGCAAATAGTAGGCTTCGGCCCATGCCGCGAGCTTCTTCGTTTCGAGAAGACCACCGAAGTGGGTAATGTCGGGCTGGATGATGTCGGCAGCCTGTAATTCGAAGAGCTGCCGGTAATCATAGCGCGTATGAAGACGCTCACCGGTTGCTACTGGAAGGCTAATCTTCTCCGAAGCCTTCTTCAAAGCTGCCAAATTTTCTGGCGGCACTGGCTCCTCGATCCAAGAGGGTTTGAACGCTTCCAGTTCATGAGCTAGCTCTATGGCGGTGGCAGGATTGAACCGGCCATGCATTTCGACCATTATCTCCACGTCGGGTCCGATCGCATCACGTACCGCCTCCACGAGTGCAATAGAACGCATCTTCTCGGTACGATCAAGTTCATAGAAGCCTGAGCCAAATGGATCAAGCTTGAGTGCCCGATACCCTTTCCCGATGGCTTTCGTGGCAGCAGCGTGGAACTCCTGTGGTGTGCGCTCGACCGTGTACCAGCCATTGGCGTAGACTTTGATCTTCTCTCGCACTGCGCCGCCGAGCAATTTGTAAACCGGTTGTCCCAGTGCCTGGCCCATGATATCCCAGCACGCGATCTCGATCGTGGCAATGCCGGACATGACGATCTCGTCTGCACGTGCGTAGTCATTGCGGTACATGCGATGGACCAAATCCTCAATATTCATGGGATTGTGCCCAAGCACATGATTGGGCACAGCCTCTTTGAGGTAACCCGATAAAGCGTCGGTATGGTTGAGCATGCGCACCTCGCCGACGCCTTCCAGCCCTTCATCTGTAATGACGCGCACGAACGTGAGGTTTCGCCAGGCCGTACCCAGCGCGTGGCTTTTCACATCAACAATTTTCATACAAACTGCGGTGTTTCCTCCCCATCACATGAAGGTGATGGGGAGGAAACACCGCCCTCCTTTCCGGTTGCAGAGACGTTGGTTTAGAATAGATGTGTATATGACAATTGCGTGGGCTTAAGGCACAACCCCTGCTCAGGGGAAAAACGGTTTCAGCGATTCCGCTCTGATCACGGTCAGGTAAACCGTTAGCGTCATTTTTTCTCCATTTGAGCCATAAAAAGCTTGACATAGGATTGATGCTATTGTACTATAATACTATTATACAATATGATTGTATGACAAATATTGGAGCAATGGCAAAAGCATTTACCTCACTTCAGCGACAGAACCTGCCTGAGCAGGTCGTTCGACAGATCGGTTTGAGCATTATGCGCAACGATTTCAAACCCGGTGATGCTTTGTTGAGTGAGCCTGAACTGAGTCTTCAATTTAACGTAAGCCGGCCAGTTCTACGAGAAGCCCTAAAAATGCTTGGTGCAAAGGGCCTCATTGAGTCTCGCCCTAAAACAGGCACACGTGTGCAACCACGAGCCGAATGGAACCTCCTTGATCCTGACGTGATCGCCTGGCAGTATGAGATCGGCTTTGATAGGTCATTCCTCCAGGCCATCTGCGAGATCCGCCTCATGTTCGAACCTATGACTGCCAAATATGCGGCAACCCGTGCCACCGCTAAGGAGGTGGCCTGGATTGAACACTGCTGTCAACGCCTGCAAGATACAGTTGACTCTAACGAAGACTACATTCCTGAAGATTTACAATTTCACACCGCAATTTGCTCAGCCGCGCATAACGAACTGTTGCAAAAGATCCTGGTTACGCTCCATACTCCCTTACGGGCAAGCCGCGTGATCACGTCACAACTCCCCGATGCTAATCAAAATGCCATGCCACTACACTGGGTAATTACCAGGGCTATTTGCAGTCGAGATGAGCAGGCAGCAGAAGAGACCATGCGAAAGTTGATAGTCCTGACGACTGAGGACGTTCAACGCGCGCTGGATACAGATTATGTGAGAAAGAAAGGAGGTTGTTGGATAGGACTTAATTTTTGGAATCCTCGTCGGTTTCCTTGATTCAACAATATATTTGTAATTGGAGGTAATCCTAGTGAAAAGATCAAATAGCTTACCAGATGATTCGGGGTTGCAGCTTGGGCGGCGTAATCTGCTCAAAGGTGCAGCACTCGGCACCGCAGGACTGTCAGTATCATCATTGCTAGCCGCGTGCGGAGGCAGCACCACCACAACTACTACAACCCAGAGCAATGGTAACTTTCCTACTCACCCCCAGTGGAACTTCGTATTTGTCAACCATGTTACGACCAATCCATTCTTCGTTCCCACCCAATACGGCATCCAGGACGCCACTGCCCTCGTGGCATGCAAATACCAGTGGACGGGTTCGGCGACCAGTTCCGTCGCTGAGATGGTTAACGCGATGAACGCCGCCATCGCAGCCAAGGCCGACGGTATCGCGGTCGCAATCATTGATGCCCAGGCGTTCAACGCCCCTGTACAGGCGGCGTTGTCGGCGGGCATTCCTGTCATCGCCTATAATGCCGATGCGCCGGCCGCCAGTAACAATGCTCGCTTGGCTTACATCGGGCAGGATCTCTTCGCGTCCGGTGTGGCGGTGGGCAATCGCATTGCCTCGCTCGTCCCCTCGGGGGAAATC
>Ga0116214_1000736_pt1 | contig 13016 bp, 10 predicted proteins | sample Sb_taG_FD_88964 | JGI IMG/M metagenome (GOLD analysis project Ga0116214, IMG submission 88964) | Peat soil microbial communities from Weissenstadt, Germany - Sb_50d_1_NS metaG | ecosystem: Environmental > Terrestrial > Soil > Wetlands > Peat | place: Germany: Weissenstadt | collected 2010-09-21
AGCCTGCCCTCGGCGTAGTGATCTCGCAGCCGGGCGGTCACGCGGTCCCGGTCGGCGTCTGATATCCGGATGCGGTCGTCCATTGCTCTTCTTGCCCGCCCCTTCTAGGTTTCGTCCTGCTCGCCGTTCGGGTCGGCGTCGCTGTCCTCCTCGTCCTGGCCGGTCAGATCGTCGGCCAGGATCCGGTACAAGCTGCGCCTGGTCTGCTCAAGCAGCTGCTCGGCGGCATGGATCTGCTCGGGCGTCCCGGCGCGTGCCACCTGGACGATGCCGCCGCCGAGCCGCGCGGCATGGGCGAATAGGGCAGGAACCTCGCACGACCCCTGCTGGGCCATCGATTCCCACGCACCGCGTGCCTTGCCCGGGTTATCCTGCACATACTTGCGGCCGGCGTCGGTGAGGCTGAACGTGCGCCGGCCGCCGGACTCATCACCGATGATCAGGCCCTCGTCCGCCAGCTGAGCCAGCGCCGGATAGACGGCACCGGGGCTGGGACGCCAGGCGCCGCCGCTGCGCTCTTCAATCTCGGACATGATCTGGTATCCCGTGCGCGGGCCTTCGCTCAGCAGCGCCAGGATTGCGGCGCGCACGTCGCCCCGGCCGGCCTTCGGGCCCCGCGATGAGCCGGATGGGCCGCCTGGCCACCAGCTACCCCACTGGCCGCCAAAAGCGCCTGGCCACTGCCCCGCGCCCGCCGTCCGGCCGAAGCCGGCGCCCCGCGGCCGGCCGGGACCCGTGGCGTGGCCGCCGGACATCCTGGCCATGGCGTCCTGGATCTGGCCGAGCATCTCGCCGACGTTACCGGCGACATCGAACAGGCGGGGATCGATGTCCCATCCTCCGCAGCCTGATAGCGGCATTGCGCGCTCCGTTCACACTCTCGCGATACGATCACGATATATCGATAGCATACGACGCCGATGACCCGGTGACAAGATATAGCTTGACTTGCGGGAAGCTTGGTCGCGTGCCGCCTGGCCGGTGCGCTGGGTTAGCTTCAGGCCGCCTTGCTGGCCGCGAAACGCACGACCTGGCCGCCGACGCTGAGCCTGGTGTGCGCGTTGGTGAGCTCGAGCCGGTCCAGCTCGGCGTTGAGCTGAACCCGTCGCAGCAGCCTGGTAGCGCCTGTCTCGCCGAAGTGCAGGAGCCGGATCGGCGCTGTGTCAAGCAAGTCGTAGCCAATCAGGCGGCCGCCGGGCCGCAGCACCCGCACCGTCTCGGCCAGTGCTTTCTCCCAGGCGACGACGTGATGCAGCATTGCGGCGCTGAGCACGAAATCGAACCGGCCGTCTTCGAATGGCAGATCGGCGGCGTCGGCCTGCTGAACGCTCGCCCGGTCCCCGAAGGAAGCGAGGGTCTGACCTGCGGTGCGCACCATATCCGCGTCGTAATCGGTGGCGACCATCCGCAGGTCGGGGAAGGTCACCAGCAACTGGGCCGTCATGGCACCGCTGCCCGCACCGACTTCGAGGCCGGCGCCGGTCGGCCGGATGCCCTGCAGGATCCACGGAAGCAGGATCCGGCGTGCCATCAGCTGATAAGGGCGGCTCCTGGTGAGCGATTTGGCCAGCAGCGGCATCTCGGGCATGGGCCCAGCCTGTCATGCCCCGGTTAGGCCGGCCTGGCCTGCGCTCCCGGCCATCGCGTTCGCCCCTGGTTGTCGTCGGCGCTCGGTGCGGTCACCGGTGCCCGCAGGTGCTGGGGCGTCGTGGCGCCGCTGATCGCGCGGCGGAATACCGCGAGGTAGTCGCCGACCATCCGGTCGGCGGAGAACTCGGCCGCCACGGCGGCCCGGCAGGCGGTGCGGGACAGCTCCCCGACCCTGGTGAGCGCTGCCGCAGCCTGGCGGATGTCGGTACTCAGGAAGCCAGTGACCCCGTGCCTGACGATCTCGGGTGCGGCACCGTGCGGATAGGCGATCACCGGCGTACCGCAGGCCAGCGCCTCGATCATCACCAGGCCGAACGGTTCCGGCCAGGTGATCGGATTGACCAGCGCCACCGCGCCGCTGAGCAGTTCGTTGCGCTCGTCCGCGCCGATCTCGCCGAGACACTCCACGTCGGGTCCAAGCTCAGGCTTGATCCGGTGCTCGAAGTAGTCGTGCTCGGCGGGCTCCCGCATTTTCGCCGCGATCCGCAGTTTCACGCCTGCCCGACGGGCGATCTCGATGGCCAGATGGGCGCCCTTCTCCGGAGCGAGCCGACCAAGGAACACCGCATAACCGCCGTCACCGCTGCCGAACGGGAAAGCGCTGGCATCCAGCCCGTGGTGAATCACCGCAGCCACGGCAACGTCGGGTGCCGTGGCGCGCTGGCTGCGCGAGATAGCGGTCACCCAGGCCCAGGACGTGGCCTCGCGGTATAGCGAGCGCAGGTCGGGGGTGAATTCGCCATGGACGGTCGTCACCACCGGCGGCCGGACCCTGCGGGTTGCCGCCCAGAACGGCCCGGCGACGGTGTGGTCATGGATGATGTCGCAGCCGGCCAGTTCGGCGTAAGCGGCCTGAACGTGCCGCAACTCGGCGATGGTGGTGCTCATCGGCTCCGGCGGCCGCGGATGGACCCAGCGACGGCGCACCGGGCAGGCCGAGTCTCCGGTGGTGAACAAGGTCACGTCGTGGCCGAGCCCGGCAAACCCGCGGGCCAGCGCATCGACGATGGCTTCGGTCCCGCCGTACCTGGGTGGCGGGACGGGAACCCAGGGCGGGGCGATCAGGCCGATTCGCATTGTTCTGCTCCAATAAGAGCCTGTGGATTCCTGTCTAGCCGGTGCTGCCGCCACGAGGCAGGGTCTTTGGTCGGTAGAAAAAGGCTGGAGTTCTCCAGACCGGGACCTTTGCCCCTGCCCGCCATGGGGCGCACCACTCACTCTTAAGTAGGTCATCGGCCAGCCCGCCATTACCGGCGGCTTGCGCGGAGGTGCGTGACGTCCTGGAGTCCGGCTCCGCGGTCATCGCTTGATCGCTGCTTCGCCGCCGTTGTCTGCGACTGGGAAGGCACGCTGGGACCGGGCGGACGCTCGCCGGCCCGGTCGGCCAGGCGTGCCATCGAGAGGCTGTCGGAGCTGGGTGTTGACGTCGTCGTAGTCAGCGGCACCAGCGCCATGGCTGTGGACGGCCGGCTGCTGGCCCGGCCGGTCGGCCCTGGCGAGCTCTATCTGTCCGGCAGCAGCGGGTGCGAATTGTTTCTGGTCAATCTGGATGGTCCGCGGCTGGTGAGACGCCGTCGTGACTCGATCCGGTGGGTGCTCACCCACCTCGCCGAGCGTGGCATCGGGTCCGGGTTGCTGCTCGTCGCCGGCAGCCAGTTCGGACCGATCGGCCAGGTCCCTGGCCGCGATTCCGCGCTGCTGCCGCCGGACGCGCGCCGTGCGGTGGTCCTCTCCGTTGGCGACGAGCCAGCCGGAGTGCCAGCCGGCGTGCTGCACCGCCCCGGCGGACCGCAGGCATTCCTTGGCATCCTGGCAGCGCTGATCGGCCGGCTCGAACGCGGTGTGCCCGACCTGGATGACGACCCGGCCTGGATCCTGCGGCTGCCGGTGCGGACTGACCGTGACCGGATTGACGAGACGCTGACGACGCTGGCCGACGGCCGGTTCGGGACCAGGGGCGTCCGCGAGGACAGCCAGGACGCGGCAGCGCCGGTCGTCGCTGGCGGCATCTACACCGGCCACGATGCGGCCGAGCGGCTGCTCGCCGGGCCGGACTGGACCAGGCTGCGCCTGCAGGCGCGTCCCGCCGTCAGCGATGAGCGAACACTCGACCTGCGCACCGGCCTGCTGGCTCGGCTCAGGCGCGACGCGAACGGCGAGTTCCGCAGCCTGCGCGTCGCGGCCGTGGCCCGTCCCGGACTGGTCGCCCTCCGGGCCGAGGCAGACGGCGGCCTGTCGGCTGGTCCGCTGAGCCTGACCGGTGACGGGACCGGAGATCGCGGTCGGCAGGACGGATCCGAATGGGCGCGGGTCCGCGCGGATCCGGTCGGCGGCGTGGCGGCAGCGGCAAGCCAGCACCGATTCCGCCACGGCGGGCGGGCATACCTAGAGCGCCGGGTTGCCTACGTGGCCGATCCGCGGCGGGTGCCAACGGCTGGCCGGGCGATCGAGCGACTCCGTGCCGCCGCGCCGGTGCCTTTTACCGCGCTGCTCGCCGAGCAGCGCGCCACCTGGGCCGCGCGCTGGGCCGACGGCGACGTGCAGATCCCGGACGACCAGGAACTACAGCTCAGTGTCCGGTTCGCGCTGTTTCATCTGCAGTCCAGCGTTTACGGGCGGGGCGAGGCCGGGGTTGGCGCCCGCGGTCTGTCCGGTCCCGGCTACGCCGGCCATGTGTTCTGGGATTCCGACGTTTTCGTGCTGCCGGTGCTGGCCGCCATCCGGCCCGCCGCGGCCAGGGCAATGCTCGAGTACCGGCTGCGTCGGCTGCCGCAGGCCAGGGGATTCGCCAGGGCGGTGGGGCGAGCGGGCTGCAGGTTCCCCTGGGAGTCCGCCCGTGACGGTACCGACGTCACCCCTCCATTCGGGCTGATCGGCGGCCGCCAGGTGCCGATCCGCAACGGGCAGGCTGAGGAGCACATCGTGGCCGACGTGGCCTGGGCGGCCTGGCAGTACGCGGCCTGGACCGGCGACGAGGCGTTCCTGGCCGGCCCTGGCTTGCCGCTGCTGGTTGAGACCGCCCGCTACTGGGCCTCGCGGGCGCGCCTTGACGACGCCGGCCGGGCGCACATCGACGGCGTGATCGGCCCGGATGAGTACCACGGACCGGTGGACGACAACGCGTTCACCAACGTGCTGGCCCGCTGGAATCTACGCCGGGCAGCGGAGCTGGCTGACCGGGTCCCTGGCTCGGCGCAGGCCGATGAAGTCCGGACCTGGCGATCGGTCGCGGACGCCCTGGTGGACGGCTATGACGCCGAGACCGGCGTGTCCGAGCAGTTCGCCGGATACAACCGGCTGGAGCCGCTGCGGCCGGCCGCGCTTGGCCCGGTGCCGATCGCGGCGGACATGCTGCTCGGATCGGAGCGGATCGCAAGGACTCAGATCATCAAACAGGCCGACGTGCTGATGGCCTGCCACCTGGTCCCCGACGAGATGCCGCCCGGCGCGCTGCGGGCGAACCTGGACTTCTACGGCCCGCGCACCGCCCACGGCTCGTCGCTGTCGCCGGCGATTCACGCCGCCGTGCTGGCCAGGGCCGGCTCGCCGGACGAGGCGCTCGACTGGCTGCGGCTGGCCGCGCGACTTGACCTTGACGACCTGAGGGGCGTGACCGAGTCCGGCCTGCACCTGGGCACCTTCGGCGGGCTATGGCAGGCGATCGCGTTCGGCTTCGCCGGGCTGCGTGCTGACCACGGTGTGCTGCGCATCGACCCCACGCTGCCCGCCGCGTGGTCGGTGCTGACGCTGCGGTTGCGCTTTCGCGGCCGCCGGGTGAGCGTCACCATCCGCAGCGATCGGGTAAGTGTGGCCAGCAGCGCTCCGATCGCCATCGCACTCGCCGACGGCCCCGCGGTGCTGAGCGCCCAGGTCACCTGGCCGCACGACGCGGGACATTCGGCCGGGCGGGCCGCGTCGGGAAGGTGAGGGCGTTGCGCCCGGAACCGCCAGCCGTCGCCGTCAGCAGGTGTCTTCCTCCAGCATGGCGGTGGCGACCTTGATGAAGCCGGCGATGTTGGCGCCCGCCACGTAGTCTCCTGGCCGCCCGTACTCCGCCGCTGCCTCCGTCGTCTGCGAGTGGATGGCCTGCATGATCGTCCTGAGCGCCTGATCGACCCGCTCTCGCGGCCACGACATCCGTTCGCTGCCCTGCCTCATCTCCAGGCCGGACACCGCCACGCCGCCGGCGTTGGCCGCCTTGCCTGGCCCGTACAGGATGCCGGCCTTGAGGAACCGGTCCACTCCCTCGGGCGTCGTCGGCATGTTGGCACCCTCGGCCACCAGTACCACGCCGTTCGCGACCAGCGTGTCGGCGTCCTCGCCGCTGATCTCGTTCTGGGTGGCGCAGGGGAACGCGCACGCGGCCGGCACGGACCACATCGCGTTGGCGGGGCCGGGGGAAGCGGGCGTGTAGGTGGCGCGCCCGAATTCCTCGGCGTACTCGCGGATGCGCCCGCGCCGGACGTTCTTGAGCTCCTTGACCCAGGCCAGCTTGTCGCGGTCGATGCCGTCGGGGTCATGCACGAACCCGTCCGAGTCCGACAGCGTCACGGGCACGGCGCCCAGGTCGAGCAGCTTCTCGACCGCGTACTGCGCCACGTTGCCGCTGCCCGACACCAGGCAGGTCTTGCCCTGCAGGCTGTCGTTCCTGGTGGCCAGCATCTCCTCGGAGAAGTACACGACCCCGTAGCCGGTGGCTTCGGTGCGGATCTGCGAGCCGCCCCACGGCAGGCCCTTGCCGGTGAGCACTCCGGTGAACTGCCCGGTGATCCGCTTGTAGTGACCGAACAGAAAGCCGATCTCCCGGCCGCCCACGCCGATGTCCCCGGCCGGCACATCGGTGAACTGGCCGATGTGCCGGTAGAGCTCGGTCATGAAGGCCTGGCAGAACCTGCGGACCTCGGCGTGGCTGCGACCCTTGGGATCGAAGTCGCTGCCGCCCTTGGCACCGCCCATCGGCAGCGTGGTCAGCGCGTTCTTGAAAATCTGCTCGAACGCCAGGAACTTCAGCAGGCCGAGGTACACCGTCGGATGGAAGCGCAGGCCGCCCTTGAACGGACCGATGGCGCTGTTCATCTGCACCCGGTAGCCGCGGTTGATCTGGACCGCCCCGGCGTCGTCGGTCCACGTCACGCGGAACTGGATCACGCGTTCCGGCTCCACCATCCGGTCCAGGACCCGCGCCTGACGGTACTCGGGATGGCGCTCCAGAACCGGGACCAGGCTGGTCGCGACCTCGCGCACGGCCTGATGGAATTCCGGTTCGCCCGGGTTCTTCGCCACCAGCCTGTCCATCAGGCTTTCGATTTCGCTGCCCATGTACCGCCCCTTTTTTCTCCGATGTCCGGCCGGCCGGCGGCGGGTAGCCGTCGCATCAGGCGGTAGCCGGATTGTTCATCATCGGTCGCCCTGTAGCACGCGTTGACTGATATTCCATGCTTATCAGTTCCAAGTCGGTGCAGATAGCCAGAGCCGCTGGTTTCCGCGCTGCTGCGCCGGTTACCTGCCGAGGTGGGCGAGGACGGCGAGGACGCGCCGGTTGTCGTCGTCGGACTGCTGCAGGCCGAGCCGCAGGAAGATGGACGCGGTGTGCTTGGCCACCGCACGCTCGGTGATGACAAGCTGCTGGGCGATGGCGGCGTTAGAGCGGCCCTCGGCCATCAGGCCGAGTACCTCGCGCTCGCGCGGGCTGAGCGCGGCCAGGGCGCCGTCACCGGAGTTGCGGGTCAGCAGGCGGGCGACCACCTCCGGGTCCATCGCGGTGCCGCCCGCGGCGACCCGGCGCACCGCGTCGATGAACTCGGCGCCGTTGAGAACCCGGTCCTTGAGCAGGTAGCCGATGCCTCCGGTGCCGTCGGCCAGCAGTTCGCGTGCGTAGAGCTGCTCCACATACTGCGACAGCACCAGCACCGGCAGCCCGGGTAGCTCGCGCCGGGCTGCCAGCGCGGCCCGTAGTCCCTCGTCGGTGAAGGTCGGCGGCAGCCGGACGTCCACGATGGCCACGTCCGGCCGGCTCGTGGCCACGGCAGCCAGCAGATCAGGCCCGTTGTCCACCGCGGCGGCGACCTCCAGGCCGTGCGCCTGCAGCAGCCTGGTCAGGCCGTCTCTGAGCAGGAAGAGGTCTTCGGCGAGGACAACGCGCACGGGATCTCCATGTTCACCACGGTGGGCCCGCCCGGCGGGCTGGACAGGGCGAGCACGCCGTCGAACGCGGCCAGGCGGCGCTCTAGGCCGGCCAGGCCGGAGCCGCGGCCGGTGTCGGCGCCGCCACGGCCGTCGTCGCTGACGCTGATCCGCAGCATCCCGGCACCGTGCCGGATGTCGATCCAGACCTGGCCGGCATCGGCGTGCTTGGACACATTGGCCAGCAATTCGCTGACCGCGAAGTAGGCCGCGGACTCGACCGGCGCGGGCGCGCGGCCGGGCAGCTCGGCGGTCAGCTGCGCCCGCACCGGGCTGTCCAGGGCCAGCGCGCGGATGGCGTCGGTCAGGCCGCGGTCGGCCAGCACCGGCGGGTGGATGCCGCGGACCAGATCCCTGAGCTCGGCCAGCGCCCTGGCCGAGGATTCGCGGGCCTCGGAGAGCAGCGCCCGGGCGGCGGCCGGATTGTCGTCGATCAGCTGTCCGGCGGCATCCAGCGTCATGCCCATCGCCACCAGCCGGGCCTGAGCGCCATCGTGCAGGTCCCGCTCGATCCGGCGCATCTGCGCGGCCCCGGTATCGATCGACTCCGACCGGGTCTGGGCCAGGTGCCGGACCTGCGAGGTCAGCGTGGCCCGCCGGGCCGGCGCCAGCATCAGCGCGACCAGCCAGCCGTAGGCTCGGAGCAGCCGCGGTGCCGACCACAGGCCGGCCGCCACCAGCGCGATGCCCAGCGGGATGGCCGCTGGCCCCTGCACGAGGATGCTGCCGAGCGGGGAGCCGGGCGCGATCGTGAAACGAGTGGCAGGCACGGCGACGCAAGCCAGGCCATAAGCGATCACTCCGGCGGGCGCGGCGGCCAGGATCCAGCCGCCGCATGCGTCTACGGCCAGCCATAGCAGGTCTCGCCAGGTCGCCGGGTCGGTCGCCAGCCAGCGCAGCCGCCGCTCCAGCCGCTGGCTCAAGTCGAGCTCGTCGGCGCCGGCCGCCGGAATTGGCCGGTAGGGAGCGGCCACGGGCGTCCCGCACCACCGTCCGGCCAGCCGTCTGGTGAGCCCGGTCAGCCAGCGGGTGGCCAGCACGCTGCTGGCGATAACCAGCAGGGGCAGCATGCCGATCCTGGTCAGACTAGGTCCCTGCAACCGGTGGGCGCTAAAAGACCGAAGTGCCCCGACGACCAGCACCAGGACCAGGAGCAGGGTCAGCAACGGGCCGGCTCCGGCCAGCATCAGAGCGAAAAAGACCAGCCCCCTGGCGATCGCGACGATGCCCGCGCCGATCCACGACCACGACCGCGACGGGCGTCGCCTGACCCGCGTGCCTGGGGTCATCGCTCCGCCGCTCATGGTCGTTCTCCTTTGCCTGGCCGTCTCGTCCAGTCTGCCGGGCAGGTGGCCTGGCGAGCAGTGACCCTTAACACCATCTAGGGGGTGTACCTAGATACACCCCCTAGATGCCGCTCAGCCGTATGTCGCTGCCAGCCAGCCGCTCCTAGCGTAACTGGCAGGTTCGGTAACTCCGGACCAGCAAGAACGCGTCAAGATCTTCAGGAGCGTCATGAACGTGCAGGTCACCTGCCGGGATTCCGGTCTGGCCCGGGCCCGGCCGGTGAACATTCCCGGAGCGTGGGTGACCTCCGACCAGACCATCACCACGGCCGGCCAGGTCTTCGTCCTGCCGATTACCCCGAAGCGAACCGCCGGCCTCGCCTGGCAGCTGCTCGCCCGAACCCAGCCCGCCGAAGGAGAGCAGGATGAACGCTAACTGGATGCACCGACGACTGCCCGCAGCGTCCGGGTCACCGCAGCCCGGCGGTACCAGGATGGTCAGCTGGCACGCACGGTCCTCGCGGCGCTGGCTCACCGTCGTGGCGGCCGCCGCCACCCTGGCCGCCTTCTGGCCGGCCAGCGCCGGCCAGGCTGCAGTCAGGCCGGCCGCCAGCTCCGCGGCCCACGGGCCCGGGTATCAGGCCAGCATCGTGCGGACCGGCTACGGCATCCCGCATATCACGGCCCGCGACTTCGGCTCACTGGGCTACGGCTACGGGTTCGCCTTCGCCAGCGACGACCTGTGCACGATGGCGAACGACTACGTCACCGTGCAGGCACAGCGATCGCGTTATTTCGGCCCGGGCGGTTCTTACTCAGTGCTCACCGTCCCGATCAGCAACATCGCCAGCGACGCCTACTGGCAGTCGGTGATCGACCGCCGGGTCATCCCCCGGCTGCTGGCGGTGCGGACCGGGCCGGGTGCGATCGGGCCGCAGCTGCGCCAGCTGATCCGTGGCTACGTGGCCGGCTACAACCGTTACCTCGCCTCGGTCGGCGGGCCGAACGGCGTGCCCGACCCGACCTGCCGGGGAAAGGCGTGGGTGCAGCCGATCACCACGCTGGACGCTTACCTGCGGTTCTACCAGGTGATCGAGCTGTTCGGTCAGGGCGCTCAGATTGATGCCATCTCTGGCGCACAGCCGCCGCCGGCTGGCCTACACACTGCTGGCCCGACCGCCGCTGCCCCGACCGCCGCTGCCCTGCCCGCCGCCGGGCTGACCGCCGCCGGTCTGCCGGCCGGCATCGGCAGCAACGCGATCGCGATCGGCTCGGCCGGGGCCAGGGATCACCGGCACGGCCTGCTGCTCGGCAACCCGCACTTCCTGTGGGCCGGCCCCGAGCGGTTCTACCAGGTACAGCTCACCATCCCTGGCGTGCTGAACGTCGAGGGCGCGACCTTCTACGGGATGCCGCTGGTCGTGGTCGGGTTCACCGCCGCGATGGCGTGGAGCCAGACCACCCCGACCGCGTTCTCGTACACGCTGTACCAGCTCACCCTGGTGCCCGGCCACCCGACCGAATACGTCTTCAACGGCCGGCCGGAGCACATGACCAGCCGGACGGTGACCGTTGAGCTGCCGTCGGCCGGCGGGAAGCTCAGGCCGTTCCGCCGCACGCTGTGGTCCACCCGGTACGGACCGGTGATCGACGGATTCGGGCACCTGCCGCTGCCCTGGACCACCAGCACCGCTTTCGCGCTGGCCGACGCGAACGCAGCCAACTTCCGGTTCCTCAACCACTTCCTGGCCACTGACGAGGCGCAGTCGGCCGCGGCCGAGTTGTCCATCCTGCGGAGATACCAGGGCGTGCCCTGGCTGAACACCCTGGTTGCCGACTCGACCGGCCATGCGCTGTACGCCGACATCCAGGCCATCCCTGACGTCACCGACGCGAAGCTGACCAGGTGCGACACCGCCTTCGGGAGGGCCTCGTTCAGCCGCGGCGGGCCGCCGGTCCTTGATGGCTCCAGCCCGTCCTGCGCCTGGGGCATCGACCCGGACTCCGCTGCGCCTGGCATCTTCGGCCCCGCCGAGGAGCCCGTCCTGACCCGTCGCGACTTCGTCGAGAACTCCAACGACAGCTACTGGATGACCAACCCAGCCCGCCCGCTCACCGGGTTCCCCGCCATCATCGGCGACAACGGCACCGGCATCAGCGGTGCGTTCGGCGCGGATCTGGGTCTGCGCACCCGCAATGCGCTGACCATGGTGACGGGGCGGCTCAGCGGCAGCGACGGCCTTGGCGCCCCCGGATTCACCTTCGGCGACCTGAAGAACCTGATGTACTCCGACGTCCAGTACGGCGCCACCCTGGTCAAGCCACAGCTAGTGGCGATGTGCCGCTCGTTCCCCGGTGGCCGCGCGCCGACCAGCACCGGGCACACCATCGCGGTCGGTGACTCCTGCCGCGTGCTGACCAGCTGGAACGGCAGGGAGAACCCATGCTCACGGGGTGCCGTGCTCTTCCGCGAATTCTGGAACAACGCCGTGAACTCCACCTTCAGTCCCTGGTCGCACCCGTTCAGTGCCGCCAGCCCGGTCAGCACCCCATACGGTCTGGACACCGCGAGCAAGGACGTCCAGCGGGCGTTCGGTGACGCCCTGGCCGCACTGACCGCCGCGCACCTGCCTTACAACGTCACGCTCGGCAGCGTGCAGTACGTCACGCTCAACGGCAGGAAGATCCCGCTGCCCGGCGGACCCGGCGACCCGCTCGGCGAGCTGAACGCGATCTACCAGTTCGCCGGCCCGGGAACAGTCCCGCTCTACGGCTCCAGCTACATCCAGGTCGTCACCTGGAAATCCGGCGATCGCTGCCCGGAGGCGGCCACGGTGCTGACCTACTCCGAGTCAGCCAACCCGGTCTCGCCGCACTACGCCGACCAGACCGAGCTTTTCTCGCACCGGCAATGGGTGACCGCCTTCTTCTGCTCGGCCCAGGTGGCCGCGCATGCGGTATCCACCATCGTGCTGCGCAGTCCCTGAAAGTGGAAGGCTGGCTGGCCCGCGCTCGTGGCGTGCCGCGTCTGCCGCGGGTCCGGCCGGCCACCGGCACTGGCTCGTCGCCAGCGACAGACCGGCCGGACCCAGACGCAGGGGAACCTGGCACCGGACTTGCATCCGGTACCCAGGTACCGGCTTACCTTCGAGGTATGGAACCGGACGAGAACGCCCCAGGCGTGACCTGGGTACCGCAAGCGTGCACGCTTCCGGCCGCCGACCGGCCACGACGCGCGGCCGAGTTCGACGGGCTGTTCGCAGACGCGGTGCGCGGATTCGAGCGTGCCGAACCGGCCCGGCTGCGGCTTGACCTTCAGCCCAGCCCGCAGATCGCCGGCCGGGCGGCGGAACTGATGGTGGCCGAGGCCGGCTGCTGCTCCTTCTTCGCCTTCACGCTCACCGCCGCGACTGACCGGCTGGCGCTGGAGATCAGCGTGCCAGCGCCGTATCTCGGCGTGCTGGACGCGCTGGCCGACCGGGCGGCGGCAGCGATCGGCACCGCGACGTGAGCGGCTTGCGCAGCGGGGAAGTCGCCAGCGCGGCCGGGGTGAACCGCCAGACGCTCCGGTACTACGAACGCCGCGGGCTGCTGGCCGAACCGAACCGCACGCCAGGCGGGCACCGCCTCTATCCAGCCGAAACGGTGACCGCGCTGCGGGTAATCAAGGCAGCGCAGCGGCTCGGATTCTCGCTGGCGGAGGTCGCTGAGCTGCTGGACACCGGCCGGTATCGGCACCGCGGCCATGGCGGCTCTGAGCTGGCGCAACGAGCCGCCGCCAAGCTCGCCGAGGTCCAGGCGCGGATCGCCGACCTGGGCGTGGTCGCGGACACGCTGCGGGCCGCGCTGGACGCCGGGTGCGCGGACCTGATCGACTGTGCCAGCCAGCCCCATTGC
>Ga0116214_1000742_pt1 | contig 12956 bp, 16 predicted proteins | sample Sb_taG_FD_88964 | JGI IMG/M metagenome (GOLD analysis project Ga0116214, IMG submission 88964) | Peat soil microbial communities from Weissenstadt, Germany - Sb_50d_1_NS metaG | ecosystem: Environmental > Terrestrial > Soil > Wetlands > Peat | place: Germany: Weissenstadt | collected 2010-09-21
TCCGGCGTCGGCCTCTGGCACCGGTTCGGCACCCGTGTCGCCTGCACCTATCGGTCCTACACCGGCAATGACCGAGCAACAAGCCGCTCAGACCTACGTGTCGGACGTCGCTCGCGTGAATGACGCACGAGCCGTCTTCCACGCACTAGCCGAGAAGTGGGACAGTTCTACGACCAACGCCCAAGCGCAAGCCGCCGCCGCCCCCCTTGTCAATGCCCTCGACGCGGTGCAACCCAAGGCGCAGTCCCTTGCCGCCGACTACCCTGCCGCGGCGACCCAGATCGGGGCCGTCGTAAGCGCCGTCATGGCGCTCAACAACGATCTGTCACAGCTGGCCAATCTCAAGGCAACTATTGATGTCAACCCGTGGTCTCAACGTTACGATTCGGATCGAGCCGCCCTTACCACGGCGTCCAATGCTTTGCGCTCTGCGTTAGGACTCCAGCAAGCTCGTCATTCGTAACGCCAGCTGAACAGTGTGCCTCAAGGCGCACGGTGTCTTGCCCAATCGTTCCGATGGCGGTGTTTAGGCGGCACACCGGCCTCAGCTCCGCTCTCGCCCGTGGCAATCCTCTCGGACGCAGTGGTCTGAGCGGACTCGAACCAGGCGTTCTGCATCGCGTTAGACCAGCTCAAGCAGGGTGGCAAGGGGTCCGGCCGGGTTCGAACATAGTCCAGTTACCTCCACTGGCCCCTGTTGGCGAATTCAGTGAGTCGGCCTGCTCAGGGGTGAGTTCGTCGTTCGGGTCGCTCGCGGCGCACTGAGCGGCCTCGAATCGTGACGAATCCCCGATCGATATCTGGCAGTTGCGATTGGTCTGCACTCCAAAACGGTTCATGCCAGCAGCGGGACCGGCTTTCCCCGCTCAGATAGGAGCCACGACCTCTAGTCCTGCCGCCAGCGCTGCCGTCTTGAGCTTCATGTCGTATGCGACAAAAGCAGTTACATCCTCGCTGATCAAGAGTGCGCTCGAAAGATGGATGGCGTCGAGACTTCGCAGATCTGGCGGTCCGATGGAAGATGCACTTTCGACCAGATCAGCGGTAAGGGGTATCAAGTCGAGTCCGGCGAGCACTTGGCGCGCACCAACCACTGCATCCGCGTCGCGACGACGACAGGTACGAACTAGCTCGATGGTTGTCAGTTCGCTGCTGAACTTCGGCATCGCTTGACGCTCGGCCAACCATTGAGCCAACGCATCGCTCTCTGGCTCTTCGAACACCAGTTTCACCAAAGCGGAGCTGTCGAGATAGATCAGGGGAGTCGCTCCTCTCGCAGTTCGGCGAGTGTCTCTGATGCCGTCTGGTCACCGGCAGGCAAGGTCCGACGGCTTGGCAATCGCCACGGGACCGCGGCCGGGATGAGGCGACCCATGGCCACAAGATGGTCTCGCGCCGTCTCGCCCGGCGTAGGCGAAACGAGCAGTGCTACCAGCTTCCCCCGCTCGGTCACTTCAATCGTCTCTCCGGACTTCACCATTTCGAGGTAACGACTGGCGTGTTGGCGAAGCTCTCGGACGCCGATCCGTGTCATCGGGCAATTGTAGCACAATCTATGCTACATAGTCCGGTAGCCGTCAATCCGGCAACTGTGCGAGGAGCGTCTCCAGACCTGGCGAGGGGTTCGAAAACATCGCGATCACCTCCACAGGGTTCTATTGACGCTCCTCAGGGTCATCTCTGGAGCTGGTACTCGAACCCGGCGGCCGTGAGGACCTCTCTTCGAGTCCGTCTTGGTCCACTCGTTGTCCGAATCGCAACGTTCTAACACGGGGGGGCAGGAGGGGACCGCGGCGACTGCAACGGCGATAAGACATGATCCGGCAGCGGTCCTAGGCCGGGAGATGGCTGGTCACGTCGTTCTCAGCGCTCGAGGACTCGAGTAACCACCGTGACGTCCTCATCGCCGACTCCCTGCGCGACGGCCTGCTCCCATTCCTGGGAAAGGGACGCCAATACTGCGAACCGCTCGGAGCCGCCATGCTCCAGTGCAAGGTGAACGTCCTTTAGCGCGAGTCGGAGAGGGAACTCGGGGGAATAGTCCTCGTCCTTGATGCGCCGGAACTTGGCGGCCTCCCACGGCGAGACAAGCGGACCGCCTTCGAAAGCCTCGACAACGGTTTGCGTGTCGAGTCCGAGACGGTGGGCCAGGGCAATCGAGTTCGCGACCCCTTCGGCGGTGAAGGCGAGCAATGTGTTGTTCACCAGCTTCACTCGCGAGCCAACCCCGACCGATCCGACCCAGACGGTCCGCTCTCCGATCGCGGCGAAAATCGGCTCGACCTTGGGACGCGCCGCTTCGGTCCCGGATGCAAAGATTGTGAGCCGTCCTTGTTCGGCAGGTACCTTGCTGCCCGAGACCGGCGCGTCGATGAATGAGATGTCCGGGCGCCGCTCCTTTACGATTGAGTCGATCTCCTCAGTGGCTTCGATGCCGATCGTGCTCATCTGTGCCCACACCGCACCCGACGGCAAGGCCCCCAACATGCCGAGATCGAGGGCGATCGACATGACCGCCTTGGCGTCGGTGACCATGGTGATGCAGACGTCGACGGTCTGGACCGCGGCGGCTGGCGTCGATGCGACCTCGGCTCCACGTTCGGCGAAGGGATGAGCCACCTCGAGGTCGCGGTTCCACACCACGGTCGGAATCCCGGCAAGGAGGGAGGAACTCGTCATTCCCTGACCCATCGTGCCAAGTCCGAGCACCGCAAGCCTGGTTGTTCGATTCGCCATCGCCGGCCCCTCCATCGAACTCGCCCATCTGATCGGAGCTCTCGTATCCGGCTGACTTCATGGTCTCGCCAGACCCGGGTCCAGACGTCGGGGTTTAACGTTGTCCGCTCAGGACCACTCCGTTGTTGTTTAGACAACATCTTCTCTGTTCACTAGCGATTTCTCGTGTCGTTTCGCTGTGACATGTGAAGCGTCACAGTCGAACCGTACGAGTGGTTCGACGTCCAGGTAGTCCACCCGCTGCCGAAAACACGACGTTATCCCTGTTCAGCGTGTGGATCCCGTGTCCGATCGCTCAGCGACCTTGAGGGTCTCTTTCGAACGATGGGGAAGCGCATATCCGTCGTTCTGCGCTTCTCCGTCCCGCCAGAGAGCGGGGCGACGGTCGCCGCGACCACCAACCCCCTGGCGCGCCGGTGCGGCCGCCTCGAGCGCTTCGCCACGCTCCCCTCTACTATGACGACGCCCACAGGACGTTCGACTCCTGACAAGCTCTACTTGCATCGGCAGCGAACGTAGTTGGTGGCTAGCTTCATGAGAAGTTGAAGGGAGTTAGGGAATGGCGCGAGCGACAAAACCGGTCGGAGATTGGTCACAGGACTTTGATGTCCTCGATGCGGGTTACATCGAGGATCCCTACCCGATCTGGGATGTTTTGCGGACATCCTGTCCCATCGCCCACACCGAGCGCCGTGGCGGGGCGTGGATGCTCACTCGCTACGCCGACGTCGTCGAGGCCGCCCACGACATTGGGCGGTTCAGTTCTCTCGAGGTCGGCGTCATCAATTCCGATGTGCAACGAGAGCCCGACGACGAAGCCCTCGCGCAGTATGGCCTCCCACCCATCTCCGCGGACCCGCCCCTGCACACCTGGACAAGGCGACTCATTTTGCCGTGGTTCTCCCACAAGCGGGTCGCTGGCTACGAGGCTATGACCCGCGACCTCGCCCGGCGCCTCATCGACGGGTTCCTCGACACCGGTAACGCCGACGCAGCCGTTGACTACGCGCAACAGATCCCAGTCAGGGTCATCGCGAAGATCCTGGGCGTGCCCGAGTCGCTTTCAGACACCTTCACGGGTTGGGTTCGCGACATGCTCGAGTTCGCCGACGACCCAGAACGGAACATGCGGGGACAAGAGGGCATCGGCTCATACCTTCTCGATGAGATCGGGCGTCGCAAAGTCGATCCGGGGGACGATCTCATCAGCGAGCTCTTACGTACGAACCACGAGGGTAAGCCCCTCGAGGATGGCCTCGTGCTCGGGATGGCTGCGCTCTTGATGATCGCCGGCATCGACACGACCTGGAGCAGTATCGGCTCCTCGCTGTGGCACCTCGCCACTCACCCGGCCGACGCGGCGCGCTTGGTCGCCGAACCCGGGCTCATGTCCTCGGCGGTCGAGGAGCTTCTTCGCGCGTACTCGCCGGTGACCATGGCGCGAGTCGTGACGGCCGACACCGAGTTCGCGGGGTGCCCGATGCATAACGGCGACAAGCTGCTCATGAACTTCCCGGCGGCCAATCGCGACCCTGAGGCCTTCGAACGGGCCGATGAGGTCATACTCGATCGAGCGATCAACCGTCACGTAGCCTTCGGAACGGGCATCCACCGCTGTGCGGGATCCAACCTCGCCCGCATGGAGCTCTCCGTGGCCTTGCAGGAGTGGTTGCGGCGGATCCCGACGTTTCGCCTCGCAGAGGGCGCCGAACTGACCTGGGCTGGAGGTCAGGTTCGTGGGCCCCGGGTCCTGCTGGTGGCGTTCCCGTGAAGATCCGAGTGGACCCACACCGGTGCCAGGGCCATGCACGGTGCTATGCACTTTCGCCCGAGCTGTTCTCGGTAGATGACTACGGCCAGAGCTCGGTAATCGGTGACGGGACTGTGCCTCCCGAGCTTGAGGAGAAGGCCCATCTGGCCATCGCCAACTGTCCCGAGTCCGCTATTGAGGAGCTGAGGAATCAACGTCGGTGACTGCAGCGCTCGAAGCCGAGTAGGCGTTAACTCGTTCGGTCAGGCTCGTGGTCATCGAGACGAGCTCTACAAAGGCAACTGCACTTCGCCATGAAGCATCGCTGGTCGGAGTTGAAGTGTTGGGCCCGCGTCAGTCCGCCGGAAGAGTGACAGAAATATCGAGACCGCCTTCGCTCTGGCTTCTGGCAATCACCGAAGCACTGTGGGCTATAGCGATGGAATCGACGATAGATAGTCCGATACCCACGCCTGTCCTAGGGTTCACTCTGGCCTCGGCTCGTCCAAAGGGCTCGAATAGGGACGGGATAACATCGTCGGCAACGAATGGCCCATTGTTGGCGACCTCGAAGAAAGCGCTGCCGTTCATGGAACCCGTCCGAATACGAATCCACCCGCCTGGGTGGTTGTGACGTATCGAATTGTCGATCAGATTTGAGATCATCCGATCCAGAAGGAATCGATCGCCTGCAGTCCCCGCCGGGTTCAGTTCGGTCTCCACCTGCAGACCCAGCTCTTCGATGACAGGGCTGGCTGTGTCAAGAACATCCTCAGCCGCAGTGGCCAGGTCGACGTGCTCCATACCAACCTGACCTTGGTCGCTTATTGCCAGGGTGAGTAACCCGTCGATCGTTTGCTCGGCACGATCGATGGAGCGGCGGACCTTCTCTGCCATCGCCTCGAGCTGTTCGGGCGTACGTGTCGTCTTGGCCAACGTGACATCGATAGCAGTCCGCATGACCGTGAGCGGTGTGCGTAGCTCATGGGAAGCGTTGGCGACGAAACGCTTCTGGCTGGCAAATGCAGCATCGAGCCGTTCGAGCATTTCGTCAAACGTGTCTGCAAGCTCCTTCAACTCGTCTTTGGGCCCATTGAGGGCGAGGCGCTCACCGAGGTGCTGTTCTGAGGCTCTTTTCGCCGTTTCGGTAATGGTCCGTACCGGGCGGAGGACGCGGCCTGAGACGATCCAGCCGAGGCCTCCAGAAGCGACCGCCATAATGCCGAGTCCGATGAGAGAGAAGTGAGCTTCCGCCAAATCCTCTGAGGTCACCGAGCATGACGACCGCCTCAGTCCTACTGTTGGGTACGAAATTGGGATTGGATCGAGCCCACTTATGAAACGGCCGCGTATGGACCGACGCCCGATGCACGGTTTTCCTCCCGACGTGGCCGCACGCGTCTACGACCGCATCGGGCGCCTGCAGGACACCCAGGCACCGATCGAGCACGCTGCGGTTGATCGCCTGGTCGCTGCTGGCGACCTGCGTCACGCGGTGGCCGTATTCGAGCTCGGATGTGGGACGGGCACCTTTGCCAGGCGCCTTCTGAGCGAAGTGCTGCCTCAAGATTCTACGTATGTTGGAGGCGACGTAAGCACTCGTATGGTCGCACTCGCCCGCCAACGCATAGCGCCGTGGGCTCCACGGGCGAAGATCACTCAACTCGACGGATCGCTCCCACTCCCCAGCGCCGACGGCTCTGCTGACCGCTTCGTCGCCGCCTACGTCTTCGACCTCCTAGAGACCGAATACGCCCGCGACGTCGTGAACGACGCCCACCGAGTGCTTCGCGATGGAGGGCTACTGTGCGTTAGCAGCCTCACCTGGGGACGATCTCCGCTCAGTCGGACAGTCTCAGTCGCCTGGAACGGTCTGTGGCGCTTGGTCCCGAGCGTGGTCGGCGGATGTCGTCCGATCGGCCTGAGAGATCTCCTCGATCCTGGTCGCTGGCGCGTCCAGGAAGACTTGGTGGTTGAGGCGTGGAGCGTACCCTCCGAGGTCTTGATAGCGATGCGATCGGACTAAGAGAGGGCGGCTGAATACCTGGGTCCCCGCGTGTCGGTCGCTCATGGGACATTGAGGGCAGATTGGGGTATTCAGTGCCGCTTCGTGTCCCAGCGTTCCGATCGCACGCGCTCATACTCCGCGCTTGGGGCGCAGGATGTGACGAGCGCCCGAGCCGTTGATAGTGCGGTTTGATACATGCATCAGCATGAGACTTCGACGAGCGCAGATGGAACAATATAGAACTGGTGATTGACCGGCGCTCTTGGTGGTTTCACAAGTTGGCTCGGGCGCCCGTGTACCTGTATCGATGGAATCTCGGATGGCTGCTCGGCCATCGATTCCTCCTGTTGGTCCATGTGGGGCGCCACAGTGGCCGCCGGTACGAGGCGGTGGTCGAGGTAGTCCGTTGGGAGCGCGACGGCGAGGTGGTCGTCGCGTCAGGCTGGGGTGACGCAGCTGATTGGTTCCGCAACGTCCTCGCCGAACCACAGGTCGAAGTCGTCGTCGGAAGCGACAGATTCACAGCCACCCACAGAGTCCTCCCGATCGACGAGGCAGCCGAGGTGCTGGCTGACTACGAGAGACGCAACCGCTGCATGCGGCCCGTGGTGAACAGAATGCTTGGCTATCTGGTGGGATGGAGGTATACGGGCTCGGCCGAAGCAAGGCGCCGAGTAGTGGAGCAACTCCCAATGGTGGCATTTGATAAAGCCGGGATGTCTGACAACAGCTGACGTGACGGGATCTGGCGATACCCGTCGAGCGAATGGCTGTCGTTCTGCTCGCGTCACAAGACTCGAAAGGGTTCTGACGGCTCCGCCCAGATGGATCGTTCTGTTCGAAAGTCCTCGGGGGGGAGTGGGGGGTGGCATCCAGCGAGGAGGCTGCCGTCAAGCGTGCTGGAGCCGAAAACCGTCGGCGAGCCCGCGACCGCATTCTGGGCAGGTCTCGGCTGGCATGGTTGTCTCAGCCCCACACGCGTCGCAGTAGGCGTGGCGGGGACGCTGCTCCACTGGGCGTTGAGGTTGGATTCCGGGATCAGGTCATCGCCCGGGAGGGCTTCGCGGATTCCTGGTCGGTCGCGCCCCATCGGAGATGCCAGGGTCTCGCAAGCAAGGTGTAGGCCGCAGCGGCGATTCCGACGATCCCCAGGCAGGCGCCTCGAGGTCTCATTCCATCCTCTCAAACGACCCGCCGATCCACCATCCAATCATCTCAACTGACGTCGTACCCAAGCGTGCGACTCACGGTGTCACCGAATCACTGCCGTGGCCGGACGGAGCCCAACGATTCTTTCGGCATTTCAGGTGCGATGTCAGACCCAACTCGCTGTGAGAAGGAGGGTCGCCGTGACGCTAAGCAGGACTGGACAGACTTTGAAGAATATGACGGAGGTACGGGCGCCGGTCATCGCCGTGAGAGTGGCCACGGCAAGAAGCATGATCGCCGAAGCCCTGTAGATCCAAGCTGTCAGGGTCTCGTGCGAGCCGCCAACGGCAGTTGCGATGACCACGACGGCGGCAATGAACCACACGGTGAAGCCCTCAGCGATCCATTCTTGGGTGATCACCAGCCGATTGTCATGGGAAGTGTCGTCGAATCCGTGGACCACTCGTGCCGTGGGTAGGACGTGGGCGACTCCCCACACGGTGATGATCCCGGCTGCGACGTATGCCAAGGCGGCGCTCATACAGACATCTTCCGCTGCCGTGGCCGTCTGCCCAGGGTCAAAAGGCCAAGGTGGCGACCCCTCAGCAACGGCGGCAGGGCAGAATGGCCGTGAGTGGCGAAGCCTTACCGTCTCGGGCCTGCCCGTCGAATGGTCAACCTGGTCATGACGGCGATGGTCCGTCTGGGCATCGGAGGCAAGACGACGTATCTCCTCACCACGACCGGCCGAAGAACCGGGCAGCAGAGGACGACGCCGGTGATCCTCGTCCGGACCGACGGAGAACGGTGGCTTGTTGCGCCATACGGAAGCGTGGCCTGGGTTTACAACGTGCGAGCCAAGCCAGAGGTGACCCTTCGGCACGGCAAGCGAGCGGAGATGCTTCGAGCCGAGGAGGTCGACTCAGAGATCGCAGGCTCCGTTCTCCAGCGCTACGTCCGCAACGTCCGGGTGGTGGCTCCGTTCTTCGATGCCGCCCGTGAGGATCCGGTGGAGAAGTTCGTCGAGGAAGCCTTCCGCCATCCCGTGTTCAAGCTCACCGCTGGCGAGGCCCCCGAACGCCGGGAATAACTTCGCTCCGGTTTTGGGCTGCCGGCGATGCCACCCGACAGGGATGCCGGTTGCGATTGGGAGTGGCAGCACGTAATCGTGGGATCCGAGGTGGCGTCAAGAACCGTCGCCTGCCCAGTTAATCGGCGACCCCGCGTGCATGAAGTCGCTGGAGCCGAGACAATCGGTCGCGCCTGCTACGCCCGCCTGTAATCGGCGATATGCGCCAAGGAGCTCACGCAAGCTAATTCCGTACTTCTGGCGAAGATTCGCAACGTGGAAGTCGGCGGTTCGAGTCCGCTCACCTCCACACCGTCGTAACTGCAACAACGTTCCTTCTCTTCTGCAGGGTTGACCGGGTCCCCGCCGAACTGTGCGGCACTACGAGTCCTGACCGGACGCTTCGTGACCTTCGCCTCTACCCTTCGCGCGACGTTGGGAGTCATATGGATGTCAGGTAGGAGCATGGATCGGAGATCCGAAGACCCCGTCAGCGTTGGACAGTGCGCTGTTTGTCAGGTCGGACCCTGCCTCGGGAACCTAGCCATAGGAGAAAGGGGTTCGCGATGAGAAGTGTTAGTGACAAGCTGCGTGCCGCGGCCGAGCCTTACCTGAAGCCTGGGGAGACTATCGAAGAGGTCTTTATTGGGCAGAACCGCAGCATGATGAAGCAAATCCTTTTCGGGATGATCTGGAACAAAGGTCGTCTCTTCGTTGTGACCGCGGAGCGGATCCTCGTGCTGCACGCGAGCATGTGGACTCTCCACCCGAAGGGCGTTCTCGCCGAACTGCCTCGGTCGACCCGTTTCGGCCCGCCAACTGGGCTAACTCATATCATCCAGGTCAACGGGAGGCCGGTGTATGTCGGGAGGAAGTTCTTCAAGGACATAATCGCCGCCGACGGCGCCCTCGAGGTCCCGCCGGTCGCGGCCTAGAACGCTGCGTCGATTCGGGCGGCCAGCACGACGTGTGTTGGCCGGTTTGGATTTTGGAAGCTCTATCCAACCTCGGGCGAGTAAGAGCGTTAGGGCGCTCTGAGCTAGAGCACAGCCTTGTGGCTTTGTTTAGAGGAGCGAACCCAGGCGGACCAGTCGGCTTGTCAAAATTGGTGTGCCCAGACCCTCGGGGGCTGTCAGCCAGGTTGGAGTAGAGCCTGCCCACCCGGGCCCAGAAGTCGGAGTTTAAGCGTGTCCGCTCAGGACCAGAGAATACATGTCGTGTATATCCCCGATCAATAGCGAGCGTTTCCGAAGTCGTTGCCTCCGATCACCGGACGCCGGACGTCAAAGCGATTTAGCCTGTTTCAACCCGCCCGAATGAAAGTGCGACCCCCGAACCTGTTCAGAGATGATCACCACCATCACAACGCCACTGGGTTGACCAGGGCTTACTCTGGGCCAAATCACAGCATTGTGGTTTACTTAGGAGGTTGAACCGTGTTGCTCGCGTCGGCTCATCAGGGCTTTGCCGACAGGCTTCACTCCACTCTCGGCGACAGCCCTCGAGGACCGATGCATTTCGCGAAATCGGCATAGAGCATCGTGACCCAACGATGACCACACACTCCTACAACGTCTTAACGCCTGAGTTCGTCGCCCGCATCCGAGCCAACTTTAGGACCGGGGTCATCATCCCCATGGGCCCATGGTCCGGAAAGCCATACTCGCGGTGAGCGCCGGAAGTTCCTGAGGCGGCTGCGACAACTCATCGAGAGTTGGGGCGTTGATCCTCACCGCGATGGCCTTCAATGCAGCTCTGTCGAGATCGAAGCAGCGAATCGCATTTTCGCCGAGCATGCCGATGGTGTGTTCTGGCCTCATGCCAGCGAAGGTGTTACGCAGGGCCATGCGGGTGACGTTGGGCTGACCCGGATCCTCACGAAACTGGTAAGTGCCCTCGGCATGGGGGTAGTCCGACCCCCACATGACGTTTTCCCAATAGCCGTCCTCGACGGCCATGCGAGCCTCGAAGGGAGCCATGTAGCTGCCGCCGATGAACACTTGGGAATGGCAGTATTCGCTGGGGGGATGAGGCATCTGGTCCTTTAGCTGCCAGCGGTGGGACAGGTACACCGAGTCGTACTCGCGCATCGTTGCGGTCCACCACTCGCCGTTTTGTTCCGTTAGCACCATGTTCAGGCGCGGGTGGCGCTCGAAGACGCCACTGAAAAGGAGCCGGGGCAAGGCCCGGCGTGACAGCCAGCCCGACCGCTCAAGGAAGAGCATCGCCTGGGAGTGCTTACCCAGAAATTCGATATCGCCCCCTGCGCCGCCGACGTGAGTGTTCAGGGATAGACCGAGGTCTTCGCACGCCGCCCAGAACGGCTCCCAGTCCGGATGATCATAGATCTTGATCCCAGGGCGAGCCGTGGGAAGGTTCACTGCCTTGAGGCCGACTTCACGGCCCCACCTGATCTCCCGGATAGATGCCTCAATGTCCCACGCCGGCAGGTGGATCACGCCTACGTGACGGTCGGGTGCCGTCGAGCAGGCGTCGGCCAGCCACTGGTTGTAGATATGGATGCCTGCAGCGGCCCGGGTCAGGTCAGCGCCCGTCGGGTTGAAGAACAGGCTCCCTCCAGAGATGAAGGGAATGGGCTGCCCGTTCTGGCTGGAGTGGAAGATCACATCAGCGGCAACCCCGTCCTCGTCCATGTCGCGGCGGCGGGCGGCCATGTCGTTATGACCTGCGGTCTGCAGGTTCCGATCGATCTCATGCTCCCGGGCCCGAGCCTCCTCGCGGTCCTCGAGCTCGGTCAGTCGGGCCCTGACATCCGCCCAGATATCGAAGCGGGGGCCCATGTCGGCGGTGAAGGTGTCGTACTCGCTGAGCAGCGAAGATGGGCAGTAACTGCGCATTTGCGCCAAAGTCGGTCCGACGTGGCTGTCGCAGGAGACAATGACCAGAGGCTCCGGATCTCCCTCGTTGTCGTAGCTGGTGTTGTGTTCGTTCATGCGTGGCCGCCGAAGTTCCATGCGAAACTCCTCCGTCATTTGACCCGCTCAGACACCAACGCCAGCCTTCAGTACACTGTATACCAATGGCGAACGGGTAGTGGGTGGAGCCGCAATTGGGGTAGTCACGCGCCGGCAGGCCACGACGACTCGATGGACGTCTCGGCCATCATCTGGTCCCCGCACAGCTGGCGTCAGCCATTCCCCAAGCACGAACGGCTTCGAGCTGCGGGGCGCTACCGCGAGCTCCTCGGACCGCACGCCGCGATGGTCGCGTTCCCGAAGGAGCTCGTAACGATGTTGAACGAGAACAGCCGGTCCTCCGCTTAGATCTGCGGTCGGACCGCCCCTAGCTCGGGATGCTCCTCACCAGCTCGGGCCAGGGCCACGAGGGCCGCGCCTTGTGTCGCCGCGTGATCCTCGGAGTGCAATCGGCCGTTCTCGTCAAAGCCGGCGTGCGAGACATAGAGCCCAGGTGGAACGACCCACGCGCCGAAGAACCCGGCGAGGATGTCGCGTAGCTGGCTGATCGCCAGGAAGTGATGCTCGGTCGACCCAGTCATCAACACGGCAACGGGCTTTCCGGCGAGTGGTCCGGCCTCGTCGTCGGTACTGCGCGGGACCGCGTCGAGAAGCGCCTTGAGGTCGGCGCACATGGAAGCCCGGTAGACCGGGGAACCGAGCACGACCGCTGCGGCACCAGCGATCCGCTCGACCACCTCCGAGGTGTCGACCTCCGCGAGTCGCACCAACGTCGGCGCCCCACCAGACCGCCCCGCGGCGTCGAGGATGGCTCGGACGGCGATGGCAGTTCGCCCCGAGGGGGCTGGTGACGCATCGATCCCGATGACCTCGAGTGGTGACACCAGGGCGACCTCCTACTCGTGACCACCCGGACACGCCCGGGCGGGTTGGTGGCGGCTCGGAACGCCGACAAGTGTCAAACGACAACCATTCCCATCCACAATACGGGAGCCGAAGGACCGGTCATGCGAGCGTTCGTCCAGGCCAAGGCCGGCAGTGTACCCAGGCTGAGGGACTTCGCCGATCCCGTGTCCGCCGGCGGTCAGGTCCCGTTGGTCAGGTCGGGGTCCAGGCCGCGGCCAGATGCACCGCGACATTGAACGCCTAGCTCGACAGCTCGGGGAGGCTGTACCCATGCCAAGAGAGCGCCTCGGTGGAGTTACACCAACCGCTCGATCCCCTCAAGCATTGCCGCATCGTCGGTGCATCGTTATCGCGGACGCCGTTGATCCGTCGCGGTTGGCCGCTCAGGTCGACGCGGAACGA
>Ga0116214_1000745_pt1 | contig 12943 bp, 9 predicted proteins | sample Sb_taG_FD_88964 | JGI IMG/M metagenome (GOLD analysis project Ga0116214, IMG submission 88964) | Peat soil microbial communities from Weissenstadt, Germany - Sb_50d_1_NS metaG | ecosystem: Environmental > Terrestrial > Soil > Wetlands > Peat | place: Germany: Weissenstadt | collected 2010-09-21
AGCCACCTTCGGTGAGTCACCGCGATCCCAGCTCTCACGCCCAGCCGACCGCCGCAGCCCACGACCCTCATCGCCGCCCGCCACCGCGCCGCCCCGCTCCAGCGCCTCGACCCACCATCACGCCGCGTCGCCGACCCACGCCCCACCGCTCACGCCCGCCGCATCAACGCCCCGCCGCCACCGCGCCCCGCTCCAGCCCCGCCGCTCACCACGCCGCCAACCACGCCACGCCGCCCAGACGATTGACGACCCTCCGGGAGGTGCGCCTCGCCACGCACCTAGCGCCGCACCGCGCCCCGCACCGACCGCCGCCGACCACTCCGCCCACCACGAGCCGCTCCTGAGCACCAACCTCACCGCAGCACTCCAGCCCCGCCGCTCACTACCGCGCCGATCGGGGCCCTCGGTGCTCAGATTCCTATGTCGTTGGCCCCGAGGGTTGGTTGTCGCCTAACAACCATCCATCTAATTTGTCCGACAGGCCGGAGATGTCCGTGGACCCCTCGCCGAGGGGCTTTTAGCTGGACGAAACGGGGATGCGGAGTGTCTCCCGGCTTCGGTAAGCGAAGTCAGGTCACGAAGAACGTCGGAGGCGAGCGGTCTCCAGAACCCCAAAGCCTTTATGCCCGCCGCGCTCACCCCACCGCCACGCTCCAGCCACGCCGCCACGCTCCACTCCGCCCGCCGCCCCGCTCACGCCGCCCGGGCCGCGACCTCGCCACGCTCCAGCCACGCCGCCTCACGCCGCCTCACGCCCTCATCGCCACCGCCACGCTCCAGCCACGCCGCCACGCTCCACTCCGCCCGCCGCCCCGCTCACGCCGCCCGGGCCGCGACCTCGCCTCATCGCCAGCCGCCGCCCGCACCCACCTCGCCGCAGCCCACGACCCTCACCGCCACCGCGCCCCAACCCTCGCCACTCACCCGACCGCCGACCCACGCCACGACGACCTCGCCCCGACGCTCCACCCGAAGAACTCCCGGAGTTACGCTCGCTTACGCTTCTTGACCGGGCCGTATTTACGACGTGCGGCCTTTTCGCACTGGGCACGCTTCCTGCCGTGCTTCTTGTGGCAAGCCTTCAGCGCGGCGGCGAGCTTCTGCGCCTTCGTCTTGGTCTTGGGGCAGCCCGTGACGGAGATCGGGGTGTTCTGATGGATCTCGATGCCGTTCTGCGCGGTGATGTCGGTCGGCAACGTCAGCTGCTGCTGCCCGCAGAGGCTGTAGTGGTCCTTCGCGGGGAGGTTCGCCGCCAGCGCGGAGTACGGGCCCTCGGGCAACGTCAGTTCGAAGCTGGTGAACGGGGCGTCGGGGACGGTCTTGAATGTGGTGGTGGTGACGCCAGTCTTGCCGTTGATGAACGTTTCGCCGCGTAGTTCGATGCTCACGCCGTAGCCGTCTAGGACAATCACTGCGTCAGGGAACGCCGCCCCGCCATAGCTCACGAAGTACACGGGGCCTTCGAGCGGGACGGGCAGGATCGGGTGTGCACAACAGCGTGGCCGATGATGGAGTGCACGGGGCAGGCCGCGGGGTTTGCTTCGAACTGCTTCGCGGTGCACGCCTTCTGCAGGGTGCTCAGGCGTGAGGGGAGCACGCGCGGGATCTGCAGCAGCACCTTGTGAATGTTCGCTTCCCCAGGCCTCTGGGCAACCTTGACGGTCAGGCTCGCCCCGTTGACCCTGCTCGCGTTGCCCTGCGTGGACGCGGTCAGCGTCGGTTTGAACGCGAGGCCCCGGCAACCGGACGCCTGGAAACGAGCGGACAGGGCCGCTGGTTGTCCGAGGGTGGAGATCGCCTGGCCGGTGATCGACATGGGTTCACAGGATGTGGGGTTCAATGAACCCCGGCCGGTCGATGTCCACGTTGACCATGCGGATATCAGTAGGGACACCATCAATGATCTGCGGCAACGGATCGGTCGTGACCGTGACCTGCGCAGTATGCGGATCGCACAAGATCGCAGCGCTAACGACGACATTACCGAGGTTGAACGGACCAGCTATCACCGGAGTGACGATCGAGAGACCGAACGGCGCACCCTCATACGGACCAGTCAGGTAGACCTTCCCGCCGGTAACCGTGTAGGGGTCTGAGCCGACACCGACGCTCACGACGGTTTCCCCGATCAGGCTTCCAGAGCCACACGTCCCGCGTTCGCCTGCGCTTCCCCACACAGCGGGACACCTGCAACCTTCCCGAGCAGCCCCGGCGGCAACGTAACGCTCAAACCCCGGAGATCTCCTGTTCACCGTCCTGACGGTAGAACGTCAGCGTAAACGGGCTGAACGCACCCGCCTCGATGTTCGTCGTGCCGCCCGTCATCGACGGCGCGAACTTACCTCGAGCCAGACCCCAATCCCTACGCCCCCAGCCGCTCCATGACCCCCTCAGACTCTCCCCAACTCACCTCGCCGAGCCGGAGCCCATCCACCTGCTTCGCTCTAGGCAATCGGCTCGATGAAGTTCGAGATTTCCTCGCAGTTGACGATATTCAACAGACCGCCAGGGACGTTCAGTTCCGTCTTCGACAGGCTTTCGCCGTTCTTCGCCGGCAGCAGGAAGTATTCGTTCGGGTTCGTTCCGCCCGTCGGGATCGCGCCACCCTGCAGCGTGATCGTGTTCAGATGTATGACGACCCCTCCCGGGTGGGTGGCACAGTCTGTTTATTGAGGATGACTTTACCCCCATACGCGTTCGAGTAGAAGCACAGGTTCACTCCAGTCGTGAAACGCGGACACTGCTTGAACCGCGCAAAGTCCCCCGTCGGTTCTTTGCCAACGCCAAGCGCGCCGCTCACCCCAGCCACCAGCTCTCACGCCAGCCACCAACCCGCACACCCAGACTCCTCGCAGCGCCCCAACGCCTCCTGCCGCTCCCCCACCTCAACGCACCGCATGGGTCATCCCCCTAACGCCCTCTGCCACTCCCTGACCCCCGCAGACTCAGGCCACGCCGCTCACGCCACGCCATCTCGCCCCACGCCCTCAGCGCCCCAACGTCTCCAGCCGCGCCATCTCTCCCTCAGCGCCCCAACGCCGCCTGCCGCCTACCGAACCCCTCAGATTCGCCAGCCTCACCCCGCTCCCGGACCGAGCGCGCTCTCACTCAGCAATTCCCCTGCAAATCCCCGCGCCAACGCCCCAGGCGCATACGACCTCTGGATCGCCGCGCTTGTTCTGCTCGGCCTGTCCTTCGCGCTCGCGATACGAGCACTGCGCCACAAGGGCGCCGAAGACACCGGTCCGCCGGTCGCACGCCTGCGCGAGGAACGGGCGACCCACGCCGCGCACCGGCTCAGAGAGACGATGCTCGAAGACCTCACGAAAGAAGTCCGGGCCAACGACCGCGCCCTGGCCCGCAAGGCCGTACTGTTCGACCAAGCGCTGACACCCCTGGTGCTCGCCATCCTGACCGGTCTCGCCGGGAGGTTATGATGACCCACATGGAGCAACCCACCACCAGCCAGCCCGCCATCCCCTATCCCACCATGCCTGACGGCAAATACAAGTACACGACGTGGGACGGGGAGCCGCTGCACTATCCGTCCACGAAAGTGCCCGGCCTCGGCAGCGCCCAGATCCTCCCCGACTGGGTGCACAACTTCGTGCGCAGGCTGTTCAAACGGGCGACACCGTCTCCCTGAAGCCCGAGCGCAGCTGGAACGGAGATTTTCGGGCCGGACGGGGCTTCCGGACGAACTGAGCCTCTCACTGCGCAGCGGGTTGTAGACGTCGCGGGATGCATCGACGTCCGTCGAGGCGAGTTGTCCTGTTTCGCGCCTCTCGTCGTAATAGCAAGTAGGGATGTCACACATCGCCACCATCCACGTGTTCTGCGAGACGAGCTCCTCTCTTGGAACCGCGGTCATCAACGGCCTGCTCGCGTGGGCAACCGTCCTCAGCGGCGGCACCGCCTTCGGCGCCGGCGTGATAGCCGCAATGCTGGCCCTGGACATGACCCGCCCCGACATCCGCGCCGATCTGATCAACCGCGGTATCGGCGCGGGCTTCGTCTTCGGGATGGCATTCGGTTTCTTGACGTTCGTCGTGTTCGCCGCTAGATTGGTGTCATGACCGACTTTGATCGCTACGACTTCGCACTCACGATCGTGATCGGCTCGATCATGGTCGGCACGCTGATCCTGGGTGCGCCCTTTTGGACGGCGTTCGTGTTCCTCGCAGTCACCGTGACGATCAGCCTGTATCGCCACTTCGGCGACCTTCCGCCGCGCCGCATCCGGCGCAACAGTCGCTCCACCTGAGCCGAAGTCAAGGTACAGGCAGCCGGAAACGCCCGGCTCAGGGTCGCTGCGCAGCGGGTTGTGAGCAGTCACTTCTTCTTTCGGCCTGACTGTTTGGCTGCGTAGGCTTTTCGGGCGGCCTTTTCACAGCTCGCTCGCCTCTTCTTCGCGTGCTTGTACTTCTTCCTGCAGGTGGCGAGGGCTGCGGTGAGGTGTTTGGTGCGGATTTCCGCGGCGGTCGGGGGTTTCGGCCCGGACGGTGGGGGTGGGGTGATGTTTCCCGGGCCGTTGAAGGTGGCGCTGGCGGGGGGACCGTAGATTCCGGGCTGTGGTGTCTGTGGGGCGCGGCAGGATTCGGGTTCGGTGCAGGGTGGCGGGGCCTGCGCCTGGGTTGGGAAGCAGGGGGCTTCGCTTCGGCATTCGTGGGCGTCGTAGACGTCGCGGGCTTCGTCGACGTCGCTTGCGGCGAGTTTGGCGCTGGTGAAGAAGAACACGTCGCCGGCGCCTTCGTGGCCTTCGGAATCCTTGCCGCCGGTGGCGGAGGCGTCGAGGAAGCCGCTTTCTTCACTGCTCGTGCCGCTCGAGATCAGCGCGACGCAGCCGGCCGGTTCTTCGACCGTGCGGCCTTCGACTGTCGCGGTGCGAGCGGGCTCGAAGACGTCGGTGCGGCCGGCCGCCGCCGGCCCGCACTTGGAGTGTTCGCCGCCGACCCCTTCCGGCTCCCACTCATACACATCCCCAACACCATTCACATCACCCGCCACCAAACCATCAACACTATTAAACACAACCCGCCCATCACCAAACACAAACCGCGACTGATACACAGCATCACCCACCTGGGATTCCTGGGATTCCGTCCACGCCGGCACACTCCCCGCCAACAACCGTTCCGCCGGCCACAACGTGCTGTTACCGTCGATACCGGGCGTCAACGCGTCATATTCAACACCGGTCGGCCGGCCACCCGTCGCCAAACACGACACACACACAAGCGTGCTGCCCGTCAACACCCCACCACCATCTATCTGTGTGTGCGCCAGATACACCTGCTCCACAGGTATCCCCGAACGCGCATCACGCATATCACGCCCCGTCAACGACCGATCCGACATAAACACCAACCACCGCCCATCCCCCGACACCTGCGACACAACCGCCTCCAACTGCAAAGGGCTGTTCAGGCCGTTCCAGTCCGGGGCATCTTCACCCGAGAGCACCGCCACAAGCCCGATCACCCCTTCATGCCACACATACAAATTACACAATTCCACCGACGACTCTTTTCCCAGCGTGCACGTGCCTTTCACCGCACCAGGGGCGAGCGCACCATCAGCCACGAAATACACCCACGACCCATCTTCACTAGCGCCCAACACCAGACCAAGCACACCCGCATGTTCAGCCCCGTCCTGCGCTGTCACGTCGCTCAACGCGCAGTGCAGGCGCCCCGCCACGACGGTGACCATGCACTCATACAGGTCTTCGGCTTCCGCACGTGCGCCTGACCCCGCCGTCAGCTTCTGCTGATCAGTAAAGAACACCCGCGACCCATCAGCCGAAGCAAGCTGAAAACGCGCTTCCGCGAGCCCGAGGCCGCTGCCGCCCTGCACCGTATCCACCTGCACCGTTTCCCCCAACCCCACATCACGCACATACAAATGATGCGCCGCGTCTTCCCAGAACACCAGCGAGCCATCATCAGACACCGCATGCCTAACCACATGATCCTTAAGGCCCAGCTCGGGCTGGCCTGCCGGGCCACCTCCGGGCAGCATGCTCACCAGCGCAAGGCTGCCCGTTGCCGAGGCCTCATACAGCTGTTCTGCCCCGGCGCCCTTGGTAAGCGGCGCTTTCGACCTGAGCACCACCTCGCTGCCGTCCGGGGTGGCGCCGACAAACGACGGGCCACATGACGCCTTTGGTGGGCAGGCCCCTTCTTCACCGAACGCCACGAATGGGCTCGCGGTGTCATTCCCAGCCGTCACCAGCGGCATAAAGCATTCCTGCTGACACGTTTGCGTTGGCGTGCCCGCCGGGAAGTTGCTGCGTAGATACGCCGTCTGTTCTGTCGCCTGTGGCGACAGCGACGCAAACGCCCCCTCGGGCTGCACCACCGCACGCGCGAGATCTTCGCTGAAGAACACGTATTCCTTAGAGTTCTCATGCAGGCCCGTGGGTGTGCTGTGCCCGCCCGGCGTGATGTCCTGCGAACCCCAGCCATCCGCCCCTCGCGCCGCTAGCTCCTGCGCCCCGTTGACATACCCAGCCGGGTTGGTTTCCGTCGGCGTGTCAGTCAAAAACGCAAAGGCGTCGCCCGTGTCGGATGCCTGCGCGCCCGCCTGCGTGAGGCCCGCCTGCCCGAGCGGTTCGATCTGTGCGCCGTGCTTGTTCTGCGGGGAGACCTGCTCCCACTGACGCCCGTCGGGCAACAGCGACCCGCCAACTTGTTTAATGGGCCCACCCACCCCCTGCGTCATAAAGGTCCGATCGGGACCGGCGAAGGTGCGGGTTTCCGGGTTGCCTGCGGTTTCAAGTTCGCTTTCGACCACGACCCGGTAGTGGTATTCCTTGCCCGGTTCAAGCCCGGACAGCGCCCACGGGCCGACCCGCACGCCCTTGCCTTCGCCGCTGGAGGCGGACCCGATCGCTTCGCCGCCCACAGGGATCGAGGTGCCGTGCGGGCCTTCGCCTTCGGCGTAGGGCCTCGTGTCGTATTCGAAGCGGTAGCGCGCCGGCCTACCGTCCGGGTCGATCACCGCGCCGAGCGACGCGCCGGTGTCCGTCACATGTGTCGCGAACTCCTGACGAATACCAGGACCGCTCGTCTTGAATTCGCCGCAGTCTTCCGGGCAGGTACCCGTGTTCAACTGGCCGTTGGCGTTCTTCGCCGACAGACGCACCAGATACGTCGTATCGGGTTGCAGTTTCAAGACCGGTGCGCTGACCGCTTCTTCTTCGCCCACACCCCCGACCGCCGGGTGGGGGCATTTAACGACGTCTTCATAACCACCGGTCCCGTATTCGAACTGGCATTCCGCTTCGCCGCCTTTCGCGAGGGCGACCGTGCCGTTCAGCACCACGCTTTCGGGCTGCACTTCCGTGGCCGCGCCCACCTTCACGTCAGGCAACACCACATTAGGGCCAAACACATCCACATGCCCTTCTCTCGAGGCAACATCGCTCACCCACAAATCATCCACCCCAGCTTCATCGACCACCCCCACGCCCGTCAAACCCTCCAGCGAGCTTTCACCCGTACCCGCCACGCTCCCCAAGAACCCGCCCGTCGCGCTGAACTCGTCCACCACATTGCTCGTGCTGTCCGCCAAATAGATATCGCCATCAGACCGGTCCACCGAGATCCCGTTCAACCGTCCAAGCAAACCCGCAGGCGTCTGCGTGATCGCAAACAAGAATTTATACACCCCCGGCGCACCCGCTTCGGGCGCGAACACATCCACCACACAACCACTAGCCGGCGTACCAGCCGCGGGTTCATAGCATTCTTTGACCGGCCGATCCGCGACCAGCACATCACCATCAAACCCCGACACCACAACCCCAGCAGGTTCCTGGAAGCGTTCCCCTTCAGCACAAGCCCCCGGCGAAGCACACGGGCCCGTCAGTTCGGCCACCGGCTTGGTTTCTTCACCCGCCACCCCCTCTTCACCAGGATTGAACACATCAACAACATCAAACCCCGTAAACGCCCCCGGTGTTTTCGCGGATGTCGCGACATACACATCCCCCGACGCCCAATCACCGACACCCGCAAACCCATCCACCGCCACACCAGCAACTTCCGCTTCCCGTTTGCCGCCCACTTCCGTAAACGACCCTTCTTTGGTAAGCGCCCCCGTCCACGCCGACAAAAACCCGCCACCACCCCCATACACCCCGACCACACCCTGCCCCGCACGCGACGCAAGCGCATACACGCTTTCCCCACCAACATGCCCAACCCCGACCTGCGAACCCAAGAATTCCGTAAGACCACCTTCAAGGGAAAGCGGGGCTTTCACCACACCACCAGACCCACCATCAAGCTCATCCACCCCCCGTTTTTCAGTCAACCACACATGACCACCATCAGCCACAGCCCCCAACACTTCAGAGCCCACCGGCAGGGCTTTCGCCACTTTTTCCGTGCGTGGCTGTTCGTATATGTGGGTGGTGAGGGCGTTGGCGGTGGGGACGGCCACCAAGGCCACCAAGGACAGGGCCGCCACCAGGGCCAGGGGGGCCAAGGCGGCGAGAGAGCCCGCCCGAACTGGTAGGTCCCGGTCTTCCACGACTCTCCCGTGCCGGCCGTGAATGTGGTTGCTGAGACGCATGGCCGCCTACCGGTGCTTCTTCTTCGCGGTTTTCCCGGCTCTGGCCCCGTACGCTTTTCGGGCTGCCTTTTCACAGCTCGCTCGCTTCTTCCCGTGTTTTTTGTGGCAGGCCTTCAGCGCGGCCGCCAGCTTCTGGGCCCTCGTCAGCCCTTTGCAACCGGTGACGCCCACGGGGACGTTCTGGTGGATTTCCATGCCGTTCTGGGCTTTGAAGAGGATCGGCATCACCAGGTGCTGGCCGCAGAAGTTGTCGTTCGCCTTCGCCGGCAGGTTGGCGCCGAACTCGGAGAACGGGCCCTGCGGCACGCTAACTTCGATCGATTCGAACGGGACGTCGGGCACCGATTCGAAGGTGGCGCTCGTGACGCCGGTCTTGCCGTTGATGAACGTTTTGCCGTGGGATTCGATCGTGACCCCGTAGCCTTTGATGACCGCGACCGCGTCGGGGAACGCCGCGCCGCCATAAGAGACGAAGTAGAGGGGTCCTTCCAACGGCACGGGCAGCACGGGGGTGTGGACGAGCACGTGCCCGATGATCGACGCCGGCGGGCAGGCCGAACGGTTGTGTTCGAAGACGCCCGCCAGGCAGGCTTTCTGGATCGTCGTCAGGCGCGCCGGCAGCTGCTTCGGGATGTCGAACTTCATCTCCCTCATCCACGACTGCGATCCCATCGCGCCTTTCGGGTAGGCGATCTTGAAGTGCAGGCTCGCACCGTTGGTTTTGCTCGCCTTCCCCGCGGTCGAGACTTCGAGCGCCGGGGTGTATTTCAGGTTCGCGCAGTTGGTGGCCTGGAAGGGCGCGGAGAACGTCGAGCTCGCGCCTTCCTCTGAGCCGATCTGGCCGGTCATCGCCAGCGAGGAGCAGTTCGTGGGGTTGAAGATGAACTTTTCGCGGTTGACCGTGACGTTGACCTTCTTGATCTGCACGGGCACGCCGTCGATGAGGTGCGGGATCGCGTGCGGACCCGAGGGATCCGAGGTGAACGTGAGGTCCGCGGTGACCGGGTCGATTTCGAGTTTCCCGCGCACCACCACGCAGTCGCAGGGGGGTTGCTGGTTGGGGTTGGCGGTGTCGTGCTCGAGGTCGAACGGCCCCGCCTTGACCGGGTTGACGATCGAGAGGCCGAACGGGGCACCGGCGTATTTTTCGGTGATGTAGACCCTGCCTCCGGTGACCGAGACGGGGTCGTTGCCGACGCCGGCGCTGACCGTGGTTTCGCCGATCAGCGATTCCGGGCCGCAGGTGCCGTTGTTCGCCTGCGCTTCGGGGCACAGCTTCACGCCCGCCAGGGTGCCCTCGAGACCCGCCGGCATGTGCAGCACGACGGACTGCAGATCCTGCTGGCCGTCTTCACGGCTGAGCGTCGTCGACAGCGGGCTGAACGCGCCCGCGTCGTTGCTGGTCGTGCCGCCGGTCAGCGACGGGGCGAACGGCAGCGTCTGGCCGGAGTACGTGCACGGGCTTCCGCCCGGGTCGGCCGCGGTCTTCGGGCCGCTCGAGATACCGAACGACGAGGTCGAGGTCACCGGCGCGCTCGAGGACCAGGAGGTGAACGACGCGGTGGTGGTGTAGGAGCCGCAGCGGGCGGGGGTCGCCAGCGGCGCGCGTTCGCCGCCGAAGAAGTGCAGCTTCGCGTCTTCGAACGGCGCCTGCGGGCTGTCTTCGAAGGTCGCGGTCAGCTGGCCCGTTTCGCTGAGGTGCACCTGGCCCGCGAGCTTGACGAGGACCCCCGACGCGGGGTCTTCGGCGACGATGTACATCGCCAGCAGCGAGCCGAACGGGTTCTGGTTCTGGCTTGCCAGGTACACCGAGCCGACGATCGGCTGGGTCGGCGGAAGCAGCGGCGTGGTGATTTCCGCGGTGGCGATCTTCGCGGCGTCCGGGCAGAAGTCCACGCCCGGCTGCGCTTCGGCGAGGCTCGGCGTAGCAGCGAACGCCAGCGTCTGCGCGCCCGGTTCGGCGACCGGGGCGAATTCCCGCTGGCCCTGGAAGCCGACCAGGCCCTCGCTGCAGGCTTGCAGGCCATCCCCGCCGGCGGGGTTGACGGCGACGCCTTCGGGCAGGGTGACGGTGATGTTCTTCGGGTCGCCCTCGGCGAGGCCGTGCGGGTTCAGCGTCTCCTGCTGGGGGACGTGCACGTCGACGGTCATGCCCGTCGGGCTGCTGGCGGCGGTGCCGTCGGGCTTGACCGTGATCGAGGGGGTGAACGGCAGCTGGTTACAGCCGCTCATCGCCGGCAGGCTCGTCGCCAGCGGAGCGGTGAAGGCGCCCGCCTGCTGCCAGGAGTCGGCCTGGATGCTCGCCTGCGGCGCGGGCGAGGGGCAGGAGGCGGGCAGCGAGACGAACGCCGGCGGCGTCGCCTGTTCGAGGGGAAGGCACGACAGTTCTTTCTGGCCCCGCGCCTGGCGCAAACACCCCGTCCCGCGCTGGAGATCATGGCGCTGGTCCCCAGGGACGCCCCACACCGTCGTCTGGGAGCGCAGGAACCCCGGCACCTGCGTGATGTTCTTCACTTCCACGCTGACGCCGTAGTCTTCGCCCGAGCGCACCGAGGTGTCGATGAACACCGAGCCGATCGGCGTCGTGAACGCGAACCGCGCGGGCTCCCCCGGAGACGGTTCGAGGTTGTACAGACCCTGGGTTTCGGTGATCACCCTCGCCACTTCGCCTTGTTTGGTCGCTTCGCCAACCGGGTTATAGGTCACGATCGAGACGCCGACCGCGCTCGCGGCGGGACACTCGTTGCCGCCTTCGCTGCCCGGCGCCGTCAGGAACTGTGCGAGGGTGCAGCGCGGGACCGCGGTCGGGTTGCCGATCAGCCCCGCCGGCCAGCGGAAGAGCAGATCCTTGGGCAGCCCCGCGGGAAACGCCCCGCCGGTCCCGGGGACTTCGTTGAACGCGAAGGTGGTCGTGAGCTGGAACGGGTGCGAGCCCGCGAGCGCGTCCGGCGCCCCGCCCGCTTCTTCGGGGGTCAGCGCGAAGTACTGAATGCCGAACGGCGTCGGGGCTTCGCTGACCGTGAGCGCGCCCCGGACCGAGTTGTGGGGGGCTTCGCCGCCGGAGATCGTGGCAACGTTCGACTCGCCCGTGTGCGCGCCTTCGTTGACGACGCCGATCTTCGCTTCGAGCTGGTCGTAGGGCGGGAGCGCCCCGGAGAACGTGCAGGTCACTACCTGCCCCTTGATGGTGCACGGGAACGGGCCCTCGTTTCCCAGGGTGGAAGCGGCGCCCGCGACGCCTTCGGTGCCTTCGATCGTTGGTTTCAGCCCCGCCGGGACCGTGTCGGTGAGCACGACCGGGGACTTTTCATATACACCTTCGGCGGATTTGGGTTCGACTTCTTCGCTGCACGCCGCGTCCCTGTATTTCCCGTCGCCCGCCGGGACCCTGGTACACGGGACGGTCGGGGCGTCGCCGAGGTTCGCGGCGGTCACGACGAGCTGCCCGTCGGGCGAGGAGCCTTTCTGCTGCTCGGTGACCGTGACGGTGCCGGGGCAGGAGTTGGGCTTGCCGGGTTCGCATTCGCCGGGAAGCGTGATTGCCACGGACTTTTCCGTCTTGATCGGCGCGATCGGCTGGCTGGCCAGTTCGCCGGCAAAGGCGATCGTGTACGGCTCAAGCGCGGAGGACAGGACAGCGCCTTCCCGCGTCCCCGTCGGTTCCTTCGAGAGCGTCAACGTGTGTGTGAGCGGTTCGATCGCTTCCACGGTCGTGCCGGGCGCGATGCCGCCACCGAGGATCGCTTCGCCTTCTTTGAAAGAGCCAGAGCCGTCGGTCGCGGTGACGTCTTCCACCGTCTTGGAGCCCAAACCCTTGAGTTCGACAGATTCTGCTGTGACTTCCGCGTTTTTCGAGAGCGTCAGGGTCCCTTCGGTCCCCCCGGCTTCGCGATCCACGGCCAAGATCGTGGCGCCCGCGGGGATCCCGGTGCCTTCGATGCTCTGCCCGACGCCGAACTTCTTGACTTCGAAGACTCCTTTGACGACCGGCGAGCCTTCCGTGAGGTTGCCGGTTGCCGTGGCGGGCCCGAACATGTTGCCGGTGGCTGTGACCGCCGGGCCGCCCGAGACGTGGACGTTGCCCGCGCCGTAGAGTTCTTCCAGCTGCCCCTGCAGTTCCTGGGACGGCGCATTGAACTTGATGAGGTTGTCGAAAGCTGCCGTTTCCGGGCGTTCAATCTTGTAGCAGCCGCCCGGCAGAATCACGCCTTCTTCTTTCTTGAATGCCGCTTCTTCGTAGCACCGCCCACCGGTGGCATTCACCGCGAGCTGCTGAACCTCGCTGTGCTTGGGCGCACCGGCCGGAGGCAGGTAGCTCGGGACCGCGCCGGAGGTCATGTGCCACCAGGGCTCGAGGGGTTCG
>Ga0116214_1000766_pt1 | contig 12728 bp, 9 predicted proteins | sample Sb_taG_FD_88964 | JGI IMG/M metagenome (GOLD analysis project Ga0116214, IMG submission 88964) | Peat soil microbial communities from Weissenstadt, Germany - Sb_50d_1_NS metaG | ecosystem: Environmental > Terrestrial > Soil > Wetlands > Peat | place: Germany: Weissenstadt | collected 2010-09-21
AGTGGCGAGAGAGAACCGACCAGTTCTGCAGTGTCGATCAGGGCATCTACGGACATCTGACCCTGCGCAACCTCGCCGTCCTGGCCGAGGAGCGCGGCGACCGCGTCGAGGCCCGGCGGCTCTGGAGGATGGTCCTCGACGCTTGCCCTGGCGACGCCGAGGCCATGGCGCACGCGCAAGCATCGCCGTGAATCGAGGCGCTTCCCGCCAACCGCCGGCGCCCCGATGCCCTCCGCGCCAGCCCGACAGGTCCTTCATCAGGCCGCCAGTCCCGCTCCGAAAATGAGACGGCCCTGAGGAACTACAAGCCCTTGCCGCCGACGTGCTTGTGCTTCCTGGGATTGCGCGTGCCGCGAATCTTCGGGCGCCGTCCCTTGGCCACCGGCGAGCTGTCGGCCCGCTTCCGCCACTTGTAGCTCTTGCGATGCCGCGTCTTGGCTTTCATGGTTCGATCCCTATCCCGCTTTTTGTTCGACACCTCGGAACAAGGTCCGAACTGTGACTGGAGATCCGAAAGAGTTACATTATGAGGAGGCGCTCAGGTGAAGGCAAGGCGAACCCCGAATATGCCGGACGCGGCCCCTGCCTCTCGCTCCGTAGCCTGAGCATTAATAGGATTAGGAACCGAACGCACGTCAGCTTCCTGGAGAGGTTGAGTACCATCACCATGTCAGTAGCTCTGGACTATCCGCACGTTAAAAAAAGCGCAGATGGGCCGGCTCATTTGATCCGTATTCCCCGGGTCCGCGTGGCACAGATCGTCATGGATTATCTGGGCCACGGTTGGTCACCGGACGAGATGTGTCATCAGCACCCCTATTTGACCCCGGCGGAGGCTCATGCGGCGATGGGATATTATTTCGACCACCAGGCCGAGATCGACCAGGAGATCCGAGCCGAGATCGAGCTCGCCGAGCGTGAGAGTGCCCTGGAATCTCCATTACCCGTCATTCTTCAGCTCCGGGCCCAGAGAGCACGTCAGATGCCTGTGGCTCTGTATATGGACGTCCACGTTCCTTTGGCGATTGTGGAGCAGCTTCGACGGCGCGGGGTCGATGTGCTCACAGCCATTGAAGGCGGCTTCGACAGGAATTGTCATCCTAGATCGCCCATGACGCCCAGGATTGGTGGGTGGTTTGTTCTTCCTGCCGCTTGCTCTTCCTGCCGACCCTTTGTCCTCTCGATTCAGCGGAGGCGAGGGAGTGGCTTGTCGCCTGGCTCGGACAGGGTGTTGGGCACGAGCTGCCTCAATTTGCGAAGGTCGTAGAGATACCTCGAACGCAGAGAGTACCAATCCCGGTAGATGAACGCTTTCAAGGTCCGGCGACTGCCGCATTGTTTCATCCCCGACACAGCCTCCATCACTTCGGCGTGATGAGCGCAGAGATGGGAAGGAAGATCATCGACGCGGCAGCAGTTGTAGAAGCGATCGCCTTGCCTCGACTCGAATCGCTCGGCCGCTGGTCCTCTCATCCGGTGAGCGCGATTCCGCTCCTCCCACTTGATCACCTCCTGGTCGATGTGCTCGTAATAAGCAGCGTCGACGATAGCCAAATCGAGATCAGACTGAGCGTCCATCGCCATCCAGACCTTTTCGACGCGCGGCGCGATGCTGAAACCTATCTGGCAACTCCCGCGCGGGGAAAGGTTACTGGGGTGGACGCCAATGCGCTCTGATACCGCGTGGAGGAATTCACCATAGGCCGCATAGGAGGGGAAAACGTTGGGTGTGCCCCGGATGAGGTAATGGTCAACAAGCCGTGTTGGGCTGTCAATCGCGAGTTGGAACAATTGATGGGGCGTGATGACGATGTGGCCCTCGGAATCGAAATTCATCGCGGAAGGGCCTCCTGGACCACCACGAGGGGTTGATTATAGCTACCGTCGGCGTTGAACAGAGGCTCGTTAAACCCCAGCTTCACCCGATGACGGACACCGTCCAGCGGAGTCGGGCAGCGGAACAGTTTCCCCGATACTCTTTCATAAAGGCTTCGAGGATTCGAACGGTGGCAGACTGGGCATGGCGAGATGTCTTGGAAGCCGCAGTTGGGACATACAGCGGGCAAGACCTCCCCGGCGACATTCCCACAGTTGGCGCAGGCCTCGCCAGGCGGGGCCTGAGGCTCGGTCACGGTTGCAAATGGGAATTGACCGGCCTGACCCAGGAACTGGCGGACGGCACCGATGTCATCGGCGGCGAACTCGAAGTAGGCTTGCCCTTGCTCGTCTCTGTGGACTCCTTGGAGCGGGTGTTCGGGGTCAAGCCGCACGGGGAGACCCTCGATCAGAAAGACGCGGGCTCGATTGGCACGGCGGAGTTGCTCGGCCCGATCGGGCGTATTCTGGATTGTGACGCGGATCCTTGGCATTCTAGAAGTCTCGTGGGCACCTGGGGGGCTCGCCTTTGTCTATTATGGTCACCCATCAGTTGCAAGGAATAGGCTGATCAACGGCTGAAGTCCATCATGTCAGGGCTTATCCAGTGCAAGCAGATGGTGACAGGTTTTTTTCTTGACTACCTCGGGAGTGCCTTCGCGGGTTCAGGTCGGGCCATGCTACTGCGATCTCCTCTCACTCTCCCGGGCGGCTGACCCTCAGGGCGATCGGCTGGTTCCGTCAGTCCGCCCGCATCTCATCGGCTCAGTCGTCCCCGCTCCCATACTGCTTCGGCGCCTTGCCGTGGCTGTCCAGGATGCGGGGGGCTTTGCGCCTGGCGTCGGGAGGCTCGATCCGCTCGAGCTTGATGGTGAAGGGCCACTCGGGACTTCGTGGGGTCAGGGCCGGTTTCCGGTTTTCGCGAGGGGCTTTGCGGGGTACAAACTGGGTCGCCACCGTCAATGCGCCGATGTTCGGATCAGGGCGGGGCTCCGCGGGGTCAGGGGCCGGTTTCCGGAGGTCTTAGCATATGGAACTGTAGGGGTCAGGCCATGTTTTTAGTTTCTTCGGTGAAGAAACTTATTGAGGATTTGAGTTCGCTGTGCCGAACTCGAGTCCTTAGTTCAAGAAGCCCGTCAGCCTACGAAAGCCCGAGCCTCGCGCGTGCGCGCGAACATTTGGGTAACGGTTCCACGCGTTGCCAGGAGCAGAGGCTTCGACGGGGCGACGACAGGGGAGGAAGTCGGGTGGAGGTGAGCAGAGCGCGGTGACCCTCGGGTCTCGGCCGGAGGCAAGTAGACAAGGATCGTCGGAGCTGAAGTGGCTGTCAAGGCTCTGCTGACTGAGGACAAGGGCATGGAGGATGGGGCCGACACGGCAACGGCCGACACGCGAGCTGAGCGCCGAGGGCCCCCCGCCGCGCAGCGGCTTACTTGAACTAAACTAAAAACATGACCTGACCCCACGCCTATGCAAAGGGAAGGGGGCGCCATCTCATGAGCCGTTGAAGGGAAACATGCCAGGTACATCATGACCTGAGTCATGTCCACGCAACGACGACGGATCGCGCTGGTCGCGAATTCATGAGATGAGGAATCGGGTGCGGGTGATCTGCACGCCCGGTTTGATGAGCGGGGTGTGGAGACGGAGCATGGTCGAGAGGGTGGGACACCCGCAGACGAAAGGGCAGGCCCGGAATTTCCGGAATTCGGTATCGTGTCCCCGGAACTCGCGCGGACATCCTTAAACGGGGCTGGATCGTTTCATGCGTCGTGATCGCGTCCGGCGACCGCTCATAACTCATGCAGCGGTGTCCCCCGCTCCAGTTGCTTCGCCGCCTCTTGGAAAGGGGAGTTGACGGATTGTAACGACTCCCAGGCCGCGCGCTTAAGCCGTCCGCCCGGCTGGAGCAGCAGACCCAGGCCCAGCCGCTGCAGCGCGGGGTTGGCCAGGATCAGCGATTGCAAGTCCTTCGGCTCGGCAATCCCCAACTCGGCGGCGATCTCGTCCAGCCCGAGGTCCTTCAGGTAGAGCCGCGCCACAACGTCGATCGGCTCGGGGAAGTCGCGGATTGGCTTTGCCTTGTCGTCGCCCGTCTGGAGGATCGAGCCGGTCGCCTTCGTCAGGGCGGCCAAGAAACGGTCTTCGTCTTGGCTGAGCAGGCGGTCCATCTCTCCCTTCCGGGGATAGAGCCGTTCGACCTTCCCCCGCGCCTCGCCCGCGACGGCGTTCCCCTCGCGAACTTTGTCTTCGAATCCGCCGATCATGCCGTTCCGGTGGCAGCTGATGCACGACAGGCCATCGACGACTGTTGCCGTCCCCAACGTTCGCAGCGCGCCGGCGACGACCTCAATCGGTCCCGCCTCGATCCGCTCGTCCTTGTTGTTGACCAGCAGGTAGCCTTGCAGGCCGTTAGGGAGGTTGAAGATGATCTCACTCCCGGCGTGTTCGAAGGCGTGCCGCTCGAACGGGTTGCCGTCGAAGACCGGCCCGAGCGGGAACTGGAGGAGATTGGCGGTCCCATCGTCCGTCTTAAAGTCGTAGCTCTTCCAGTAGGCGCCGAAGGCTGCCTCGTGGCGCTCGACCATCCGGTTGTGGCTGGAGACCCTGCTGGTGACGAAGCCCGCGCGCGCCAGGCGGTCGCGGAGGAAGTCGCCCTCCACGTCGACGCCGAGCCTGCGTTCCAGGACCCGGGAGTCAGCCGGCAGGTCGAGGATCGTTTCGTAGAGAGGCGGCCGCGACGCCGTCGCGATGAACCAGTCGGCGCGGACAAAGCAGAGTTCGCAGCCCGTGAGCCCCCCGACCTCGCCCGCGAGCCGCTGCACCTCCTCGTCGCTCGCTTTCTCGTAATCCAGCCCGTACGGATAGCCCCGGTGCGTCTCATCGCGCGCTCCGACGAAACGGGCCATGTCGTCGGCCTTCTCGAACCGGAGGATTTCCGCCCAGAGGTTCCTTTCCTTCCAGAGCGCGCCGAGGTCACGCAGGTCCACAACGTAGACCGTCTCGTGCGGGTCGATCGACCGGGGCACGACAATCTTCGGCTTCCAGCTCAGGCTGTTGAACAGCTTCGCCATCGCCGCGCGCGCGAGCCGCAGATCGTGGTCGAGGACTTTGCGGTTGTTGTGCAGGTTGGCCAGCGTGAAGTAGCGCTGGAAGGGCCGATCGGTGAGGGGGGTATTCACCAGGTTGTTGCGAATGGCGGCGAGGATATCGCGGTCGCCGACGAACGGCCGAGGGGCATCCGGGACCGGGAAGGGGGCCCCGGCCTTCGGCGAGACGGGCGGCGGCTCCGAGACCAGCCGCTCGTTCCTTTTCGGCGGACGCACCTTGTTGCGGGCTATGTAGTTGCGGGCTATGTAGGTGGCCACGGCGAGCAGGACAAGGAGTCCCCCGCCCATCACGACAAGATTCCGCCAGGTCGAGGAAGGGCGCGACGCAGCGCTCCGCTTCGGACCGGTGTTGCCGCGTGACGCCTCCTCGGGCGATTTCTGGTCCAAGAGAAGAGTGTCGGTCGCGACGTCCGCTTCGACGTGGGGCTGCACGTCGCGCGGTTTCAGTCTGGTTGTCGCGCCCTTCTCCGCGGCGAGTCGGGCGTCTTCCGCCAAAGCGGCGGACTCCAGGCCGAGCACGAACGCCCGGCAGGTCGGCCAGCGCTCCTCGGGGCGCTTCGCCAAGGCCCGCGCCAGGACCGGCCGCTCCTCGGGAGCTAGGGCGGTCAGGTCGGGCGGGTCGAGCAGATGTGCCTTTATCATCTGGTTGATCGACTCGGCGTTGAAGGGAAGCCTCCCGGTGCGGAGGTGGTAATACGTCACGGCCAGCGAATATTGATCGGTCCAGCGCGCGACGCGCCCTTCGAGCACCTCGGGCGCCACGTAGTTCGGCGAGAGCCAGAGGGAGCAATCAGCGACGGTCGTCTGGATTACCTTCGCCAGCCCGAAATCGGCCAGGCGCGCCGATCCACCAACCAGGAAGATGTTCTGCGGCTTGATGTCACGGTGCTGGACTCCGACGAGAGTGCCATCACCGGCCGGGTGGCGGAGCTCATTGAGGAAGTCAATCGCCCTAGCCAACTCGTTCATGTAGCAGAGCAGCTCGTCGCGCGGCAAGCCGGGAAGGCTTCTGTCACGACAGGCACGGAGGCGGTCCCATAGGCTCTCGTCGCACAGAGGCATGCCGATCACGAGGCAGTCCTGCGCCCGGACGGCGAACTGAACGTCGAGCAGATGGGGATGCCGGATGTCGCGGATGACCTCGAGCGCCCGCTGCTCGGGACCGGCCTCGGCGGTGTCGAGACGAATGAACTTCAAGGCAACGCGGACGCCTCCAGGAGCCGTCGCTTCCCAAACCTCGCCGAACCCGCCCCGTCCCAGCCGGCGCACCAGCACATAGCCGGGAACGGGCTCCACTCCAGCCGCCAATTCGAGAGACATGCGGTTCTCCGGGTCAAACAGGGCTCTCCGGTTCCCTCGAGGCGGTTCGGAAATGGGGGGAGCTCAGCCAGCGGGAGATATCAGGTGAAAACAAGGCTCCGGGCATGTTAGATGCGTAACCACGGCCGCGATGACCAGGCGCCCGTGGAGAAAGGCGTAAATGACGGCCGCGACCGAGCCGAGTTTCTGTCGCTCGGCGGTGGAGCGCTCGAAGGGGAAGACGGGCACCGTCTCCAGCGCCGCCAACACCTCCAGGACGTTGTCCCAAAGCGTTGCCCTTTTCCAGAGCGAACAACAAGCCGAGGACTTCGGAGGTGAGGTAGATCCGGAGCAAGACCAGAGCCATCAGCAGCCGCGAACGCTCGTCGTGAGCACGCGAATGAACGACCCCTGGCACAACGACGTGGTTTCCGGCCGCGCATGGCCTGCGTCACCGCTTCGCGACGCTACCCCTGCGCCGGAAGGAAAGCGTCCAACCGAATATCGCATTCGGCCACGGCCTCGCCGGTCATGCTCGCGTAAACGACGGGCTTTCGGCGCAAACGCTCGTAGCTGATCATCAGGACCCTCCGGTACCGTAAATTAACCGAACGACCCATCTTGATGCTATTGCGGAACAACCCTATTGTCAACATGGCCTCGGCTAGTTACGCTCAAAGTGCATGGGGTGACTCTTGTTGATGGCGACTCAACGCTCGATGGTGTCCGAGGTATCCATCATTTTCGAGTGAGCGCCATTCCGAATTCCATCATTTCGCTTTCTGTCCTGTTTCATAGGCTTTGGGCCACTGACAGCCTATATCAATCGACCTATTACGTTTGTTTAGGGACTAGATCTGGCTCCCGGGCACCGCGAGCCCCCGCGAAAACCGATGCTCCTTAGCTAAGGACCTCGCCATGACGCACCAGCCAAATGGAAACGTCCAGCCCCTCGCCACGTGGCTCGTGGTCCTGCTCGCGGCCCTACCGACCGCCCCTGCTTGCGGGGACGACTTGAACGTCGCGATGGGGAAGTTGGCCGAACGGATCGAGCAACGCCTCGACGCCGAAGGCGAGTCGACGGTCGCTCTCAATCAGTTTACCGCTCCGGCACGGCTGGCCGCCAATGCCTCGTCGGGGATCCGCAAGGCCCTCGAGAAGGAACTGAAGAGGCGCGAGATCCTCGTCAAGAGCAGCGCACGGTTCGAGATTAACGGGGAATATCGCGTGGTCGACGACCCCGTCGAGCAGAAGACCGTGGTCCGGATCATCGGTCGCATGGTCGACCAGAACAACGGTCGGATTCTGAGTCAGTACAACATGGATGTGAAAAATCTCACGTCGATCGCCGGCCTGGTCGGCGCCACGATGGTGGTCCCGCTCGACCCCGTGTCCGCGGATCGCGAGCGGGCGATCCTCGACGGCCTCCGGAAACCGAGCGCACGAGTCGATTCGACCCGGATCTCGGCCGGTCCCAAGAGCCACTTCGCGCTTGAGATCCTGGTCGGCCCCTCCCCCGACGGGGAACTCCGACCCCGGGGGGCCACGGTCGCCGACGGCCAAGCTTTCTTGAACATCCGCACCAACGAGCGCTACGCTATCCGGCTGATCAACGACGCGCCCTTCGAAGCGGCGGTGACCCTGACGATCGACGGCCTCAGTCTCTTCGCCTTCAGTGACAACCCGGAATACAGCTACGTGATCGTTCCGGGACGTTCCAGCGGCCTGATCATGGGCTGGCACCGGACGAACGAGGTGGCCGAGGAGTTCGTCGTGGCCGAGTATTCCAAGAGCGCCGCCGCCTCGCGGTTGCTGGCCCCGTCGGCGGACCTGGGCGTGATCACAGCATGCTTCGCCGCCGCCTGGCCGGCCAACGGCAACCCGCCGCCCGACGAGGGGATGGAGGGCCGCTCGATCAAGGCCACCGGGCGGGGCCCGAACACCAGGACCAACTTCGCCGAGGTCGAGCGAAAGACGGGGAGGCTGCGGGCGGCGATCAGCGTCCGCTACACCAAGGAGGACGGCCCCAAAGACCCACCGAGGCCCTGAGCGTCCCAGCAGCGTGCGCCCCCGGATCGACCGGCCCCGGCAGTGCAGCCCGCCTCAGGGGGCCTTCAGGCGGGGGTCGAGTTCGAACGCCTTGCGGAAGTCTCGGGCGGCCCCCGCCTCGTCCTTCTTTGCCTCGCGGGCGACCCCCCGGTTGAAATACGCCTTCGCGTTCCTGGCGTCGAGCGCGATGGCGCGGGTGCAGGCCGCGATCGCTTCATCCCAGCGATTCATCCGGGTCAGGATCGCACCCTGGCCGACGTGGGTGACGACGAGGTCAGGGTTGATGCGGGCCGCCTGTTCATAATCGGCCAGGGCGGCTTTGAGGTCGCCGCCATCCCCGAGCGCGATGGCCCGGCCGACGAAGGCGAGGGCGTTGTTAGGGTCGGTCTTGATCGCCTCGGAGTACTCTCTGAGGGCCTGGGGGAGCCGTCCCCTCGCGTGATGGAGCCTGGCCAGCCCGAGATGCGCCCTGGCCGAGCTCGGGTCGGTCCGGAGAGCTTTGGCGTATTCGCGCTCGGCCGCCGCGTCGTCGCCTTGCTGCCGCAGCGCGTCGGCTCGATCGAGGAGGTCAGCGGCGTCGGCGCCGCCGGGCTCCGGCCGCTGGGCCGTTAGCGACGCTACCACCCATCTGCTCGCCGTGCTCCGGTCGGCCTGGAACACCGGCGTCTGGATGGACGAGAGCGCGGCACGCGCGTGGGTCTTGGTCTCCCGGCGGACGAAGCCTTCCAGCTCGTCGAGCGTCAGTTTCCCGTCGCGATCGAGGTCGGCGGCCCCTTCCCAGGCCTTGATGACCTGGTAAAAGAAGATGCCGTGGCGGAGCACCGGGTCTTCGAAGCTCCTCTGCTCGCTGTTACAACTGAACAGCGCGGCCATGCCCTTGGGTAATGGGCCCTCGGCCATCCCGCGGGGGGGCTGGAGCGAGACGCCGGCGCTACGCGCGTTGTCGGCCTCGGGATCGTTGCGGCAGGCGTCGACCAGGAGCAGCTTGCGGCCGACCTGGGACTGCTCCATCTCCTTGTAGATGTTCTTGATGTTGATGAGCGTCGCGGGGTTCTTGAGGTCGGCGTCCGCCGGGAGGAAGTAGTTCTCGCCCGCGGGCCCGATCTGGACGCCGTGCCCGGCCAGCGCGACGATGAGGAAGTCTTCCGGCTCGAGGGTGGCCAGCAGCAGGTGGAATTCCTTCAGAATCTTCTTGCCGACCGGCTTGAAGCGGGGGATCGACTGGCGATCGTGGAGCACGACGATGTTCTTCGCTGGGACCCCGCTGTTGCGAAGGACCCCGGCAAACGAGATCACGTCGTCGCAGGCAAATCTCAACGCCTTGAGCTCATCCTTGCTTTCGTATTCCGAAATCCCGACGAGGAAGGCATAGGTGTCACCATTGGAAGCCGGAGTCAACTCGAGCAGGGCGAGCAGGCCGAGTAGCAGCCAGAAGCAGCGAGGCCGTCGAGATCGTGACATGGCGGTCATACCTCGGGGTGCAATTCGCGACGAGAGAACTCCGGCCAGTGTCGTTCGTCGCGGTGGGGGCCGAACCTTCCCCATCTCAACAATACGGTGACAGCCGGGTCAGCGTGACCTTGTATGCCGCGCGGAGATTAGACCTAATACAAGTTTAGCATTAACACCCTATACAAGTTTAGCATTAACACCCTTGGAGGTCAAAAAAACAGACAATTGGAGATTTGAATTCCCAGGAGATTCGTGCCGGAACCTGGAATAATGGCCTCGAATTCTGGGGTAAACGTCCTGGAAATCGGGTCAATTCTCTCAGCTTCGAACGATCACCTCCAGTTAACAGGATCATCGCAGCACGAACCTGGTCCCCTACCGTTATCTCCACAAATGTCTGAAAAAAACATCACGTAGCTTTGTCCGGGGGGAATCTGTTATAAAATTAGTTAGATTGGGGTCTGGGTGGCTTCGGCGCTCGCGGGCGGGCTGATGAGATCTTCCCGGACGTCTCCCGGACCCTCAACGCCGACTGACATCGAGATAGAGAGGCTTGTTATGTGCTCGCTGGGCCGGGCTGGTATGATGATGTGGGTCGTGTTGACGTTTGGATACCTCGCGTATCCCGGCGCTACACTCGCCCAGCGACGGGACGGCGGCTTCGGCCAGGGCCTCAGGTCCAAGGCGTTTGAGTCGGCACCGGGCTTCGGCGGGAGGAGGGACGGCGAGCTGCCGATGATGAACCCCGTGCCGTCCGGCGTCGGGCCGGGCAGGCGGTTCGGTCGCGGGGATGGCATGCCCGGGGGTCCTGGCGGGCCTTCGTACAACCTCAATCCGCCCTATTATCTCCCCGGCCAGACCTACGGTGGGCCCTATCCCAACCAGTCCCTCCCCAACACCGGCCAGCCCTATCAGGCCGCCGACGGCAACTGGTACTACCCGGACGGAAAGCCCTACTCGACCGCTTCCGCTCCGACCGTGGCGAATCCGGGCCGCCCTTACCTGGCCACCGACGGCAACTGGTACTACCCGGACGGACGGCCTTACTCGACCGCTTCCGCTCCGACCGTGGCGGATCCGGGTCGCCCTTACCTGGCCACCGACGGCAACTGGTACTACCCGGACGGACGGCCTTACTCGACCGCTTCCGCTCCGACCGTGGCGGATCCGGGCCGCCCTTACCTGGCCGTCGACGGCAACTGGTACTACCCGGACGGACGGCCCTATTCGACCGCCGAAACGACGGCCTCTCGCCCGACAACCGCTGCGGCGGGGGTCACGCAGGCCGTGATGAACGTCCTCCCCGATTCAGGGCGGCCCACGGCGGCGACGCTGACCGCCCCGGCGACGGTCACGCCGGCCGTGAACGTCCTCCCAGATCTAGAGCGGCCCCCCGTGGTTGAGAAGAATAACATCGTCAGGACCCAGGTCTCGGCTGCCCCGCCCTCGATCCGCAACGACTTGGCCCAGGGACTGGCCCGTGCGCTCGAAGAGGGGATGGACCGGCTCGAGAACAGCCTCCGCGAGGCCCTCTTCAGCGAGGCCGACGAGGCGGCCTTCCTGGCCATCTACAAGAGGTCGTTCACCGACGACACCCCGCAGTTCCGGCTCGCCCGCAAGAACATCAAGTATCTGGACGCCGATGAGCTTCGCCAGGGCCTGATCATCGACGGGATCGTCGATGCCGGAGCCCGGGTCTATCCGGCCAAGCTCGAGCTAAGTGCCAAGTTTGGCACGTTCAAGAAGGCCGTCCTCGACGATCGATCGGTCGCTGAGTACGATCGATCGGCCAGGGGGCTGCTCAAGACCTACCAGCAGGTGGCTCAATCACCCGACTTCAATGAGCTGAAGGTCCCGGACCACGACCAGATCCAGGCTGAGTTGGTCAAGTTGCGGCACATCGTCGAGCTCCGCCAGCGGCTGGTCGAGGCAAAAGAGACGGCAACCGGGGGAATGATCACGTTGGACAAGCGGTTCCGGATCGTCTCCTATCCCGGCTTGACCAGGGATACGGTCCAGGCGATCGATTCTCAGGTTTGCCTCTGGGGGACGGGCTCGGGTATGGTCGAGGTGCGAGACGCCGAACTCTTGGACCTGGGCGTCCCCCTGCTGAATAGTGCAGCGTCGCCCCTGCCCGAGACGCCCCGGCCGCCCGCTTCCACCGGCACCGTGGTTTATAACCCGAAAAACTCACCCGTCACGGTTCACTACGTGGTCGACGGCGCCCCCTTCCAGTTGAAGCCGGGCGAATCTCGCTCGCACGAGGTCAAGGCGAACTCCCGGTTCACCTACAATCGAGGCGAGACCCTGGGCGACGCTACCTACCAGTTGATCGCGGGCACGTACAAGTTCTCGATCCAAGACCGCGCCTGGCAGGTGACGAAGGAGTCCTTCTCGGTGGTGATCGACAACTCGGCCAATAGCTATGATTTTCATTGCGAGGTGGACGGCCAGCCGCGGGTGATCCCCCCACAGAAGACGTTGGAACTGGCCAGCATCTATCCGATGTCGATCCGGTTCGACCGGGGTCATGGTCAGGGGATGGCGTGCAAGCTGATTGACGAATCCCTCAAGGTCACCGTCGGCGTCGCGCCGGGGTCGGCCGGGCTTGACCTGTTCCCCGGAACCAGCCAGGAGCTCTGCCTCCATCCCACGGCCTCCGAGCCGATCGCGTCCCAGGCGCAGCCCGGTTTGGCGATGCCACCGAAGCTCGGTCGGCAGTCGGTCTTGCCGACAGTCGACGACCTGCGATGAGCCCTCAATATTCCTTGGTGCGCCGGCCGTCCTACCGGGTCGAGGTGGTCGGTGTAGATGTTACCCTCCGCCGCGTTCAGCGCCAGGGAAATCGGTGTCAGTCATCATGCAGCCATGCTGCACCCGAAACCATGAAATAAGCTCCAGCCCCGCCTGGACTTGGCTCCGCTTCCGGGTGTGCGCGATTCA
>Ga0116214_1000767_pt1 | contig 12715 bp, 9 predicted proteins | sample Sb_taG_FD_88964 | JGI IMG/M metagenome (GOLD analysis project Ga0116214, IMG submission 88964) | Peat soil microbial communities from Weissenstadt, Germany - Sb_50d_1_NS metaG | ecosystem: Environmental > Terrestrial > Soil > Wetlands > Peat | place: Germany: Weissenstadt | collected 2010-09-21
AGATCACCTTCAAGACCAAGACCGGCACTCGGACGATCGCATTCGAGCGCGGCGTGATCCAGTCCGTGTCAGGCAGCGCGATCGTCGTCAAGGCCGCCGATGGCACCACCTGGCCCTGGGATCTGATCACCAAGACCGTGATCTTCCACGCCGGGCAGCGAACCGACGCTAGCGCGCTGGCCACCGGCGACCGCGTCTTCGTGGCCGGCCCGGTCGTCGGCTCCGCCGACGACGCCCGGATCATCCTGATCCGCCGGTAGCGTGGAAGTCACCCGCAGGCGGGTGTTCTGACCGCGGCCTCAGCGCCGGCAGCTCGTCGCCGAACCCGCGAGCTGTCGGCGCCTCGGGCCGCATCCCGTACGCTCCTGCCCAAGGGGGGCCATTGCCGTCTCCCGCCCGACGAACTGTGAGCCTCAAGCAACCATGACCGACGAAGAGCGCATCCCGCGCGTGCTCGTCGTGGACGACGAGCCGAACATTCGCGAACTGGTCCAGGTCGCGCTGAAATTCCACGGCTGTGCCGTCAGCACGGCAAGCAACGGCCAGGAGGCGCTGCGCCAGGCCGACGCGGTCCAGCCAGATCTGATCGTGCTTGACGTCATGCTGCCTGACCTCGACGGCTTCGAGGTCTGCCGCAGGCTGCGGGCCGCTGGCAACGAGGTGCCGGTGATCTTCCTGACCGCGCGGGACACCTCATCGGATACCGTCACCGGGCTGGCGATCGGCGGTGATGACTACGTCACCAAGCCGTTTTCCGTCGAGGCGCTGGTTGCCAGGGTTCGCGCGGTGCTGCGGCGTGCGTCGAGGTCAGCGCAGCCAGAGCAAGCCGGGGACCGCAGCGACGCGCTCAGGGCCGGCGATCTCGAACTTGACGAGGCCCGGTGGACGGTGCACCGGGCAGGCGTTCCCGTCGAGCTGTCGCCGACAGAGTTCCGGCTGCTCGCCTACCTGATGCGGCACCCAGGCCGGGTGCTGACCAGGGCACAGCTGCTGGAGAACGTCTGGGGCTGGGACTACGCCGGCGAGTCACAGATCGTGGAGACCTACGTCAGCTACCTGAGGCGCAAGCTCGATCCGCTGGGGCCGCCGCTGATCCACACCCAGCGTGGCGTGGGCTACAGCCTGCGGCTGCCCGAGTCAGCCGGGGCCCACCAGGCGCAGCATCCCGGCCAGCCGCACGAGGCCCAGGGCGCGTGACGGCCGGGGCCGGGAGGATGAACGGGTCCCGCGGCTGGTCGCTGCGCACCCGCCTGCTCGTCCTGCAGATCGCCGTCACGGCGTTCTTCCTGCTGATCATGGGCGTGATCAGCATTGCGGTGTTCAGAGGCAACCTGAAGGCGCAGTTCGACGCCGTCATCCTGGCCGAAAGCAATCGCAGCCCGGCCGACATCGTCCGGAGAGCCGGCGGAGTGTCCGCCGTCGAAGTGACCTTCGCTCCCTATACCGTGCAGCCGCTCACCGCGAACACGCTGGCCACTCGCGCTCTTGCCACAGCGGTCCGGCAGATGAGCGGAGCTGAGGTCATCCGGCTTGGCTATCGCGATCAGTTGTTCGGCATCAAGCCGACCGGACTGCTCAGTCCTCAGCTCGAAGCTGCCGCCCGGCTGATACCCGCCACCGAGAACACGCCGCGCGCACCAAGCGTCCTCGTTGTCGCCGAGCCCGCCAGCGCCCTGACCAGACAGTTGCGCGGACTGATCCTGACCGAGCTGATCACCGGCGGTGCACTGATCGCCCTGCTTGCCATCAGCGGCCAGTGGCTGATCGGCCGAGGGCTAGAGCCACTGGGCCGGATGGCCAGGACGGCAAACGACATTACCGCGCGAGGCGATCTGACCGAGCGGATGGCCGAAGCGGGCGATGAGACCGACGTCGGCAGGCTCGGAGCCGCGATCAATACCATGCTCGACCGGATTCAGCAGGCCTTCGGTGCGCGGCTGAATTCGGAGCGGAAGGTGCGCGAGTTCGCCGCCGACGCCTCGCACGAGCTGCGCACCCCGCTGACCACGATTCGCGGCTATGCCGAGCTCTACCGCCAGGGCGCGCTTGGCCCTGACCAGCTACCTGGCGCGATGCGCCGGATTGAGCAGGAGGCGCAGCGAATGTCCACGCTCGTCGCCGAGTTGCTCGAACTGGCCAGGCTGGACCGGACCTCGTCACTTGACCTGACCGAGACCGATCTGGCAACAGTGGTACGCGATGCGGTCGCCGACGCGATGGCCGTGGAACCTGACCGCCCAATCAGCGCCCAGGCACCACCTCGGCTAATCGCTGTTGTCGATGAACGACGGATCCGGCAGGTGCTGGCCAACCTGCTGGCCAACGTGAGAGCGCACACGCCGAGGTCCGCGCCGGTTGCGGTCCGGCTTGGCCCGGTGCAGGGCGGCGTGCTGATCGAGGTCGCCGACTCCGGCCCAGGCATGTCAGCGGAGGACGCCGCGCGAGCGTTCGACCGGTTCCACCGCGCCGCGGAGCGCGCTGAGGGAGTGCCAAGCCTGCGCGGCTTCAACGGCGGCCCGGCCTCAGCCAGCCCGAGCCGGACAGCGGGCACCGCAGGCCCGGCCTCAGCCAGCACGAGCAGAGCCGAAGGAACCGCCGACGCAGCCTCTGGCCCACGCAGCGGTGGCGCCCCGGCCGCCACGGCTTCGGGCGGCTCGATCGTGGGCGGCTCAGGTGGTTCAGGCAGCGCCGAGGCCGGCGGGCTGACCGGCCAGGGCGACGGCGGTGCTGCAAGCGGCTCGGCCGGCCCGGACTACTCAGGCGGCGGAGGCAGCGGGCTCGGCCTGTCGATCGTGCAGGCGATCGCGAACGCTCACGGCGGCCAGGCGACGCTGGAATCCTGGCTCGGCCACGGCACCCGGGTACGCATCTGGCTGCCTGCCCGCACCGCCCAGGCCGCCGCGTCATGAGCCGGCAGCTCAGCTGCCTTTGGGCTTAGAACCCCTGGCAGAGTGACCATTTGGTTCCTCAGGGTGCGTAAGGAGGCCTGGTTGCCACGGTCATCGGTACGGTGGTTCGCCTGGTTCAGGCCGCGCGGCGGCGGACCAGCCAGACGGTCGCGGCGATCAGGAGCAGGGAGAGCGCGAGCAGCCAGCTCCCCTCGATCCACTGGAATGGCCAGAACCGGCTGTCGGGTTGATAGGTCGTCAGCAACGTGTAGCCGTGCTGGATGAGGTACTGCACAGGGTCGCCGAGGTTGGCCGGGGTCGCGGGCCCGGGTTGGAACAATCCGGGCGTGACCGCCTGGACGTCGACCGGACGGAGGGTCTGGTTGATCATGGACAGGCTAGCCGGCTGGCCGCCCCGGGTCCACGACTGGCTGATCATCCACGCGGGATGAGGCACGTTGGGGCTAGTGGTGATCAGCGGCGCCTCGTAGTGCCGGCGCAGGAACCACCCGGTCGCAAAGGCGAGGCCGGCCCACACGGCAAAGGTGGCGAACATCGCGGGGATGACCCGGCGGATCAGAATGCCAGCCAGGGCGCCGATCGCAAACGCCGCTAGCGTCCAGGCGGCGAGGGCGACCCCGCGCAAGTCGAAGATGGTGGGATACAGCGGGCCATTGTTGTCTCCCGCGCCGAAGATCGGATTGATGTACCAGGAAACGAGCACGCTGAACGCTCCGGCCGTGACCGCGACCGCGACCGCGAGCGGCGCCAGCTTGGCGACGGTCCACCGTGCCCGCCCGAATCCCTGGGTCCAGGCGTAGCGGAAGGTGCCGGTTTCTAGTTCCCTGGCGAGCACCGGCGCGCCGGCGAAGGCCCCAATCAGCGCCGGGATCACCTGCAACAGCCCGAGAGCGTACCCCACGCCGGGCGCGTAGGTGCCCAGGAAGTTGCCGGCTACCTGCCGGCAGATAGCTGATCCTGCCGGGCGGCAGGCGGCCACGGCGGCATAGGCATGGCGCATCTGCAGGCCCGCGATCAGCAGGTAAACGGCCGCCACGCCGAACAGCGCGGCCACGCCGAACAGCGCGAGCCGATGCTGCCGCCAGGTAACCCACGCCATTGCGCGCCACGGCACCGGCCGCAGGCCTTCGTCCTGTCCCGGCTGCGCGGGCACGGTCAGTGTGGTCATTAGTTCACCTCCGCGGGCTTGGCGTCCCCAGCGCGCGCCGGGCCGGGCAGCGCCGCGGCGCCCGGCTCGCGCAGGTAGGCCAGGGTGAGTTCTTCCAGGCTGACCGGATGCGCCTCCCATCGCGACGGCACCGGGTCGGTCGTACCATTCGTTCTGACCAGCAGGTGGGCCTGCGCCCCGCCGCGCCGGGCGTGCACCACGCACAGCCGCTCGGCGCATCGGGCGGCTTCGGCGGCCGGGCCGGTCAACACGCGGTGGCAGGCGAGCAGGTCGTCGACCTCGCCGGCCACCTGGACACTGCCCCGCGACAGCAGGATGAGGTAGTCGGCCACCCGCTCGAGCTCGGCCAGCACGTGCGAAGACAGCACCACCGACACGCCGTCGCCCGCCACCGCGGCCATCACCGTGGCCATGAAGTCGTGCCGGGCCAGCGGGTCGAGCATCGCCATCGGCTCATCCAGCACAAGCAGCCGCGGCCGCCTGGCCAGCGCCAGGGTCAGCGCGAGCTGCGCCTGCTGGCCGCCGGACAGCTGGCCGGCCTTCTGCTTCAGCGGGACGCCCAGCTCGCCCAGCCGGGCCTGGGCATAGCGCTGGTCGAAGCGCCGGTTCAGGTTGCGGGTCAGGTGCAGCATGTCGGCGGCGGACAGGTTCTTGTACAGCGGCGCGTCCTGGGCGACGAACGCGATGCCGTCCAGCGCGGCCGGTGACCCGGCCGGCCGGCCGCCGAGCACGGTGACGCTGCCCGCGGTCGGCGCCGCCAGGCCGACCGCCAGGTTCAGCAGGGTGGTCTTGCCGGCGCCGTTCGGGCCGACCAGCGCGGCCACGTGCCCGGCGGGAATCGCCAGCGTGCACTCGCGCAGCGCCCAGGTGCTGCCGTACCGCTTGCCCAGGCCGCTGGCTTCGATGACGTTCATGCCACGCCCTTCGTTTCGCCACCTGCCGCACCACGGCGGTCGCCGGAGCCGCCACGGCGGTCCCGGAATTCCCGCAGCACGCTGGCGAACACTGCAACGATCCCGTCCCCGTCCAGCCCCGCCGCGTCGGCATCGGCAAGCCAGCCGAGCAGGGAGCGGCGCAGCCCGGCCAGCTCGGGCAGCGCGACCTGGCTGAGCGTGGCCCGGACGAACGTGCCCTGGCCGGGCCGGCCGGCCGCCAGGCCCTTGGTATCCAGCTCGCGGTAGGCCTTGAGCACCGTGTTCGGGTTGATAGCCAGCGAGGCGACCACATCCCTGACCTTGGGCAGCTGGTCGCCGGGCGTGAGGTACCCGAGCCGCAGCGCGTGCTCGACCTGCTGGACGAGCTGCAGGTAGGTCGGTACGCCGGAGGCGTGGTCGAGTCGGAACTCGATCGGCGACGCGGACCCGGGCGGTGGCGTGCCCCGGTCTCCGCCGCCGTGCGCGCCGGGCGGCGAGGCGCCAGCTCCGCCGCTGGCCGGTCCGTTGACCGGTTTATCTATAGTCATAGGACAACGTTACAGACGATGGTGTCGCTGTCAAGCCGCACCATCATCTGCTGGCGCCGCCTGACCAACCTCGCATTCTGTTAGGAGCTCTTAGGTCAGGCGGTCGCGGCGTCAGCCCGGTCAGTCGCAGCCGCCGTCTGCCTCAGCCTCGTCCAGCCCCAGTCTCCGGCCGCCTCCCCCGTCCAGCCTCAGCCCCCGTCCGACTCGGCCCCGGCAAGATCGCTCTCCTCGGCGTCAGCCGCCTCGGCCGAATCCGGCAAGTGCTCAAACAGGTAGTACACGGCGATCAGGCCGTACATCGCCAGCGCCACGCCGGGCGAGACGAAAGCGGCAATCAACGTGGCAATGATGTATCCGAGCAGTCCCGCGCTGAACCGCACCGTGGCCTGCCGCGGCGGCCGGATTGGCCTGGCAGCCAGTGACTCCTGATGAGCTGCGAGATACAGCCACATGCCCGAGAAGCCGATCGAGATCGCGATCATGACCAGCCCGTAGACCACGGTCGCTACCTGGGCCCCGGCCGCGGTGCTGGCCGGGACGTTCGCCCGGGCGGTCGCCGCGAGGTTGTCGGCGATCAGCGCGGTCGGGAACGGCACGGCAACCACACCCATCAGCAGGAAGGTGTTGATCACCAGCGTGACCCGGTCGACCCTGGATACATGCGACAGCATCGTGTGATGGTTGAGCCACATGATGCCGATCGTCAGGAAGCTGACCACGTAGGCGGCATACTGCGGCCAGGCGATCAACAGTAGGTGGTAGCTGACCACCTGGTCCGGCCGCGCGATCGACAGCAGGTTGAAGACCAGGACTGTGATAGCGACCGCGAAGACGCCGTCGCTAAACGACTCGGCCCGGCGCGAACTCATTGACCCGCCCGAAGACACCGGCCCACGCCGAACCACCGGCCCGCTCCACGCCACCGGCCCACTCCGAACCGTCGGTGTGCCGCGAGCTCATCGGCCAGCCTCAAGCCGGACCCGGCCCGTCCTGGCCCGCCGGCGCGGGCAACGCGACGGATCTGGCCAGCAGCTGGGCGACGTCGACCACCTCAAGTGACTCCTTCGCCTCACCTGAGCTCTTCTTGGCACTGATCGCGTCGCCGAGCATGACCAGGCAGAACGGGCACCCAGTGGAGATGGTGTCCGGATTCGTGCCGAGCGCCTCGTCGATCCGCTCAGTGTTGATCCGCTTGCCGATCCGCTCTTCCATCCACATCCTGGCCCCGCCAGCTCCGCAGCAGAACCCGCGCTCCTTGCACCGGTGCATCTCCTGCGCCTGCACGCCCGGAACCCGCTCCATGATCTCTCGCGGCGGGGTGAATACCTTGTTGTGCCGACCGAGGAAGCACGGGTCGTGGTACGTGATCTTCTCCTCGATCGGGGTCACCGGAGTCAGCTTGCCGTCGCGTACCAGCTGAGCCAGCAGCTGGGTGTGATGAATCACCTCGTAGTTCCCGCCCAGCTGCGGGTACTCGTTGGCGATCGTGTTGAAACAGTGCGGGCAGCTCGCGATGATCTTGCGGACTCCGGCCTCGTTCAGGGTCTCGATGTTCTGCTGGGCCTGCATCGAGAAGACGAACTCGTTGCCCATCCGCCTGGCCGGGTCGCCGGTGCAGGTCTCACCAGGGCCGAGCACGGCGAACGACACCCCTGCGGTGTGCAACAGCCGTGCGATCGCCTTGGTCGTCTTCTTGGCCCGGTCCTCAAGCGCGCCGGCGCAGCCCACCCAGAACAGGTATTCCACATCGGCTCCGATCGCCCCGTCGACGACCGGCACATCGAAGTCAAGCTCGGTGATCCATTCGGTCCGCTTCGACGATCCCATCCCCCACGGGTCGCCCTTGTTCTCCAGGTTCTTGAGCATCCCGGCCGCCTCGGCGGGGAACTCGGACTCGATCAGCACCTGGTGCCTGCGCATCCCGGTGATGTGGTCGATGTGCTCGATGTCGACCGGGCATTCCTGCACGCACGCCCCGCAGTTGGTGCAGGACCAGAGCACGTCGGGATCGATCACGCCATTCGCGTCGGCACTGCCCACGAGGGGCCGTTGCGCCTCTTGCTTGACGGCATCGGGCAGCTGCTCCCTGGCCTGGTCGGACGAGGCCAGCAGGTACGGCGCCTTGGCGAATGCGTGATCGCGCAGGTCAAGGATGAGCATCTTGGGCGAAAGCGGCTTGCCGGTCGCCCAGGCCGGGCATTGCGACTGGCACCGGCCGCACTCGGTGCAGGTGCCCAGGTCGAGCATGCCCTTCCAGCTCAGATCCTCGATCTTGCCGAGGCCGAACACGTCGGTGTCCGGGTCGGCCTCCTCGAAGTTGAGCACCTGGCCGCCGGACCGCATCGGCTGCAGGGCGCGCAGGCCGTTCGGGCGGCGCGAGAACAGCACGTTTAGCGGCGCGAGAAAGATGTGCAGGTGCTTGGAGTAGGTAACCAGGATCAGGAAGCCGAGTATGACGGCAAGCTGGGCCAGGACGAAGCCGGTCTCGATCCCGGAGTCGGCGCCGTGGCCCAGCGGCGCCAGCCAGTGGCCGACGATCTGCGACGCGAACGCCCCGTGGGCGTACGGGAAGTCACCGGTGTCGATCTGGGCCCCGCGGGACACCAGTAGCGTGGCGATCACCAGGAAGATCAGCAGCAGAACGAGCCATGCGGCGCCAGTGTGCGAACCGGCGAAGCGGGACTTGCGGCCCTCACGCTTCGGATCGCTGCGCAGCCTGATCACGGCGAAGGTGGCGATGCCGACCAGGACGGCGACGGCGACCAGGTCTTCGAGGAAGCCGATCCATGCCCAGTGGCCGATGCTGGGGATCGCGAATGTCTTGCTGAACAGGTCGCCGTAGGCCTCGATCAGAGTCAGGAGCAAGATGGTGAAGCCCCAGAACGTCATGAAGTGCGCGATGCCGGGGACCGTCCACTGCAGCAGCTTGCGCTGGCCGAGCACCTCAGTGACCTCGGCCTCGGCGCCGCGGCCCGGATGCTCCCTGAGCGCCGTGATCCGCTCCGGGGCAGGCTGGCCGCTGGTCGCGAGCCGGTACAGCCACCAGAGGCGCCGGCCCGCGATCGCGAACGCGATCACGGTCAGCGCTAGGCCGATGATGATGCGCAGGGCCACAGGGACCTCCAGTGCGGCGTCGGGCCAGGCGGCGTCAGGCGCGCTATGCCGCTGCCAGCGTAACGTGGCCCGCTCGGCTGCCGCTGGCCTGGGCGAGCGCACATGGCATCGATTGCACAGCCACATAACGGGTAACTCGGGCGTGATCATGACCGTCATCGAGGCCAGGTGGAGCGGGCCTGCTACAAACGCCAGCCCATGACGGTCCCTGACTGGGTCGTCGGCGGGCCGAACAGGTGGCGCAGGTAGCGTCCGAGCGGGGAGTCCGGGGTGGTCACCGCCAGCACCGCGGCGGGCCGCCAGGCGGTGAGATCGGCGCGGACCGCCGACGGTGTCGGAGCGGTACCCGGCGGCGCGAGACCGGCGCCGGCCGCCGCGGCCGCGCTCTGGCCGCCCGGCGGCAGTCCAGCGAACCAGAGCTGGTTCAGGTAGCGCGCTGTGGCTGTGACGCCGTTGCCGCCGATGTACGCATGACCGTTCCAGGCCGGCCCAGTGAAGTAGCCGCCGATCAGTGCGTCCGGATGACCGGTGTCGGCCTGCCAGCGCATCGCCAGGGTGAGGTTCGGGGTGGGGACAGGCACGACCAGGACCCGGGCGCCTGGCGCCAGGCGCAGCGCGCTGATCGCGGCCGACCAGCCTGCCGGGAGCGGAGTCACCTCGGCCGACGCGAGCGGCCGGGGCACCAGCGGCAGGCAAGCGAGCACAGCTACCGCGGTGACCGCCGCCGGCCAGCGGCCGCTGCGGATCCCGGCTAGCCGCTTTCGTGCCAGGTCGATGCCCAGCGCGAGCAAGGTCGCCGCCGCTCCGTCAGCGACGATGGACATCCGGGTCGGCAGTGCCGATCCGAGCACGGGAAGGTTCTCGAGCCAGTGCCACGGCAGGTTCACGCCTGGGTGGGACACACCGCTGACCAGCGGGTGACCACCGAGAGAGAGGACCTCAAACGCGATGACGGTCAGCGCTGCCGCGCGGACCGCCGGATGGCGCCAGCAGGCAGCCGTGACGAGCAGCAGCGCGACGATCAGCGGCCAGCCCAGGTACGCCAGGTACTCGGCAGGTCCGCCCTGGTAGCGGGCGGCGGCCGCGGCGCTCGCCGCGGAGTGAAACAACTGCTGGCGCGAGGGCGTCACGAAGCCGCTCACGTCGTTCACGAAATAGTCCGGCAAGAACGCGCTGCCGTGCTGGGTCAGCGGCCCAAGGAACTGCACCCACAGCGCTCGACCGGCCAAGGCTAGGGTGACTCCCGCTGCTACCGCGAGGCCGGCCAGGGCCGGTTTCGTCCGGCGCACGGCCGCACGGGGGCAGCTCGCCGCCAGGACCGCCACCGCAACCAGGCCGGCCAAGCCAGTGAGCAGCAGCAGTTCCTCGCCGGTGAAGATCTGCGCGGTGACCAGCAGGCCAAGCCGGCAGCCGTCCCGCACCGCGACTGGCAGCCGGGACGGCCAGCGGGCCCGCCCCGAGTGCGCCCCGCCAGCCGGGGCGACGGACGGCAGCTCGCCAGCGGGCGGACCGCTGACCGGGGCGACGGGTGACGGCCGGCCGACCACAACCCGCAGGCCTGCATCGACGATCAGCGGCGGCAGGATGGCGAGTTGCAGATTGTAGTGACCGATCGCAGCGTGCAGCAGAGCTGGCGAGAAGCCGTAGACCGCTCCGGCCAGGGCCGCCGCACCGAGACTGACCCGCCAGCGGCGGAGCACCCAGAACAGGCTCGCCGCCGAGCCGGCGAAGCCGACCGTGGTCACGATGGTCAGGCTGGCCTGCGGCCCGGCGAGGAGGGTCACCGGCGACAGCAGCACGGCTGGCAGCAGCAGCGACGTGTTCCACATTACGTTGACGCCCTGCGGCGCGTTAAGCGCCGACGTGACCAGCGCGGGAAACCGCCCGTCAGCCACCGCCGTTGCCGCGTAACGCAGGTACCAGGCGAACTGGTCAGCGTCCTGCGGATTGCCGACCACCATCCGGGATGCCGGGTCGGCCCACAGCCGCCACGTGACGAGCATTGCGCCCAGCAGGTAGCAACCAAGCACCACCGCAGTCCCCACCCGGTTCGCGGCCAGCGGCCGGTCCGCGGCGACCGAGCGAGGCGGTTCGGCCGGCTGCCTTGCGTTGGCGATCGGGAACTGACCGCTGGCTCCGGCCGGATCGGCAGACCTAGGACCGGCGGAAGACATAGACGCCGTCATCGTGGTAGATAAGGCTGAGGCGCGCGCCGCGATCGAGGCTCTCGATGTAGCTGAACACGCCATGCGGTGGCGGCGGCAGGTCACCGATCTGCTGGTCATAGATGACGTAGGTGGTGGCAGGGTTTCCGCTGCTGCCGTGCCAGTACGAGCTGTTGCCCAGCCAGAAGGCATCGGCCCTGGCCCCGAGCGGCGCGAGCAGGTCAATGTTGGTCTGCACGGTCGCCCCGTCTGGCACCAGAGCCATCGCCGCACGGGCGGCCGCGACATGCGGCCCGAGCTGATAGGTCTGGCCGTTCCACAGGCTGGCCAGCGGGAACTGGAAGGCCAGCGCCGCGCAGACCGCGAGCATCATCGCCGCGCCGTACCGCTGAAGTTCCGCCCCGAGCCTGCCAGGCAGCTGCCTGCTGGCCTGGCCGGCGGCCCGTATCCTGGCGATTCCGTCGATCGCCGCGACGAAGACGACGGGCATCACGGTCGCGTTGTAATGCCAGCCCGTGCCCCAGAAGGCGCTGTTGGTCGAGACAAAGCGCAACAGCAGGCTCGGCAGCGCGACGAGCACCAGCGGCGAACGCAGCGCGATGAACCCGGTGGGCAGCAAGATCAGCGCGAGAGTGGGCAGCTTGACCCCAGGCGAGGCGATCAGCTGGTGCACCATCCCGGCCAAAGAGATCGCGGTCCCTGACGGGGAGAGCTCACCGCCGTTGGACCAGTACGGATAGACGTGGGCGGCGTTGAAGTGCGGGATGATCACGACGATCGCCAGCACCGACCAGGCCATTCCCCAAAACGCCAGCGCGATCCCCGCCGTCCGCTGTCGATAAGCGACGACCAGGATCAACCCGATGGCCGCAACCGTGAACCCCAGATCCTCTTTGACGAAGACCAGCGGCAGCGCCCAGACCACGGCCCTGGAGATCCGGCCGCGGACCAGCGCGGACAGCGAGCACGCCAGCAGCGGGACGGCAAAGGCGATCTCGTGGAAGTCGTAGTTGACCATCTGCTGCAGGCCCCACGAGAACCCGTATGCGGCGCCGATGGCGCGGCCGGCCCCGGTCCCCAGCCGGTCGGCCGCCGCCCGGCTGACCGGGATGATCGACAGCGCGGCGAGCAGCGCCTGGGCTACCAGCAGGGTGACCGGCGAAGGGAAGAGCCGGAAGAACGGTGCGATCAGCGCCACGATCGGATGGAAGTGATCGCCGAGCAGGTTAAGGCCAGCTCCGCGGGCGTCCACGATCGGCGCACTCAGGTGCGCGTACTGCTTGACATACTCGGTGAAGATGCCCAGGTCCCACGAGGTCGGCTGCAGGCGCAGGTAACGGAATACCGAGATCGTGGTGTATGCGGCGAAGACTCCAGCCGCGATCAGCCAGGGAACCAGGTCGGCGGGAGGACGCCGGTCGGCATCGGCCCTGACCGACTCGGTGACTTCCGCATTCGTCGCTGGCGACACTGCGGCCCCGGGCAATTCTGAGCGAGTCATAACCACCTGTTGCAGCCGCTAGCCTGAGCCGGTCGGGCAGTCGCCGGGCCGGACTGCAATCTACAAGCTACGTGAATCTCGCCGGGAAAAGGCGCTGACGATGAACGATGAACCAGGTCCTGGCGCTCCTGAGCGCGAGGACGGCCGGCCGGTCAGTCCATCCAGCTCGGCAGTACCAGCCGGCCCAGGACAGACCGCCGGGTCTGGGCGGGCCGCAGGTTCGAGACAGACCGCCGAGTCAAGACGCGCCGCCGAGTCAAAACGCGCCACCGAGTCAAAACGGGCCACCGAGTCAAAACGCGCCGCCGAGTCAAAACGGGCCGCCGAGTCAAGACGGGCCGCAGGGTCGGGGGCAACGGCAGGCGCGGACTGGAGCCGGCTTGCCGTCCGGGCGGG
>Ga0116214_1000768_pt1 | contig 12706 bp, 8 predicted proteins | sample Sb_taG_FD_88964 | JGI IMG/M metagenome (GOLD analysis project Ga0116214, IMG submission 88964) | Peat soil microbial communities from Weissenstadt, Germany - Sb_50d_1_NS metaG | ecosystem: Environmental > Terrestrial > Soil > Wetlands > Peat | place: Germany: Weissenstadt | collected 2010-09-21
AGCGATGCGGGGTCTGCGTCCGGATTAAAGAGTTTCTTTTCGATCAGCTTGGCGGTGTCGCGTCTGTACTGACGCGCGGGCGCATGCACGAACACATAAGGGCAGCCCTGCTCGGCTCCCTTGATTCGCACTGTGGACCCCCATGGGTCGATGTGGCGATGGGACTCACAAAGGCCATGCTGCCAAGCGACAAGGATCGCAACCCCTAGGCCATGCTTCTCTCCGACCTTTCGCAATGCCTCGTTCGCCTCTTGCGTGGACTTCGCAGTGAGGATCTCGCTAAATTTGGCCCTAATGACCTCGCTGATAGTTGACATCCACATCCTTCACATCCGGACTCCCCGTCCCGCTCGAACAGCCAGAACGGCACGATCAATCTAACGTGTTTCGTAATTCCATCGCTAGTCTAAGCGCCTATCCAGAAGTTGTGCGTGCAACCCAGAGCGTTCCCGCCGGGGCAGAGGTGAGACCCACCTGCACCTGCTGCCGCCTTCCTCCGCTGCGCGATGAGCGAGACGCGTTCGCTGACCTCACGGCGTGCAGAGAATTATGTCCGGTCTGCCCCGGAAATGAACCAGCCGGGTGGCTGGTACGTGTTAGTGGGTGCTAGACGGCATGCCCGCACTGACCTCCCGCAGTGCGCTGCCGCCGGATGACTGTCGCGGCGGCCCGAGCGGGCACCAGGGAGGCGTCATGAAGTTAGCGATGGGCATCCGGCCTACGCCTTCCTCCCGGACCTGGGCCGCACGCGGCGAGCAATCCCATATGTCAGGGAGGACATCATGCAGCATGCTCAATCACACACGCGTTCACTGAGATGGATCGGCCGGTGCGCTCTGGCGTTGCTGGCGGGCCTAGTCGCGTTCGGGGTGTCGCCCGCCCTGCCTGCGCTGGCGGCGTCGTGGTCGTCACCGGTCCAGCTGCCGGGGTCGTGCGGCAGTTCGGTGGCAGTGAACCAGGCCGGGGCGATGGCGGCCGGCGGGACCTTCACGGCCGCTGATGGCACCACGCACGTGCAGGTGTGCACCAGCCCGGACGGGAAGACCTGGCAGGCGACAGACCTCGGCCCGGGCGGCACCGAGCCGCACGGCGGGCAGCACCCGGCTGTGGCGCTGAGCCCGGACGGGCACGCGGTCGCGGTCTGGGGCAGCACTGTCGGCTGCCCGGCCGCCTGCGACTACATCGTGCAGGCCGCGGTGCGGCCGCCGGGCGGCAGCTGGGGCGCGCCGGTGACCCTCACTACCGACCTGTACTTCGGCGGCGGCGGGGTGGTGCTCGGCATGGACGGCGCCGGCAACGCGATCGCCGCCTGGGTCGGGAACTACGCCGACGAGAGCCACTACGCCGTTCTCCCGGCCGGCAGCAGCAGCTGGGGTCCGGTCCAGGAGCTATCGAACGGCAACGTCCAGGGGGCGGCGCATAACCTGAGCCTGGCGGTGAGCCCGGACGGTAGCGCGGTCGTGGCATTCGCCGGCGGTAACGACGGGATCTGGGCCGCGTCCGGCAGCATCAAGGGCGGGTTCTCCGCGCCGGTCTTCGTGGCCACCGGAGACTACAGAAAGACCTCGGCCCCGCAGGTCGCGCTCGATGACGCCGGGAACGCATCGCTGATCTGGTCGCAAACGACGCGGACCGAGGCGGCGGCCCGGTCCCCCGGCGGGACCTGGAGCGCGGCGACTGTGCTCGCCAGCCAGTCTTCCAGCTCGGTGGCGACTGCGGTCGACGGCGCCGGGAACGCGATCGCCGTGTTCGGGTCGTCCTACTCCTGGCACCTGGCCGGCGGCAGCTGGCGGACGGCCGCGTCACTGCCGGCCGGATCGTCCGGCGGGCTGGTCGTCGCCGATCCCGCTGGCACCTTCGTCTACGCCGACAGCAGCGGCAACGCGTTCACGTTCGCGGCCGGCGCCACCAGCTTCGGCACCGGCAGCGGATCGCGCGGCAGCCTGGGCGACCTGAAGATCGTCCCCGGCCGGGCCGTGCTGCTCGCCGCCAACGCCGTATCCACCGAGACCGTGAACTGACCGCCGGCTGCGGACCACCACGCCCCACTTCCCTGAGGAGGACATGATGAGAAAGACAGTGGCCGCCGTCGTGGCGGCCGGATCACTCCTGGCCGGCGCTCTGCTGGCCGGAATTGGCGCCGCCGCCCCGGCGCTGGCCCAGTCCCGGCCGATCACCCTGCTGTGCTCGCCCGGCAGCAACGGCGGCACGCTGGTCAACGGCGTCTGCGTGCTGCCCGCCGCCGCGGCCGGCCAGCCGTATGAGGCGTTCCTGCTGACCAGCAACGGCGCCGTCGATACCTTCACGATTACCAGCGGCAGCCTGCCGCCTGGCCTGTCCATGCCCGCGACCTACGGCGCGGCCGGCACGATCGTCGGCGGCACCCCCACAAAACAAGGCACGTTCACCTTCACCGTCCACGTCACCCCCTTCGGCGCCAGCGCACCGAGCACCAACGGGACCTACAGCATCACGGTCGGCTCGGCGCCGCAGCTGGCGATCACCTTCCCCGGCACCTGCTGCAACGCCGGGACGGTCGGCTCGTCCTACTTCCAGAACTTCTTCACCTCCGGCGGGGTGGGCCCGTTCACCTGGACGGTTTCCGCCGGCCAGCTCCCGCCCGGCGTGGTCCTCACCAGTGGCCACCTGGGCGGCACCCCGACGGTGGCCGGCACGTTCACGTTCACCATCAAGGTCACCGACAGCGCCGGGGACCAGGCAACCGAACCAGGCAGCATCACCATCTCGCCCTGACCCCCTGCCCCTCGGGCACGCCGGGCGGCTGGAGCGGGCCAACGCTCCGCCGCCCGGCGCCGGACCATCCGGCTCCTGCGATCCCCATGGGGAGCGCTGGCAGAACCCCCCAACCGGTGCCGCCGCGGCTGCCACCGCTGAGATGCGCCGCACTCGGGGACGTTCGGACACTCACCTGGCACGGCTCGGTTGGCGCCTGCACCGGTGCCGCGGTCGACGAGGACCGGGAGGACCGATGGATCGAGGTTCAGCAACGTGTGGTGCACCAGATGGCTCTTGCCGCAGCCGGACGGTCCGACGAACTGCACGTGGCGCTCTGCCCGTACAACCTCGCCAAGATCGCCCGCGGCCATGGCGGCGCCATCTCGGGTCAGGGGCAGCGGCACAAGTTCGTGCAGGCCACGCCGGTAGAATTCATCGAAACGCTGACGATATGCGGAGGTAAGCGCGCTGGCCGCAGCACGGAGCGTTTTCCATCCTGGCGCGACCTATTTGTCACAGCTTGATCACTGCGCGGCGTGTTGCTGCTGAGGCCAGTAATAAATAACCCCAGAGTTCCCTGAGGTCTCAATAACTTCTATAGCCCCCGGACCTGAGCTTTCTCCGCTTCAGCAGGGCTGGTCCCACTGTTGAAGAAATTTCAGGAAACATGAAAGATCGTCGTCTGAACTGACTGTCTTGCAGTCCCGATGAACCCATGCAGCCGCGCGCCGGACCGGAAAGGTTCTTTTTTCTGTCAGGTGTCCTGTCTCATCCAGGCCGAGGTAAGGGGCGCGAATGTGAGGCATCCGGGTCGGCGTCTCGCCAAGATGAGGCACCGGCTCCGTTGACCTGGTGAGACAGCACCGACAGCGCATCTATTTGCCTCATGATCGGCAAGACGACCGATGCCCCAGCCGTCTCAGGTACTTGAGGCACCGCAGTTCAGCGCGCTGCCCGTGCCTCATGATCAACAAGACAGGACATCAGGTTTGCTAGCCGGTCAGTGTATCTATTTGGCCTGTCGCGCCTCTGAACTACTGACGTGCCCGCAAGCGTTCCGAGGTCAGCTAGGCGATGGCTTGTCTTTGCTGGCGAGGAGCCTTGATGCAGCCGGGCCCGAGTGAACTCACCGCAGGAGGAGCATGATGGCGATCTATCTAACGCACGCCGGCCGGAGCCCACGATGAATGGCGTCGCCCAAGTCGGGGACACGTCGGCGGTCGTCACCCTCGACGAAGACGGCAACGTGTGGTACTTCTGGCAGACCATCGGCAGTAGTGCGCCGTTCAGCCCGAACCAGGTAACCCGCGGGCAGAAGTTCGGCTCGGCGCCATCGGTCGCCGGGGTCGGGGACCAGGCGGTGATCGCCGTGGTAGGCCCTGACCAGACCCTCTGGGTCTACCAGCAGCCCAGCAGTACCATCGCCACTGGCGGGTCCTGGACCCACAGATGGGGTCTGGGGTTTGACATCTCACAGGCTCCGTCGATCGCCCAGGCCGGGGACTTTGCGGTGATCGCCGTCGTTGACGACTCCGGCACCCTGTGGTCCTTCCAGCAGGACATCAGCACCGGGGTCTGGAAGCAGCAGAAGGTGGCCGGTTCCGCCGCGTTGCAGAGCCCGTCGGTCGCCCGGGTCGGGGACTCGGCCGTGATCGCCGCCATTGACGACCAGCACAACCTGTTGTTCTACTGGCAGACCATCGGCACCACGACATGGAGCCCGGGGCAGCTGGTCGACGGCCCGGCCAAGAGCGGGCGCAGTTTGGCGTACCCGTCGGTCGCCCAGGGCGGGGACGCGTCAGTGGTCATCGCCGTTGACAATACCGGCAGCCTGTGGTCCTACTGGCAGACCATCGGCAGCAGTGCGCCGTTCAGCTCGAATCCGGTCCTCCTAACGGAACCAGAAGGACCGTTCTCCACCTTGCCGTACCCGTCGATCGCCCAGGTCGGGGACTCGGCCGTGATCGCCGCCGCAAACTCCAACCCCGACATCAGCCTGTGGTTCTACTGGCAGGCCAACCCCGCTGCGCAATGGATCCCAGAGGGCGTGCCCTCAGGAACAATCCTCGCGAGCCCGTCGGTCGCGCAGGTCGGGAACTCGTCAGTGATCACCGCCTCGGACAATAACGGCGACCTGTCGTTCTTCTGGCAGACCATCGGCACTGGGGGATGGACCGCAGAGCCGGTAGCGAACTCCCACGAGCTTGGGGGGTAGCTGCACGTCGCCATCGAGCCGCGGTGACGCTACCCGGCAGTGTCGATAGCAGCGGCCCGTTCGTCGGGGTTCGCGGCGGCACGAACCTACTGGGCCTGTGACGAGGATTGGTACAGGATCCTGAGCGGTCACGTGACTTGATGCTGGCGGCTATCTGTGATCGGCGGAGCATAGCGGTTGGGGGTGGAAGTTGCCAGCCGCGGGAGGGATGTCATCTGCGCCGTGTTCGGCTGCGGGGTCGAGGAGGTCCTGATCCCGGAGCCGGAGCTGGTGAAACGGACCGGCGAGCGGCAGGACCAGCCGACCGTGGCGTCCTCGTCGCCGGGGCGGACCGCCGGTGACGCCCAAGCGCCGGGACGGACGATCGCTCCCGCCAGCCTGAGGTGCCGCCCCGAAGATCCCGTAACGGCGCCGCCAGAACGAGCCACAGAGCATGAAGACTCTCAGGTTCATCGTGAAGACCCTTCAGTTCGCCTGAACTCTGGGATTTCTGAAGCCCCTGGTAAGTGAGGCGATCGACCAAGAAAGCTTCACCACCACCAGGGGCTTCCATGCTTTTCTACCGTGCCGCGCTGCCGTTGTCGTCCCGGACCCTTACTTACGTGTCCGGGATCATCCGCCGTCACCGGTCGGCGGCCGGGTCGCGGTGGCGGAAGCTGAACCCCGCCAAGCAGGCCCTGCTCGTGCTGGTCTACCTGCGCAAAGGCGAGACGTTCGCCGAGCTCGCCGCCGGGTTCGGGGTCGGGACCACGACCGCGTGGCGGTATGTCAGCGAGACCGTCTCCCTGCTGGCGGCGCGGGCGCCCAGGCTCCGCACGGCGGTCCGGGACGCGAAGAGGGCCGGGTGCGCCTACGTGGTCCTGGACGGGACGCTGATTCCCATCGACCGGGTCGCCGCGGACCGGCCGTTCTACTCCGGCAAGCACAAGCGGCACGGGATGAACCTGCAGGTCATCGCCAGCCCCGACGGGGACGTCCTGTGGGTGTCCGGGGCGCTGCCCGGCTCGGTGCATGACAAGAAGGCCGAGTGGATCTGGGGCGTCCTGGCCGAGCTGGAGGCCGCGGGCCTGGTCACTCTGGCCGATAAGGGCTACCAGGGAAGCAGGTACGCGAAAATCCCGTACCGGGGGAAGAACAAGCCGGAATCCCAGAAAGACGCCAACCGCGCCCACGCGAAACTGCGGTCACCCGGCGAGCGTGCGAACGCCCAGCTCAAGACCTGGCGCATCCTCCGCAAGCTCCGCTGCTGCCCCTGGCGCGCCGGGCAACTCGCCAAGGCCATCCACGCATTGCAGATCCGCGAGGCAAACGCAGGATGAAAATGGCTCACTGACTGAGCTTCCGCTTTTCAGGCGTTCTATCATCCTGAGAGCACTTACCTGGGAAAGGCTCCAACAGCCCAGCTCGCCGTGCGTCTACACTGCTGACCGGCTATTCTCCGTGCCTTTAACACGCATAACAAGTGTACCGGAGTGTGCCGTTTCGTCCGTGGGATTCCTGTGGGGATCGGCCGCCGTGTCGCGGTCTTGTGGGTTTCTGTGGGGCTCGCAAGAGCCCCTTGACTTGCGGCCAACTGACACGGGCACCCAGGTCTCCACCCTCTGGGTGCTTGGGATCACTCTCCGGATGACCCAGGGTTACCGGGGCGGCAGGCATGCCTACCAGGAGGTAATTCCGCGCCGAATAATGCTCCTACGTCAAAGCCGCTGTGTCCGCGGCGGCGTGGCGGTGCTCGTCGGCGAGAAGGGCACGGAAGGCGGCGTTAGACAGCTGGCGGACCAGGGTTCCCAGCTCGCACTCCAGGTCGTTGATCTGGGCGGTCAGCTCGCGGCAGCGGGCGACCAGGCCGGCGGCGATCCTGGCGACCATGCCGTTCGTGGCGGCCAGTTGTGCGGCCAGGCCGTCAAGGACGTGGTAGCGGCGCAGCCCTCGGGGCGGGACTGCCAGGGCGGGATCAAGCTCGTGCAAGTGCCAGCGCAGCCAGTTGCACACCCTGGTCCGCTCGGCCATCAGGTCCTGGCGGTGATCCGACAGCAGCTTGACGGTCCTGGCCGGGCCGTCCAGGCACGCGGCGGGCAGATCGGGCTCCCGCGGCGCGGCGTGCGCCACCGCCAGGGGCGTCGATCGGGTCGGACTTACCCGGCTGGCGGCCGCCGCACCGGGCCGCGGCCATCAGCCGGGTAGGCGCCCGCACCACGGCGAACCCGGCCCGCAGCAGGTCACCTACAGCCGCCGGGTCAGGTGCCGGTGGAGCTATGGCGATAGAAGCGCTGACCTCGATACGAACAAGATTTCCCCTGCCGCCCTATAGAGCTCACTGTGGCATTATGCCTGGTAGCCGATAGAACTCGGACGCTTCTGCGCACTCTATGACGCCGCATGTCGGACGACAATGGCTCGCTTCTTGGCTCCCCAGTAGTGTGGGCGGCCAGGATCAGAGCATTCCAGGTCGACCGTCTCTTGCGCTGGGCAGCGATGACCAGCCTATCTGCCGAAGAGTGAGCGAGGGGAATGCCCTTCGTCAAGACAGGTCATCCCGCCACATCGTCACCAGGCGGTCCCTGCCGCAGCCCTCAATGGACAGGGTTGCCGGCGCCCGCGAAAGCGGTCTTTCCGTCGCGGCTACCGCCAGAAAGCTGAATACTGTATGCACGAAGTACCCTGCGCTTATTCGTGATACATTTCGGCCGGGATGCTAACGCTGACGCGCTCATCTCACCAGTGCCTGCCGAATCGAACATGGGCGATTGCGCTTCGCGTGGTGCCAGTCCTACCATCTGTAGCAGGCTCGGCAGTAGGGGCAGGCCGCCTTGTTGAATATTCCGTTGAAGGCTTCATTCCGCTACGTTCACGAGCCCTTGTCGGCGGATGAGGACGTGTTGCCCCCACTCGGCAACCAGGAACTGGTCACAGAGTTGCAGAGCCGGATTCTGCATTCCCGCGGAGGCGCCTTCCTCATCACTGGCTTCCGGGGAGTCGGGAAGTCGACGCTAGTGCGAAAGGCTCTCGACCAGATCGACGCCGAAAGTCCGCCGTCAGATCAGATTCTTCCGGTATGGCTCAGCGTGGCTCGTTCGACGACCACCGAACGGTTGCTCTTCGCCATCGTCCGCCGGGTGTTCGAGACCTTGAGCGACTCCGGGGCCTTGCACCGGCTTCCTCCGACCACCAGGCATGCGCTCATCGTCGCGTACATGCGCACCTCACTGTCGTTCAAGGAAACACAGTCCGAGGCGCATGAGAGATCGGCCGGCGTGGACATGGGCGCCGGCTCGGGCAAGGGCATCAGGTCGGTGGCGGAGTTCGTGGTACCCAAGATCTCCATGTCGGCCAAACGCAGTCACTCCATGGCAACCGAGGCCTCGTTCCTGGCCTATTCGGAGACCGATGCGGAACACGATCTGATGCGCATCGTAGCGCTGGTCGACCAGCTGACGAGTATCGCGGAACTACGTCCATCTCTGCTGCAGAGATTGAAGCTGAGACGAGGCCAGGAGCGACCTCGGCTTCATCTGGTCATCGTCTTGGATGAGGTCGACAAGCTGACAGTAGATGAGGCAGGTCTGGGTGCCATCGAAGATCTCCTGAGCGGCATAAAGAACGTTCTGACTGCGTCGGGTGCGCATTTTCTTGTGGTCGCGGGCCCGGATCTGCACGACCGTGCCGTCCGCGATGCCGCTCGCGGAAATGGCGTGTATGAGAGTGTTTTCGGCTGGCGGATGTACGTACCGTGTATCTGGGATGCGGCTGACTTGCTGGCCGAGGATATGTTCAGCGGTAATTCTCCCATTCCCGGGCGCGACCCGCTGGTGCAGTATCTGAGGTTTAAGGCCCGAGGCGTACCGCGTCGTCTGCTCCAGGAATTCAACGACTTCGTGGTCTGGGAGGGAAGTCGCCCACGCCTGCTTGTCAGTGACCAGGATCTTGACCGGGTGGCCTTTTATGCAGAGCTCGAGACCATCATGCGCCAGTATTTCGAGAAGAACGGGGACAAGCGCTTGTTCCCGGTGCCGATCGACGAGGACCGGTGGCGGCTCGGCGGCTATTACGTGGTGGACTGGGTGCTGCAAAGCGAGGGAGAGCCCTTTACCGCGGCGGAACTCTGGAGTGAAGGTACCGACGCAGACTTTGACCCGCTACTGCGGATCTCACGCCGGAACGTGGAGCGACTGCTCGATCACCTCGCTGAGCGCGAGATCCTCGAAGTAGTGCGCGAGAACCGGCCGTCGATGACCGTGATCGCGGATGTGGCGGAGTCAAGAGACAAGGTATACCGCCTTGCCGAGGCAGTCCGAGCCTCGCTGCTCGGGTTCGCCGCGCGGAACGAGTCGGAGCGGGGAGTGGTGGAGGTGTCGCTGGTCGGACCAGTCACCAACTGGGGGCCGGCGGCATCGGCGTCGGCGCCGGACTCCGCACCGGTAGCCCCGTCCCCAGATCCAGCCGCCAAGGTCCTCGGGAAACGTTACGAATTGCTCACTCTGCTAGGACAAGGCGGCATGGGATCGGTATACGCAGGGTTGGATCAGCTCACCGGCCGATCTGTCGCGGTCAAGGTGCCGCTCGCCGCCATGAACAGTAACCCTCAGGCTTTGGCACGATTGCGTCGCGAGGCGGACATCGCAATGCGACTCCAGCACCCTCAGATTGTCCAGACGTACGATGTCGTAGCCATTCCAGATAACGCCTCTGCGTTGGTAATGGAACTGCTCGCAGGCCCGACCCTACAGCAGTTGATAGCGGATGATGGGCCGATGCGGCCATCCGAGGTCGCCGCGGTCGGCCACATGCTGGCTGGAGCCCTGGATTACCTAGCCAGGGAACGGGTCGTGAGGGTAGACCTGAAGCCCGCGAACATCATCATGCAGGATAGCCGCGGGCCGGTGATCGTTGACCTGGGTATCGCCCGCGCGCTGGAGGCGTCCATAGCTCTTACTGACACAGGGGCCCTGGTGGGCACGCCAATGTACATGGCTCCCGAGCAGCTTAAAGGCCTTCACCCAGACCCGAGATCAGATCTCTTCGCCCTCGGTGTTGTCCTGTATTACTGCCTGGCCGGACGAACTCCCTGGGAACATATCGATAACATAGCAGAGATAATGTATTCGGTAATTAACAGCCAGGTCGATGTTTCATCGCTGCCCGTGTCGGACGAATTCAGGCAAGTTCTGGCCCGCATGCTGGCACTTCAGCCCGACGACCGATTCCCGGCGGCAGCAGGCGTCCAAGAAGCACTCAAAGCCGTACCCGAATGGCGATCGGATGATGGTTCGCGCGGGTTCTCCGCCCACTACCTCAGTAAGACCGTAGTCGGGCCGGGGTCCGGCCCGAGGCTGCCGAGCATCGACCGGCGTCCGACATCGCGGACGCCGCTGCCAGCCAGGGCCCTGCGCATCGGCCGCGTCCCCGACAACGACCTGGTCCTCCCCGACCTCGACGTCTCGCGACACCACGCCGAATTGCGCAAATCACCCAACGGCACCTACGAGATCGTTGACCTCGGCAGTCACCACGGCACCTACGTCAATGGCCGCCGGGTCTCCTCCGCAGTGATCGGTGAGGCGGACATCATCAGCATCGGGAGTTCGACATTCCGGCTGGCCGGCGGCGAGCTGCGGCAGTTCGTCGACGAGGGCGAGGTCAGCTTCAGCGCCGAGGACCTGGTGGTTAAGGTCGGCGGCGGCAAGGTGCTGCTGAACCACGTCACGTTCCCGGTTCCGGAGAAATGCCTGCTCGGCGTCATCGGCCCCAGCGGCGCGGGCAAGTCGACGCTGCTCGGCGCGCTGACCGGCATGCGCCCCGCGGACACCGGCACCGTGCTCTACGACAACAGAGACCTGTACAAGAACTACACCGAGCTCCGCTACCGGATCGGCCTGGTCCCACAGGAAAGCGTGTTGCACACCCAGCTGACGGCACGCCGGGCGCTGCAGTACTCGGCCGAGCTCCGCTTCCCCGCCGACACCAAGGCCAATGAGCGGGACGGCCGGGTCGACGAGGTGATGGGCGAGCTTGGCCTGACCAAGCACGCCAACACGCGCGCCGACCGGCTGTCCGGCGGGCAGCTCAAGCGGGTCAACGTGGCGCAGGAGCTGCTGACCAAACCATCGCTGCTGTTCTTGGACGAGCCGACCTCAGGCCTCGACCCCGGCCTGGACAAGTCGGTCATGGAGCAGATGCGGGACCTGGCCCACGACGGCCGGACGGTCATCGTGGTCACGGCCAGCGTGGCGAACCTGGACACCTGCGACCGGCTGCTGGTCCTGGTCCCCGGTGGGCGGGTGGCCTACTACGGCCCGCCCGAGGAGGGGCTCAAATACTTCGGCCTGACCCGCTGGGCCGAGGTGTTCCAGGCCTTCGAGCGCTACCCGGACCGGGACTGGGCCGCCGAGTACGCCGCGTCCCCGGCTCACGCCCAGTACGTGCTGAGCCAGCGCCCGAAGCCGCCCGCCCAGGCCAACGACCTGGAGCTGCCGGCCGCTCCGCCGCCGCAGCGGCGCGGCGCGCTGCGGCAGACGAGCACGCTGACCCGCCGATACATGCGAGTGATCGCGGCGGACCGCGGCTATATGCTGCTCATTGGGCTGCTACCAGTCATCCTGGGCGTGCTGATCCATTTGGTGGGATCGTCGCAGGGCCTAGCCAGGAGCCTTCACAACAACCCGAACGCCAGCACAACGCTGTTGGTGCTCGTCGTCTGCGCCTGCTTTGTCGGGGCCGCCAGTTCGGTCAGGGAATTGGTTAAGGAACGCACGATATACATCCGAGAACGCGCAGCTGGGCTGTCGGCAGGCGCCTACCTGTCCTCCAAGTTGGCGGTGCTCGGCGGCGTCGTCGTCGTGCAGTCGGCTGTCCTAGTGCTAGTCGGACTAGCCGGGCGGCCGCTGCCGCCCTCAGGTGCCTTCCTGGCCGGCGCTCCGCTAGTTGAGTTGCTCTTGGGCGTCGCCGTGCTCGCCCTAGCCTCGATGTGCTTGGGCCTGCTCGTATCCGCCGTGGTCTACACCTCGGAGAGGGCGATGCCCCTCCTCGTATTGCTCACCATCATTCAAGTCATCCTGTCCGGCGGCGTCGTATCACTGGCTGGGCAAGCAGGATTTTCTGAGCTCGCCTGGCTGTCACCGTCCCGCTGGGGATTCGGCGCAGTGGCGTCTACCGCTAATCTCAACCTGCTTAACCCACCCACGGCGGTCACCGACCCGCTATGGCAGCACACCTCGGCCAACTGGCTGCGCGACATGGGCATGATGATCGGGCTGGCGCTGATCTTCACGTTGCTCACCTGGATCCGCCTGCGTCGTATAGGCCCTCGTCGCCGCTGGTAGCCCCCGGGTTCCGTGCTTAACTGCGGCGGCTCGGCCAAGGTCTGTCGAACCGGCTGGCGCGCTGGCGGGCGCCGCAGACGGCCCACGATCCGTCCAAGATCGTCGCGGACCTGACTGCGGCCGTGGCGCTGGCTGGACTTGTCCCGCTCGAAAATAGGATTCGGTAGGTGACCTGCGGGTCTCCCGGGCGTCAGGCGGCGTGCGTGTACTCGTTGATCAGGCCGCCCAGGACGGGTTTTCGGCGGATCTGCCCTGTATCGATATCGGTCAGAAGAGTCGCGCGGTGAGCGTCACGTTCGCCGGCGGGGATGCGCTGGGCGATGCCCTGGTGCGGCCGGGCGTTGTTGTAGTGCGCCTGGTACTCGGCCAGGACGGAGCGCAAGTGCGCCTCGCCGAGGATCAGCACGCGGTCCAGCGTCTCGCGGCGCAGGGTGCC
>Ga0116214_1000773_pt1 | contig 12677 bp, 10 predicted proteins | sample Sb_taG_FD_88964 | JGI IMG/M metagenome (GOLD analysis project Ga0116214, IMG submission 88964) | Peat soil microbial communities from Weissenstadt, Germany - Sb_50d_1_NS metaG | ecosystem: Environmental > Terrestrial > Soil > Wetlands > Peat | place: Germany: Weissenstadt | collected 2010-09-21
CGCTCGGCCTGGTAGGCCGCGTTCTCGCCGTTGTTGCGCGCCTCCGCCAGTTCGCGCGCCTTGCGGTCCTCCTCGGCATGGGACTCGGCGTCGGAGACCATGTTCTTGATCTCCTCATCGCTGAGGCCGCTGCCGGCCTTGATCTCGATCTTCTGCTCCTTGCCCGTGCCCAGATCCTTGGCGGAGACGTTGAGGATGCCGTTGGCGTCGATGTCGAAGGCCACCTCGATCTGGGGGATGCCGCGCGGGGCCGGCGGGATGCCGGTGAGCTGGAACTTGCCCAGCGACTTGTTGTAGCCCGCCATCTCGCGCTCGCCCTGGAGCACGTGGATCTCCACCGAGGGCTGATTGTCCTCGGCGGTCGAGAAGACCTCGCCCTTGCGCGTCGGAATCGTCGTGTTGCGCTCGATCAGCTTGGTCATCACGCCGCCCTTCGTCTCGATGCCGAGGGTCAGCGGAGTGACGTCGAGCAGCAGCACGTCCTTGACGTCGCCGGCGAGGACACCTGCCTGAATGGCGGCGCCCACAGCCACCACCTCGTCGGGGTTGACTCCCCGGTGGGGCTCCTTGCCGGTCAGCTCCTTGACCTTCTCCTGCACCGCGGGCATGCGCGTCATGCCGCCGACGAGCACAACGTGTTCGATCTCCTTGACGCCCTTGTCTTTGGCGTCGTCGATCGCCTGACGCACCGGCGCGACGATCTTGCCCAGCAGCTCGGATGTCAGCTCGGCGAGCTTCGCCCGCGTCAGGCGCGTGTCGAGGTGCTTTGGACCGGAGGAGTCTGCCGTGATGAAGGGCAGGTTGATCTGTGTCTCCTGGGTCGTCGAGAGCTCGATCTTCGCCTTCTCCGCAGCCTCATAGAGACGCTGGAGAGCCATCGGGTCGGCGCTGAGGTCGATGCCTTGCGACTTCTTGAACTCGGCTACGAGCCAGTCGACGATCGCCTTGTCGAAGTTGTCGCCGCCGAGGTGGTTGTCGCCCGCGGTCGACTTGACCTCGAACACACCATCGCCGATCTCCAGAACCGAGACGTCGAAGGTGCCGCCGCCGAGGTCGAACACGAGGATCGTCTGGTCTGCCTCCTTGTCGAGCCCGTACGCCAGCGAGGCGGCGGTGGGCTCGTTGATGATGCGCTTGACGTCCAGACCTGCGATCTTGCCGGCGTCCTTGGTCGCCTGACGCTGATCGTCGTTGAAGTACGCCGGCACGGTGATGACGGCGCTGTCGACGCTTTCGCCCAAATACGCTTCCGCGTCGGTCTTCAGCTTCTGCAGGATCATCGCGGAGATCTCCGGCGGCGAGTGCTGCTCACCGCCGGCCTCGACGCGCGCGTCGCCGTTGGGGCCGGAGACGACCTTGTAGGGAACGATCGACTCCTCCTCGCGCACCTCGGCCTCCTTGCGGCCCATGAAGCGCTTGATCGAGAAAATCGTGTTCTGGGGGTTGGTCACCGCCTGGCGCTTGGCAACAGTGCCGACGAGGCGCTCGCCGGAGGCCGTGAAGGCCACCACAGACGGCGTGGTACGGCCACCCTCAGCGTTCTCGATGACGGTGGGCTCGCCGCCCTCGAGCACGGCCATGCACGAGTTCGTCGTGCCGAGATCGATGCCTATGGTCTTGCCCATTTGATGATACTCCTTAGAAGACGCTTATAAATCTAAGCGCAAGTGTGGCAGATTTTCTATCCAAATTCAAGACGGATCTAATAGTGCCGTTGTCGAGTCGCGCCAACAGCCAGATTGCTGGGATCCTGGCCAACTGGTTGGTTCTACGGGGCCAACCCATGACCCGTCGCAGTGAATGTCTTTCTCAAGCCAATTCGAGCCGGAAGGGACGAACCGGCAAAGCACCACTGAATGTCGGATCAAAATCCACCGCCAGTCGTCGAGGGACGATCCTGAAATGCGCCGCCGAATCGCGGAGGGGAGTACCGTTTGGGTATGAACACCGCGTTGTCGGCGTCGGTCAAGCCCCGGTTGCGGGGGGTGTCGCACCAGTATGCGTTCTTCGTCTCGCTGGCATGCGGGGTGGGGTTGATCGTGGCGGCATCGGATGGACGGGCACGGGTCGCGGCGGCGATCTATGCGGTAGCGGTGTCAGGGCTTTTGGGCACGAGTGCGCTCTACCATCGTGTGACGTGGCGCCCGGGGCCGCGGCGCTGGATGCGGCGCCTGGACCATTCGATGATCTTCGTGCTGATCGCCGGCACGTACACGCCGGTGGCGTTGCTTGCGTTAAAGGGTTCTCTGGCCACGGTGATATTGATCGTGCTGTGGGCCGGAGCGCTCGGCGGCGTGATCTTCAAGCTCGCGTGGATCGACGCGCCGAAGTGGCTGTTAGCGGTGGTATATGTGGTGCTCGGGCTGGTGTCGGCCGCTGTCTTCGGCGAGCTCCCCGCGGCGATCGGATGGCTGGGGGTGGCGGGACTGACCATTGGCGGGGTGCTGTACGTGGCGGGCGCGGTGATCTATGCGAGCGGCAAACCGAACCTGTGGCCGCGGGTATTCGGCTATCACGAGGTCTTCCACGCGCTCGTGATTGCGGCGGCGGCGCTGCAATACGCGGTTATCGCATTCGCCGTGCTGCCGCACGGCTGAGTCAACCAAACAGTAGTTTTCGAGTCGGGCACATGCGGGCCAGGGCGCAATCCCCGCAGGCGGGCGAGCGCGCGTGGCAGGTGCGGCGGCCGTGACGCAGGAGGTTGACGTGCAGCTCGAGCGGCGCGGGATGTCGAGCGCGCGTATGTCCGACAAATGAGGTATTGGCAGTACGCCTGTTGGGTGTCATACCCAGCCCGGACATACGCGCATCTCGCACCCGCTTGGCTTACTGGGGGTGATCTTCGGAGGGGCCTTACTCGACCCCGGCCACCACACCGCGGCTCGGGCACATGCGGGCCAGGGCGCAATCCCCGCAGGCCGGCGAGCGCGCGTGGCAGGTGCGCCGGCCGTGACGCAGCAGGTTTACGTGCAGCTCGAGCTCCTGCCCCGGTGGGGTCAGCGCAAGCATCTCGTCGTGCAGCTCCTCGAAGGGAGCTCCCGGGCGGAGCAGGCGCAGGCGCATCCCCACGCGGGAGACGTGGGTGTCGACGGGGACGTCGTGGAGGCCGTACGCGAACAGGAGCACGCAGGCGGCCGTCTTGCGGCCCACCCCCGGCAGCGAGCAGAGATAGTCGCGGGCCTCCTGCGGCGCGACCTCGGGCAGCCAGTCGAGCGACAGCACGGACGGCGAGGACTCGACCTGGGCATCGACCTCGCCACCCCCGGGTGGTCGCTCGGCGATCGCCTCGAGGATCGCCTGGATGCGGGCCGACTTGACCTTCGAGATCCCGCCTGGCCTGATCGCCTCCTCAACCTCTGTCACCGGCACGTCTCGCACCGCCTCCCACGACTGGAAACGCTCCCGCAAGCGCAGATAGGCGACATCGCGGTTGCGGTCGTTGGTGCTCTGCGACAGCACCGTCAGCACCAGCTCGGCGAGCGGGTCGCCGTGTGGGCGCATCCGTGGTATTCCGTACACCTCGCGCAAGCGATCGCGCACCCTGCGCACCCGCGCGCGTGTCGGTGGAGCCCAGGCGGGGGGAGCCGAGGCGGGTGGAGCCGAACTTGAAGGACGGCGGCCGGCACGGCGCGAGGCGGTCGGTGGCATAAGCGAACGGTAGTGGGATGCAAGCCGGCAACGATGGCCCCTATATCCTCGCCCGGTGGGAGAGGTGACCGAACACACCGGCGAGCTCGACGGGCTGCCCGTCTTCTGGCGCAGTGCACCGCGGCCCAACGGCGCGGGCGCCGCTGTACCGCTGTACCTGCATGGCGTGCCGACCAACTCCGAGGACTGGGTGACCCCGCGCGAGCACCGCGGAACCAGGCCGTTGTGGCGGCGCTGGTGGAGGCGCAAGCGAAGCACTGATGAGTGGGTGCAGATCCCCAGCTACAAGGAGGGCTTCCTGGAGCGGAGCGGTGGTCTGGCGGTCGACTTGCCGGGCTTTGGACGCTCGGGAAAGCCTGGCAATCTCGAATACACAATCGATGAGTATGCGCTGTTCCTCGAGCGTTTCTTGGATCTCGCCGAGGTCGAGCGGGTCAGCCTCGTGATGCACGACTGGGGCTCGGTTGGGTTCGCTTTCGCCCAACGCCGACCCGAGCTGATCGAGCGCCTTGTTGTTATCAACGCGGTGCCGTTCCTGCCCGGCTACCGCTGGCACCGAGTCGCGCGTGTGTGGCGCACCCCACTCCTGGGGGAGCTGATGATGGGCTCGACCGGCCGGCGTACGCTGCGCCGCGCCTCGAAGGTGTCCAACGCCACTCGAGGACCACTCCCCGAGGCGTGGCTCGACACCGTGCTCGACCACTTCGACCAGGGCACGCAGCGCGCGATCCTGCGCCTTTATCGAAGTTCTCCTCCCGAGGTGCTCGCGGCAGCCGGCTCGGAGCTGGGCCTCCTCGAGATGCCCGCGCTCGTCATCTGGGGCATGCGCGACCCCTATATATCCGCCGGTTTTGGACGGCAGTACGCTGAGGCCCTGGCAAACGCCGAGCTGCTCGAGCTCGAGGACGCAGGGCACGTGCCATGGCTGGATCGCCCGGACGTAATCGACCGGGTGGTGGACTTCCTCGGCGCCGCATCCGCGTGAGCGCGCTTCTGCGCCAACCCAGCGGGCACACAGCCCAGAGGGCTGGGTCAGGCTATGTGCCCCCCGCCTGGACGATCACCGCGGTGCTCGGTCTCGTCTATGTGATTGCCGCCCCTCCCAGCACCGACCTCGCCGCCGCCGCCTACCGCAGCAACCTGTTCTCGCGCGTCGGCTTCACGCTGTGGGACAACGCCTGGTACGGCGGTCATCACCTGCTCGCCTACTCCGTGCTCGCTCCGGCCCTCGGGGCTTGGATCGGTCCGCAGCCGCTGGCGGCGCTGTCGATGATCGCCGCGAGCGCGCTGTTCGTGCTCTTGATCGAGGACTCTTTCCCGCCACGGGCGACCCGCATCGCGGCGCTCTGGTTCGCCGTCGGGGCGGCCGTCTCGCTGCTCGCCAACCGCGTCCCGTTCGACCTCGGCCTCGCGCTCGGCTTTGCCGCGCTGCTGAGCGCCCAACGCGACCGGCGCCCGCTCACGCTCCTGCTGACGATCCTCAGCTCGCTCGCGAGCCCCGTGGCCGGCGCGTTCCTCGCGCTCGCGTTCCTCGCCTGGGCGGTTGGCGGGCGGTCGCATGCCTGGCCACTTGCGCTGGTCCTGACCGCGCTCGCGCCCGTCGTGCTGCTTGTGCTCGCCTTCCCCGAAGGTGGCACCCAGCCATTCGTCGCCTCGGCCTTCTACCCCGCGCTGGCCGGCGTGCTCGTGATCGCCGCCCTGATCCCCGCAGAACTTCGCGTCCTGCGAACCGGTGCGCTGCTGTACGCGGTGGCGCTCACCGGGGCTTACATCATCCCCACGGCGGTCGGCGGCAACGCTGACCGCTTGGGCGCGCTCGTCGGAGCACCGATCGTCGCATGCCTGCTGCTCGGCGGACCGATGAGAGATCGACCAACATTCGGCCAACGCCCGCGGCTGCTGCTCCTGTTGTTGGCGCCGCTCCTCTTCTACTGGCAGGCGAACGCACCCGTCGCAGACTTCGTCTCAGCCGCCTCCGATCCAGCCGTGCACGCCTCCTACTACACGCCCCTGCTAGGGGAGCTGCGCGTGCTCGGCGTCGGCTACTCAGCGCGCCCCGCCCGCATTGAGGTGGTCCCCACCACCGACCACTGGGAGGCCCGCTGGATGGCGCCCCACATCGCGCTCGCTCGCGGCTGGGAGCGTCAGCTCGACAGCGACCGCGGCGCGCTCTTCTACACCTCCGCTCCGCTGACCGCCACGCGCTACCGCGCGTGGTTGCTCGATAACGCGATCGCTTATGTGGCCCTACCCGACGCTCCACTGGACTACTCGGCGCAGGCCGAGGCCCGCCTGCTGCGCGGCGCGAGATCGCCCTCGTACCTCCGCGAAACCTGGCGCTCGGCCCACTGGCGATTGTTCGCCGTGCTCGATCCACAGCCACTGGCCGAGGCGCCCGCCACGCTCACGAGCCTCGGCAGCGACTCCTTCACGCTGAGCGCGCCGCGCGCCGGAGCGTTTGTGGTGCGCGTGCGCTTCAGCCCCTACTGGGCACTCTCGGGCGGGCGCGGATGCGTGCGCGAAGCCCCGGGCGGCTGGACCGAGGTGCAGGTCCGACATGCGGGCAGCATGCATGTCGGCATCGACTTTTCGTTGCAGCGGGTATTCGACCACGGCCCCCGCTGCCGCCTGGGTTGATCGATGGCCTTCCTTTAGATACGCCTTCTTTACATCGTCTAGGCTTGTGACCGATGCTCGCCCGGCTACGTCTCACACGGGCGCAGGTGCTGCCACAGGGATGGCTGGACGCGCTGCGCCAGGTCTCGCTCTTCGCTGCCGCCTACCTCGCCTACCGTCTCGTGCGTGGTCTCGTCGAGGGAGATGCCAACGCGGCCTTCACGCACGCTCGCGACCTGATCTCGCTCGAGCGCAACCTGCACTTCTTCGTCGAGCCCTCCGTGCAGGCGTGGGCCTCAGGCAGCCACCTGTTGATGAAGATGTCGAGCTGGCTGTACGTGAACGCACAGACGACCGTGACGATCGGCGCGCTGCTCTACCTCTACCTGCGCCACAACCGCTCCTTCTATTTTGTGCGCAACATGTTCGTGATCGCGATGTTCATCGCGCTCGTCGGCTACGTCGTTTTTCCGACCGCGCCACCGCGCTTCTTGCCCGAGTGGGGCTTTATCGATTCCGTTTCTGATGTCACCGGCGTGAATGTCTCCCACGCCAGCGCCTCCGCGAACATGCTCTTCAATCCCTACGCGGCGGTCCCGTCGATGCACGTCGCCTTCGCGCTGATGATCGGTTGGCCGCTGGCGCGGCTCGTCCGCTGGCGGGCGATGCGCGTGCTGTGGCTGCTCTACCCCTTCCTGATGGCCTTTGTGATCGTCGCCACCGCCAACCACTTCATCTTCGACGCGCTGCTCGGGGCACTCACCGCGGGAGTCTCCGCCTACGGCGCGAGCTGGCTTGCGCGTGCGCGACCACATGCCTGGCGCTTTTCCACCGTGTCGGCCAGCGCCGGCGCGAGCAGCTGATGGCGCCCGCACGTCACGCCCCGCGCCGCCGCGGACGGCGCGGTGCCTATCGATCCGGCCGGCCACGCGCGCGGGCTCCGATCGGTTCGGGCGAGCGGCGAGCGCTCGTGCGCAACCGCCTGATCGAGTCGCGCCTGACCCCCAACGCGATCTCGCTCACAGGCTTCGTGCTCAACCTGCTCGCGGCCGTGCTCGTATGGGAAGAGCTGTTCTTCCTCGGCGGCGTCGCCTTCATCGTCGGCTCGATCATGGACACGCTCGACGGCCGCTACTCGCGCATGTCAGGCAAGGGCACTCCCTTCGGGGCGTTCCTGGACTCGACGCTCGACCGGATCGAGGAGGGGATCGTGCTGACGGCCGTCGCCGGCTACTTCGCGCTGCACGGCAACCGCGTGGCGGCGGCGACGGTGGTCGTCGCGGTACTCGCGTCGCTGATGGTCTCCTACACCCGCGCACGCGCTGAGGCGCTCGGCGTGGAATGCAAGGTCGGCATCGCGACGCGGCCCGTGCGCGTCGTGATCCTCTCGATCGGGCTGCTATTCGCGCGCGGCGCCTCGCTCGGGCACTTCGAGCTGCTGCAGCCCGCCGTATACGTGCTTGCGGCGCTCAGCCTCGTCACCGTCGCCCAGCGCATTTGGCATGTCCGCCGCGAGCTGTCGGTGTGACCTCGCGCGCCCGTCGGAGTAGTTACCCGGAGTTGCTAGGTCCGGCATCCGGCCGTCCCTGCGGAGAAGGATGGGAGCCTCGAGGCTCCCTTGACCGGGCCTTCGGGCCTTCAGGAAGGACATACAATCGTGAGCACTGAGCATAGAAACGGCGACGGCGCAGCAGCCTCTGAGAACGGCGCCTCGCGCTACCAATCCGAGAAGGTCCGCGTCGCGATCGTCGGCGTCGGCAACTGCGCCTCGGCGTTCGTCCAGGGCGTGCACCACTACCGCGACGCCGATCCCTCAGAGGACGTGCCCGGGCTGATGCACGTCGACCTCGGCGGCTACCACGTGCGCGACATCGAGTTCACCGCCGCCTTTGACATCGACTCGACCAAGGTCGGCAAAGATCTCGGCCAGGCGATCTGGGCCGGGCAGAACAACACGATCAAGTTCGCCAAGGGGGCAGGCGGGGTTCCCAAAAAACTCGGCGTGCCGGTCCACCGCGGCATGACCCACGACGGCCTCGGCAAGTACCTCAAGCAGAAGATCACAAAGGCGCCCGGCGAGACCGCCGACATCGTCGAGATCCTCAAGGACACCCACACCGATGTGGTCGTCTCCTACCTGCCGGTCGGCTCCGAGGACGCCACCAAGTGGTATGTCGAGCAGGTGCTCGAGGCCGGCTGTGGCTTCGTCAACTGCATCCCCGTCTTCATCGCTCGCGAGGACTATTGGGACAAGCGCTTCAAAAAGGCCAAGCTCCCGATCGTCGGGGACGACATCAAGTCGCAGGTGGGCGCCACGATCGTGCACCGCACGCTCGCTCGCCTGTTCGCCGATCGTGGCGTGAAGATGCTGCGCACCTCGCAGCTAAATGTCGGCGGAAACATGGACTTCTACAACATGCTCGAGCGCGAGCGGCTGGAGTCGAAGAAGATCTCAAAGACGAACGCGGTCACCTCGATCATGGACCATCAGCTCCCGGCTGAGGACGTCTACATCGGCCCATCCGACTATGTGCCGTGGCTGACCGACCGCAAGTGGGCACACATCCGCGTCGAGGGCCAGGCCTTCGGCGACGTCCCCCTGAACGTCGAGCTCAAGCTCGAGGTGTGGGACTCGCCCAACTCGGCGGGCATCGTGATCGACGCGGTGCGCTGCTGCAAGCTCGCCCTCAATCACGGGGTCGGCGGGCAGCTCGACGGGCCCTCCTCCTACCTGATGAAGTCGCCCCACAACCAGCGCCCCGACGACCAGGCGCGCGCGGACACCGAGAAGTTCATCGCTCGCTACGCCGGCAGGCCGGGCACACGGCCGCGGGGACGTCACGCTCCGAGGAGGGCCACGACCCAAGTGAGCCCTCGGGCTGGCGCCAAGGCACGTGCGGCCGAGACGTCCGCCGCGAAATAGCGGGAGCCGATCCAAGCTCTCTGTGGGGGGATAATGGCGACACCGATGGCGTCATCGTTCTCCATTGCCCACGTAACCCCCTACCCGTGGGAGGAGCAGGAGGAGAACGAGGTCAATGCTTACGTCGCGCGCGTCTGCTCAGAGCTCTCGCGGCAAGGACACCGCGTCCTGATCCTCGCCCCCTCGCACTCGCAGGAGCGGGTGCGAGCCTCGCGCAAGGCGCTGCGCGCGGCTCGCGGGCAGCCGCGGAGCCTGCTGGAGGGAACTGACGCAGGGACGCCCCGGGTGATCGCTGTCGGGGAGGTGCTCGACGTCTCCGCCGGCGCGCGCCGGCGAACGCCCGCGTTGCCGATCGACGTGGCCCGCACCATCGAGGAACTGCTGACCACGGTCGAGCTCGACTTTGTCCATGTCCACGAGCCCTTCGCGCCGAGCACGTCCAATGCCGCCCTGCGCCATTCGCGCGCGCTCAACGTCGGCTCCTTCCACTCATCCACCGAGCGCCTCCTCTCCACGCTCGTGGCCCGTCGCTTCGTTGAGAGCTTCTTCGGGCGACTCGACGCCCGCACCGCGAGCCTTCCCGCCACCGCCGAGCTGATGGCCCGCCACTTCCCGGGCGACTACCGGCTTGTGCCCGACGACGCGGACGCCGCCGGGAAGCTCGCATCCGTCTACCGCGACCTCGCCGCGCGGCGACACGCCTTGAATGGCGATCCCGCGCTGACGCGGCGTCTCGCTGACCGTCCGCTGATCGATGTGGATCTGCATATGCACACCGACCACTCGCACGACTGCGCCACGCCCGTGGAGGTGCTGCTGGCGACCGCGCGCGCGCAGGGGCTGGGCGCGATCGCGGTGACCGACCACAACGAGATCTCCGGGGCGCTCGAGGCCCACGCGCAAGCCGCTGAATTAGACCCCGCCCACCCCGGGGGCGCGGGCCTGCCTATCAAGGTGATCGTCGGCGAGGAGATCAAGACCGCCGAGGAGGGCGAGGTGATCGGATTGTTCATCGAAGAGAAGATCCCTCGTGGGCTGTCGCTCGGCGAGACAGTCGCGGAGATCAAGCGTCAGGGCGGTCTCGTATATGTGCCTCACCCGTTCGACCGCATGCACTCCGTACCCGACTACGAGCACCTTCTACCGATCCTCGACGACATCGACGCGCTCGAGGTCTTCAACCCACGCGTGGCGATCGGGGCGTTCAACGACGAGGCCGTGCGCTTCGCCGCCAAGTACCGGATCGTCGCCGGCGCCGGGTCGGACTCACACGTGGCGCAGGGCCTCGGCTCGGTGCGCATCCGCATGCGTGACTTCGACGGGCCGGGCGAGTTCCTCCAGGCGCTGCGCGACGCCGACATCGTCACACGTCCCTCTTCCTTGCTGTACGTGCAGGCGCTGAAGTTCTTGCAAACGCGGGCCACACCTCCGTCCGCGCGGCGGGCGAGTAAGGCCCGGCGTGTCAAGCGCGTCAAGCAGGCCCCCGGGGATGGTCGCCGCAGGTAGCGAAAGCGCAACTCCTGGTGCACGGGCAAGGACAAGCGCGAGCGTCGTCAAATCCCTCGGGGTCGATGCCTGTGACCGATGACGAGATCCGCGAGAAGTACCTGGAGCGCGCCATTCGCGAGCTGAACACGCTCACGCGCGAGCTGCAGGCGTGCCCGCACTGCCCGCGCGGCAACCTGATGCCGGTGCTTGGCTCAGGGCACCCGCAGGCTGACGTCATGCTGCTCAAGCACTCTCCGTTGCCCTCGGAGATCGAGGAGGGCGTGGCCTTCTACGGACGCGCCGGCGGCGCGCTGATGAAGTCACTCAAGCGTCTGTCGATCGATCCGCTCGCGGTGTACGGCACGCTGTGCGTGAAGTGCCCATTGAGCGATCCCTCGCTCGCGGACTTCGCTTGCGTCGCGCGAGTCGTCGAAGAGATCGCGATCGTGCAGCCAAAGCTCATCGTCGTGATGGGCCCGGACGCGCTGAGCGCGCTCGGCGAGATGGAGATCCCACTCGCGCATCCACTCGAGCCCCGCCTGGGCGAGATCCAGCGACTGACGCCGTTGATCGACGCTCTCTACGTTCCGAACATCGACGAGTCTTTGGACGGGCAGGACGCCAAGCGAGCGTTCTGGGATGCGTTTCGCGTGCTGGGCGACTGGTACGCGGCGCAGCCGCCCTACTGAGCGGCCGCGGCGCGCCTACACGAACGGCGGCGAGGGCGTAAACCGCTGCGGCGCGAGCGCCGGCACGGAGATCGGCTCCAGCGAGCACGGCTGAGAGCTGCTGCACGTGGGCGAGTCCGCGCCGGCGGGCGGTGGCAGCTGCGGCACGAGCCCGTACAGGGTCGAGCCTTCCCGCGCGAGCGCGAGCACCGGCTGTGCGAGCCGGCCCGCGCGCGAGCGCGGCGCCCCGGCGCTGTGGCTGTTGAGCAATGCAGCGAAGGACTTGAAGCAGTAGCCCACGGCGTCCAGTTGCGCGAACAGCGCTTCGCGCCCCGCCGCCACGGGCGCCTCTGGCCACGCAGATTCGATTTCGCCTTCGCCGACCGGACCGGTGCACGCCTCATGGCCGAAGCCCGCATCGGCGAGCGTGCTCGTGCGCGTGGCGAGGTTGTCTATGCGCTCTTCCCAGGCGCCCTCGCCAACGACGCCCGGTCCTTCCACGCTCCACAGGAACGTCACGATCGAGCCGTTCCGAGAAAGCGACTGCACTTCGCCATGCGCGGGCCGCGCGGAGCACGGTTCGCCGCCGCAGTGGGACGGGATCGCGCCGTGGGGCAGCGTGACCAGCGCTCGCGGCCGGCGCGGCGCCCACGACATCACCTGCCACACCTGACCGTGCCCGGGAGCGCGGCGCGCGAACGTGACCGCTCCGCGCCACATCGAGGGGCTCGTGTCGGAGGCTCGCGGGGGGGCAGGTATCGGCAGGCTGCGTTCGCGTCCGCTCGCGAGCACCACGGCATGGATGCGACAGCCCGAGCCGCTGCTCGGCACGACGAGCGCACCGCCCGCGCCATCGCCGCCACCCACACCGTCCATCTGCGGCGTGCGCGAGCAGCGCGAGAACACCGCCACCGCGGCGCCCGCGGAGTCCGTGCCGACGCTCGCGTCGAACGGTTGCGACCGCGAGGCGATCGGCACGCGCGCGACGGCGCCGTCGTGATAGGCCTCGAGCGCCCAGCGCGCGCCCACGGGGACACTCCACACCAGCCACCCGGCGCCCGCGGAGATCGGCGTCTGTGCTGTGAGCGTGGCGATCGGGGGCGCCGCGGGCTCTGCGGCGGCGGGCGACGCGACGGCGGCGCACGCGATCACAACCGCGCACAGCACGACTGCGCAGGAGCGCCTCATGCCCGTTCCAACGCTCCCACCCCGGCGTGGTTTCGCGCGCACTACGGCGTGAGCACGATCTTGCCGAGCTTGCCGCCGGCAGCGAAGCGCTCGTAGGCTGCCGCGGCCTCCGCGAGCGGGAAGGTCTCGGCGATCGGCACGCGCAG
>Ga0116214_1000774_pt1 | contig 12651 bp, 12 predicted proteins | sample Sb_taG_FD_88964 | JGI IMG/M metagenome (GOLD analysis project Ga0116214, IMG submission 88964) | Peat soil microbial communities from Weissenstadt, Germany - Sb_50d_1_NS metaG | ecosystem: Environmental > Terrestrial > Soil > Wetlands > Peat | place: Germany: Weissenstadt | collected 2010-09-21
CACCGGCGCGGGCTGCTGCGCCGGATCGCCGCCGAGCTGGGCGACCTGCAGCGCGCCCGCGCCCAGCAGCGGGAAACCGAGGCCGCGATGGGCGGCTGCCTGGCCGGCCTCGGCCTGGCCCGGCTGGGCGAGATCCCGGGCCTGACCGCGGCCGGGGCGGCGGCGATCCTGGCCGAAACCGGCGACCCGAACCGGTATGACACATCATCATCGCTGGTCAAGCACGCCGGGCTGTCCCCGTCTGAGAACGCTTCGGGCGCCTTCGACGGCGAGGCGCGCATCTCCCGCCGCGGCAGGCCCGGCCTGCGCCTGACCGTGTGGCGCGCGGTATGGCCGATGCTGATCCACAACCCCGTGATGGCCGCGAAGTACGCGGCGCTGACCCAGGCCGCCGGCCAGGCCGCCGCCGAAGCCCCGGCCGGCGGCGGCAGGGCCGGGCATGCTACCTCAGCTGCCGAAGCGGCCCGGCGCCGCCGCGCCAAGGCCCGCGTCGCGTGCGCCGCCGCGCTGCTGCGCTGGATTTACTCCCTGGTGGTCCACGGCACCTGCTGGGACCCCGCCGTGGCGGCCGGCCGCAAAGACGCCCAGGCTGCCGCCAGCTACCAGCCGGAGGCTGCCTGACCAGCGCATACCCCCGGGATACATGCCGCCCCCCGGTGCCCTGGACCAACCCCCCCGATGAGGGGAGAGCGAGCCCGCCCTAACGTTGAGGACCAACCTCGCGTGAGACCCTGGGCAGCTCTCCCCTGGTCGCCCGGCGCTTCTCACCAGCTCGGTTGAACGCTGTCGGGGCAGGCCCCCCACGGCCGAGCCCGCTTGCCACTACGTAGAGCGAGAAGCCACGGGCCGCAGAGCACCGCACCACCCGGCAAGATCCACTCCTCGCCGGGTGGATTCCGGCATGCCCGTAGACCGGCCCGGCCACCTCCAGGCAGCCGGTGCCATCTTCCTCGCGCTTGGCCTGCCCTACCTTGCAGCGCCTCTTGCTGGCCAGCTTGTCGACCGAGTCAGGCGACGTCCCCTGCTCATCGCCACCAACGCAGCAGCCGGCGCCGCGGTGCTCGGCCTTCTGACGGTTCACTCGCGGGCAGAGCTGTGGGTGATGTACGCGGTGGCCATCTGCTACGGAGCCGCATTCACAATCATCGGGCCAGCCGGATCCGGGCTGGTCAAAGACCTCCTCGCCGACGCGGACCTGACGGGCGCCAACGCCGCCATGGCTACCATCAGCCAGGGCCTGCGCGTCGCCTCGCCTCTGGCCGGGGCAGCCCTATATGCCAGCTTCGGCGGCGGCTATCTGGCCATACTCGACGCCGTCACCTTCCTGGTCGCGATCGGCGCCCTGCTGTCGGTCCGGATCGCCGAAACCAAACCGAGCGCCCGCGCGGTGGGACGATCGATCCGCACCGAACTGCTCGCCGGTGCGGCGCACCTGCGCCGCACGCCTCTGCTGGCCCAGATCACCCTGAGCGCTACTATCGCCTTCCTCGTCATCGGCTTCTACGAATCAGTCACCTTCGCCGTCATAGCCGCCATCGGCAGACCGCCCTCGTTCTTCGGCGTGCTCATGAGCATTCAGGCCATCGGCTCCATCGCTGGCGGTCTCGCCGTCGGTCCCCTCATCAGGCGCGTGGGCGAAGCCCGCACCCTCGGCATCGCCCTGGCCGCCTGGGTGATCGCCAGCCTGACCTACACCATTCCGGTACTTCCGGCATCCTGTGCCGCCCTCGCCATCTTCGGGGTCGCTGTGCCGCTCAACGTTGTTGTTGTCAGCACCGCCACCCAGCGCTACCCCCCGCCGCAACTCCAGGGACGCGCAACCGCCGCGTCCAGCATGGCCACCAACCTCGCCCAGACACTCTCGATCACGATCGGCGCCGCCCTAGTAGACACCCTCGGCTACAAGCCCCTACTCATCATCGTGGCAGTCGTCGTCGCCATCGCCGCCATCCCCACACTGGCCTTTCCGGCTCAGCCACCCGCCAGACCCGCACTTGCAGTTCGTGAGCGCAGCCCCCGGCACGACATCGACCCAAGCCCGCCCTTACCGGATGGGAAATCTGGATGAGGGCAACTTCTCGCGTCCCGTCATCCTCGCAGGACCCAAAGAGGGGTGGCCGAGGCTCGAACCGCGGGTCGGCCGGCGGGAGCGTCCTGGCCGGGTCGCGGTCGCTAACGGCGGAGGACGGTCGCGCAGAGCCAGCCAGGGATCTGGTAGAAGATCCCGCCGCTTGCCGCCAGCCCAGCTCGGGTCAGGTGCACCAGTGCGACCAGCCAGAGCAGGATCGCGGCTCCGCCGACGGTCATCAAGGCGAAGCTCACGGAGTCAAGCGCCAGCATGCCGCCGACGATGACCGCGCTGATCGTGTAGAGCATCATGGTCACCGCGAAGTTCACCGCCTGAGCCGCATGCGCGCGGACGAACGGGGAGCGGCGAATGTTGATCAGGTAGATGGCGAGCGGCGGAAGAAAGCCGAGAATCGCGGCACACAGATACGTCAGCATCGCCCAGGCCTCGTCACCTGGACGGCTCGGTGCGATGCTCCAGGTCGTGTTGTCGGACTTCCGGGCCGAGATCCGGCTCCTGGCGAAGATCCGGTTCTTGGCTGAAGTCCGGTTCCTGGGGGAGATCTGGTCACGGTCAGGATTCCGATCCGAGGTTGCGGCCCGGTCCGGGTCGGCCAGGTCAGTTCGAGCCGGTGCGGAACCCCAATCTGGCTGGTCGTTATGGTCAGGCAGGCCGTCAAAACCCTGCTCCCCGTCACTCCAGCCCGGTTCGGCGCCGTTCCAGTCGGCGGTCATGCCGTTCCAGTCGGGAGCTGTGCCGTTCCAGTCGGGAGCTGTGCCGTTCCGGCCGCGATTCTCGACCTCCCACGCCGGTGAACCGGCCACCCAGGCGGTGATTTCGGGCTGCATGACCGTTGCGCCTGGTCGGGAGGAAAAATCACCGGGACTCCAGCCAGACCGATCGGGCTCCCAGCCTGGTCCGCTGGGCTCCCGGCTGGACCGATCGGGCTCCCAGCCTGATCCGCCAGGCTCCCAGCCTGATCCGCTAGGCTCCCAGCCCGTTTCACCGGGCTCCAAGCCTGTTCCGCTGGGCTCCCAGCTGGACTGATGGGGCTCCCAGCCAGACCAATCAGGCTCCCAGACTGATCTGGCGCGCTCCGAGCCTGTTCCGCCGGGCTCCGAGCCTGTTCCGCCGGGCTCCGAGCCTGTTCCACCGGGCTCCGAGCCTGTTCCACTGGGCTCCGAGCCTGTTCCACTGGGCTCCCAGACTGATCCGCCGGGCTCCAAGCCTGATCCGCCGGGTGCCCAGACCGATCGGATCGGCTCCCAACGGGCGCTCTCCGGCGCCGCTGCTGGCCCGCCTGAGGGCGTCGCACCGGACTGTTGACCTGCACTGCGGGCACTGTGATCGAACCTGCTCTGGAGCAGCTGATCCGCCCGTTGGTCGGAGTCCGCAGTCTGGTCGTAGCTCGTCATAGGCCCTTGTCTTCAGTGCCGCGTCAGCTTCACGTTAGCCCGTTCTCGCGGACGCGACGTCCGGCACGGTGACTTGGCATGGGGTGTCCAAGTATCGTTCCGCCATAGACTTGGCACTCAGGACTGCTGAGTGCCAGGGGAGGTGAGTACGTGCTAGATGACAGGAAGCTGGCGGTGCTGCGCGCCATCGTAGAGGATTTCGTCTCCACCAATGAGCCGGTCGGATCGAAATCCCTGGTCGACCGGCACAACCTGGATGTCTCTCCAGCCACGATCCGCAATGACATGGCCGTGCTCGAGGAGCAGGGCTACATCGTGCAGCCGCACACCAGCGCCGGCCGGATTCCGACGGACAAGGGCTACCGCCTGTTCGTCGACCGGCTGTCGGGCATCAAGCCCTTCTCTGCCGCGGAGCGCCGGGCCATCGAGACCTTCCTCGCTGGCGCCTACGACCTCGATGACGTCGTCATGCGGACCGTCCGGCTGCTCGCACAGCTCACCCGCCAGGTCGCCGTCGTACAGTACCCATCGCTCAGCAAATCCGCTGTCCGCCATGTGGAGCTAGTCCCGGTGACTGACCGGCGGCTCCTGCTCGTGCTGATCACCGACACCGGGCGGGTCGAGCAGCGAGTCGTCGAGCTGCCGGCCAGCTTCGACGACGATTCCATCACGCAGCTGAGAGCGGTACTCAATGCCTGCCTGGACGGGCGCAAGCTCACCGAAGTCGCGTCCATTGTCGCCGACCTGCCCGGGCGGGTGGCGCCCAGGGAGCGGGCCAACGCTGCAGCGGTGTTCTCGGTGATCATCGAGACGCTGGTAGCGCGGCATGAGGAGAAGGTTGTCGTCGGCGGTGCGTCCAACCTGACCGCAGCAGACTTCTCCCAGGGACTACGCGAGGTACTTGAGGCGTTGGAAGAACAGGTCGTGCTGATGCGCTTGCTCGGCGAGTCGGACGACCAGTCTTCGGTTACGGTCAGGATTGGCGCCGAGAATGATGTGCTTGGCTTGCGCAGCACCTCGGTTGTTGCGGCAGGCTACGGATCGGGTGACCGAGCGCTGGCCAAGCTCGGAGTAGTCGGCCCGACCAGAATGGATTACCCGACAGCGATGGGAGCAGTACGCGCGGTGGCACGGTATACGGGCCAGATCCTGGCGGAGTCGTAGGGGTGAGCGTGGCAACGGATTACTACGCCGCGCTTGGGGTGCGCCGGGATGCGAACGCCGACGAGATCAAGAAGGCATACCGGCGGCTGGCGCGTGAGCTGCACCCGGATGTCAATCCGGATCCGGTGACCCAGGAGCGATTCAAGGAGATCACCCAGGCGTACGAGGTGCTCTCAGATCCCGAGAAGCGCCAGATGTACGACCTGGGCGCGGACCCGTTCGCACCGGCGGGCGCGGGGGCGGGCGGCTTCGGTGCCGGGTTCCCGTTCAGCGACATCATGGATGCCTTCTTCGGCGGTGGCGCGGCCAGTCGGGGGCCGCGCAGCAGGGCACGCCGGGGCCGAAACGCCACGATCAGGGTGGACCTGGACCTCGCTGAGTGCGTGTTCGGCGTCACCAGGGACCTGACCGTGGACACTGCCGTGGTCTGCCCGACGTGCTCAGGTGAGGGCAGCGCCCCTGGCAGCCATCCGACTACCTGCGAGGTATGCAACGGCCGCGGCGAGGTCAGCCAGGTGACCAGGTCCTTCCTCGGCCAGGTGATGACCTCGCGGCCCTGCCCGGGCTGCGGCGGCTTCGGGACCATTATCCGCAGGCCCTGCCCTGAGTGCGATGCCGACGGGCGGGTCAGGACCAGGCGAACCATCAAGGTGCGGATCCCGGCCGGCGTGGAGGACGGCACGCATATTCAGCTGGCGGGCGAGGGTGAGGTGGGCCCTGGTGGCGGGCCGCCTGGAGACCTGTTCCTGGAAATCGTCCAGCGAGCGCACGCCATCTTCGAGCGGCATGGCGATGATCTGCACTGCACGCTGACGATTCCGATGACGGCGGCCGCCCTAGGCGCCACGCTGCAGATTCAGACCCTGGACGGTCCGGCGAACATCGACATCAGGCCGGGAACGCAATCCGGTCAGGCCCTCCCGCTCTTCGGCCAGGGCTCATCACACCTGAACGGCCCAGGCCGGGGGGATCTGGTGATTCATGTGACCGTCGAGACGCCTACCAAGCTAGAGCCCGAGCAGGAGGAGTTGCTTAGGCAGCTTGCCAGGCTGCGCGGCGATGAGTCGCCTCCCGGTAGCTTTGCGCCAGGTGAGCAGGGATTCTTCTCCCGGCTGCGGGACGCGTTCAACGGCCGCTGATCGACGGGAGGCATGCGCTGACACCGCCGGTCTTTGTGGGTGATCCCGCTGACCTGGTGCGCGAGAGGTTCACTTTGGCCGGCCCAGAGGGCAGGCACGCTACTACGGTGCGTCGGCTCGGACCCGGCGAGCGGGTGGACGTGACAGATGGCGCGGGCCTGATGACGCAGTGCGTGGTGACCGCCGCCCGGCCGGGAGAACTCGACCTGACCGTGCTTGGCCGGCGAACCGAGCCCGACCCGCAGTGCCGAGTCGTCGTGGTGCAGGCCATCCTCAAGGGCGACCGGGGTGAGCTTGCCGTGGAGTTGATGACCGAGGTCGGCGTCGATGTGATCGTGCCGTGGGCCGCCGAACGGTGTGTGGCCCGATGGCCCACCGGCCGGGCGGACAAGGCTCTTGGCCGCTGGCGTTCCACCGCTCGGGAGGCGGCCAAGCAGTCGCGCAGAAGTCGGTTTCCGCAGGTCAGCGAGCAGGCGCTGACCTCGGACGTGGCAGACCGGGTCGCAGCGGCAAGCTTGGCTCTGCTGCTCGATCCGGCGGCACCGAACTTGCTGCATCGTGTGGACCTGACCGAGGTGACTGCTGCCGGGTCGCAGTCACCGGACACCACGGCAGCACCGCCCCGGAGCGATGTCGTCCTGATCGTCGGTCCCGAGGGCGGGATCAGCCCGGCCGAATCGGCGGTGCTTAGCGCCGCCGGCGCGGTGCCAGTTCGGCTCGGGCCTTCGGTGCTGCGCGGGTCGACAGCCGGCGCGGTGGCCGGGGCCCTGGTCCTCAGCCGATGTGGTCGCTGGGCGTGACGCGCGACCGCGCCGTCGGCTACCTCGGGGAGTTCACCCGCACGGCGGCGTGACTGATGGTTTCGGTGCAGCGCTGTGCGTCGGTTTTGGCGACGCAGTTCGCCGGTGCCCGGCCGGGGACGTCGGCCTGGCCGCGGACGCCAGATTGGCCGTCGACTGCGGGCTCGCTTGCGGCGACGAGGTATCCACCGGAGAAGTGGTCGGCGACGGGCTGCCGGTGGGGGAACCGCTCGGTGACGGACTGCCGCTGGGGGAAGTGCTCGGCGACGGGCTAGCACTCGCCGTCGGGCTTGGTGTCGCCGTCGGGCGGGCGGTGGGCGGGACGCGCACCGCCCTCGGCTTGCAGCTCGGCGTTCCCGAGGGCTGCGAGCTAACGCCCGGGCCAGGAACGCCACCGCCGTGCGAACCCGGGCCGGTCGAGCTGTTCGCAGCCGGAGTGCCGACGCGGATTGAGTGTGGTCCGGCATTGCTGTTAGCCGATGGTGCGATGACCTGCGGCAATGCGGTGACTGCCCAGGAGCCGGCCACTACCACGAGCAGAACGATGGCCAGTGCCCCGGCTGGCCGCAGCCAGCCGTATCGGCCCGAGCCGCCCGGATTCGGCCGGAAATTGTCGAGTGCCACATCGAGCATCGGCCGCAGCCTGGCGGCAGCCGTCAGCAGCAGCAGAAGCGGCGCGGCGCCGAAGCGATCGGCGTGAGCCATGCTCAAGCGCGGCTGTCTGCGCTGCCGCCGGGCCGAGATCTTAGTGCGAATCCGATCCAGTCCGTCGGCGGCCGGCTCGATGGACTCAGCTGCGGTGATCAGCGCCCGGCGCAGGACGTCTTCCAGGTCGCGCTGCCGCGGGTCAGGACGTCGGTGGGTCATTCGTTACGCTCCAGCACGGAACGGAGCGCCGCCATCGCGCGCGATGTGTGACTCTTGACGGCGCCGCGGGTGATCCCCATGGCAGCAGCGATCTGGGCCTCCGACAGGTCGGCGTAGTACCGCAGCACGACCACTTCGCGCTGCCGGTGCGGCAGTGTCCGCAGCGCCGCGACGACGGATGACCGCTCGATCATCACGAGGGCGCTATGCTCCGCGCTCGGCATGTCCGGCACCGGCTTGGGCGCGTTGCGGTCGACGACGACGCGATGCCTCAGCACGGAGCGTGATCGGTTGACCACCGCGGCTCGAAGGTAGGACAGGGCTTTCTCGCTGTCCCGCAGCCGGTTCAGGCCGACGTGCAACGCGACGAACGAGTCCTGCACAACTTCCTCCGCGGTCGCGGTGTCATGGACCAGCAAAGCCGCAAGGCGCACCAGGGAGCGATAATGCGCACTATACAGCTCGGTAACCGCCGCGTCGGCGTCAGCTTGATCGACGCGGGGCGCTGCTGGGACCGAACCAAGTGCCGTGCCCGCCACGAGCGTTTCGGTCACGTTGATTGGACGCGCGGACGCGCCGCTAGGTTCACTCGCTGTCATCGCTAGTTATAACGCGGGACTCGCGTGCACCGCCTCGCCTCACGTTCCCCATCGCCCCAGATCCATCCAGACCACTTCTCCGCAGCCGCGCTGAGCTGCGCTCCCAGACGGTGCGAAGGCCAGCGACGAGGCCGCCGCGCCGCAGGACGGAGCGACCAGAATACGCGCGGCTGCGCTGGTCGCTCGCGGTGCGCCGGAGGTTCGCAGTGTTGCAACCATATATGTCGGCCGTCGGCTAAGCAGGCTACACGTTAGGATCGGGCCGTGCCCGATTGCCTATTCTGCAGAATCGCCGCCGGCGAAGCACCGGCCACCCGAGTGCTCGAAACCTCGCGCACACTCGCATTTCGTGATATCAATCCGCAGGCTCCGGTTCATGTACTCGTGATACCGAAGGATCACTATCCCGACTTGGCCGCGCTGGCTGTGGCCAGTGCTGACCTGCTGGCCGAAGTGGCGGGTCAGGCTCACGAGGTGGCGCGGACCGAGGGCGTCGCGGTAACCGGATACCGGGTGATCTTCAATACCGGCGGTCATGCCGGTCAGACGGTGGATCATGCGCACGCGCATGTCCTCGGCGGCCGGAGCATGGGATGGCCACCGGGATGAGGCGGGCCGGTTGAAGAAGAATCCCAGCGATCATCAGGCGGCCGAGCCGAATTCGGGCGGTGCCACGTCGGTGCGGATCGTGATACCTGAAGATCACTCGATGGTGAGTCTGCTCGGCTCGAGGGATGAACTGCTGCACATCATCGAGAAGGCTTTCGACTCCGACATTCACGTACGCGGTAATGAGATCACGGTGACCGGCTCGTCCAAGGAAGCGGCCGTGGTCGCCGACCTGTTCGACGAGCTGACCCGGCTGATCGCCAGCGGCGCGGAGGTCACCGCCGATGACGTGGAGCGCAGCGTGGCGATGCTGCGCCATAACTCCCGCACCCGGCCTGCGGACGTGATGACCCTGGATATCCTGTCGTCCCGCGGCCGGACCATCAGGCCGAAGACGCTTAACCAGAAGCGCTACGTCGATGCGATCGATCAGCACACCATCGTGTTCGCGATCGGACCTGCCGGAACCGGCAAGACCTACCTGGCCATGGCCAAGGCGGTCAAGGCGCTGCAGGCCAAGGAGGTCAACCGGATCATCTTGACCAGGCCGGCTGTGGAGGCAGGCGAGCGGCTGGGGTTTCTGCCCGGCACGCTGTACGAGAAGATCGACCCATACCTGCGGCCGCTCTACGATGCGCTGCACGACATGCTCGACCCGGACTCGATCCCGCGGCTGCTGGCGGCAGGCACGATCGAGATCGCACCGCTCGCTTACATGCGCGGCCGGTCGCTGAACGACTCGTTCATCATCCTCGACGAGGCGCAGAACACCTCCGCCGAGCAGATGAAGATGTTCCTGACCAGGCTCGGCTTCGGCTCGCAGATCGTGGTGACCGGCGACGTCACGCAGGTCGACTTGCCATCCGGACAGGTCAGCGGGCTGAGGTTGGTTCAGGATGTGCTCGACGGCGTGCCTGATGTGTACTTCTGCAAGCTGACCGCGCACGATGTGGTCAGGCACAAGCTGGTGGCTGACATAGTGGACGCCTACGCGCGCTACGAGGCGGCCAGGGATGCTGCCGAGGCCAGTCGGCTGTCGGCCGGGCGGGCGCGGCGTGACAGCAGCAGGAACCGGTGACCGCGGTCCCGGGATTATCTGCGATGGCAATAACAAATTCGGCGGAGACGGCGTGAGCATCGAGATCGCCAATGAGTCTGGGGTAGAGGTAGACGAGGCGGCTCTGGCAGGTCTGGCCAGACACGTGCTGGACGAGATGCGCGTTCATCCGCTAGCTGAGCTCTCGGTGCTGCTGGTCGACGAGTCTGCCATGACCGAACTGCATGTCCGCTGGATGGGCGAGGAGGGATCTACCGACGTGCTGGCGTTTCCGATGGACGAGCTTCGGCCGCCGCAGCCGGGCGGCATGCACGCCGAGCACGGTCCGTCGGATCCGCCGGAAATTGCCGGGCTGCTCGGCGATGTTGTGATCTGCCCGCAAGTAGCCGCTGCCCAGGCCCGCCGGGCCAGGCACGACGTGCAAGGCGAGATCGACCTGCTGTGCACGCATGGCATCTTGCATCTGCTCGGCTATGACCACGCGGACGCCCGCGAGCACGCCACGATGTTCGGTCTGCAGGACCGGCTGCTCGCCTCATGGCGAGCGGAGTCCGCCGCGGCCGCCGATCCGGATGGCGGTCACGCCGACGGCGAGGCCAGCGGCTACGCGGGCGATCAGGCCGACGGTCACGCGATCGATGGCCCGGCCGCCAGTTCGGCTGACTCCCCTTCAGGCCGGCCAGCGGAGCGCACGGCCGGCGCCGCGGGCGGCATTCTGCCTGACGACACGTCCGGCGGTCACGGCGGCAGTCCAGCCGGCGGCCGCGAGGCGCCAGGCTAAGGCCGCGATGGGCTGGCTGCTCGTCGCCGCGGCCGCGCTCGCCCTGTTCGCCGGGCTGTGCGCGAGTGCCGACACGGCCCTGCTGCGGGTATCCCGCGCCGGTGCCAAGGAACTGGCCACCTCGGCCGCTGAGGCTTCAGCACCGCTGCAGGCTGTGCTCTCCGAGGTGCCCAAGTACATCGCGGTACTGCTGCTGGCCAGGGTGGCGGCCGAACTTGGAGCGACCGTGCTGGTCACCGCTGTGCTGCTGAACTGGCTCGGGCCGGGCTGGCGGGCGCTGGTCATCACCGGTGCGGTGATGACCGCGGTGATCTACCTGGTGGCCGGGATCGTGCCGCGAACCCTGGGCCGGGAGTATGCGGCGGGGGTGGCCAGCGCCGCTGCGTCCGTTATGCAGCCTGTTGTTCGCCTGCTCGGACCGCTGCCCGTGCTGCTGCTCGCGACCGGGCGGGTACTCGGGCGGGGTGGCAAGCAGCAGAGCGGGCCATCCGGTGAGGAAGAGGACCTTCGCGGACTAGTCGACCTGCTCGAGCGACGGCGGGTGATCGAGCCAGGTGAGCGTGCCATGATCCACTCGGTCTTCGAGCTCGGTGACACCATCGTCCGCGAGGTCATGGTGCCGCGAACTGAGATGGTCTTCGTGGAGCGGGCCAAGACGCTGCGGCAGGCGTTGTCGCTGGCGTTGCGTAGCGGCTTCTCGCGGATTCCGGTGGTTGGCGAGAACCTCGATGACGTGGTCGGGATCGCCTACTTGAAGGACATCGTGACCTGGAGCTACGAGCACCGGGAGGGTGAGGCGACCGAGACGGTCGCCTCGATCATGCGCCCGGCGACCTTCGTGCCGGACAGCAAGCCGATCGATGACCTGCTCAGGGAGATGCAGGCGAGGCAGATTCATGTCGCCATCGTGATCGACGAGTATGGCGGTACGGCCGGGCTGGTCACCATCGAGGACATCCTCGAGGAGATCGTCGGCGAGATCGCTGACGAGTATGACCGCGAGCAGCCGCCGGTGGAATGGCTCGGTCCTGGCCATGCCAGGGTGACCGCGCGGTTGTCGGTCGATGAGCTTGCCGACCTGTTCAGCGTCCGGATCGAGGCCCGTGACGTCGATACCGTGGGCGGCCTGCTCGCCCAGCGGCTCGGCCGGGTGCCGATCGCCGGCTCGACCGCGACTGTGGCCGGCCTGCGGCTGACCGCTGAGAGCCTGGCCGGCCGGCGCAACCGGATCGGCACCGTCACGGTGGAGCGGGTGCGCGAGACCGGAGCCGGTCAGCCAGGAAATGGGCAGCGCGGGGATGGCCGAGCTGAGACTGGCACGGCCGGAAACGGGCAGCTGGTCTCAGATCAGCCGAGCAGTACCCGGGCCGAGCCGGAGCGGCTGGACGCCGGGCAGTCAGCTCCGGCCGAGGATGGCTCCGTCCGCGAGACTCCGGTGCGGGACGCGGCCAGGGACCCGGCGCGGGAGAGCGCCGGCCGGCCAGACGGCCAGCCAGCGGAAGAGGAACCGGGCAGCCGCTGAACCCGGCGGACCGCGGGCCGCTGTCACAGTAAGCTCGGTGAGGTGAGCGAGGCTCAGCTGGAGTCGGAAGACCTCAAGATCGTTACGCTGGCGCGATCTGCCAGAGCGCGGGTCGGGGCCGCGGAAGGCGCGGCTGTCAGGGACGAAACCGGCAGGACTTATGCCGCAGCCGCGGTCGCGCTGCCGTCCTTGCATCTGTCCGCGCTCGCGCTTGCCGTCGCGATGGCTGTCTCAAGCGGCGCGACCAGCCTGGAAGCCGCCGCGCTTGTCAACGAAGGGACCGAGCCCGACCCGGCCGATATCGCCGCTGTCAGGGACATCGGCTCATCCGCGTTCATCATCCACGCGGGCCCGGACGGGGCAGTACGCGCGACGCTCCGCCCCTGATTCACCCCGGCCAGGCCGCTCGGCAGGGCCGACATCAGCGGCGCGGTGCTCGGAGTCAGAGCCGGCGCCGGATTGCTAGGCGCCGAACACCTCATGCTGGAACCACTGCCAGGTGCTGCGGAGGCCGTCCTCGCGGCTGATGCTCGGCGCGTACCCGAGCACCTGCATGGCCAGGTCGTAGGACGCGAAGTTGCGTCCCACCTCGCCGGGACGCTTGGGCCGGTACTCGACCGGATGATCCGG
>Ga0116214_1000777_pt1 | contig 12627 bp, 10 predicted proteins | sample Sb_taG_FD_88964 | JGI IMG/M metagenome (GOLD analysis project Ga0116214, IMG submission 88964) | Peat soil microbial communities from Weissenstadt, Germany - Sb_50d_1_NS metaG | ecosystem: Environmental > Terrestrial > Soil > Wetlands > Peat | place: Germany: Weissenstadt | collected 2010-09-21
CTGGAGGACATCCGGGTGCTCACCACCCCGGCGCAGACCCTCAGGCTCATCATGAAGGAAGGCCGGATCTACAAGAACCAGCTTTGACGGGTTTTAGGCGGCCAGGTCGGCGTAGCGGCCCTGGCCGGCGAGCAGGCTGGTGTGGTCGCCGGCCTCGACGATACGGCCGTGGTCCAGCACGATGATCTGGTCTGCGTTGCGGACGGTGGACAGCCGGTGCGCGATGGTGATGGTCGTCCGGCCCAGGGTCAGGGTGTCGAACGCCTGCTGGACGGCCCGCTCGGTTTCGGTGTCCAGGGCGCTGGTGGCCTCGTCGAGCACGAGCACGCGCGGATCGCGCAGCAGCGTGCGGGCGATGGCGATGCGCTGCTTTTCCCCGCCGGAGAAGCGGTGGCCGCGGGATCCCACCATGGTGTCGTACCCGTCGGGCAGGCTGGCGATCAGCTCGTGGATCTGCGCGGCGCGGGCGGCGTCCTCGATCTCGGCGTCGGTGGCGCCGGGCTTGGCGTAGCGCAGGTTCTCCCGCACGGTGGTGTGCAGGAGGTAGGTCTCCTGGCTGACCACACCGACGATCGCGGCCAGGTCGGCCAGCCGCAGGTCGCGGAGGTCGGTGCCGTCGATGCGGACGGTGCCGCGGCTGGGATCGTACAGCCGTGCTACCAGCGAACCGAGGGTGGTCTTGCCCGATCCGGTCTCGCCGACCAGGGCGAGCGTGCCGCCGGCCGGGACGTCGAGGTCGACGCCGGCCAGGGCGGGCCGGTCGGCGCCGGGGTAGGTGAAGCTGACATTTTCGAAACGGACGTGGCCGGTGACCCGGGCCAGGTCGACGCTCGCCGGGCTGGCCGGCTCGTCGATCTCGACCGGCAGGTCCAGGTATTCGAAGATCCGGGCGAACAGGGCCAGCGAGCTGATCACCGAAACGCTGGTGCTCAGCAGTCCGGTGACCGGCCGGAACAGGCCGTTCTGCAGGGTGGTGAAGGCAATCAGGGTGCCGATACTGACGGTGCCGGCCGTGACCGGCAGGCCGGCGGCGAGGTAGATGATCGCGGGGATCGCGGCGAAGATGATGCTCAGTGAGGCCATCCGCCAGCGTCCGGCCAGCTGGGAGCGGAGCTCCAGGTCGATCAGGCGGGCCGATGAGTCGGTGAACCGCCGCACCAGGGCCGGACCGGTGCCCATCGTCTTGGCCAGCTGGATGCCGTTGATCGACAGCCCCTCCTCAATGGTCACGTTGAGGTCGGCGAGCTCGCGCTGCTGCTGGGTGGTGATGGCCCGGCGCATCTTGGCCACCTTGCGAGTCAGGAAGATGGCCGGCGGCATGACGACCAGCGAGATGAGCGACAGCCGCCAGGACAGGGCGACCATGGCGACGGCCGTGGCCACCGCGGTGGTCAGGTTGGCCGCGATAGAGGTCGCGGTCGAGGTCACCACGGACTCCATGCCGCCGATGTCGTTCTGGATGCGGGATTGCACCTCGCCGGTGCGGGTGCGGGTGAAGAAGGCGATCGACTGCCGCTGCAGGTGGGCGAACACGCTGGTGCGCAGCTCGTGCATGACGTGCTGCCCGACCTTGGTGCTGATCCAGGTCTGGATGACGCCGAAGGCCGAGGTGACGGCGGCGACCGCGACCATCCCGATCACCAGCCAGGCCAGCAGCCGCAGGTTCCGGTCCGGCAAGGCGGTGTCGATCACCGCGCGGAGCAGAAACGGTGAGGCCAGCCCGACCACCGAGGAGGCCGCGATGATGGCGGTGACGATGGCCAGCTGCCATCGGTAGGGACGGAACAGCCGACCGATGCGGCGCAGCGACACCTCGTGTGCCTGCGCCTTTTCCGCGGCCGTGACGGTGGCCGGGCCGCGGCCCCGGCGGGGAGCATCCCGGATCGTGTGGGTTGAGGCCAAGAGGTTCTTCCTTTCGCCAGAGAGTGGGCTTATTCGTGAGGCTACCTCAATATGAGGGTGGAGCACAAAATTCTGGTAGGATATTCCCGTGACCTCCGAACGCGACGAGGCAGCCCGGCCCGAGCCCCCTGACCCGGCTGGCGCTGACCCGGCTGGCGCTGACCCGGCTGGTGATGAGTCGCTGTCCGAGGCCTTCTGGGCCGTCGCGCGCGAGCTCCGCGAGAAGTCAGCCGAGAGGCTGGCGCCCTGGGAGATCACCCCGGCCCATCTGCGCGCCCTGCGCACGCTGAGCAGGCACGGGACCATGCGACTGTCCGAGCTCTCCGACCACCTGCAGATCGCGCCCCGCACAGCCACCGAGGTCGTGGACGCACTCGAGTCCCGGGACCTGGTCCGGCGGCGCGCGGACCTGGCGGACCGGCGCGCCACGCTGGTCGAGGTGACAGAGCACGGCGCCGGCATCCTGGCCGAGATCCGCGCCACCCGCGGCACCGAGGCCGGGCGGGTCTTCGGCCGCCTCGGCCCGGCCGACCGCGCCGAACTGGCCCGCATCCTCAGCAAGCTCCGCGACTGATCCCGGCCGGCCGTTTCGGATCTCACAGGTCAGCGGGCACCCCGGCCCCATTCGCGTATGTTTAGGTGGCAACCAGCGTGAGGCATATCGGGGGTTACGCGGCGTACCGCTTCCCACGCGCGCTATGACCGTTCAGACGATGACCAGGAGAAACAGTGGTCGAGGAGGAATCGGCACCATCCGGTATCGACACCCGGATCCCCAATATGGCTCGCATGTACGATTACGCGCTCGGCGGCAAGGACAACTTCGCTGCCGACCGGGCAGCGGTGGAGAAGCTGTTCAGCTTCTCCCCGGAGAACAAGGATGTGCCCCGGGCCAACCGGCGTTTTCTCGGCCGGGCGGTCCGGTTCGCCGCGGCGCAGGGCATCAGCCAGTTTCTCGATCTGGGCACCGGCCTGCCCAGCCAGGGCCATGTGCACGAAGTTGTCGCGGAGATCAAACCGGGCGCGCACGTGGTCTATGTCGATTACGACCCAGTGGTGGTAAACCACGCCAGGGCGCTGCTGGTCGACTCGGATTCGATTACCGCGGTGCAGGCGGACATCCGCGATCCCGAGGGCATCCTGGCCCACCCGGGCGTGACCGGGCTGATTGACTTCTCGCGGCCGGTAGCGGTCTTGTTCGTCGCCGTCCTGCACGGCATCCCGGACCGGGACGACCCGGCTGGCATTGTGCGCGCCTTCGCCGGATCCACGGCGCCTGGCAGTTGCCTGATCCTGTCCCACCTCACCAGCGAGGGCCATCCACCGGCGCTGGTGGCGCAGAAAGAGGAGATTTTCGCCCGCTCCAACGCGCCCGTCTCGTACCGCAGCCGGGCCGAGATCCTGCGCATGTTCAATGGATTCAACCTGGTCGAGCCGGGTCTGACCGCAGTCACGCAGTGGCGCGGGGACGAACTGGATCGCAAACTGGACGCCGCTGGCCAGTGGTGGCTTGGCGGAGTCGGCTGTAAAGCGTAGCTAGACCAGCGGCCGGACGGACCTGGGTTCCGCCGCTTATGGAGCGGCGAGGCTACCGGGGTCCGGCCTGGCCTTCCCTTCGGTACCGACTGGTTTCCCTATGCCATCGCCGCATCGGCGAGAGCCCTGCAACCCGCGATTCGCCGTCAGCGCCGTTACTCGCTAGGTATCGGCGCAACCACGCTGGCGCTGCTCGTCTGGAAAGATGCGCCGGGATCAAGCGCGCCGCCGCGTACGGGTACCTGGCGTAGTGAGGCGGACCTTTCCTCAGTGGTTGAGTAGCCGCTCCTCAGTCGTTGAGTAGTCGCCATGCGGTGAGGGCGAGGCTGGCTCGTGTCAGTCCGGCGGGCTCGGTGAGTTCGATGCCCAGGGTTTTCCCGATCTGTTCGAGCCGGCGGGCGACGGTGCTGTGGTGCAGGTGGAGAAGGTCCGCGGCCCGGCGCAGGGAGCCGGCGTGGCAGTAGGCGTCCAGGGTCTCCAGATCTTGGGGGGTGCCGGCCATCCGGGTGATCGCGGCTACGTCGGCGTTGTCTCGCGCGGCGTCCTCGGGTACCTGTGCGAGCAGTGCCAGCGCTCCCAGCCCGTCGTAGCGGACGACCGGCTGGCGTACGGTGGTGAAGCGCAGGGCGGTGCGGGCTTGCGGCCAGGATCGGTCGGGGCTTTCGGCGGCGCCGATGCCCGCGCGCGCGCCTGCCGGGAACCGGGCCGGGTCCACGGTGGCGGCCAGGATGACGCCCACGCCGGCGAGCGGTGCCGCCTTCACCAGCCGGGCCGGGCAGATCAGGCGGCCGACCTGGTCGAGCGGAAGTTGCGACCGGACGGCGACGACGCGGACCGGCAGGCCGGCGGGAAAACCCAGGAGGCGCAGCGCCCGGGCTCTGGCCGCCTCGTCGCTGCCAGAGTCGATCACCAGTTCGACGAGGGCGGGGTCGGCCATGGTGGTGCGGGCCGGGCCGTACCGCTCGACGACCGCCGCGGCGGCGATGGCGAGCCGGTCCAGCAGCAGTTCGTCGAGCCGGCCGGGCGGGCCGGGGCGTTCCAGCCACACCGTGCCGATCTCCTCCTCATCGAGTGTGACCGGCACCGTGGCGCAGACGGGTGCCGGCGGGGGGGATGCTTGCCTGCCGTCGGGCGAGACGCGGATCGCCTGGCCCGTGCCGTGGAGCCGGATCCCGGCCACGCACTCGGCCAGGCCCGCCGAGGCCCGGGCGAGCGCCGGGAGATCCACCCGCCGCTGCATCAGCGTGTCATAGAACATCACGACGCGGATGGCGCCCTCGGCGTGCGAATCCAGCTGCGACAGCCGTTCGACCAGTGCCTCCATGACACGAGGATACGCGCCGATCGGTGCATGAATAGGCGGGATACCCGACGGATGGCGGATGACCCCGGAGGTCATGACTGTGAGGATGACTGGCATGGGCATGAACATTGACCCCGAACTGGAACCATTCCTCCCGTTGTTCCCCCCGGCCGACCTGAGTGACCCGGTCACCGCGCGCAAGAACCTCGCCGCGGCGGCCGCCTCGGTGCCGGCCCCGGACATCGCGGGCATGGAGATCGAGGACCGCACGGTACCCGCCGATCCGGATGTTGCGGTGCGGATCTACTGCCCGCACCAGGCGCACGGCGCCATTATCTGGCTGCACGGCGGCGGATTCGTCATGGGTGACCTGGACACCGAGCACCCGTGGGCCGCCCGGCTCGCGGACGGCTCCGGCGCGGTGGTGATCTCGGTGGGCTACCGCCGGGCGCCCGAGCACCGGTTCCCGGCCGCCCTGGACGACGCCTGCGCCGTGCTGACCTGGACGGCCGGGCACGCGGCCGAGCTCGGCGCCGACCCGGGGCGGATCGCGGTCGGCGGTATGAGTGCCGGCGGGGGACTCGCGGCCGCGGTGGCGTTGCGGGCGCGTGACCAGCAGGGGCCGCCGATTCGCTTCCAGCTGCTCAACCAGCCCGAGCTGGATGACCGGCAGGAGACGTGGTCGGCGCGGCACTTCACCGATCTGCCCTGGATGAACCGCGAGAAAATCACCGCGACCTGGCGGCACTACCTGGGCGGCTCACCCGCCTCGCCGTACGCCGCCCCGGCGCGGGCCGGCGACCTGTCCGGCCTGCCGCCCGCCTACATCGCCACCGCGGAATTCGACCCGCTGCGCGACGAGGCCATCACCTACGCTGAGCGGCTGCTGCAGGCGGGCGTGCCGGCCGAGCTGCACCAGTGGCCCGGCACCTTCCACGGGTCGCACGCGATCCTGTCCGCCGAAGTGTCCCAGCGGCAGAACGCCGAGCTCGCCGCCGCCCTTCGCCGTGCCCTGGCCGAGTGAGGCGGTGGCCTGGTCGCGGCCGGCGAGACCGACGCCGACGTCCGTGCCGACCACTAAGAAATCCAGCCCGATGCGGGCGAAGTCGTGTCCTGCCTCGCTGGCGGGATGCGCCTCTACCTGCCTCCGGAGCCGCCGCCAGAAGGACAGGCCGTCATGGCTGCCCGGCTAACCGGCGAGGTGGCCATCGAAACACCCGACAAGATGACAGGAGATAGCGCAATGGCAGAGCACACGCCCGGCGATCCGGGCGCTGACGGCCGGTTCGTTCGGCTTGACGATGGTGATATGCACGTCGTGGAGGACGGCAAGCCGGGCGCGCCCGCGTTGCTTCTGCTCAGTAATGCTGCAGTCCCGACGGCCATCTGGGACCCGGTGGTCCCGTTGCTGGCGGGCGCGCACCGTGTCATCCGTGTCGACCTGCTCGGCCCCGGGAGGTCGGCAAGCCCCGCCGACCGCTACGACATCCCCACTCAGGCCCGCCGGGTCGGCGCCGCGCTGGACAAGCTCGGCGTAAGCCGGGTGACGGTGATCGGGCATTCCTCCGGCTGTACGGTGGCCACGGCCCTGGCCGAGCAGCGGCCCGGCGCGGTCGCGGCCCTGGCGCTCATCGATATGGGGCCCGGTCCGGACGCCAAAATCCCTGAACGCCTGCTCTTCCGTCTGCTACTGGCTCCGCTGACTGGCCGGCTGCTGTGGCGGCTGCGAACTGAGGCCACCATCCGCAAGGCCGCGCGCGCCGGCTTCACCCGTCCTGTGGACATCCCCGACGCCTTCGTCGAGCATGTGCTGGGGATGACACACCGGGACTTCGTGGGAGCGATGCGCGCGCCCTTGGACTACCTCGGGCAGCGGAGCCTTCCCGGCCGGCTAACCCCGCTGGGCCTGCCGGTGCTGGTCATCTTCGGCACCGACGACCAGCGGTGGCGCTCCTCGTCGGCTGCCGCCTACCACGTCGTGCCCGGCGCCCGCGTCGAGCTACTGCCGGGCGTAGGACACACCCCGATGATGGAGGACCCGCAAGCGACCGGCACATTGCTGCTGGACTTCGCCGCAGCCGCCGGCACCCCGACTGACAGCGCCCCGCTATCGCCGTCCCCGTTCCCGGCCTGACAAGACAGTTTCCTCGCCGCGGAGGGCTGGACAGCGATCGGCATCGATCTGTCCGCTGCTGCCGTGCGTGCGGCTGCCGCATCCCATGCCAGCGTCACGTTCCTGCGGGCCGACGTGCTCATACTGCCGCTTCGCGACGCGAGCGTCGACCTGCTCATCGATCGTGGCTGCTTCCACTACGTCGACGCCGGCGACCGTGTCCGGTATGCGCGGGAAGCCCGGCGGGTACTCCGCCGCGGCGGGCAGTTCCTGCTCCGCGCATGCCGGTCAGCTGCCGCGGTACCGAACGATATCGGCCCGGCCGTAATCGAGCGCGTCTTCCGCGACTGGCGCATCGACCAGATGACCACCGAAGACATTCCGTCCGGCACCCGGCACATGCCCGCCATGGTCGTCCGGTCCGCCGCGCGGCGCAGCGCGGCGGCCGGGCCGTACTGCCCCCACGCCCCGCATCGACTTTGGACGGCGAGGGTGCGGATGACCGCGCGCTGTCGCGGACGGCCGCCGTGGCGGAACCCTAGGTTGCCCCGAGAAGGCAATCGGCTTCGTCTCACGGCTGTGACGATCGAGACGGCTGTCTACCGTGATCTGAGCCCGGCTTGGCGGTGTCGCCTGAGGTCGTTTCGGTTTTGGTGTAGAGGATCTCGCGGGCCTGCTCCGCGGCGCGGGTGATGTTCTCGCCGACGAAGTCGAGGAAGCGGGCGATGTTCTCGAGGCGGGCGGCGGCCGGGGTGCCGGGGCCGAGAATGCCGACGCCCTGCCGTGCGGTTTCGGCGAGCTGGGCGTTGGACCGGGCGCTGGCGATCATCGCCTGGTACCAGACGTCGTCGTCGACGACGTAGCGTTCGCGGCGGCGTTCGTCGCGTTCCCGGCGGATGAGGTCCTGGCTTTCGAGGTGCGTGATCGCTTTGGAGACCGATGCCGGGCTGACCTGGAGGTGCTGAGCGAGTTCGGACGCGGTGAGGCCGCCCGTGTCGGTGGTGTAGAGGCAGGTCAGCACCCGGGACATCATCTTGGGCAGGCCCGAGGCCATGAGGACGGTGGTGAGCATCTCCTCGTACTCGCGCACGGCCTCGGCGTCGCGTCCGTGGGGCTGCGGGGGCGCCTGCGGCCCCCGGGGCGCGGCTTGCCTGCGCCGGCGGGCGCGGCGTTCGGTGGCGCGGTGGGCCAGGTCGGCGCGGTAGGCGGTGGGGCCGCCGTTCCGCATCACCTCACGCGTGATCGTCGAGGTCGGACGATCGAGGCGTCTGGCGACCTCCGCGTAGGCGAGGCCGTCCGCCAGCCCCAGCGCGATCTGCTGGCGTTCCTGCTGGGTGAGCCTGCCTCCCGGCATCGCGATCTCCTCCGCCCTCTTCCTTGGTGGTCGCTGATCCCCCCACTGTAGCGTTCACCTCTCCTCCATTGCAATGATCAAAGTAGCCTTCGTTGCGTTGCTTTCAACACCATTGCAACAATTTTCTTGCTTCTACCTGTATAGATGTCGATTCCGCGCAACGAACGTGTTGCATGATTTTGGAAAGCAACGTAGCGTTTCCGATGTCAGAAACAACGCGGCACAAGGAGTACATGATGCAGAAGTTCGACACCCCCGCCCCGATCTCCGCCGTCCTGGACATCCCCGCGGGGCGTGTCCAGTTCCTCGCCGCGGACCGGACCGACACTGCGGTCGAGGTCCTGCCCGCGAACGCCTCGAAGGGCCGTGACGTGATGGCGGCGGAGCAGACCGAGATCGAATACGCCGACGGCGTCCTGCGGATCGAGACTTCGGCGAAGAACCAGTACCTCGGCCCCTCCGGATCTATCGAGGTGACGGTCCAGCTGCCCGCAGGTTCACGGGTCGAGGCGAAGGCAGCCGGCGCCGAATTCCGGTCCGTCGGCCGCCTCGGCGACGTCGCCTTCGAAGGCGCGTACCGCCAGATCAAGATCGACGAGGCCGCGAGCGTCCGCCTCACTGCGATCGACGGCGACGTCGAGGTCGGCCGGCTCAACGGCCCCGCGGAGATCAGCACCGCAAGGGGCGACATCCGGATCGCCGAGGCCGTGCGCGGCACGGTCGTGCTCCGCACCCAGTCCGGCGACATTTCGGTCAGCGCCGCGGCCGGCGTCTCGGCCGCCTTGGACGCCGGCACCGGCAACGGCCGCATCAGCAACGCCCTCAAGAACGAGGGCACCGCCGAACTCGACATTCGCGCCACCACCTCCGACGGCGACATCACCGCCCGCAGCCTCTAGAGGAGCAGAACCAGGACTATCCGGCCGGGCCTACCGCGATCGAGATCCTGTCGGTCGTCGCCGACGACCCGGCCGTCCGTCCCGAGGGCCCTCGATCCACGTGCAGGGCCTGGAGAAGCCGTACCGGACGCCTAACGCGAACAGGAGGAACACATGACGAAGAACAGCACATCCCCGGCCAATTCGACGTGGACCGGCATGGTGCCGGTTGACGATACGGCCCTGGCCGTCACCGACACCGGCGGTCCCGGCGTCCCCGTGGTGTACCTTAACGGCCAGTTCGCCACTCAGGGGTACTGGCGGCGGGTCATCGCTGAACTGGGTACGGGGTGGCGGCACATCACCTACGACGAGCGGGTTCGCGGCAAGAAATCGAAGCGTTCGGCGGACTATTCCTTCAAGGCCGCCGTCCGGGATGTCGATGCCGTTCTCGCGGCCAGAGGTGTGGACCGGCCGCTGCTGGTGGGCTGGTCCTACGGAGCGGTCGTCGCGGCGCACTGGGCCAGCCAGAATCCGGACCGTGCCGTGGGCGCGGTCCTGGTCGACGGCGCGTACCCGTACGACTGGCTCGACGAGGCCATGGAGCAGCGGATCCGGAAGCTGTTCCGGCGGTTGGGCTGGTTCATGCCGCTGCTGCGCCCGACGGGCCTGGTCCCGCGGATGACCGCCGAACAGCAGGCCGACAGCAACATCGAGCTCGGCGTGATCTCCCGCGAGCGGGAGCTGGGCCCCGTGCTGGACAGCATCACCGTCCCAGTGCGGTACGTGGTTGCTTCGGGGACGTCCTTCGGAAGCCGCGGTGATGAGCAAGAACGGATACGTACCAGTCTCGATGCCGTGACCGCCCGCAACCCGAACATCAAAATCAGCGCGAAGGTCGCGAGCAACCACGGTGCGATCCTGCGTAAGGACTTCCCGGCCATCGCCGAGGCCGTGCGCGAGGTCGCCGCCCTCGACCGCGGGGGGCGCTGATGACACGACCAGCGGGCTGACGACAACTACACGTCCTCGCCACCATCGTCGCGGGGGCAAACCGGCAGCACGTGCTTCGTAGAAGGCCTGGTCAGGCTAGAGGCCGAGGCCGCGGGCGATGATTTCCTTCTGGATCTCGGTGGTGCCGCCGAAGAACGACGTAGTATTCGCAATCTTGATCGCGATCTTCTTCGCGGCTCTATTCGCCACGCTGTTCGACCTCGCACCGGTCATCGCCAAGGCGATGGTGCGTCAGGCTTCCCGATGGTGGAAATCTGACCTGGATACGCCGGAGCAGCTAGCCGAAGAGTGGCAGGCTCTGATCGAGGCCCGGCCCGTCGGCGTCCTGAAGATCGCCACTGGCCTGCGTGATCTGCGATAACGACAGCATTCATCACGCCCGCAAGGTCACCGCCCTCTAGATCGAGGAGCACCCCCGGGACCCCCCGGCTGGAGCTGCTGTGCGGCGCCCGGTATAGGCCGAACGACCCCCGGCCGAACGGATCTGGGGCGCGAAGAACTACGTGGTCAACACCCCATCAGCGGCCCGGCTCGGTTAGCGTTCGCGATTGCGTAGCGTGACAAGCGGGACATTGTTATTGGTTCGAACAATTACAGATCGCCGACTCGGCGCGTCGGGCTGACGCGTCAATCATTGCCGTGAGCGTACGCAGATATCCGGTTCTGCGTACGCGCCGTTGTGCAGCCCATGACGTTCACCGCGCTGGGCAGCACAGGCGGCATATATGCTCCGCGCCGAGCTCAGCCGAGCTCGCCGCCTCGGGCCTGATCGTGGTGGCCGATAACGGCTACACCAGTACTAGCGAGCCGATCAGTGTCCCGTACCGGGGACGGAATAAGCCCGCCTCGCAGAAAGGACGCCAACCGCCCTCACGCCTGCCTGCGCGGCCCCCGGCGAACGCGCCAACGCCCAGCTCAAATCCTGGCGCATCCTCGCAAGCTCCGCTGCTTCCCATGGCGGGCCGGGCAGCTCGCCAAACCATCGATGTACTTCATACCTGCGAGACCGGAGGATGAAAAGGTTCACTAACTTACGATCACTTTTATGATCCGGACTTTTTCCTCTTTGCTTTTCGAGTAAGTCGAGAGACGTCCGTCTCTTTAAGGTTCCGGATCGCTGATTCGTCCTCAAACATTACTATGCCTGCGCGTGAGCAGTACTTCCTCAATTCGCGGTGAAAGATTGGGACGGTATCCGCAAACAGAAGAAACTGTTTATCGAATCCGGTGTTTCGCTTCGCGAAAGATAGAAGGCAGTCAAGTACCGGAGGCCAATCTATCTGCATTACACTAATGGGACGGCCAACGACTTCGATTCCTACATACTTCCGTGCCGGTCGCTGCAACGGATCGAATATCAAATCCATAAATGCTGGCGAACGCTTGAAATACTGCTCAAACTGACAGAATGTGTGCACAGTCTTCCAGATTAGGATTGCTTCCTGCTCAAACGAGAAAACGAACGGAATAATATTCTTGCCGCCAAACACCGTCGGCACAGTGTCCCAAATTCGTTCTCTCATCCAGCTCATCACGTGAGGAGCGGTCGAAACTTGAGTGAGCTCTGAACCGAGACGGTATGCTCGTAGCAGTCCGTGGTCGAGACCACGCTCCGCGAGTTCGGCTTCTGATCTTAGAAGGGCCTTATCGAAATCGAATCCCTTACCTCTGTCAGTAACCTCTAGAATCATCGCATCATGATGCCTAAGCCATACTTCTTCAACGTAGCTCAATCTCAAGTCGACAGTGTCGTCGCCACTAACGTAACTGGCTGCATTGTAGACAAGCTCCTGCAAGGATAGTTTGAAAGCCTCGACGTCGCTATCTGTGAAGTTACGCTGTCGCAGTGAAGCAGATACTTGTGTGGAATAAGCTTGAATGGCACGTGCGTCATTGGCGTGCAGGGTTACTGTAGAGTCCTCGGGTAGTTCGCTGCGAGCGCTGTCGAATGGCAGATCTCCCGGAAATTGAGGCTGCTCATTGCCGTTGCCGACCGGCCGTCCTCGATCGCCAGGAAATTCCGGCTCGTCAATCGGCTTCCCCCGAACCTTTCGAATGGCCGCCAACAACGCTTGTCTGGCGCTAACTGCGTCTCGGTGGACCAGATCCACATAAATCCTTGTCTTGAGCAGCCCCGGCGGGTCTACCTCACGGACCCGCACCGGCAGTAGCAAACCCCGTTCGCCACTTGGGTCCCTGTCGAAAAAGACCCGCCACTCGGCCTCGCCACGGGAGGAAGCCAGATAATCAGGCGACAGCACCGCGACGAGGCGCCTGGCGGTCGACGTGGCGTGCTGCATCTGGTGGGCCCAGTCGCTACCCGCGCCGAAGTCCCAGGCTTGGACCACGACCTGGTAACCCTCGGCTTCAAGCTGCCAGGCGATCCACTCAGCCCGGGGCCGGTCCCACTGGCATTCGGTTAATGAATCGCTTGTGCTGGGTGGCTCCCCGGATGCGATCGGCGTGCCGTCACGTCTTGTAGCCGGCGACTGGTCGCGTGGGTGCTGTGCGGCTGCTGTTCCGGTTA
>Ga0116214_1000778_pt1 | contig 12624 bp, 5 predicted proteins | sample Sb_taG_FD_88964 | JGI IMG/M metagenome (GOLD analysis project Ga0116214, IMG submission 88964) | Peat soil microbial communities from Weissenstadt, Germany - Sb_50d_1_NS metaG | ecosystem: Environmental > Terrestrial > Soil > Wetlands > Peat | place: Germany: Weissenstadt | collected 2010-09-21
ATGATCGAATGGAAGAAGGCGCACACACCTGGGACGGGGCCTTTGGGCGAAGAAGATTCCGTGCCCAATGGAATCTAGGGCCTGGTCATGTCAGGTTTCATATTCAGAAGCCTTTTCCTGAAAACGATGACCCGGATGGAATGGGGATTCCCTTTTCACCTGATCTGGGATTTGAGTGGGAAGATGGACAGGGGGTACGCCTGTTTGGCGAGCAGGGAGAGTATGTGGCCAATCTTCAAGAGAGCATCAGGCGTGCAGGTCGTTGGGCTGCCCAACGTGCACGAAGCTATGCATTACACACGCTTCGCAACATCCCTGCCAGGTATTGGGGAATTGTGCAGCGGGAGGTGAGCAAATTGACCGAGGAAGAGAAAGCTGATCTGGAAGAAGCGCTTGCACATATACTTCGAGAGTGGAACGGCCAACAGGCAGAATCTCAGATCCCTGAAAGGAAGCCAAGCCCCGAGATTCAACGTGTGCCTATTGAGCGTGATGGGTCGTATCATCCATTTGCTGATGATTCACCACCTGTGTAGTGGTTCCTTGAGGCATCTGCCGAAAAACTCGTCGATCTGGCTGTTTGCCATTTTTAGGTCAAGTTCACCCGGTTCTATCAGAAGTGAGAACGCAAGAGCGAAGAACATACGCAAGCCCTGCTCTTTCCGCATGCTTTTCTCTCCTGCATCACCAGAGCCAACGTCTTCAATGTGTCAAATCTCTGGCGACAGACCTGCGCCCCTTTCTTTTTTGGGGGTGTTCATGTCCCCCTCACCTCCTGCTCGATGCGCTTTTGAAGCCGCTGTAGCCGTTACGCATTGTTCGTTGTCTTTCACAGATGTTTGGACATTACCGGCTGTTTCCAACGGCTTAACTGTCTTTTCAACTGTCTTTTGGGAACCGCTGAATCGGCTTCTTATGGACCTAGCGAGGAATTGTGGCAGTTGCTGGTCTGCTCTCACGCATGTGTAGCGATCAGCAATGAAGAAAAAGAGCCTGCTGAGGATAGGTGGTATGTACGTAGAATGAGGCTACCAAAGTATATGACACACCCACCGAGTGCCATGGCCAGTCTGTCTCACCCCCCTTCAACGAATATTTGCTCATGTGCGTGTCTCCATCCTACTTGAACTCTCTAGAGGTACGTGCGCAAGGTGTAAACAAGAGTGAAACCGTGCCTACGTCTTTTCTACATAGCGGTGCTTTTTTGACTCGCAAGAGGGCAACATGCGTACATCTCATCGGGGGAGAAAGTCTCATAAAACGATGAAATGAACGAGTTTATGAGACTTTGATTTCTGGAATGAGTTTATGAGACCACAGAAAAAATCCCTTTCTCTGCATATTGATCAAACTGCTCGCTTGTCTTAAGAACTGGACGGTTTCTGAGGCAAAAGAAAACTACCGTTTGCACGGAAGTAAATTTGGGAGGAGCGTATTGCTGCAACAATCGCGATACCAGAGGCAATTTAGGAATATTACGGACGAATAATTGTACGAGGTCTCAATCTATCTCTGATTTTTCGCTTATATTTTTGCCAGTTAGGGATGCTTTCTTAACCTCTCGCTGAGCTTGGGAAAAGGCACTTTCAGTCCGAAAACTGGTGAAAAACCGCCTTTGCACTTGTTTCTATGGAAAATAGAACAGAGTCACGCAACGGATAGAAGGAGGGGCATAAAAGCAAAACCATACCCCAAAAACTCCAATTGGCATCGTCTTTTCTTTTGGAAGAGCTATCTACATTTGTAGGTGGGAATGCTCATGCTTGATAGCGAACAAAAAGAAAATGGCACTAAAGAAGCCGCTGCCGATAGTAAAAGCGACTCACGTCCCTCTATACCCTCCATCTCATTACCTAAAGGTGGAGGAGCTATCAAGGGCATCGGTGAAAAATTTTCAGCGAACCCGGTTACCGGGACTGGCTCGCTCAGCGTTCCAATTTTTACTACTCCCAGCCGATCTGACTTCTACCCGAAACTTTCTCTTTCCTACGACTCAGGATCTGGGACTGGACCTTTCGGGCTTGGATGGAGTCTTTCTACCCCCTCAATCACCAGAAAAACAGACAAAGGATTGCCGAAGTATCAGGATGCAGAGGAAACCGATATATTTATCCTTTCGGAAGCCGAAGATCTTGTTCCTGTCTTCACTCAAAACGGAAACGACTGGACGAGAGCAATTTTACCCCGGAGCGAACAGAATGTAGCTTACACCGTTCGACCTTACCGTCCAAGGGTTGAAGGACTGTTTGCCCGCATCGAACGTTGGGAAAATAACGAAACCGGTGAGGTTCACTGGCGATCGGTCTCAAAGGTGAACATTACCAGCATCTACGGAAAAAGTGCGTGCAGCAGAATAGCCGATCCAGAGGATGATTCGCGTGTCTTCAAGTGGTTGCTTGAAGAAAGCTATGACGACAAGGGCAATGTTATTAGTTATGAATACAAGCAGGAGAATTCGGACAACATTGACCCATCTCTGCCTCAGGAAAGAAATAGACTTGCAAATTCATTGGGTTTCGCAAATCAGTATCTGAAATGTATCAAGTTTGGTAATAAAACGCCTCGCAAGGCGGATGATACGGTGATCCCACCTGATAATTGGTCCTTTCATGTGGTCTTTGACTATGGTGAACATGACAGAGAGAATTCTACGGTGGAGGAAGTTCAAAAGTGGATTTGTCGTCCCGACGCGTTTTCCAGCTTTCGTGCCTGCTTTGATGTAAGAACGTACCGGCTCTGCCAGCGCATCCTCATGTTCCACAACTTCGAAGAGTTGGGACAAACTCCTTGTCTGGTTCGCTCAACCGACTTTACCTATACAGAAGGTCCTGCTGCAGCGATCACATCCTACCTCACCTCCATCACACAGACGGGGTATATCAAGAACGCTGCGACAGGAGGATATAACAAGAAATCGCTCCCACCGCTCGAAATCACCTATATAGAACCTCACATCGATGAAGAAATCCATTACATTGATGCCGACAGCATTGAGAATCTACCAACTGGTCTGGACGGTACAGCGTATCAATGGGTAGACCTGGATAGCGAGGGTATCTCAGGAATACTGACGGAACAGGCCGATGCCTGGTTCTACAAGCGCAACCTGGGAGATGCCCATTTCGCTCCAATCCAGGTAGTCGCGACCAAACCCTCGCTCTCGAATTTGCAAAGCGGCCAGCAACAGCTCATGGATCTGGCTGGTGATGGGCACAAATACCTTGTGCAGTATAGCGCACCTCTCAGGGGATTTTATGAGCATGATGAAGATGGTCAGTGGGGACCGTTTACCCCCTTCTCGTATTCGCCAAATATCGCCTGGAATGATCCCAACCTGAAGTTCATAGACCTTGACGGTGATGGCTTTCCCGACATTTTATTCACAGAGGATGAAGTGTTTACCTGGTACCGTTCTCTGGCCAGAGACGGTTTTGAGCCCGCAGATCGTGTGCGGAAGCCGTTTGATGATGAGAAAGGCCCAACGCTGGTCTTCGCAGATCCCACGCAGTCCATTTATCTGGCAGATATGATCGGTGATGGCCTCACCGATATTGTGCAAGTTCGCACAGGCGAAATCTGCTATTGGCCGAATCGTGGGCACGGACGTTTTGGGCCAAAAGTGACTATGGATGCCTCTCCTGCATTCGATTATCCTGATTCCTTCGATCAAAAACGTATCCGGCTCACCGACATCGAAGGCTCCGGTACCACAGATATTATCTATCTGGGACGAGATATCATCACCTTCTGGTTTAACCAATCGGGTAATAGTTGGAGCGAACCACACCACCTCAGTAACTTCCCGTCGGTGGACAACATGGAATCCGTGACAGTCATTGACTTATTGGGAAATGGAACGGCCTGTATTGTCTGGTCTTCCCCTCTACCTGCCGATACTCGCCAACCTATGCGATATATCGATCTCATGGGCGGGCAAAAGCCTCACCTGCTGCAATCGATCAACAATAATATGGGCAAAGTGACAAACCTGACATACGACGCTTCCACGAAGTTCTACCTGCAGGATCAAGCGGCAGGTACGCCATGGGTTACCAAACTGCCATTTCCTGTATACGTGGTTGAACAGGTCGAAACCTGTGATAGCGTCATTGGCACGCGATTTGTTACTCTGTACAGCTATCATCATGGCTTCTACGATGGTTTTGAACGTGAGTTCCGTGGATTTGGGCTTGTCGAACAGCGCGATACAGAGTCATTTGCTCAGTTTGTGGATGCAGCTTCAGTATCGGGACACCAGATAGTGGAAGAGGACTTGTTTGTCCCTCCAATACACACTAAGACATGGTTTCATACCGGCGTCTTTCTGGATAGACAGAACATCTCTCAGCACTTTGCTCATGAGTATTATAAAGGTGACTCCCAGGCAACGCTCTTGCCTGACACAAACCTACCACCTGGCTTGAACGCGCAGGAGGAGCGAGATGCCTGCCGTGCCCTTAAGGGGAGGATACTTCGGCAAGAAATTTATGCGGAGGACAATGCTCCGCATAGTTCAGACCCTTATAGCGTCTCTGAGCATACCTACGCCATCCGAATGATACAGCCTGTTCTGGAGAATCCGCATGGAGTATTTTATGTGAACGAGAGTGAGGTACTCGACTTCCATTACGAACGGAATCCTGATGATCCACGTATCAGCCATCAACTGACCTTGAAGGTAGATGAATTCGGCAACGTTACAGACGCCGCGGCCATAGGCTATCCCCGGCGCTCCTTGCCTCCTTCCGACTTTGACCTTTCGGAACAAACCCAAACCCTCATCACCTACACAGCATCTAAGTTCGTTAATAGGCCCGATGATAATACCTTCTATCGCATTGGTGTCCCCTACGAGACTCAGACCTTTGAAATTACAGGAATTGCAGGCACCGGAAATACTCCTCTTTTGCTCTCTGATTTGTTGTGCAGCATACAAAAAGCTGAAGTGATCGATTATGAGGTGCAGCCGACTTCGGGCCATGTGCAGAAACGGCTCATCGCTGACACACGGACACTCTACAGCAAAGATGATCCACAAGGCGATGCCTCCGATGCATTGCCATTGGGACAAATCGAATCGCGTGCGCTCATCTACGAAACCTATAAGATAACATTCACGCCTGGTCTCTTAACCCAGATCTATGGTAATCGTGTCGATGATACGTTGATGCGAGACGAAGGCAAATATGTGAAAGGCAAGGACCTCAAGGACCTTCACCTCTTTGATCCTCAGGACCAGGATAATGTCTGGTGGGCTCCTTCAGGTAGACAGGTTTACGATACTGCCAGGTTCTACCTGCCCATAAAAGTAATTGATCCTTATGGTAATGTCACCACCATCGATTACGACACTTATGTCTTACAGGTAACGCAGACAGTTGACCCACTGGACAACCAAATTCAGGCAAGTATTGACTACCGGAGGATGCAACCCGCGCAGGTCACCGATCCTAATGGCAACCGCTCTGCCGTACACTTTGATGAGCTAGGGATGGTAATAGCGACCGCAGTCATGGGGAAGGAAAACGGCCCAAAGGAGGGCGATACACTGGATGATCCTACGACGCGGCTGGAATACGAGCTGTTCAATTGGATGCAGCACCAACGGCCAAACTTCGTCCATACCTTTGCGCGCGAGCAACATGGCGCAGCGAATCCGCGCTGGCAAGAATCATACAGCTACTCTGACGGTTCCGGTCAGGAGGTGATGAAGAAGATCCAGGCCGAACCAGGTCTGGCACCAGGACGAGACGCCCAGGGTCAACTGCTACGTGATGCTCAGGGTCATCTGGTCCTGGTCGATACATCGCCCAATGTTCGCTGGGTTGGCACTGGGCGCACCATCTTTGACGATAAGGGGAACCCTGTTAAGAAATACGAACCATTCTTCAGCAGCACTCCTGATTTTGAGGAAGAGCAGGACCTGGTGGAATGGGGCGTCACACCTATCCTTCACTATGATCCCCCTGGACGCTTGATCCGCACAGACAATCCCAACGGTACCTTCTCCAAAGTGAAGTTTGATGCGTGGCAACAAGTATCATGGGATGAAAATGATACCGTTCTTGAAAGCGATTGGTATGCCCAGCGACAGGCATTAGCGGCGTCCGACCCCGAGGGCCGCGCTGCTCAACTCACTGCCGCACATGCAAATACGCCAACCATTGCCCACCTCGACGTACCAGGGCGTGCCTTCCTGACTATCGCTGACAATGGCCCTGCTGGAAAGTATCCAATTCGCGTCAAGCTCGATATCGAGGGCAATCAACTGGTCATCACCGATGCTCGTGGCAATCAGGCAATGGTGAACACCTTCGACATGCTCAAGCACAAGCTCTACTCCCGTAGCATAGATGCAGGTGAACTCTGGACGCTGCAAAACGTCTCAGAACACCCTATGCGGGAGTGGGATGGTCCTGATAGATGGGATGGTCCTGATAGAGATGACCAAAGTCACCTGATGCGTTATCTCTATGATGCCCTTCTCCGTCCCACTCATCTCTTTGTGCAGCAGGGAACTAGCGCAGAAGTATTGGCTGAGCGATTTGTCTACGGTGAAGCACACCCCGATGCAGACCCGACTGCTTCCCATATCCTTAACCTCCGCGGCAAGCTCTACCAGGACTATGACGGAGCAGGAGTGGCCACAAATGAACAGTACGACTTTAAGGGGAATCTGCTTCGTAGTAGCAAACGGTTGGCCCGTGAATACCGGCAACAGGTAGATTGGTCGATCCTCAGCCAGTTGACCAGGGTGCAGGACATTATCAATGCCGCCGCATCTCTGTTGGAAACAGAGTCTTTTACTTCAAGCACCGCCTATGATGCGCTTAATCGACCTACCAGCCTGATAACACCTGATAACAGCGAGGCCAAACCAACATACAATGAAGCCAATCTACTGGAGAAGCTGAATGTGCGACTGCGAGGTGCAACGAACGCGGCTCCATTTATAAACAACCTTGACTACAACGCCAAAGGTCAGCGTGAGCTCGTAGAGTATGCTAATAACGTGAGCACGACTTATACATATGATCCGCTCACATTCAGAATGACCGAACGAAAGACAAACCGTCCATCAGATAATGCCCTTCTCCAGGACTTGAGCTACACATATGATCCAGTAGGCAATTTCACAGAGATTCGTGATGCTGCCCAACAAACTCTCTTCTTCAAGAACGCTGTTGTATCGCCCAGTGCACAATATATATACGACGCCCTTTACTGGCTAACGCAGGCGAGTGGACGCGAACACACCGGGCAAAACGTCGCTCCTCCACCTAACTGGGCACCTGAGTACGACTACAATGATTTCTTCCGTGTCAACCCACCTCATCCTAATGACGGCAATGCCATGCAGAACTATACGGAAGAGTACGAATACGACCCCGTGGGCAACATCCAGAGTGTGAAGCATACTGGAGGCAACACTATCTGGAAGCGCCTTTACGACAATCCATCGGACAGTAACCGACTGCGTGGCACAAGCCTGCCGGGGGATTCTGCTGTACTGCCATTCTCCGCCCCATACACCTACAATATTCACGGCAATATGACAAAAATGTATCACTTGCCCCAGATGCAGTGGGATTTCAAGAATCAGCTGCATCAGGTAGATCTGGGCGGCGGTGGTACGGCCTACTACGTCTACGACGCCAACGGACAGCGGGTACGCAAGGTAATAGAGAGTGGATCGCTTATTAAGGAGCGCATCTATATTGGGAGCTTTGAAATTTACCGTGAACGCAACGGTGGTGGTCTCACTTTGGAGAGGGAGACGCTGCACATTATGGATGATAAGCGGCGTATAGCATTGGTAGAGACGAAAACCACTGATACTAAGTCCTCAACTGATTTATTTGTCTCATTGATACGCTACCAGCTTGATAATCATCTTGGTTCTGCTGTTTTGGAACTTGATGCAGTAGGAGCTATCATTTCTTATGAAGAGTACTATCCGTATGGCAGCACTTCGTACCAGGCTGGGAGGAATGCAGCGGAGGTAAGTCTGAAGAGATATCGGTATACGAGCAAGGAGCGAGATGAGGAGACGGGACTGTACTATTATAGAGCGAGGTATTATGGGGCGTGGTTGGGGAGGTGGGTGAGTTGTGATCCGAAGGGTATGGTAGATGGGCCAAATCTATACATCTATGTGCTAAATAATCCTCTGGGGTTTACGGACTTAGAGGGATTTCAGGGAAAATCAGCAGAATCAATTGAGCCACCTTTTGTTTTTCATGTCGAAGGCTACGGTGATATACCATATGAACAAATTGGCGAAGCTCTACAATACGTGAAAGAGGCGTCGAAACAGCCCACACAAGGAAAAACTGCTCAGGGATTCCCCAAGCAAGTATACGTAGAGGGCTTTGGCTTCATAAAATCTGAACCTATTGAAAAGTTTATTAAGCCTGAACCGGTGCAACAATATAAGCCATTCGAACTTCCAAGAATGGAAGATGTTATAGTCAATTCACTTGTATTAGCACCCTGGAATCTCACCTTCGGGCCTATTTTCGATGCGATGGATGCAAGTAGTCCTGAAGGTGGGGCTCTTTTCAATCCAAGTAAAGGTCAAAAATTTTCCGCATGGGCACGCCAAAAACAGCGTATCTTTTCATATAAACCAGGTGAGACCGCTAAAATGGGTGAGGCGATGGAAGGTGCCCTTGCAGTCATGTGGAGTGCTGGGCTCTCACTAGCGGCGAGTGCTGATGCGGCTATCATAGCAAGTCGAGCAGCTACAATAGGAGAAACAGTAGGAACTTCGTCAGGAGGTCTCCTGAGTAGAATCGACCCTTTTAAAATCCGATTTAGCCAAAGTAGTATAGGATATTCTTTCGAAGAGGGGACCATTGACGAACTCGCAGAGGGGTTAAGTAGTGGGCGTATTCTTCCAGAAGATGTTCCTGCTATACGTATAGCGGAACGAAATGGTAAACTGTTTACCTTGGATAATCGCCGTTTGGAGGCTTTTCGAAGAGCTGGTGTAGATGTCAATTATCGAATGGCGACTCCCGAAGAAATTAGCAATGAAGCGTGGAAGTTTACTACAAAAAATGAAGGTGTTTCAATTCGTGTGAGAGGAGGGCCCAGATGAACTTGAATGAACAAGTAGATAGTATTCGATCTCGTGAAGACTTTGTATTGTTTGTCAGATCTTTGCTTCGCGACTTTGAAGATAATCCCAACAACTGGCAGAACGACGATCTCAAGTCATATCTTGATGCAATAGCTGCCTGGGTTGATGATATGGATGGTTTCTATCAAAACCAGGGTGAGCCTGTACCGCTGCAACTTGACTGGAAGGTACTCGGTCAGATTCTGCTCGCAGCCAAATTTTACGAATGATAGAGCTTATTGGAGGAACCCATGCCAAAGCACTCACCAACAATAGCTACGGTGCTGGGCAACCTGATCCAGAAAATGGACCTGATGAACATCACCTTCAACAAGGATGCCTCGTCGCGTACGTTCGTGACAAAGCAGGTCGACAAGGGGCTTCATGACGACCCCCTCTAAATTCTGATCACGAAGAAAAATCTAACCCATTCTCAATCAGAACAATATTCGTAACCCCAAAAAGTTGAGATTAGTCGTTCACATAATGGGTTACTACACTAGTTGAGTTCAACCAAATCCGGTCAGTGGAATTACGATCTAAACTGACCCTAGAAAGAAGGAGCAAACATATGAATCTCGGACGAGACAAACTGGATTGGAGCAAGGACATCTGGGATGGTATTGATAAAGCTGTTCATGACGAGATGCAGCGCATACTGATAGCCAGGAAATTTATGCCGATTGTTCCAACGACATCGGATGCAAAGAACGTGCCTGCCGATACCATCAACACGGATGACGAGGAAGCGCTGTTTGTGGAAGAAGGCGATTTCATCTCAATCTTTGAGATCTCAGTTGGATTCGCCATGACCCAACAGCAGGTAGACACAGAGGCAGATATTCCTACAGCGATTACCCTGGCCACACGTGCGGCAAACCTCCTTGCGCAAGCTGAAGATGTATTGGTCTTCCAGGGACAGGCCGGACTGGATACGAATGCTCTGTTTACGAGTGGCAGAGTGCGCCATCGCAACAATACCTTTGTGACAGGGCTTCTGGATTCGGTGAATGAGGATCAGATCATTCCGGTACCCTTTGCTGATCCAGCCAAGCAGATTTATGGGGAGAATACCTTTACAGCGGTTGCTCAGGGATATTCCCTCTTAGAAAAGGAAGGACAGTATGGTCCTTTTGCAATCGTGCTTGATACTATCCCCTTTGCAGATACTCATTCACCATTAAAAACGACACTGATCATGCCCGCGGATCGTATTACATCACTTGTCACCCAATGGTTCTATGGAACAGGGACAGTACGCCCATTCACAGGCCTCCTTCTGTCTCTGGGAGGAAACACGATGGATCTGGCAATAGGGCAGGATGCGATCACAGCAGTCTCGCAGGTAGACATTTCTGGACAGACGCAGTTCAGGGTGTACGAACGCTTCGTACTGAGATTAAAGGATCCAACAGCTATTGTCGAATTTCAATTTCAACAACCAAACTAATCGCCTGGAGAAGATACGTGTTGAGCAATTCCTGCTTTGAGTAGAAACTTGTTGGTTCTGTCAAATTTGTTTAAACTCCTGTTAACGTGATCAGAGGAGAATGGGAGGCAAACCGTGCGTTTTGAGCATGATGGCATGACCATGTGGTATGGGACAGCAGACGCACCAGCCCCAGAGGGAGCTATTCAGACTGGTTCGGATGTTACCATCACGATTGGTGTACAACCGGTGTATGCGAGCAACAAAGTCGATGTGCTCTATCGTGTCAATCAGGGTCCAACAGAAACAGTTGCTGCTAAATGGCTGCGGCAAGACCTCTCCCAGCAGGCGCAATACTTTAGGGTTCATCTTCCGGCCTTTTGTGCTGGTGACTTGGTAGAATACACTGTCATCTGTCGATGTGCAGGACGGCAGGTACCTTCCCCTGAAGAAGCACAGCAATTTACTTCATCTTTCCATGTTGTGGCGGATGGAGCGGCTGAGAGCAAAGCTGTAGCTGGCTCAATGGTAAATGAGTCGTCCACACTTCAAGCCGATGGCATTGGTGATTACAACACAGGTACAACATCGTCTACTAGCATTGCTTCGCAATCCTTGGCTTCTTCACCTGAGCTGTCGCTTAGCCCAACAAAGGATCAATCCTCACCTCAAAGCGAAGCACAAATGACTGCGCTCAAATCTCTACTCAGCACCTCTCCGGTTCTGGCTGATACCAAACTACAGGATACCTTTATCAATCTGTATGCCCAGCATCAGGGACCAATTCAGGACTTCTGGAGCAAGTTACGCGAGCAGCCAGAGTTCAAGGTACCGGGAACGGTCGAGAATATACAGTTTACTCTACAGCTAGGCGTGTTGACGCAAAACAATCCTGCACTGATCCAGGCGCTGCAAGGGCTACGCCAGCAGGGAAATCTGCAATCGGTTCGTGACCTGACGAAGCTAGATGCTAACGTATGGACAAAGCTGATCGACACGCCAGATACTGGTGCTGGTATTCTCTCATCCGTCCCTGGAGCCACGCAAGAGGAGAAGGCAGCAAACTATGTCAACGGCATTATGGATAGCCTCCATCGTGCTTTTCCAACCGCCTATGTCGCTCAAGATGTGGCAAAGCATCCAGAGATAGACCTCAAGCTGGTCAAGAGCGTTATCGCACAGAATCCCTCTTTGAACCTCCGCAATCCTCTTCCAAGCAATCTCAACATGATAGGAATCAGCGCGGCTGACCAGGAAAAGGCGAGAGCCTCGATTGAGGTGCTGCGGCAGGAAGTCAGGATGTTTCCCGGATTAGACTACACAACCTTGCTCAGTACCAATAACGCTTCAGGCTTCCAAAATCCCATGCGCCAGGCGCTCACGCAGTTCTTTGCAAACGCGCCCGATTTTGATTTTCGCGATACCCACATCGATGCCTACCTCGCTCAGCATGCAGCAGTCCTTACAGGTATTGATGCCAGATTCAAAGATGCTATTGCAGACCAGCTCAAACGCATGCAGCGCGTCTTTCGGGTTACATCTAAACCAGAGGCGATGAACGTTTTGTTGGGAGCCGGGCTGGACTCTGTTCACGCTATCGCCAGCATTCCCCAGCCCGCCTTCATCAAGCAATTTCAGGATGGATTGGGCGGCCAGGTACAGGCTCGCAAGGCCTACGCCCAGGCAAAACACATCAATGCATTGGCGATGAATACCTATGTCCAGGTCCATCAGCACCTGAACGATGTAAGCCCGAGGGTCATTGGCTCCGTTGACCAGGCAACCATGGATGCAATTAAGCAGATCCCAAACTGGCCTGCACTCTTTGAATCCCTGGATTTTTGTGATTGTGAGCAGTGCCGCTCCGTCTACAGTCCGGCTGCCTACTTCGTTGACCTGCTCCAGTTCTTGAACCCGAAAATTCAGCCTGCAGTTGGCAGGAAACCGATCGATGTGTTGTTCGAGCGCAGACCAGACCTGCCATACATCAAGCTTACCTGCGAAAACACCAATACTACTCTTCCCTATATCGACCTTGTTAACGAGATACTAGAGACATCCGTTGCCGCCG
>Ga0116214_1000780_pt1 | contig 12622 bp, 8 predicted proteins | sample Sb_taG_FD_88964 | JGI IMG/M metagenome (GOLD analysis project Ga0116214, IMG submission 88964) | Peat soil microbial communities from Weissenstadt, Germany - Sb_50d_1_NS metaG | ecosystem: Environmental > Terrestrial > Soil > Wetlands > Peat | place: Germany: Weissenstadt | collected 2010-09-21
CCGGCGGAGCGCGCGTGCGGGGCGCATGCGATTACGCCTGCGTGCCCGGTGGACTGCCTGGATGCCGTGCTTCCTGGCACGGCCTTCAATGCGGTGGCCCGCGCGTGTCTCGCGCCTTCGGCCCGGCCGGCACGGTCAAGGGATGTGATCGACCTGTACCGGCGGCGCCGGCTCGGCGAGATCCACGGTCTGGGCCCCACGGCTGATCTCCGACATCGAGGCCAGTCTGATAGCGGCCGGGCTTATCACTGCCCCGGCACCGGCATCAGAGAAGAACGGCGACAAAGGAGGGACGCGATGAACCGTGATGCCCTGAGGGAGCATCCGCCGGTTGAGGAGCCGGCACTGTCCGCAGCCAGGCACTTCCTGGCAGACACGGCCGACGCCATCACCCCGGACATGCCAGCTACTTGCCTGCCTGGCACGCTACCGCGCGCTCCTGGCAGCGGTAGTAGCAGCCAGCGGTCGCCTGGGCACCGCGCACCAACGGCGATGAGGAGGCATAAACAGCCGCGATGACGCGCCGCCGGGCTCCCTGCCGGGCGGTTGCGCGGGACGGCGAGCCGGCGCATGGTGGTAGGCGGGCTACCTCGTCAGTGGTGTGGATCCTCGGTCGGGGGAAGCGACGCGGCGGGAGGAGGCAGTGGGGCGGAAGGCGGCGGCGATGCCGCTTGGGGAGGCGCCGAGCTGGCGCCGTAAAAGGCAACGCGATCTGGGAACCGCGTCATTGCCTGGTAGGCGCGCAGGTCATCCGGCTCGGCTTCGCCCGCCAGCTGGGCCGCGACGTCCCCGCGATACCGGTCGATCTCGGCCCGCGTGCGCGCCGCGTCCCAGGCGAGCTCGGCCGCCATCAGTCCGGCCGCGTGCGGCGCGGCCTCCAGCCCGCGATCGCGGACGGTGATGGCGATCCTGGTGCGCCGGGCCAGCACGTCGTCGAGCCGGACCGCTCCCTCGTGGCTGCACGCGTATGCGATCTCGGCTCCCAGGTAACCGCCCGAGCCAGGCACCGGCTGCCCTAGTTCTGGTCGCGCCGCGATCAGGCCGAGCAGGTCATCGATGTCCGAGCCATACCGGCCGAGCAGCCGCTCGACCTGGCCGACTCCCAGGCCGCTGCGCTCCGCGGTCTGCTGGCGCGCGGACCAGTGCTCGGCGTAACCCACGGCACCAGCCAGCGGCACCCGATCGGTACGCGACGGCGGGATAGCGTCAGCCGGGCGTCCGGAGGTGTCGAGCAGGTCATGCACGGCGGCATCGATCAGGTCGCGGGCCATCACCCGGTAGGTCGTGTACTTGCCGCCGGCGATCACCGAGAGCCCGGGCACCGAGGAATCGATCGCGTGCTCCCGGCTCAGCCTCGTCGTGTCGCCGGTCGCCTTGGCGGCCACCAGCGGACGCAGCCCGGCGAAGACTCCCTCGATGTCAGCAGCGGTCAACGGCTCGCGGAGCATCCGGTTGGCCTTGGCCAGCAGGTAGTCGATGTCGGCGCGGCTGGCCGCCGGGTTGGCCGGGTCATAAGGCCATTCGGTATCGGTGTCCCCGATCAGCCAGTGATCGCCCCACGGGATCACGAAAAGGACGCTCTTCTCGGTGCGGGTGAGCAGCCCGGTGTCCATCCGGATCCGGTCGCGGGGCACCACGATGTGCACCCCCTTGGATGGCCGGACCCTCAGGTCCTGGCCGGCCGCCGCGCTGGTCCAGGCTCCGGTCGCCAGCACCACGTGCCTGGCCTTGATCTCCAGGTCCGTCCCGGGCAGCAGGTCCGTGGCCTGGACGCCGGCCACCCGGCCGTCATGAGTCAGCGGGCCGGCCATCCGGACGTTGGTAGCCAGGGCCGCGCCGTACCCGGCCGCGGTCCTGGCCAGGCAAGCGACCATCCTGGCGTCGTCCTCCTGCGCGTCGTAGAACTGGACGGCTCCGACCAGGGCATCGCGGCGCAGGGCCGGGGCCAGCCTGAGGGCACCCGTTCTGCTGAGGTGTCTTGCTCGCGGCACCGCGCGCCTGCCGCCCATGGTGTCGTAAAGCAGCAGCCCGGTGCCCACATACGGGCGCTCCCAGACCCGGTGCGTCAGCGGCCACAGAAAGGGGACGGGCTTCACCAGGTGCGGCGCCAGCTCAGTCAGCAGCAGGCCACGCTCGGTCAGGGCCTCGCGCACCAGCCCGAAGTCAAGCATCTCCAAATAACGCAGGCCGCCGTGGATCAGCTTGCTTGACTTGCTTGACGCCCCGGCCGCGTAATCCCTGGCCTCGACCAGCGCCACGGACAGACCACGGGTAGCGGCATCGAGCGCCGCGCCTGCGCCGGTGACACCTCCGCCGACGACCAGGACGTCGAAGGTTTCGCCGGCCATCCTGGCGACGGACGCGGCCCGGTGCGCCGGGCTCAGCGCAGTGCCGGTCATGGTGCCCCAATGCCGGATCCCGCAGCGCCCCGCCACCGGCCCACCGTGTCGGCGAGTGCCGACTGCCAGGCGGCGCGGGCCCTTTCTGCGGCGCCGGACGGGAGCTCAGGGTGCACGGTCAGGCCGGATTCGAAGGGCAGGCTGGCCAGCGCCGCGAGGTCGTAGCACCCGGCACCGAGGCCAGCCAGCGCCCCGGCACCCAGCGCGGTGACCTCGGTCGCGGCCGGCCGCTCCAGCCGCAGTCCGGACAGGTCGGCGATAGCTTGCAGCACCGAATCGTTGCGGCCAAGTCCGCCATCAACCCGGACCAGCCCGAACGGATTGGGCAGCCCCCGCTGCACCGCTTCGATCGCGTCCACCACCTGGTGAACCACGCCGATCAGCGCGGCCTCGGCAACGTCCTGGCCGGTGCAGTCGGCGGTCAGGCCGCCGATCTGCGCACTGGCGACCGGCGTCCACGAAGGTGTGCCCAGGCCGAACAGGGCGGGCACGCACCATGGCCCGCCGGTCCTGGCCAGGGCGCCAGGCCGGATCCGCGGCCACGCCTGCGCGTCGAGCAGGCCGAGCCGGCGCAGCCAGCTGGTGACCCCGCCCGCGTTAGGCACGAATCCTTCGAGCGCGTACGTCCGGTCGCTGCCCAGCTGCCAGGCGCAGGTGGACACCACCCCGGCGGGCGCGGACACCGGAAGGCCGGCTCCGGCGTGGCACCACAGGAACGCTCCGGTGCCCAAGGTCAGCTTCGCCATTCCTGGCTCCCAGCAGCGCTGCCCGAACAAGGCGGCCTGCTGATCGCCGACGCTCGCGCTGATGCTAGCCCGGCCGCCGCACACCCCGGCATCGGTGACCGCGAGCTGCCCGGCGCTCGGCCCGACGGCGGGCAGCAGCTGCTCAGGAACTCCGAACAGGTCGAGCAAGACGGGGTCCCAGGTCCCCGAGCCAAGGTCGAACAGCATCGTCCTGGCGGCCATCGACGGGTCGGTGACGTGGACGGCACCGCCGCTGAGCTGCCAGATCAGCCAGCAGTTGATGTCGCCGAAGGCCAGCCGACCGCTGGCCGCTGCCTGCCTTGCCTCAGGTAGCTCGGCCAGCAGCCAGCGCAGCTTCGACGCGCTGAAGGCAGGCTCGAGCGGCAGTCCGGTTCGCGATTTGATGTCGGCTTCATGACCGTCGGCGCGCAGCTGCTCGCACCACCGAGCTGCCCTGGTGTCCCGCCAGCTGATCGCCGGGTAGACCGGCTGTCCGGTGGTCTGGTCCCATACCACGAAGGTCTCGGTCTGCGCGGCCAGGCCGATCCCAGCCACGTCCGCCCACCGCGCGCCTGCCGTGGCCAGCGCCTCGGTGATCGCGCCGAGCACCCCAACGGTGATCTCCTCCGGATCATGCTCGACCATTCCGGCCGCCGGGAATGCGCTGATCAGCGGGCGGCTGGCAATGGCCACCGGCACCAGACTGGCGTCAAGCACCACGCAGCGGCTGGACGAGCTGCCCTGGTCGACGGCCAGGATAACGGGAGGCACCGCCGGATCACCAGGCTCCCGCGTGGCCGGGGTGTCCAGGCCCGCCTTCCGGATCCGGCTCGGCGTCCTGGCCCGTTGCTGCCAGCTCGGCGTCCTGGCCCGTTGCTGCCAGCTCGGCGTCCAGGCCCGACGCCGCACGCAGCACCTCGCGGACTTGCCCGCTGACCGAAGGACCGCCAGGGAGCCTGCCCTCGAAGATGGCACCGCCGATGGTGAATCCCCAGGCTCCGGCGGCTTCCAGGGTCCTGATCTGGGCCACGGTCGCGACCGATCCGGCCGCGATCACCGGCCCGCTGGCTGCCTGCACCACGGCGCGGGTCAGCTCGGCGACGTCAGCTGTCGGATGCCGATAGGCGAGCAGGTCAAGTCCGTAGACGCCGTCCAGCGCGGTGATCGCGCGGGCGCTGGCTGCGATCTCGCTGATCTCGCCGAGCAACACGCTGGGATGGTCCACCACCGTGCCGGGAAACGGGCAGTAACGGGCCGGCGAACCGTCGAGCACCCGCAGCCCGTCCTGCGGGTGCGTACCGCCGAGCACCCAGTCCACCCCGATCTCGGTAGCAGCCGCGATCGAGCGGAGCTCATCGGACTTGGTGGTCGAGACCACCTCGAGCATGACCTCAAGACCGTCGGAGTGCGCGGCCGCGCAAACCTCGCGCAGTTCGGCGGGCGTCGCCCCGATGTCCTTGAAGCCGACATACCGCAGGCCGCAGTCCCTGATGTCCGCGTAGACACGCAGCGGCTCGTCGATGGTCCGGTCATGGTGGGTCAGCATGAACACGAACTCGATCACTGAGAACTCCCGTCGGCTGGCTGGCTGGCCGCGGCGTCGGGCAGCAGCTGCCCGATCCCGTCGATGACATAATCGGGCCTGACCCGGCAGGCGGCGAGATCAGCCGCCGTGGTGGCGCCGGACAGCACCAGGACGCTGGCCATGCGCAGGGCGCGGCTCATCGCCACGTCGGTCAGCATGCGGTCGCCGACCATCACCGCCCGGCCTGGCGGGACGCCCAGCCGGGCCCGGACCTCGGCGGCCATCTGCGGCCCTGGCTTACCGAGCACTGCCTGCGCCCGCGCTCCCGTGCATGCCTCCACCGCGGCCAGCATGGCGGCGCAGTCGGGCAGTCCGCCATCGGGCGTCGGGCAGAACGGGTCAGGATTGGTGGCGACGATCACCGCGCCATGACGGCGTACCGCGCGGAAGGCCCGCAGCAGCTTGGCGTAGTCAAGTCCGCGGTCGAACGAGACGACCACGACGCCGGCGTCGGACGGCTCGGTCGTGACTGGGATGCCAGCCGCGAGCAGGGTGGTGTCCACCAGCGGCTCGGCAACGGTGAGCACGGCGGCGCCGGGATGATGCTCGGTCAGATACCGCGGCAGCACGCCCAGCGGGGTGAGAATCTCAGCCTCGGCCGCTGGCACGCCAAGACTGGCCAGGAACGAGGCGTAGCTGGCGGCCGACCGCAGCGGGTTGTTGGTCAGGAACACCACCCGCGAGCCGGCCTGGCGGATCCTGGCCAGCGTCTCCGCCGCCCCGGGAAGCAGCTGATCGCCGAGGTAGACGGTGCCGTCCAGGTCGAGGACATAGCCATCGAACACCTGGTCAGGCCGACGCCGAGCCGGCCGGCGCCCTGGCCCGTGCCGCCGCAAGGCGGGCCGGTGACCGAGCCCGGCCCGCGTGACGGGCGCGCCCTGGTGGCCGGCTGACGACGAGGTCACGGCGCCGCGCCGTCAGCGCCCACCGCACCGCCAGCGCCCACCGCACCGCCAGCGCCCACCGCACCGCCAGCGCCCACCGCGCGGTCACCGGCCGCTGCGGCGGCGGCCAGCGCCGAGTCGACATCGGACTCTTCCCAGGCGCCGAGCAGCATGGCCAGGTCGGCCACTCCGAACCGCCGTCGCTGCAGGGCGCAGCTGGCGACGGCCCAGCGGGCTGCGCTGTCGTCCACGGGATCGGGCAGGTCGCAGAACCTCACCGGCAGGCCGGCCGATCGCAGCGCCCCGGCAAGCGCCGCCGGGTCCGCTAGCAGCCGCCCGAGCACGGCGTCGCAGTCCGGCCAGCGGGTCCGCAGCGGCGCGAGCGGGTCGGGCCGCGACGCCAACAGCCGGAGCTTGGCCGAGTAATCCGCCAGGCAGTCAGCGGCCATCGCTCCGGACGGGTCCAGCTTGGAGAACGCCGCGCCGATCCGGTGCTCGATCAGGTCGGGGTCGGGCAACCGGACCCGCCGCCCGAGCGCACCTTCGGCGATCCGGCGCCGGACCTGCGCCCAGGCAGCAGCCGCGGTGATGCTGGCAACACCGATCGCGGTGCCGTGCAGGTTGCCGATCCGGTCGGTGGCCGTTGCCGCCATCTCGAGCAGGTGGCTGACCGCGTGCTCCATGCCCGAGGCCGGCGCCGTCGAGCCGGCAACCCCCATCGAGATCCCGCTCAGGGTCAGCAGCCCGGCGAGTTCGGCGAGATGGCCGGGATTGCGGGTCCATTCGCCGGACAGGCCGCCGGCCCGGTCGCCGGGCGGGCCGCCAGCCCGGTCGCCGGACCAGCCGTCGGCTCGGTCGCCGGACCAGCCGTCGGCTCGGTCGCCGGTCAGTGCGAGCATCCGCTCGCAGTGCGGCCGGACCAGGTCGGCGACCCGGGCCGAATATGGCGGCCCGCCAGCCCGCAGCACCGAGGCCAGATACCAGTCCGCCGTGGCCGTGAACATCGCGGACATGTCGCCAAGCCCGGCCAGATTGAGGTCGGCTGGAGCTCCGCACAGCACATCGGGGTCGATGATCAGCGCATCCGGCCAGCGAGTCGGCGTGGTCCGTTTGACGCCGTCGCGCAGCAGCACGGAGAACGGATCGGCATAACCATTGACGCTGGTTGCCGTCTGCACCGCGACCAGCGCGGTCCCGGCGGCCGCCGCCGCCTTGCCGATGTCGGTGATGGTGCCCGATCCGACGGTGACGACGCAGCAGGCGCCGGCCGCCTGCGCCCTGGCGGCAGCGACCGTCTGCTCATCGGCGTGCACCGATCCGTCGGCGGGCCCGAGGACAACCCATTTAATGGCGAAACGGCCACCGGTCAGTGCATCGATTGCCTCCCGCAGTCCGGCACCGCGGACTGATATGGGCGTCGCGGCGGCAAGCACGACCACGGGTCCCGATGAAGCACCAAGCTCGGCTAGCACATCGCCGATCCCGGCCAGCGCCCCCCAGCCATCGACCACGCGGCCGATGCCGATCGGCTGCAGCGGCGCGGTCAACGTCGCGCGCAGCGCGTCGAGGTCGAGCTTGGCCACGGTCGGGCTCATGCCAGGGCGCCTTCCGCCGCGTCGTACAGGGCGAGGTACTGCGCATACCGCTCGGCATAGACGTCGCGATTCAGCGGATCGGGCTGGTAGGCGCGAGCCGCCAGCCGGACCGTCCTGGCCACGCCGTCGGCGGCATCGGCGAATGTTCCCGCTGCCACACCGGCCAGGATCGCGGCACCGGCCGCGGTCGGCTCGGCGGACAGCACTGGCTGCACGGTCCGGCCGGTGATGTCGGCCTTGATCTGCAGCCAGAGGTCGCTGCGGGCGCCGCCGCCGACCACCCTGATCTCTTTTCCGGCCAGTCCGAGCGCGTCCATCCGGCGCAGCACGTCGCGCAGCGCGAAGGTGCAGCCCTCGACAACGGCCCGGGCCAGGTGACTGCGGTCGTGATTCATCGCCAGTCCGGCGAAGACTCCGCGCATCCGGTCATTCCACCTCGGCACGGTGGCGCCGGAGAGGGCAGGCAAGAACAGCACGCCGTCCGACCCTGGCGGCGCCAGCGCGGCGTGCGCGAACATCGCGGCCTGATCGGCGCCCAGGACGGTCTGGCCCCACCAGAGCGTGCAGCCGCCCGACACGAAGCCGGGGTTCTCCACGAGCAGCAGGCCGGTGATCGCGTGGGCGTGCGTCTCCACCACTTTCTCCGGATCGAAGACCGGGCCAGCGGCGGTGACCGCGACCGGCTCGGCGGTGCCGGTCACGTCGGCGACCAGGCCGGGCACGATGGCACCGGCGCCGACGCAGGCGCCATGCTCGTCGCCGGTGCCGACCACCACCGCACACCGCCGGCTCAGTCCGAGCGCATCGGCGGCCTCGGCGGTCAGCTGGCCGGCCACCTCCCCGGCCGGTCGGATGCAGGCGAGCCGATCCGGGTCGAGTCCGGACGCCGTGAGCATGGCGTCGTCCCAGGTGCCGGACCGCACGTCGTAGAGCAGCGTAGATGAGGCGTTGGCGTGATCCTGAGCGATCATGCCGGTCAGCCAGCCGAGCAGGTAGCCACCTGCGGGCGGGAAGGAGGCGGCTGCCGAGTAGGTGTCCGGCTCATGATCGCGCAGCCACATCAGCTTGGGAGCGATGTGCGAAGCGTCGGCGACCAGGCCGGTGGTGGCGAAGATCCGGTCGGCACCGAGCCGACCGGCCAGTGCGGCCGCCTGGTCGGTGGCCCGCCGGTCCAGCCAGATGATGGCCGGTCGAAGCGGCCTGAGCGCGCTGTCGACCGGCACGACGCCGTCCACCTGCGAGGCCAGACCCAGGTGGCTGACCTCGGACGGACGGATGCCGGTGCCGGTCAGCAGCTGGCGAACGGCCGCCGAAAGGCCAGCCAGCCACTGACCAGGATCCTGCTCGGCCCAGCCGCTGGCCGGGTGGTTCATGGTGCAGGCCTGCCCGGCCGAGCCGATCTCGCGGCCATCCGGGTCAAGCAAGATCGCCTTGACGCTCTGCGAGCCGATGTCCGCGCCGACCAGGTATCCCATCCCCCGATGCCCTCCCGTTCAGCCGGTCCCGGCTCCCGCCTGCTCCGGTCGGCCCGCGGAGTCGGCCTGGTCCGAGGAGGCGTCCCGCTCCCTGATCCGGTCCCACGCGGCCTGGCTGCGACCGGTACAGCACTGCGATCCGGCCAGCCGGAGCAGGCTCGCCGCCGCGCGGATCAGCGCCAGCCCCCGATCACCCGCCGGGCTAGCGCGAGATACCTGCCCGAGTTCGGCTTGCTGTGCGGTCCCGGCCGGGGCCGGCGGGCATGGCTCGGCGCTCGACTCTGCCATGCCCGCCGGCTCGCTGTCCCGCCCGGTGCTCACAGCCCTTCGTTGATCAGGCGTCCCGCGGACTCATATTTCTCCCGGTTGCGGGACTTGATATAGAACGCGAATGCCACGCCGACCAGCAGCACCAGCAGGTCGATGGGCCCCAGCCAGACCGCGTAGCTGAATCCGCCGATGAACTGAATGTGCCCGAAGAGCAGGTACACCACATACGCCTGGGAGACGAAAGCCAGGGCAGGTGCGAGGCGGGTCTTCCACCAGTGCCCGCTCCGGCTCGGGTGCCGCTCGAAGTAGATGAAGATGCTGAGGGAGACGAGTGCCTGCACCGAAAGTATGACGATGACCCCCATCACCGCCATCAGGCCATACAGCTGAAGGTAAGCCTGCTTGGCCGGATTATTGGTACCGGCGAAGAGCGCGAATCCCAGCACGATCAGCACGGCGACCACCGTCTGGACGAGCGAGGCTACGTGCGGGCTCTTGTAGCGGTGATGGGTCTTGCCGAGCTGCCTGGGGAGCAGTCCCTCGCGGCCGAGTGAATAGGCGTACCTGGCCGTGGTGTTGTGGAACGCCATCCCGCAGGCGAACGAGCCGGTGATGATCAGGTAACTGAGCACCGAGCCGACCCAGTGGCCGGCGATGGCGTTGGCCGGCGAGATGTAGTAGTTGGCCGCGTTGGTCTGCGCCTCCGTGATCGCCGCGTGCACGGTCGGGTAACCGGCGAATGGCGCCCAGCTAGTGAGCGTGTAGAAGACGCCGAGGCCGATCACGGAGATGTATAGCGCCCGCGGCACGTTCTTCTTGGGGTTCTTGGACTCCTCGCCGTAGTTGGGCGCCATCTCGAACCCGACCCAGGACCAGAAGGCGAAGAACAGCCCGATGCCCACGAGTCCGGCACTCAGGTGGCCGGAAGCCGCGAAGCCCTTGAAGGCATTCGCTGGGTTAATCGAGGACACAGAGAGGTGGCCGTGCGCGTACATGAACCCGTCGAAGATCACCAGGATCACGATCTCGGTGATCAGTCCGACACCGAGCACCATGCTGGACAGCCGGACGTCAAAATAGGCCAGGACCGAAATCAGCAGCACCATGCCGAGCGCTAGCCACGGCCAGCCGATGTTGACCCCGAACTCGCGCAGCTTGATGTTGAGGAAGTAGGCGAAGCCGCCGGCCAGCGATGCCTCGAATACCGAGTAGGCCAGCAGCGCCGCGTAGCCGGCGCCGATGCCGACCTCGCGGCCGAGGCCGTGGCTGATGTAGGAATAGAACCCGCCGGCGGTCGTCTTCTCGCGGGCCATCGCGACGTATCCGACCGAGAAGATCACCAGCACGACGGTGGCGAAGATGAACGCGGCCGGCACGCCGATCCCCTGACCGTAGCCGACCGCGATGGGGGTGTTGAACAGCATCGCCGAGATCGGCGCGGAGCCGGTCAGGGTCAGGAAGAGCACGCCGTACAGTCCGACAGCGTGCTTTCTGAGCTTAGGAACGTCCTCGCGCTCGGAGATGTCAAAGCTCTCGAACAGACCGGTCGACTTTATTACTGGGTCGATTACTGGACCGGCGCTGGACTCGCCGCCAGGTCCGGTCGGCACTTGGGTATCCGACATACAGCCAGCCTCCTGTCAGGGCTTGGCCTGGTGCCTGCGCTGCGGTTGCGAGGCACGGCGGGCGTTGGTGGGTGCCGTCACCGGACTGCCGTCGGCCCGGGAATCGGCGAGATGAAACGACGGTCCTGACACGCACAGGAGTGGCAGACCGGACCGACCAGGTCCGGCCATGATGGGCGACGCTTCTGGTCGGACCATGACGACCATCACTTCCCTCCTAGACATGCCACGCTGCTGGCACGCCCCGGCCGGGCGGTGGTGCGTTGTGACGCAGCTGTGCACTAATGCGGCACCATCGGCGCATTAGTGCCGTCCCGCCGGACCCCGACCGTAACATGGCCAAATCGGGCGTGACAATAGGTCTTGACCGGCAAGATCGCGGTCTTGACTATTAGGTCGGACCGATAGATGATTCGGTCTGGTATGGGTCCGGCGGGCGACGGCCGGACCGATGCCCGGATCGGGCGGCTGCCGGGACGAAGGCAGGGCGATGCACGACTACGACGTATTCAGCGTGGAGTCCAAGGCCGAGGTCCTGGCGAAGTCCAGGGAGTTCTGGAACCCGGGCAAGACCGACTTCTGGAGCGACAGCGGCATCGACCTGGTCATCGACCGGCGCGAGAGCTACTTCATCTGGGACATGTCCGGCCAGCGGCTGATCGACGTGCACCTGAACGGCGGGACCTTCAACCTCGGCCATCGCAACCCAGAGCTGGTCGAGGCCATCACGACCGGCATGCGCTCCTTCGACATCGGCAACCATCACTTCCCTTCGAGCGCACGGGCTGCCCTCGCCGAGGCCCTGATCCGGACTGCCCCGCCGAACCTGACCAAGGTGGTTTACGGCAGCGGCGGCGGCGAGGCCATCGACATCGCGCTGAAGACGGCCAGGCACGCCACTCAGCGGCGCAAGATCGTCTCCATCGTCAAGGCGTACCACGGCCATACCGGCCTGGCCGTCGCCACCGGAGACGACCGGTTCTCCCGGATCTTCCTATCGGACCGCCCAGAGGAGTTCAGCCAGGTCACCTTCAACGATCTCGACGCCATGGCAGCCGCTCTCGCGGACGGCGATGTCGCGGCGGTGATCATGGAGACCATCCCGGCGACGTACGGTTTCCCGCTCCCCGAGCCCGGTTACCTGGAGACGGTCAAGGCGCTCTGCGAACGGCACGGCACGCTGTACATCGCCGACGAGGTACAGACCGGGCTGATGCGAACCGGCGAAATGTGGGCGGTCACTAAGCACGGCATCGAGCCGGACATCCTGGTCACCGGCAAGGGCCTGTCCGGCGGCATGTATCCGATCGCTGCCGTTCTGGTCAGCGAGAAATGCGCGGGCTGGCTAACCGAGGACGGCTTCGCGCACATCTCCAGCTTCGGCGGAGCCGAGCTTGGCTGCGTCGCGGCGCTGAAGACCCTGGAGATCTGCGGCAGGCCGCAGACCCGGTCGATGGTGCATTACATCGCCGACTTGATCGGCGCCGGCCTGCGGGAGATCCAGGCTAGCTACCCGGACTGGTTCACCGGGATCCGGCAGAACGGCGTGGTCATGGGCCTGGAGTTCGACCACGAGGAAGGGGCGAAGTACGTGATGCGCCACCTGTACCGAACCGGCGTCTGGGCGATCTTCTCGACCCTGGACCCACGGGTGCTGCAGTACAAGCCGGGCCTGCTGATGACGCCGGAGTTGTGCGAGGAACTGCTCGATCGCACCGAGGCCGGGATCGCCCGGGCCTACGCCGAAGTTCGCGGCACGGTCAGGTCCAGGCGATGAACGGCCGGCCCCGACGGACTGTCCCTTCCGGAGGCAGCGTCAGTCATGATCACGCGGTTTTCTCAGGCCCAGCGACTGAGAAAACCGCGCGATCATCGCGGGGTACGCCGGCCGCGAACAACTCGCTCCAGGGGCGTCCGCGTCCGGGTAGTACCTCCACCGGGTCGGCCGGAGGCGGCCGGGCCACCGGGAGCAGCGGGGCCGCCGGAGGCGGCCGGGCCACCGGGAGCAGCGGGGCCGCCGGAGGCGGCCGGGCCACCGGGAGC